>WNGB01007584.1_pt1 | contig 15613 bp, 9 predicted proteins | sample 5400681 | NCBI WGS metagenome assembly WNGB01 (sample SAMN13153367, study PRJNA577476) | soil metagenome | isolation source: 115 cm soil or saprolite under grassland replicate 2 | place: USA:California | collected 2016-06-15
TGGTGCCGCCGCGGCCGGTCCAGTTCGTGTGGAAAAACTGGCCGCGCGGCCGGTCCACGCGCTCGTAGGTGTGGGCGCCGAAATAGTCGCGCTGCGCCTGCAGCAGATTGGCGGGCAAGCGGCCGCTGCGGTAACCGTCGAAGTACGCCAGCGCCGCGCTCATCGCCGGCAGCGGGATGCCGTTGGCAACGCCTGCCCCGATCGCCCGCCGCCAGCCCGGCCCGGCGCGCTCGACCTCCGCGGCGAAGTACGGGTCGAGCAGCAGGTTCGTCAGCCCCGGGTTGCGATCGAACGCCTCCTTGATCTTGCCGAGGAAAACGCTGCGAATGATGCAGCCGCCGCGCCACATCAGGGCCACCGCCCCGTTGTTGATCGTCCAACCCGATTCGCGGGCCATCGCGTGCAAGAGCGCGAAGCCCTGCGCGTAAGAGATAATTTTGCTCGCGTAAAGCGCCATTTCGACGTCGCCGATGAATGCCTCGACATCGCCTTGCAAGCGCGGCTCCGGCCCGTGCAGCACCTTCGAGGCGGCAACGCGCTCGTCCTTCTGGGCCGACAGGCAGCGCGCGAAAACCGCCTCGGTAATGAGCGTCAGCGGCACGCCCAGGTCCAGCGCCGAGCCGACCATCCACTTGCCAGTCCCTTTCTGACCGGCGGCGTCGAGGATCAGGTCCACCAGCGGCTTGCCGGTTTCCTCGTCGCGATAGCCGAAGATGTCGCGCGTGATCTCGATCAGGTAACTGTCGAGGTGACCCTTGTTCCAGCGGGCGAAGACCTCGTGCAAGGCGGCCGCGTCGAGTTTGGCGAGGCCGGCGAGGAGGTGATACGCCTCACCGATCAGTTGCATGTCGCCGTATTCGATGCCGTTATGCACCATCTTGACGTAATGACCCGCCCCCTCGGCGCCGACCCAGTCGCAGCAGGGCGAACCGTCGGGCGCCCGCGCTGCGATCGCCTGGAAGATCGGCTTGACGTGCGGCCAGGCCGCGGGATCGCCGCCAGGCATGATCGACGGGCCGCGCAACGCCCCCTCCTCGCCGCCGGAGACGCCGGTGCCGATGTAGAGCAACCCGCGTTCCTTGAGAGCCCGTGTACGTCTTGTGGTATCGGGAAAGTGCGTATTGCCGCCGTCGATGAGGATGTCGCCGGGTTCGAGCAAGGGGGCGACCTCGCCGATGACCTGATCGACCGCCGGCCCGGCCTTGACCATCAGCATGACCTTGCGGGACCGTTTGAGTGCGGCTACCAGCTCCTTGACGGAGTGACAGCCGAGGATGCGCTTCCCCTTGGCTCGGCCGGCCAGGAAGTCGTCCACGCGCGCCTGGGTGCGGTTATAAACGGCCACGGTGTAGCCGCGGCTTTCGATGTTCAGCACGAGGTTTTCGCCCATGACGGCCAGGCCAATCAGGCCGATGTCAGCGGTGGCTGCGCTCATTGGTGGTGTCAATCCTTGGTGTCGTGGAGTGGGCCTGTGGGCGCTCGGGCATTGTAGACGGCGCTGCGGCCACCGGGCAGGGCGGAATGTGGTAGGCCCCGCGAGCCGAGCGGGGCTCCAAGGTGCCGCTCGGCTCGCGGCACCTACCCCGGGTGGAATTGCGTTGCCTTTCGCCCGCTGATAACACATGATGGGCGGGGTGCAACATCGCCCAATGCGGACAGATTTCGTGCGGCCCACGGCGGGCCGCGAGCCACAGGGGGGATTGGAATGTTGACGGTTTACGGGAAGCAGCGCCACAAGGGCGGCTTCTGCGACGGGGTCTCGCGGCGAGACTTCCTCGCCATCGGCGGCATGATGCTCGGCGGCCTGTCGCTGCCGCAACTCTTGCGGGCCGAGGCGCAGTCGGGGATCCGCTCGTCGCACAAGGCGATCATCAACGTGTTCTTGCCGGGCGGGCCGCCGCACCTGGATATGTGGGATCTCAAACCGGACGCGCCGCGCGAGATTCGCGGCGAGTTCAACCCGATCCGCACGAACGTGCCCGGTATCGATATCTGCGAGCACTTCCCGCGCATCGCGGCGACGGCGGACCGGTTCATCTTCATTCGCTCGATGGCGGATTGCGACGGCAATCACGACGCCTACCAGTGCATGACCGGCCGCAAGAAGAACCCGCAGCAGGCAGCCTTCTGGCCGGCGATGGGCTCGTGGGTGTCGCGGCTGCAGGGACCGGCGCACCCGGCGATGCCGGCGCACTGCACGCTGATGTACCCGACCGGCGAACCGCGCTGGGGCGACCCCGCGACCGGCGGCTTCCTCGGGATGGCTCACAATCCCTTCCGGCTGGTGGATCGCAACGTGACGCGGCGGCCAGCCGGGCTGACGCTCAACGTCCCGATGGAGCGGCTGCAGGATCGCGTGCGGCTGCTGCGCGGCTTCGATCAGATGAACCGCGACCTCGACCGCACCGGCACGATGGAGGGGATGGACGGGTTTGCCCAGCAGGCGATGGGCATTCTGACGTCGTCGCGGTTGATGGAGGCGCTCGACCTGTCGCGCGAGGATCCGCGGGTCGTGGCGCGTTACGGAGTCGATGACCCGGCGTTCGTGCGCGACGGCGCCCCGCGGATGGTGCGGAACTTCTGCATCGCGCGGCGGCTGGTCGAGGCGGGGGCGCGCGTGGTGTCGTTGAACTTCAGCCGGTGGGACTGGCACGGCGGCGACGGCCGCAACTTCGTCGAGGGGCGGGCGAACATGCCGCTGCTGGATCGGGCGGTCGCGGCGCTGGTGGACGACCTGCATCAGCGCGGCCTGGACCGCGACGTGTCGGTGGTGGTCTGGGGCGAGTTCGGCCGCACGCCGCGCATCAACAACAATGCTGGTCGCGATCACTGGCCGCAGGTGAGTGGGGCGCTGCTCGCGTGCGGCGGCATGCGCACCGGGCAGGTCATCGGTGCCACGAACCGCAACGCCGAGTACGCGACGCGCCGGCCGGTGAAGTTCCAGGAGGTGTTTGCGACGCTGTATCGCAACATCGGCCTGGACCTGAACGCGACGCGCGTGTTCGACCCCAACGGGCGACCGCAATACCTGGTCGATCAGGGGATCGAGCCGCTCCGCGAGGTGATCTAATGGTTTGGTTATCTGCCCGCTTGCGGGTTCGCGGTCGAAGCGCGAACCCGCAAGCGGGACAGTCAGAATACTGAGACAGTCTTTGGCCGCCACACCTGTTGAGTCTTCCGACATTTCCCATCGTTTACCTGGCCGCCGCGTGATCCTCCTGGGTGCCAGCAACGTGGTGCGCGGCCTGTCCACACTTCTCGACACAGCCGCAGCGGTCTGGGGTGGGCCGCTGGACGTCCTGGCGGCGTTCGGACACGGACGCTCGTACGGCTTGCGCACCTCCATGCTCGTGCGTGAGTTGCCCGGCATCGCCGAGTGTGGCCTGTGGGCCGCGCTGGAGCGGCGTCCCCCGGCACCGACGGCGGCGCTCATCACTGACATCGGCAACGATCTCCTCCTGGATGTATCCGCCGCACAAATCGCCGCCTGGATCGAGGAGTGCGCGGATCGGTTGCAGGGGGTCGGCGCCCGCGTCGTGCTCACGGCCCTGCCGCTGTGCAGCGTCGCGACGCTTTCCTCGCTGCGCTTCGTGCTGCTGCGCAGCATCTTGTTCCCAGGCGGCCGGCTCAGTTTTGATACGGTCGTCAGGAGGGCACAAGAACTCGACCATCGACTCCGCGATCTTGCCGGGCGGCGCGGCCTACTGCTCGCCGAGCATCAACCTGAGTGGTACGGTTTCGATCCCATCCACATCCGCCGGCGCGAGCAGACCGCGGCCTGGCGTACGATCCTGGCGCGCTGGTCGGACGCACCCGCAGCGGCGGTCAATGGCCGCTCGCTACGCCGCTGGCTGTACCTGCGACTGCTGGCGCCGGAGCGCCGCTGGCTGTTCGGCCGCGAGTACCGCAAGGCCCAGCCGGCCGGCACCCTGGCGGATGGGACGACGCTCGCCTTCTATTGAGGTTGGCGGTCCCTGGCCTCGCGCTGTGCGGTGTGGTATCCTGCGAGGAACTACGGAGGTCGTGCGCCATGACCCGCTCCACAGGTGCTCTGCTCCTCACACTCACGTTTTCCGTCGGCCTTCTTTCGGGACAGGCCGATCCGCCGCCAAGAGAGGACGGCAAGGAGGACGAGAAACTGCTCAAGGCGGCAGGGCTGCGGACCGACGAGCCCGGTTTGCTCAAGTTCTTCCGCGACCGCACTCCTTCCATCAAGGATCGCGAGCGTCTCGCCGGATTGATTCGCCAACTCGGCGATCGCTCTTATCAGGTACGGGAAAAGGCGACGCGCGCATTGACCGCGGCCGGGGAGAATGCCCTGGAACTGCTCCGGGCGACACTGAAAGCGCCGCCCGACGAGGAGGTGCGGCGGCGTGCGGAACAATGCCTCCGCAGCATCGAACAGATTCCCCATAGGGCACGGGTCATCGCGGCCGCTCGGTTGCTTGCTCTGCGCCGGCCGGAAGGGGCAGCGGATGCTTTGCTCGCTTATTTGCCGTTCGCCGATTGGCAAATTGTGGGCGAGGACTTGCTCGGCCTACTGACAGAGGTCGGACTCAAGGGAAGCGGGAAGAACGCAACGCCCCTCCCCGGCGTCCTCGCCGCCCTGTCCCGTAAGGAGGATGTCTGCCGGGCCGCCGCCGCGCACGTCCTCGGGCATGCGGCCGCCGAACACCGCGGCCCGCTCGCCGGTCTGCTCACGGACCGCTCGCCCCTGGTCCGCTATCACGCTGCGACGGCCCTGGTGGCGGCTCGGGATCCGCGCGGCGTGCCCGTCCTGGTGGATCTCCTCGCGAACGCCCCCGTCGAACTGGCCTGGCGCGCCGAGGATTGGCTCGGCCGCATCGCCGGCGAACAGTCGCCTCTGCCTGTGCCGATTGCCTCGGACGACCCCGCCGCGCGCAAGCGCTGGCGTGAGTCCTGGCAGGCATGGTGGAAGGCGAATGAGTCAAAGCCCGACCTCGCCCGCGCCACTCAGGACGGACTTGCCCCTGGACTCACCATCGTCTGCGAGGTTGACGGCGTCGGCAAGTTCCCCGGCCGCGTCTGTGCCTTCGACCGTGGCGGAAACCTGCGCTGGCGTGTCGAGGGGTTCGACAGTCCGGCCGACGTGCAACTGCTGCGGTCCGGCCGCATTTTGATCGCCGAGTTCTGGACCAACCGAGTCACCGAGCGCGACCGGAGCGGGCAGATCCTCTGGGAACGGAAGGTCAACAACCATCCGGTGACCGCCATCCGTCTGCGCAACGGCAATACCCTCATTGCCACCAGCGATGAGGTCTTCGAGTTGGATCCCAACGGCAAGGCGATCTTTAACTACAAGCACACGGGAAGCTCCATCTACTGTGCCTGTAAACAGCGCGACGGCCATGTCCTGTTCATTGACGGCAGCGGCAAGGTGTCAGAGCTGAACGAAGCCGGCAAGCCGGTCCGCACCTTCGTGGCGGAGAGGCATGCGAGCGGGGCGAGCTACTGGGCCAGCATCGAGCCGCTGCCCAACGGCCGCTATCTGATGTGCCTCAGTGGGGCGAACATGGTCGTCGAGACCGACGCCGCCGGCAAGATCCACTGGGAATGCTCGGTGCCTGCCGCCACCTACGCGACCCGCCTGGGCAACGGGAACACCCTTGTCGCCAACAGCAATGGTCGCGTGGTCGTTGAAGTGGACCGTGCGGGCAAGGAAGTCTGGAAGCAGACGACGAAGGGCCGCCCCTTCCGTGCGCGTCGCTCGTAGTCCACCAAAGGGAACGCGAACGAGCGGCGGGGTTTATCCCCGCCGTGTGCGGCCTGGCACGGCGGGGATAAACCCCGCCGCTCGTTGCGCACTTTCCCTCGTGCGTGTTGCTCGGTAAACTCGATTCGGAATGACAGGTGAGCGCGAGCGACGGCATGCGCTCATTTTTGCTTGGGGGACTGGCTCATGTTGACCTTCTGGGGCTCGAAACAACGACTCTGCGATGGCCTGCCGCGCCGCGATTTTCTCAAGGTCGGCGCTCTCGCTGTCGGTGGGCTGACACTGGCGGACCTGCTGCGGCTCCAGGCGCAAGGCTCGGCCCGTCCTGCCTCCCGCAGCAAGGCCATCATCATGGTTTATCTCAACGGCGGCCCCAGCCACATCGACCTGTACGACCTCAAGCCCGACGCTCCCGTCGAGTATCGCGGCGAATTCCGGCCGATTCGGACCAATGTGCCCGGTTTCGACATTTGCGAGTTGATGCCTCTGCAATCCCAGATCGCGGACAAGCTCGCTATCATCCGTAACATGCGCTTCCAGCAGCAGGGCCACACGTCCCCGGAACTCTACACCGGCTTCCTGACCGGCAACCGCCCCTCGATCGGCTCGATCGTCAGTAAACTTCGCCGCAACGCGGGCGTCGTGGATGCCTTGCCGCCCTACGTCGCGCTGGGCGACCCCAACCATGTCGGCAGTCCCGGCTTTCTCGGCAAGGCGTACGAGCCTTACGTCCCTGGTCCGCGTGCGGCGAACCTGGGGCTGTCGAGCGGCATGACCCTCGACCGCCTCGGTGATCGCAGGCGGCTGCTCCGCTCCTTCGATGGCCTGCGACGCGACCTCGATGACGCCCACGGCAGCCTCCAGGCGGTGGATGCCTTTCAGGCGCAGGCGCTCGAGATGATCACCAGCAACCGCGCTCGCGACGCCTTCGACATGAGCAAGGAGTCCGACCGCGTCCGGGCGAAGTACGGCCGCGGGACCGAGTTCCTGCTGGCCCGTCGTCTGGTCGAGGCGGGCGTGCCGGTGGTCACACTGACGCCGCGCAATCACAACCCCGGGCCGATGTGCAACGGCGAATGGGATCACCACGATCACATCTTTCGATGTCTGCGGACAGTGGTGCCACAACTCGACCGCTCGATTTACGCGCTGGTGACCGACCTGCACGAGCGCGGTCTGGCGGAGGATGTGGCGGTAGTGGTCTGGGGCGAGATGGGCCGGACGCCGCGGGTCGGCACCCAGCGCGGAACGACCGGCGGCCGCGACCACTGGCCGCAGGCCGGCTTCGCGCTGGTGGCCGGGGGCGGACTTCGCATGGGGCAGGTGGTCGGAGCGACCGACGCACGCGGCGAAAGCCCGCGCGGCGGCGCCTACACGCCGCAGAACGTGCTGGCCACTCTCTACCACGTCCTCGGGATCGACCCGGCGAGCACCCTGCCCGATCATCAGGGTCGCCCCATCTACCTGCTCGACGACCGCCGCAAGGTGGAGGAACTGTGTTAGGAATCGGCGAACGGCCGGCGTGAGCCGGCTGGTTAGACCTCCATCAGCCAATGAATGCGAGCCTGACCAGCCGGCTTACGCCGGCCGTTCGCTACATCCGCTCGGCCGCGATCAGGTAGCCGTACGCACGCAGCCAGCCGAACCACCAAGGCCACGACAATCGCCCATCAGTCCGTAGGCTGACCGGCCGCACTTCCACGATGCGGAACCCCTCCCTTCGCAACAACCGCACGGCCTCGCGGCGCGTGAACAGGTGCAGCGTCAGGGGCGGAAGACCGTCGTGTGCCGGCATTTGACGATCTCCTTTCTCCGAACCTGCGAAGAGATTCCGCAGCAGCCACGAGCGTCCCCGCGGATCCCAGAACGCGAAGTAGCGATTGTGGACATGGAGGATGAACTTGCCGCCCGGCCGCAGCAGTCGCCGCACTTGCGCGACCACGCGCCGCCGGTGCTCCGCGCCAACCACCATCCCGAGAGTGCTGAATAGACACGCCGCCTGGTCGAAACTCTGATCGGCCAGGCCGTCCAGTTCGACCAGGTTCGCCTGTAACAGTTGCACAGGGACGTCCGCCGCCCGCGCCTTGGCGGCAGCCACCTGGAGCATCTCCGCAGACAGATCGACACCCAGCACCCACCAGCCGCGCCGGGCGAACGGCAAGAGCAACCGTCCCGTGCCGCAGCCCAGGTCGATCAGGCGGCCCGGTCGGTCGAAGTGACTCTCTGCGAAGCGCCGGTCCACGTCTAGGAGGGCGCAGTCCGCCAGTTCACCGTCGTAGCGGCGGGCCAGGCTATCGTCGTGGAGGTAGTGCCACAGGCCGCGGCTGACGCCGGGAGGGAGTTGCCAATCGGCGGGGGAAGGGGACATGGGTTCGCGGTGGGCTCAACTCAGAGGGCGGGAGGAAACCCCTCCCCCCAACCCCCTCCCCGAAACGGAGAGGGGGAGAAGAAAAGACCGTTCTGTCTTGCTCCCCCTCTCCGTTTCGGGGAGGGGGTTGGGGGGAGGGGTTGTCCTCAGACTCTTACTTGAACTTCTGCCCCAACAGGTCGCCCAGCGCTCGCGTGAGCAGTCCCGGCGATTTGTAGTTGCCTACGCTCTGCACCAACTCGAAGCCGAGGAGGACCACCACGAACATTACCAGAACGCACGGCAGCATGAAGACCAGCGGCATCGCCCCCCACGGCGCCGACGGCAGCAACTTCTCCTTCACGACCGTCCGCACCGGCTCCTCGTCTTCCTCGGCCTCCGGCACCGGTTCCTCTTCGCCTTCCGCGAGCCCCTCGAAGTCCGAGGGCGCCTCCTCGTCGAGATCGGGGAAACTTTCCTCGTCATCGGGCACCGCAACCTTCTGCTTTTTCTTCTTGGGAGTCGGAATGGCCTGCCGCGTCTTGTCGAACTCGCTGGCTTCCTCCTCCTCGTCCAGCGCAACGACCACGCTGCCGCTCTCCTCCGACGAGGATTCCGCATCGCCCACGTCCAGGTCGAAATCGGAACTGCCCAGGTCGGTGTCGGCGTCCTCCAGCGCCATCGCTTCGGAGCCCGATTCCTCCTCCAGGTCCGGCACCTCGAAGTCCGTATCGAAAATATCCTTCTCTGCCTTCTCTTCGGATACGTCCTCAAGCGCCAGTTCGTCACTCGGCTCCAGGGGCGACAGACCGCCCCCCTCGTCCAGGGTCAACTCGAACTCGCTGTCCGACCCCGTCAGGTCGGCCTTGGCTTCGTCCCCGTCCAGGGTCAACTCGAACTCGCTGGAGGAATCCTCCAGGGCCGACTTCGAGTCGTCGGCGTCCAGGGTCAACTCGAACTCGCTCGACGTGTCGGCACCCTCAGCCTGAGACTCGGGGGCGTCCAGGGTCAACTCGAATTCGCTACTCGACGAGTCGCTCATGGGCGTGGCCGCGCCGCCAGCGGAAGGTTTGGGCGTCCCTTCGGCGTCCAGGCTGAGCGTAAACTCGATCTCATCGCTGCCGTCGCCGCCCTGCTCCAGCGAGATGCCGGTATCGACGGGATGCTCCAGCTGGATACCGCTGGTAGGGCCGGAAAGCTCACTGGGCGGCTGGGCCTCGCCGAGGTTGACCTCATCGTCAGGAAGTTCCAGCCGGAACTCGTCGTCGCTCCCCGGTTCCAGCGGCGAACTGCCCGCAGGCGTCAGCTCAAAATCGCTGCTCCCCGATTCCGTCGGCGCGGGACTCTCCTTCGCGGGAGTCAGGTCGAAGTCGCTGCTGGACGGCGTTTTCACCTGCGGCAACTCTGCCGACGGTGCGGCGGGAAGATTCAGGTCCGACTCGGACAACTCAAAGGGCGAGGTGTTCGGGAATTCGGGAGGGGTGGGCGGTTTGGGCCGAATCTTGGCCTGCGGCGACGATTTGCGGCCGGCATCTTTCCGCAGTTCCTCATCGAGGTTGATTTCCTCGGTGAGCAGGCCCTCGTCGCTGCCGGGGGGCGGCGAGATGGGGCGTTCGAGGCGGATGTCGCTGTCCGTCGAGGAGCGGGGCGACTCCTTGCCGATGGGCAGTTCCGCGTCGTCGGAGGTAGCACCGACAATGCGCACGTCGCTATCGCTATCCAGCGGTACGAGCCGGACACCGCTATCGACCGGGGGCGCGGTGGGCGGCAGACCCGTACGGCGCTGCGGGGCCTTGCTGGAAGGCGGCGGCGAGATGGGGCCGCCCCGCGGCGGGGGCGAGATGGGGCCGCCGCGCGGCGGGGGCGAAATCGGGCCGGCCTTGCTGCGCGGGCCTTGCTTGCCGGATTTGGGCTCCTCGACGAGTTTGGCGTCGCTGTCGATGGCCATCTGCAACTCGGCGTCGCTGCCGTCGGCGACGAGACGCACGTCGCTATCGCTGCCGGGCGGCGGCGGGGGGGGCGATTTGGGACCGCTCTTGGGGTTTCTCCTGGACGAGCCGGGCTTGCGGCCGCTGCCGGCAGGGCCGCCCAGAAGCTCGTGGCCGATGCCGATGTCCTCCTCGCCACCCAGGCTGAAGTCGAAGACCTCGGCCTCGCGCGACTTGGGAGCGGGGCTGCGCGGCACCGGGGAGTCGCCGGGCTTCGGGACGGGCGCCTCGCCCAGACCCAACTCGGGGTCGCTGCCGAAGCCGCGGGTACGCGCCAGTTCCTGAATGTCCTGAACGCGGAAGCGCCAGGTGCCGCGATCCTGGAACGAACGCAGTTCGCCCTTGCGAGCAAGCTGTTTCAGTTCGTCCGGCGACATGCCGACCATCCGCGACGCTTCTTCGAGTGTGTAATAATCTTGTGCCATGTTGCAATCCGTCCCGGCCCAGAGGGGCAGGGGAAACATTCGCCTCTCCACCCACCGGAGCGTGAGGAGGGAAGAGGACAGAAAGGGAAGTTGGGGGCCGCTTCGGCGCACCTTGTACCCCTACATCTTAACAATATCGAGTGCGCGGTCGCAATCCTTGAATGCAAATATAGTTGTCAATTGTCGGTGGTGAGTTGTCAGTCAAGGCAAGACTGCTTATGTCTTCTCTGGCAACTATGCTCGGTCGCAACCCCGCCCCCCTCCCCGAAACGGAGAGGGGGAGAAGCAGAGGTCTTTGTCTTGCTCCCCCTCCCCGAAGCGGAGAGGGGGGCGGGGGGAGGGGTTGCGACAAAGCCTGGCAACTACCAACCGGCAACCGACAACTCCCTGAGAGGATCTTGCCATGCTCTCCCACCGCTGTCCGCTCGCCCTCGTCCTGGCGGCCCTGCTCGCCGCCCCGGCCATCGCCGGCGACCCGCCGAAAACCATCAAAGTCGATCGTCAACCGCTGGAGGCCCAGGTCAAGCGCGTCGTTGAAACACTCGAACTGCTGGGCGCCCCATTACCCGAGGCGGACAGGGCGGCCCTCGCCGTCGCCCTCAAGGAGCAGAACGACAGCACCGCCGTCGGCGCCATCCAGGCGGTGCTGGACAAGCACTGCCTGGCGATGGTGCGCATCGCCGGTCCGAACAAGCTCGTCACCAGCGCCGGCCCCGCTCGCCCGGCCCTCGCCGAGCAGGGCTGGCGCGTCTTCCTCGTCAAGGTGGACAATGCGGCGGGAGTCTCGAAGGTCGAACTGCGACCCGATAGCCCCAACGCCCTGCCGATGTTCTATCGCTCGACCGGCAAACCCGACCCGAAGGTGATGTCTGTCGGCGAGGCGGGCAAGCGGTTCCTCGACTTCACGATGCACAACACGCAACCGCTGCTGGCCCACCTTTCCGGCCTAGAGGTCGAGTATCGCGTCCTGCAGGTCTACTGCCGCGACGCCGGCCGCAAGGAAGCCAGCCTCGGTTTCGGTCTCTTCCAGACCAGCGGCAAGAAGGTGGTGCAGGTGGCGACGAGTAACAAGGTTCCCTATGTCGTCGATAGCGCTCCCGCGGTGCTGGTGCGCTTGCAGGTGCGCGACTACGACGGCACGCCGACGATGGCCTCCTTGACGTTCCGCGACAGCAACGGCCGCGTCTATCCCTCGGTCAGCCGCCGTCTCGCCCCGGATTTCGGCTTCCATCCGCAGGTCTATCGCAAGGACGGCGAAACCGTCGCCCTGCAGCCCGGCACCTACACGGTGACCTGGACACGCGGCCCGGAATACCTCATCCAGCGCCGGCAGATCACGGTGCCGACGGCGGCCACGCACAGCGAGAGGTTCGAGCTGAAGCGCTGGGTCTTCCCGCGGTCGAAGGGCTGGTACAGCGGCGATCATCACATTCACGCCGCCGGCTGCGCTCACTACGAAAGCCCGACCGAGGGCGTCGCCCCCGAAGATATGATCCGGCACGTCCTGGGCGAGGATCTCAACGTCGGCTGCTGCCTGAGCTGGGGGCCGTGCTGGTATCATCAGAAGCGCTACTTCGAGCCGAAGACCGGCAAGATGGTGCGCTACCCCGTCCATCCGCTCTCGACCGCGACGCACCTGCTGCGCTACGACGTCGAGGTGTCGGGCTTCCCGTCGAGCCACTGCGGCCATGTCTGCCTGCTGCGTTTGAAAGAGCAGGATTACCCCGGCACGCGCGTCATCGAGGAGTGGCCGAGTTGGGATTTGCCCATTTTCAAGTGGGCCAGCGACCAGGGCGCCGTGACCGGGTTCGCTCACAGCGGTTCCGGGCTGGACGTCGGCCCGACGCGCGAGCTGCCGAACTACATCATCCCGCCGATGAGCGGCATCGGCGCCAATGAATACATTATGGATATCACACATGGCCTGTGCGACTTCATCTCGACGGTCGATACGCCGTCGATCTGGGAGTTGAACATCTGGTATCACACGCTGAATTGCGGCTATCGCTGCCGGATCAGCGGGGAGACGGACTTCCCGTGCATCTACGGGGAGCGCGTCGGCGTGGGCCGCAGCTATGTCCATGTGCCGGGGAAGTTGACCTTCGAGGAGTGGGCCGAAGGCATCAAGCAGGGGCGTTGCTACGTCACCGATGGCAAGAGCCATGTGATGGATTTCACGGTCAACGGCCTGGGCGTCGGCCTGAAGGGCAGCGAGGTCAAGTTGGCTCAGCCGGGGATGGTGCAGATCAAGGCGAACGTGGCGGCGCTGCTGGAGGCGCAGCGAACACCGGCGACGGACGCGATTCGCAACGCAGCGCTCAACCAGCGACCGTACTGGGATCTGGAGCGCTGCCGCATCGGCGACTCGCGCAAGGTGCCGGTCGAACTCGTGGTGAACGGCAAGGCGGTGGCGCGCAAGGAGGTCGAGGCCGACGGCAAGGAGCGCGAGGTGACGTTCGAGGTGCCGATCAAGGAGAGCAGCTGGGTGGCGCTGCGCATCCTGCCGTCGAGCCACACGAACCCGGTGTTTGTGCTGGTGGAAGGCAAGGCGATCCGCACGAGCAAGAAGTCGGCGGAGTGGTGCCTGGCAGCGCTGGAGCAGTGCTGGCGGCAGAAGTCGCCGCGCATCCGCGCCAGCGAGCGAGCCGCGGCAGAGGCGGCGTATGACCATGCGCGGCGAGAGTACCGCCGGATTCTCGGCGAGTGCGTAAATGACTGATGACCGAGTCCTGTCCCGCTTGCGGGTTCGCTCGGTTTGCGCTACCCTGCAAGCGGGATAGAGACCCGAAGCAATCCCCCAAAGGTGGCCCATGTCTTTACTCGAACTCATGCCACAGTTGCGTGCCCTGCCGCGGGCGGAGAAAGTGCGCGCGATCCAGTTGTTGGCCGAGGAACTCGCGCGCGAAGAGCCGGCACTCTTGCTTGAGACCGGCAAGTCTTACCCGTTGTGGTCACCCTGGAACTCCTTCGACGCGGCGACCGTGCTCCTGCGAGTTCTTGAGGCGGACAAGGAGAAGCCGTGACCGTTGCCCCAGAGCAATACCCCTTTATCGCGACCGACCCGGCCCTCGGTGCGGCAGGCATGATGCCATACCTGCGGCTCAGGCTGAGCCTTTCTGCGCGGTTTGTGGATGTGCTCGGATTGTTGGATACGGCAGCGACAGTCAACGTCCTGCCGTATCAGGTCGGCGTTCAACTTGGTGCCGTCTGGGAGCAACAAACCACTCCCTTGCAGTTGGCTGGCAACCTGGCGGCATACGAGGCCAGGGCACTGCTTGCCACGGCGGTCGTCGGGAAGTTCGCTCCCATTCGCCTGGTATTTGCCTGGGTCCAAACGGATGCCGCACCGCTACTGCTTGGTCAGGTCAACTTCTTCATGGAGTTCGACGTGTGTTTCTATCGGGCGCGGGCGCTATTCGAGATCAAGCCCAAGTAGGCTTGCGCGAGCGAGAACTCGGCGGAGGGGTGCCTGGCGACGCACGATTCGTCCACACCTGATTTCTCATCGTTACACTGTCTGCACCAACCGCGCCGAGAAGAGATGATCGATCCACAAAGACGTTAATTTCTCTGCAGCGCTGTTCTGGCGGAGGCGAGTGTTCAGGTTGGTGAAATCGACCGCTTGCAACAATTGATCCTGATTGAAACAGCTAAAAACGAAGGATTCCTTCTTCGTTGCGGGGTCCACGTGGCGCTGCAAACATTGGGCGCAGATTTCTTTCATCATGCACTGCATCGGGGAGTTGATCGAACCGATAGCAGTGGGTTGGTTGGGGAAGTGCCTGCTCAACTTGTCGGCGAGAGCGTGCTTGACGGCGGCCATCATGCGGTCGGAGCCGATGGCAATGATGCGCTGGGCGGCGGCGAGGGGAATCGGTTGCTCGCCTAACTCGCCCGAGGCGTAGACTTGCATCGCCTCGACGATGTTGCCGACGAAGGTTCGATCTTGCGGCCGGGCGGGCTGGATACTCGGCCCGCGGTCGGTGCTCCAGACGACCACATCGCAGGCTTTTTCGATCTCATGGCGTTTGAACAGGTCGCTGGGGGCGCGGTAGCCGGCGAAGTAAATCACCTTGTTGTTCTTCTCCTTCAAAGCGAGGGCGATCGAAAAGAGGACGGCATTGCCCAGACCCCCGCCGGCGAGGACGACGGTCTGATCGTGCGGGATCTCGGTCGGGGTGCCCGTCGGCCCCATGAGAACCACCTTCTCGCCCGGTTCCAGCAACGAACACAACCGGCTGCTGCCGCCCATCTCCAGCACGATCAGCGAGATCAACCCGCGCTCGCGATCGACCCAGGCCCCCGTCAGGGCGATCCCTTCCATCGTCAACTTGATGCCCTCGACCTCCTCCGCGAAGGTCTCGTAGTTCTGCAAGCGATAGAACTCGCCGGGATGGAAATTCCGGGCGGCGAGCGGGGCACGCACCACGACCTCGACGATTTGATGCGTCAAGCGCAAAGCATCGACCACCTCGGCGACGAGCTGCTGGTCGAGCGATTCGGCGAACATGACGAAGTTCCGTTCGCGCTCCGGCTGGCCCTCGGGTTTGAGCCGCGCGAGATCCTCCTCGAAAACGCGGACGATTTCGAGATGGCCGTCCTTGGCGGAGGCCATTGCTTTCACCACATTTCCGGCGTATTCGGGGTGATTATCTCCGAAAAAGGTGACATACCGCCCCCGGTTCGCGTACGAGGTGAAGAACCCGATTTCCCCGGGCTCCGCAGGCACGAGTTGCCTCACGCCGCCGGTTTTCTGGAACTTGTAGCCCCGATAAAACTCGCCCTTGTCGTCGAGTTGGAACGTGCCCGGATGCTCGCGCTCGTAGGTGGTGTTGGGGTGTGTGCCCGCAGCGATCATCACGGCGCGGGCGGGCAGCGTCACGAACTCGCCCGACGATTTCCAGCGGCCATTTTCCAGCACTTGGTATTCGCAGCGCAGGGCGGCGACCGCACCGTGGGCGTCGGGAATGCACTCCACCGGGTTGAGGCATTCGGCGAACCGAATACCCTCTTCGAGTGACTTGATAACTTCCTCGTGATTGAGGCGATACGCGGGCGAATCTTGCAGACGTTTGCGATACACAATGGTTACGCCGCCCCAGGCTCGTACAAGGCGATT
>WNGB01007586.1_pt1 | contig 15611 bp, 14 predicted proteins | sample 5400681 | NCBI WGS metagenome assembly WNGB01 (sample SAMN13153367, study PRJNA577476) | soil metagenome | isolation source: 115 cm soil or saprolite under grassland replicate 2 | place: USA:California | collected 2016-06-15
GTTCTTCCCGCCCATCTCGAGCTGCACCTTGCAGAGGCGCTGCGCCGCCTGCGCGTACAGCCGTCGCCCGACCGCGCTCGAGCCGGTGAACGAGATCGCCTTGATGCGCTCGTCGTCGATGATCGCGCGCGAGCGCTCTTCACCCCGCCCCAGCACCATGTTCAGCACGCCGTCGGGCACGCCGCCGTCGACGAAGCACTGCACGACCTGCGCGGCGCAAAGGGGCGTGAGCGTCGCGGGCTTGAAGATGACCGTGTTCCCCGCGACGAGCGCGGGGGCGATCTTCCAGGCCGGGATGGCGATCGGGAAGTTCCAGGGCGTGATGCACGCGACGACGCCCAGCGGGTCGCGCACCGTGTAGATGAACGTGCCGCGCTGCGCCGAGGGGATCGTCTCGCCGATCAGACGCGCGCCCTGCGACGCCGCGAACCGGACATTCGCGACCGCCCGGTCGACCTCGGCCAGCGACTCGGGCAGGGTCTTGCCCTCCTCCTGCGTCATCAGGCGCGCGAGCTCCACGCGCCGGCGTTCCATAAGGTCGGCCGCCTTGCGCACGATGTCGCCGCGCTGGGGCGCCGGCGTGCGCCGCCACTCCTGATACGCAGCCGCGGCGGCGTCGATCGCGTGCGCGACGTCCGCCGGTGTCGAGACCGTCGCGTCGCCGAGCGACTCGCTGGAGCGCGCCGGATTCACGTCGCGCACGCGCTCGTGCGAGGTGGACTCGACCCATACGCCACCGATGTAGTTGAGGGCGGGCAGGGTCACGGCTTCACCATGTCGTCGTACATGTCCGGCCGGCGGTCGCGATAGAACTGCCAGGTGTTGCGGACCTCACGCACGAGATCCATGTTCAGATCGGCGACGAGGAGCTGCTCGTCCTTCTCCGAGGCCTGCGCAATGATCTTGCCGCGCGGGTCCGCGAAGTACGACGAGCCGTAGTAGTCGTTCGGTCCGAACTCCTTCTCCTGCCCGACGCGGTTGATCGTCCCGACCCAGTATCCGTTCGCGATCGCGTGCGCGGTCTGCTCGATGAACCACAGATGCATCGAGAGGCCGCGCGACGTCGCCGACGGGATGAAGACGAGCTCGGCACCGTGCAGCCCGAGCATGCGCGCGCCTTCGGGGAAGTGACGGTCGTAGCAGATGTAGACGCCGACCTTGCCGACAGCGGTGTCGAAGACCGGGTAGCCCATGTTCCCGGGCCGGAAGTAGAACTTCTCCCAGAACCCGTTCACGTGCGGGATATGTGTCTTCCGATATTTGCCGAGGTATTTGCCATCGGCGTCGATGACCGCGGCGGTGTTGTAATACACGCCGACCTGGTCCTCTTCGTACATCGGAACGATGAGCACGATGCCGTGCTTCTTCGCCAGCTCCTGCATCAGCTTCGTGGTCGGCCCGTCGGGGATCTTCTCCGTGTACGAGTAGTGCTTGGTGTCCTGGACCTGGCAGAAGTACGGCCCGTAGAAGAGCTCCTGCAGGCACAGCACCTGCGCGCCCCGCTGCGCTGCCTGCTCGATGTACTTCGCGTGCTTCGCGATCATCGAGTCCTTGTCGCCTGTCCAGGCGCACTGTACGAGGGCCGCCTTCACCGTGGTCACGTCTCACCTCCGCGGTCGCACGGACAAGGATGGCGCGGACGCGCCGTCCGCGCCATCCCTGCCGCTAGGCGCGCGCCGATGCCGGGCGAGACACGCTCCCCACGGACTCCCCGGTCTGCTCCTCGATATGGCGCTTTCCAAAGAGCGTCATGAGCACGTAGTAGGAGACGAAGGCGGTCCCGAAGCTCCAGAACCATGAGCCGGTCTGGAGCCAGTCGAGCCAAGAGCCCTGGTAGTTATCGATCTTGACGAACCACCCGATGACGTTGAGCCACCCGATGAACGGCGGGACGATGCCGATGAGAAGGGCGATGATCGCGTAGGGGTTCACGCCCCACGAGTTGCGGTAGCTGTAGACACCGTCCTCGCGGTACAGCTCGAGAAGATTCAACTTCTGACGGCGGAGCAGCCAGTAGTCCGCGATCATGATGCCACCGATCGCCCCGAGGAAGCCGCCGTAGCCGGATAGCCAGGTGATCGCGTACGACAGCGCGTTGAAGAAGAGCACCCACGGCTGGAGCAACGTCCCGATCACCGCGGTGATCACGACGCCCCAGGTCCAGTTCAGGCGCTTCGGCGCGAGGTTCTGGAAATCGTTCGCCGGTGCGATGACGTTCGCGCCGATGTTCGTGGAGAGCTGCGCGAGCACGACGAAGACGAGGGCCAGCACGATGATGATCGGTCCGAGATCGCCGCTCAGCTTCGCGAAGAGATTGATCGGGTTCCACAGGTCGTTCGCGGTGCCGGCCTGGTTGGCGGTGTCCTTGAGCGTCTCCGAATAGGCGCTGACCCCTCCGGCCGTGACGAGCACGCCCATGCCGCTGAAGAAGGCCATCGTGCCGATGAGTCCGACGGCCTGCCCGATCATCTGCCGCGTCTGCTCCTTCGCGAACCGCGTGACGTCGGAGATGTTGAGGGCCATCGTCGCCCAGAAGCCGACGTTGATGTTGAGCAACAGGAACCAGAAGTAGAGTCCGCCGCCGAGCGGCTTGTCCGGCGTGAGCTGGAAGCTGAACATCTTGTCGAAGCCGACCCTCAGCCCCAGGTACAGGAACAGGAACAGCGTGAAGGCGAGCAGGAACGGCGCGGACCAGTCGAACATGGCCTTGATGGCGCGGGAGCCCTTCCACGGCGGCGCGATGATCGCGACGTACACCTGGACGACCAGGAAGATCGCGAACATCAGCATCTGGAAGGGTCCGGGAAGAACGAACCAATCGACCTTCACCGGCGGATCCTTGAAGCCGGGAAAGATGATCCCGACGAGAACGTACATCGCGTAGCCGCCGAGCCACGACTCGATACCGAACCACCCGCACGCCACGATCGCGCGAAGCATCGCGGCGACGTTCGCGCCCCACGTACCGAACGAGGCGCGTACGAAAACGGGAAACGGGATCCCGTACTTCGCGCCGACGTGCGAGTTGAGAAGGAGCGGGACGGTCACGATCGCGTTGCCGAGGATCACGACGAAGATGGAGGTCGCCGGATCGAAGCCGAAGACGAGGCCGATGTTGGCGAGGCTCCAGGACGGGATGACGACGCAGCATCCGACCCAGAACGCGAGGAACGAGTACAGGCCCCAGTTGCGGAGTCCGGCCGGCGTGGGCGCGAGGTCCTTGTTGTACAGCTGGGACCTCGGTAGCTCGGCCGACAGCTCGTGCTTGCCATCAGCGTTGATGACGACAGTCGCTGCCATAATTCCCTCCCCGAATCAGCACGCGGAAGACCCTATGTTCTGCCGATCACCTCCCATCCGGAAGCAGGCTTCGGCCGGGATGCTAGTTCCGGCCGCAACAGCGGGTCACCTTGAACTGGCGTCCGGGGGCGGGGGTAGCACAATGGGCCGGACCGGCGCGCTCAGCGCGCCGCCGGCGCGGGAGGGTGCACGTGAGACGTCTAGCCATCGCATTTGCGGTCATCGGATCGCTCATAACCGCCTGCGGACAGCCGGCACCGGGCACGGGCACGTCGCCCGCGCCGAGCGGCACCGTCGCAGCAACCGCATCGCCGACACGCGGCGGGACGGCCATCGTCGCGATCTGGCAGTTCCCGTCCACGCTCGCCGCGCACTACGCGAACCAGACCGTCACCGACATCGTGGACAACGGCGTCATCGAGGGTCTGGCCGAGACGAACACGAACGGCGAGTACATCCCGACGTTGGCCAAGCAGGTCCCGACCCTCGCGAACGGCGGCGCGAAGGTGAGCGCCGACGGGAAGAAGCTGGACGTCACGTGGGAGCTCAAGTCGGGGATCAAGTGGTCCGACGGAACGCCACTCACGAGCGCGGACATCAAGTACACCTGGGAGATCTGGATGAAGGATCCCAAGGTGAACAATCGCACCGGCTTCAGTGAGATCGAATCGATCGATCTGCCCAACGACCTCACAGCGGTGGTGCACTACAAGTCGATCTACGCGCCGTATCCGCTGAACTTCGTCTCGATCATGCCGAAGAAGCTCCTCGAGAACGAGGCGGACATCAGCAAGACCGACTACGTCCGTCGACCGCTCGGAACGGGGCCGTTCAAGATCACCGAGTTCAAGACGGATGAGTCGATCACGCTCGAGAAGAACACGAACTACCGCGATGCAAGCAAGCCCTATCTCGACAAGATCATCTTCAAGAGCGTCCCGTCCAGCCAGGTCGGTCTCGCCCAGCTGAAGGCCGGCGAGGTCCACGCGATGTGGAACCTCACCGAGGCGCAGACGCCCGAGGTCGAGAAGGAGGCCTCGCTCGCGCTCCTCGTCGTGCAGGGGCCGACCGTCGAGCGCATCGAGCTCAACACGGCACTGAACCAGGAGTACCCGGACCCGAACAGCGTGCACCCGGTGCTCGGCGACATCGAGATGCGGAAGGCGCTCCTCTACGCGACGCCCAAGCAGCAGATCATCGACAAGCTCCTCTTCGGCAAGGCGAAGCCAGGCAGCTCGCCCGTATCGCAGGGGTGGGCCGCATACAAGGAACCGCAGGAGGGCTACGACCCGGCGAAGGCGAATGCGACCCTCGACAGGGCCGGCTGGGTCAAGGGCAGCGACGGCATCCGCAGCAAGGGCGGCGTACGCGCATCGCTGACCTATGCGACGACGACCGGCGACCAGCTGCGCGAGCGCGTCCAGCAGGTGCTGGTGGACGAGTGGAAGGCGATCGGCGTCGAGGTGAAGATCCAGAACCAGCCGTCGAGCGTGATCCTGTCCGGCTCGTGCACCGGCAAGGACCCGCGCAAGCTCGGCACGTTCGACCTCCTCATGTACGCGTCGACACCGTCGATCGACCCACATTCGACGATCCTGCCGCGCTACCACTCGAAGCAGATCCCGACCCAGGCGGACTGCTCGGGTCAGAACTACACGCGCTTCAAGAACGCCGACGTGGACAAGGCGATCGATGAGGCCGGCGGAACGCTGGACCTCGAGAAGCGCAAGACCGCATACGCCAAGGTGATGAAGGCGCTCAACGACGCGTACGTGATCATCTGGATGTACGACCGCGCCAACATCGACGCACGCGTCACCGGTCTGCAGGGCTTGCAGGGGAACGTCTGGCGCCGATTCACCTGGAACGTCCAGGACTGGTGGCTCAAGAAATAGCCCGGAGTAGATAGGAGGACGGCGGCGCCGTGGGGAGATATGTCCTGCGCCGGCTCCTGCAGGCGCTGCCGCTCCTGTTTGCCATCAGCGTCGCGTCGTTCGCGATCCTCAAGGCCACGCCCGGCGGACCGCTCGCAGCGTATGAGGGCAACCCCCAATTCACCGAGGCGGACCGCCAGCGCCTCGAGCACGCGTTCGGGCTCGACCGCCCGCTGCCGATCCAATACCTCAGCTGGCTCGGAAGCTTCCTGACCGGTGACTGGGGCTACGGATTCGCGAGCCAGCAGCCGGTGCTGACGCTCATCGGCGAGCGGCTGCCCAACACGCTCCTGCTCATGGGAACGGTGTTCGTCGTCGTCCTGCTGCTCGCCATCCCGATCGGCGTGACCACCGCGCTCCGGCAGTACTCGATCTTCGACCACGCCGTCACGGGGGCAACGTTCACTTTCCTATCGACGCCGACCTTCTGGCTGGGTCTCCTCCTCATCATCCTGCTCGGCCTGCAGCTGCGCTGGCTGCCGCTGGGTGGCATCTCGACCCCTGGCGCGCCGTTCGACGTCATCGACCGGCTCAGGCATCTCATCCTTCCAGTGGCGACGATCTCACTCGTCCAGCTCGGATCGCACGTGCGGTACCTGCGCGGTTCGATGCTCGAGACGATCGGGCAGGACTACATGCGCACGGCGCGCGCGAAGGGCCTGGCCGAGCGCGTCGTCGTCATGCGGCACGCGCTGAAGAACGCGGCCATCCCGCTCGTCACCGTCGTCGCGCTCGACGTGCCCGAGCTGTTCGTCGGCGCGCTCGTCACCGAGCAGATCTTCGGCTGGCCGGGCATGGGCCGGCTCTTCCTCGACGCCGCTTTCCGGTCCGACTACCCGGTCCTCCAGGGGATCCTCGCCGTTTCGAGCACGCTCATCGTTCTCTCGAACCTGCTGGCGGACGTCGCGTACGGATATCTCGATCCGCGGATCCGGTTCTCCTGATGGCCACCAAGTCCGTCGCCGTTCCGGTCCCGATCGAGATACGGGCCGCCGAGCGCAGCCAATTGCAGATGGCGTTCGAGCGGTTCCGCGCTCATCGGCCCGCTCTCATCGGCGTCTTCGTGCTCGCGACGCTCGCGCTCCTCTCGGCCGCCGCGCCGATCGCCTCCCCCTACGACCCCGACAAGACGGCACTTCTTTTCATCTACGAGCCGCCGTCGCTCACGCATCCCTTCGGCACGGACGACCTGGGACGCGATCTCGCGACGCGGATCCTGTACGGCGGACGCGTCTCACTCGCGGTCGGCCTGCTGGCCGTGACCGTCGCGGTCTCGATCGGCACGCTCGTCGGGGTCGTCGCGGGGTACTACGGCGGCTGGGTCGACAGCCTCCTCATGCGGTTCGTCGACATGATGTATTCGTTCCCGCGGCTCTTCCTCTTGATCCTGTTCGGCGTGTTCTTCAAGGGAATGACGATCGGCGTCATCGTCCTCGTGCTCGGGGTGCTGTCGTGGATGACGACATCGCGGCTCGTGCGCGCAAGCTTCCTCTCGCTCAAGCGACGCGAGTTCGTGGAGGCCGCGAGGTCCGTCGGCGCGAGCGATCGGCGGATCATCGTGCGGCATCTCCTTCCGAACTCGCTCGCGCCGATCATCGTCGCGGCGACGCTCGGTGTCGCCGCCGCGATCATCGCCGAAAGCACGCTGTCCTTCCTCGGCCTTGGCATCCAGCCGCCGACGCCGTCGTGGGGCAACATGCTCAACCACGCGACGTCGGACATGGACAAGGCGCCCTGGATCGCGATCTTCCCAGGGCTGTTCATCTTCCTCGCCGTCGTGTCGATCAACTTCATCGGCGACGGTCTGCGCGACGCGCTCGACCCGCGTCACGTGGTCCGCACCCGGAACATCTAGCTCGCGGCGGCCTCGGCGGGCTTTTCGAGATAGCGCTCGGCGTGACCGAGCGGGCTGAACAATCGGAAGTAGAGGGCGATGCCGAAGACGAGCGCCCCGATGGCCGCGTAGACGGTCTGTACGTCGCCGCTCCGCTCGACGATGTAGCCGCCGATCGTTGCGCCGAGCGGATTCGCCGACCATGCGAGGACCATGGCGATGGTGATGATCCGGCCGAGCAGCTGATTCGGGACGATCGCCTGCCTCAGGCTACCGGTGTTGATGTTGAACAGGATCCCCAGGCCTGACGAGAGCGCGGACAACCCGACCGCGACCAGGTAGGTCGGTGCGTACGCGAGCGCGACCGTCATGACCCCGCTGAGCATCAGCGCGCCGAGTGCGACGTTACCGAAAGAGAAACGGCTGCGCAGCGGGCCGGCGGCGAGCGACAGGAGGACCACGCCCGCACCGTCCGCCGCGAAGAGGATCCCCAGCTGGCTGTCGGACACTGCGAACCGCTGCTTCGCGAACAGGACGAGCTGCGCGTACACCGTGGCGCTGACGAAATTGATCATGGCCATCATCGCCGAGATGTTCCGCAGCACCGGGTGCCGCAGCACGTAGCGCAGGCCTTCGACGATGTCGGCGCGGATCGACGCGCGCGCCGCTTCGCGCGGCGCGTTGAACGGCCGCGCGATGAGGGACAGCGTCACGGCCGAGGCCAGGAACGTCGCGGCATCGACATACAGGAGGTCCTCGATCGGCATGAAAACGAGGAGCGCGCCCGCGACGAGCGGGCCGAGCACGCTCGCGGCCGAGAAGCTGGCCTGGATGCGTCCATTGGCCGTGACCAGCTCCTCGCGCTCGACGAGGCTGGGGATCGCCGCGAACTGCGCGGCCTGGAAGAAGATACCGAGCGTCGCCGAGGCGAACGTGGCCGCGTAGATCCACCACACGGAGAGCAGGCCCGCTGTCGCCGCGAGCGGTACCGAGACCAGCACGGCAGCGCTCAGGACATCCACGACGATCATGAGGCGCTTGCGGTCGAGCCGGTCGGCCCACGCGCCGATGAGCAATCCGAACAACAAGTGCGGCAGACCGAACATCGCGAATCCAATGCCGAGCGAGACGGCCGAGCCGGTCAGCTTGAACACCAGCAGCGGCAGCGCGAACTGCGTGATCGAGCTGCCGAAATTCGAGATCGTCTCGCCGGTCCAGAACTTCCAGAAGTCTCCGCGCATGCGGACGCAGCGTACCGTTCGTCCGACTCATACTTCCGTCGTGCCCGATACGCTCGACCGCTACCTCGAGCAGCACGGCGACCGCTTCGTCTCCGAGCTCCGCGAGCTCTGCGCCATCCCGTCGGAGGCGACCGACCCGACCGCGCTCGACGCCGCGGCGCGCTGGTGCGGCGAGCGCCTCGCCTCGGCGGGCGCCGAGTCGCACGAGGTCCGCGTCGAAGGGGCGCCGGCACTCGTCATCGGCGAGACCGGCGCGGGGAAGCGCACGCTCATCTGCGTCCAGCACTACGACGTGCAGCCCGCCGTGCCCCTGGATCTCTGGCGCACCCCGCCCTATGACCCCGCGGTGCGCGACGGAGCGGTCTTCGCACGCGGCGTCGACGACAACAAGGGTCACCTGCTCCTGCGCATCCAGGCCGTCGAGGCGTACCGCGCGACGAGCGGCGAGCTGCCGCTCCAGGTGCGCTTCCTGATAGAAGGAGAGGAGGAGAGCGGCAGCCTGAACCTCGCGCGCCTGCTCGCATTCGACGCGACGCTCACCGACGGCGATGGCGCGCTGAAGGAAGGCGGTGCGATCGACGCCGTGGGCCGGCCGCAGTTGCTGCTGGGCGGCAAGGGCATCTTTTACGCCGAGCTGCATGTGCGATCGATGGCACGCGACGCCCATTCCGGCGCCGCGACACACCTCCCGAACGCGGCGTGGCGCCTTGTCACGGCTCTCGAGACGCTCGTCGACCGCGGCGGACGCATCCTCATCGACGGCTTCTACGACGACGTGCGCCCGCCGACCGAGGCCGAGCGCGCGCATCTTTTGTCCCTCCCGTTCGAGGCCGACGTGATCAAGCGGCTCTACGCGATCGACACTTTCGCGTGGGGTCGCTCCGACACCGAGGCGCGGCTCGCGTCGGTATACGAGCCGACGTGCAACATCTGCGGCCTCGTGTCTGGCTTCATCGGCGAGGGGACCAAGACCGTCATACCGGCCGAGGCGATGGTGAAGATCGACTTCCGTCTCGTGCCGGAGCAGGATCCCGCACGCGTCGGAGCGCTCCTGCGCGCGCATCTGGACCGGCGCGGCTTCACCGACGTCGAGCTCATCGCGAAGGAAGGCACGCGGCCGTATCGCGGTCGCATCGACGATCCACTGGTCCGCGCGGCACAGGCGGTTGCCGAGGAGGAGATCGGGAAGCCCGCGCTGCTCATCCCCTCGTCCGGCGGTACATCGCCGATGTGGCAGGTCTGCGGCAAACGCTCGCTCGCGAATGTCACGCTGGGCATGGGCCATCCCGGCTCGGGCGCGCACGCGCCGAACGAGAACATCCTCCTCGCGAACTACTGGAAGGCACTGCGCGCCACCGTCGCGCTCTTCCGCCGTTACCCCGACCAGGCCTGACGAGTGGAAGGGACGATCGAGATCCGCGCGCTGCGCTGCCGCGGTCGTCAGGGCACGACGGCGGACGAGCGTGCGCGGGAGCAGGACTACCTCGTCGACGTCGTGGTGCGCACCGATCTCGCGGACGCCGTGCGGTCCGACGAGCTCGCCTCCGCCCTCGACATCAGCTCGCTCGCGAAGATCGTGCGTGAGGCGGTCGCGGAACGACCGCGCGCTCTCGTCGAGCGCATCACGTTCGACGTCGCGCGCACGGTCCTCGCGCGCTTCCCTGCGGTGAGCGAAGCGCGCGTTCGAGTGCTCAAGCCGCGGCCCAACGGGCTCGACGCGGATGCCGAAGCCGTGGAGCTGGTGCTGCGCCGGTGATCCGTGCGCTCGTCTTCGACTTCGACGGACTCATTCTCGAGACCGAAACGCCCGCCTACGAGTCGTGGGCCGAGATCTATCGCGAACACGGACACGAGCTCCCGCTAGACCGGTGGCACAGCTACATCGGCAGCGACACCGGCTTCGATCCCGCGGGCCATCTTGCCGCTCTGGTCGGTGAGGGCTTCGATCGGGATGCGATGCAGAAGCGTCGCGATACGCGCAAGAACGAGCTCGTCGAGGCGCTCGAGATCGCGGTCGGCGTTCACGACTACATCGCCGACGCGCGCCGGCTCGGCTTGCGCCTGGCGGTCGCGTCGAGCTCCTCGCGCGGCTGGGTGCTCGGACATCTCCAGCGCCTCGGCATCGAGGCCCACTGGGATGTCGTGCGCTGCCGTGAGGACGTGGCGCGAACGAAGCCCGCGCCGGACCTCTATCTGGCCGTGATCGCGGCCCTGGGCGTGGCGCCGAAGGAAGCCGTCGCGCTCGAGGACTCAGCGAACGGCATCGCCGCCGCGAAGGATGCTGGTCTTCACTGCGTCGCCGTGCCGAACGCGCTGACCGCAGGGATGGACCTCAGTCGAGCTGACGCCCGCCTTGTGTCACTCGCGGAGACGCCGCTCGAGTCACTGCTCGCCCTCGTCAGCCGGGATTAGTCTTTCGGCAGTGACCGCCACCACACCGGCTGATGCTCAGCTCGCTGCCGATGTGTACCGCTACTCGCCGTACGCGCGCGGTCGCCGCGCACTCGCGTGGATGTGGGATCGTCCGATAGCGCGCGCGCTGGTGCGGGCACTCATCACGATCTTTCTCGTCACCACGCTGAATTTCGTCCTCATCCGGCTCATGCCGGGCAACGCGATCGACAACTACATCGCCCAGATCATGAACGAACAGCTGCTCAGCTACGACGATGCGCGGCAGCAGGCGTCCGGCCTGTTCAACGTTGACCTCAAGAAGCCCCTCTACGAGCAGTACGCAGACTTTCTCGGCGATCTGGTGCGGGGCAACCTCGGAACATCGCTGCTGTCGCGCGGCACGACCGTGACGTCGATCATCGCCGCGTATCTGCCATGGACGCTGTTGACGGTGGGTCTCGGTCTGCTGCTGAGCTTCAGCGTCGGGACGTTCCTCGGGCTGATCGCCGCGTATCGCCGCAACTCGCCCTTCGACCACGTGGTGTCGACGCTCGGCTCGGTCCTCAGCGCGATCCCGAACTACATCACGGCACTGGTGATCGTCGTGATCCTCGGCACGCAGCTCCGCCTTCTCCCGATCGCCGAGATGCGTGGGTCCTCGAGTCCGGGTGTCGCGCCTGGCTTCCACCTTGAGTACCTCGCCGACGTTCTCTTCCACGCAGCGCTGCCGGTGGCGGTGTACTTCATTGCCACGGTCGGCCATTGGTTGCTCAGCATGAAGAGCGCGACGCTGGCGACCCTCGAGGAGGACTACGTGACCGCGGCGCGCGCCCGAGGGCTCTCCGATGGCCGCATCTCGACGGCGTACGTCGGCCGCAACGCCGTGCTGCCACTGGTGTCCCAGTTCGCGATCACTGCCGGCTTCGTGGTGGGCGGCTCCTTCTTCATCGAGGTGATCCTCGTCTATCCGGGGATCGGACTGCGGCTCTTCAAGTCCATCGAACAGCGCGACTACACCGTGATGCAGGGCATCGTGCTGCTGCTCACGATCTCCGTGATCGTCGCAAATATCTTGGCGGACGTCCTCTACGCGAAGCTTGACCCCCGGATCGGCCGCGCCGGCGGAGCGAACGGATGAGCGTCGCCGCGCTCGCGCGACCCACGCTGCGCAGCCGCATCAGCGGACCGCTCGCATCGAGCGCTGATTTCCTCAGATTGTTGTCCCGCAAGCCGCTGGGGATGGTCGGTCTCGCCGGCGTGCTCTTCTTCGCGGTGCTCGCCTTCGCCGTGCCCATCTTCGTGCCGTACCAGGACACGGTCGACGTACGAGCGATCTACCAGTCCCCATCGGCCGCGCATCCACTGGGCACGGACTCGAGCGGACGGGACGTGTGGAACCAGATCATCCACGGCGGCCGCGACATCCTTACCGTCGGCCTCATAGCGGGCTTCTTCTCGACGCTCATCGCGGTGAGCTTCGGCTCGCTCGCGGCCGTCGTGGGTGGCAAGGTGGATGCGCTCATCTCGGGCGCCGCGGATTTCTGGCTCACCATCCCCCACATCCCGATCATCGTCTTGCTGGGCAGCATCCTGAAGTTCAACAACATCTTCGTGATCGCAGGTTTTCTGGCGCTGCTCGCGTGGGCCGGTCTGTTGCGGCAGGTACGCGCACAGGTGCTCTCGTTGAAGGAGCGGGACTATATCGAAGCGGCACGCTCTCTCGATCTGGGCCTGTTCCACATCATCTTCAAAGAGATCCTGCCGAACATGCGGAGCTACATCGTCATCCACTTCATCCTTGCGATGACCGCGGCGATCTACGGCGTCGCCGGGCTCACGATCTTGGGGCTCATCCCGCTGTCGGGGCAAAACTGGGGCCTGATGCTGAACTTCGCATATGTACGAGGGGCCCTCTATTTCCGGGACAGCCTGTGGTACATCCTCAGCCCCGTCCTGGCGATCGTGCTCTTCCAGCTGTCCCTGGTCTGGCTGGTCTCCGCGCTCGAGGACATCTTCAACCCGCGTCTGCGCAGCTCGGGCTAGATAGTGCGGTCCAAGCAGCAGGGCGCGCCGGCACAGCGGCTCGAGGCGGATCAGGTCCTGTCGGTGCGTGGACTGTCGATCGCCTACGTGACGCGACGCGGGCCCGTTCAGGCTGTGCGAAACGTCTCGTTCGATCTGCGTCGCGGCGAGACGCTCGCGATCATCGGCGAGAGCGGATCGGGCAAGACGACCCTCGCCGTCAGCCTGATCCGCCTTTCACCCCGTACGGCCCGTGTCACGGCAGGTCACATCCTCTATCGGAAGGACGACGACACCGTCGACATCACCTCGCTCTCGACCGAGGAGCTGCGCGAGTTCCGCTGGAGCGAGTGCGCCATGGTCTTCCAGGCAGCGTTGAACTCGTTCAACCCCGTGATCTCGATCTGGGAGCAGTTTCTCGATACCGCGCGGGCGCACGGCATGAAGCACACGAAAGACGTCCATGCTCGTTCCGCCGAGCTGCTGCGGCTTGTGAATCTCGATCCCGAACGCGTTCTGCGCGCATATCCCCATGAGTTGTCCGGCGGGATGCGCCAACGCGTCCTCATCGCTATGAGCCTGCTGCTCGAGCCGGCCGTGGTGATCCTCGATGAGCCGACGACCGCCTTGGACATCCTCACGCAGCGCTCGATCATCGACCTGCTCCGGCGTCTACGCGAGAAGCTCGGGTTCTCGATGATCTTCATATCGCACGACCTGTCGCTCGCGGCGGAGCTCGCAGATCGCGTGCTCACGATGTATGCGGGCACCGTCGTCGAACGAGCGAGCGTCAAGGACCTCTTCTATCGCCCACGGCATCCGTACTCGATGGGACTTCTGCGCGCCGTGCCGAGGGTGAGCGGCGCACTCGGCAGCGTTGTCTCGATCGCCGGCAGTCCGCCCGATCTCATCAACCTGCCGCAGGGCTGTACCTACAACCCGCGCTGTCCCTTCGTCATCGATGAGTGCAAGGTCCGTGAGCCCGACCTCCTCGCGGTCGACATGCCGCAGCACGACGCGCGGTGCATTCGGTGGAAGCACGTCGCGGAGGTCATCGGGTCGGGCGAAGCCGTCGTCGCGGAAAAGCTGGCCGCAAAGACGTGACCGTGTCGGGAGACATCACCGTCCAGGGCGCACCACTCATCGAGCTGGTCGGCGTGAGCCGGGCATTCGACACACCCGGAGGGATCATCAAGGCGGTCGACGGGGTGTCGCTCGCACTTGGTCAGAGCGAGGCGATGTGTCTGGTCGGCGAGAGTGGCTGCGGCAAGACAACGACGGGGCGTCTTCTGGCGGGACTGCTACGACCCACCAGTGGCCAGCTGCTCTTCGAAGGCAAAGACGTGTGGACGACGAAGGGTAAAGACCTCGCGCGGTTCCGGCGCTCCGTGCAGCTCGTCCATCAGGATCCATATGCATCCCTGAACCCGATCCGGACCGTGTACCAGACGCTCTCCGCACCGCTGTTCCGCCACAAGAAGGCGCGCGGCCGGCGCGGCGCGGTCGGGGCGGTGACCGAGCTTCTCCAACGCGTGGGTCTCACACCACCCGCGGACTTCCTCGTGAAGTACCCGCACCAGCTCTCAGGAGGGCAGCGGCAGCGTGTGAGCATCGCGCGTGCGCTCAGCGTCGATCCGCGCGTGATCGTCGCGGACGAAGCGGTATCGATGGTCGACGTGTCGATCCGCATCAGCCTCCTCAATCTGCTGCTCGCGCTCCGCGACGAATTCCGGGTGACGATCGTGCTCATCACGCACGACCTGGCTGTAGCGCGGTACTTCGCGCGACGCGGGCGCATCGGGGTCATGTACCTGGGGCGGGTGGTCGAGCTCGGCCCATCGGAGCTTGTCGTGGGCGACCCAGCCCATCCATATTCGGCGGCGCTCGTCGCGGCGATCCCTGAGGCCGATCCGAGCCTCACGCGCTCGAAGGAACGTGTGGAGCTGCGCAGTGCGGAGGTGCCGAGCCTGCTGCGGCTCCCGACCGGCTGTACGTTCCACCCGCGGTGTCCACTGTTCGAGGAGGGGCTCTGTGACGTACAGGTGCCCGCGTTGCTCCCGATCTCCGACTCGCGCGAGGTCGCCTGCCACGTCGCGGTGCGCGAGCGCGCGCCGGCGGCAGAGCTGCTGGGCGTGCGCTAGATGGATCCGAATCTCCTGCGCGGGAACTTCGCCCTTGCGCTCTTCATCCTGTTGCTGGCGCTGCTGATACTTCCTTTTCAGGATCGCGGTTCAGGGGCATTTGTGGTCACGATCCTGGCGATCGTGGTCGCATTTCTCTTCATGGGCGCGATCGCGCTCGCCGCCCGTTGGTCCGCGCCACGCATCCCGAAGGGACGCGACAAGGGCAGAAGATGACAAACCGTCGAGGACGGGCTACAACGGTCACGGTCCGGGCAAACCGGCAAGCGCCTCAGGCCCCGGGCGAAGGAGAGGGATGAATGTCTAGCGACAAACTTCGCTACAGCGCAAACCGACGCCGGTTTCTCCGCGACTCCACCCTCGCGTCGATCGGTCTGATCGCCGCGGCATGCGCACCGGGGACGACAGGCACCACCTCGACGACAACGACGACGGGTGGCGGGGCGGTCAAGAAGGGCGGGGAGTTCCACGGAGGTTGGCCGTACGTTCTGCCGCCGGCCGGCCACTGGAACGGTTACGCCCCGAACGGGATCTTGACCACCGGTATCTACCGCCATCTGTGGCTGACCACGCTCGGCATGTACCTCTGGGCCGACAAGAAGTTCGAGTACTGGCTGGCGGAGTCCTCGGGACCGAAGAGCGGCGACAACTACGAGCTGAAACTGCGTTCCGGCATCAAGTGGAGCGACGGGACAGCGTTCAGCGCGAAGGACGTGTACACGACGTTCAACGTCGGCCGGCTCGA
>WNGB01007588.1_pt1 | contig 15609 bp, 12 predicted proteins | sample 5400681 | NCBI WGS metagenome assembly WNGB01 (sample SAMN13153367, study PRJNA577476) | soil metagenome | isolation source: 115 cm soil or saprolite under grassland replicate 2 | place: USA:California | collected 2016-06-15
GCAGTCAGGCCGAAGATGTACTTGTACGTCTCGAGCCGCCGGTAGTCGTAGCGCAGCACGAACAGCGTCAGCGCGAAGAGCGCGACCGCGACGACGATCCAGATTCCCTGCTTGAAGGCGTCGTCGGGCTGCAGGCGGTAGATCTCGGTGAGGCCGATCGCAGCCAGCAGCCCTGCAATCGGGAGCAGGTACGGGTCGGCGAACGGCACCGTGTAGCGCACGACGAGATGCGCGGCGAGGTAGAGCAGGAAGAAGAAGCCGGCGTACGCCAGCGAGGCCGTCGAGATGACGTCCTGCCGGGCGATGTAGACACTGGCGAACCCGACCGCCGTCAGCATCCCGACGACGATCAGGAACATGAGCTCCCTGTTGCGGAGGCTCAGCGCACGAACCTCACGTAGATGAAAAGCGCAGCCGCGGCGAGCAGCGCGAGCACGACGAGCCATGCGAGGATGCGCCGGCGCAGGTGGCGTGCCTTCACCTCGGGCTGCGGCTCTCTGACAACCGGCACGCCGTCCTGCTCTGTGAGCGTGTCCTCGTCTTCGCCTGCCGGTAGCGCCTGTTCGCGCGTCTCGCCGTCCTGAGAGAGAACGGTGCCGTCGATCTCGAACGCGACGACGGTGATGTTGTCCTGTCCGCCTCCTTTGTTCGCTTCCTTGACAAGCGCGCGCAGGGCGCGGTCGATGTTGCCGCGGTTGCGCTCGACGACGTCGAGGATCGCCTCCTCCGAGACCATGTCGGTCAGGCCGTCAGAGCAGAGCAGGAACAGGTCGCCGTCCTCCGCGCGGACGCTGAAGGTGTCGACGTCGACATCGGGATCGGTGCCGAGCGCGCGGGTGATGACGGAGCGCTGCGGATGCGTCTCCGCCTCCTCGCGCGAGAGCTTCCCGGTCTTGAGGAGCTCGTTGACGAGCGAGTGGTCCTCGGTCAGCTGCTCCATCGTGGCCTCGCGGACGAGATACGCGCGCGAGTCCCCGACATGTCCGAAGGCGACAGCGTCGTCCTCGACGAGCGCGACCGTGATCGTCGTGCCCATCCCGGACGTGTTCGGATCGCTGCTCGAGCGGTCGTACACGCGCCGGTTGGCTTCCTGGATCAGGTCGGCGATGCGCTGTTCGCCGCCGGAGCCCGGGCCGCTCTCCTTCAGCGCCACGGTCGCCAGCCGCGACGCGACCTCGCCCGCCTGCGCGCCGCCCATGCCGTCCGCGATGGCGAACAGCGGCGGCTCGATGACGTACGCGTCCTCGTTGTGCCGCCGCGTGCGGCCGGGATCGGTGATTGCGCCGACCCGTCCGATCATGCCTCGTACCTCAGGTCGGTCTCGCCGATGCGGACGATGTCCCCGGCTGTCAGCCGGCGCGGATGCTCGAGCCGCGCGCCGTTGAGGTAGGTGCCGTTGGTGGAACCGAGGTCCTGCACCCAGACGCCGTCCTGGCGCGGCTCGAAGCGGGCGTGGCGCGCCGACGCGTACTCGTCGGAGCCGATCGCGATGTCGTTCTGCCGCCCGCGGCCGATCGTGAGCTGCGCGGAGTCGAGCTCGAAGTCCTGGCCCTCGTCGAGGTCCCGGCTCTTCACGACAACCAGCCGCCCGGTGTGCGGGCCGCGGCGCGCGGCGTGCACCCCCGCCGGTGAGGACGGGGCGAGGATGAAGCTCTCCTGCGGCAGCCGCAGGTCCCGGCTCGCGGTGCGCACGATGCGCCAGATGAAGAGGTAGAGGAGGAGCAGGAAGGCGATCTTGAGGACGAGGAGGACCTCGTCGACGGCGGCGGAGTCGAAAAGCACGGTTACTCCGCTTTCCGCGAGAACGTCACCTCGGTCGAGCCGAGGGTGATCGTGTCGCCGCTGCGGAGCTTGGCGCGCTTGACGCGCTGGCCGTTGACCTCCAACCCGTTCGTCGAGCCGAGGTCGACGATCCAGTACGACGCGCCTTCCTGCCGCAGCTCCGCGTGGCGGCGCGAGACATTTGAGTCCGCGAGCTGGATGTCGCAGTCACGCGAGCGTCCGATGACGACGCGGCGACTCTTCACCTCGTGGCTCGCGCCGTTCCAGCTGAGGGTGACGAGCTCGCGCTCGACCCCCAGCTCCTCCGGCGAGACCGCCTGCGTCGGCTCGACCGCCGGCTTGTAGATCATCGTCGCGCCGGGCTCGAGCTCCTCGGCCGGCGCACCTTCGCCGCGCTTGCCGGGATGCACCATCCGCGTGGCGATCCCGAACTCGCCGACGTCGAGATCGGCGTCGCTCTCCATCAGCACGCGGGTGCTCGAGAGAAGCGCGTAGTCCTCCCGGCGGGCGTGCTCCGACAGGTACTCCTGCAGCTCGCTGCGAAGGTTGTCCTCGTAGCTCTCGAACTGGTCGCGGTCGGCCGGCGAAAGATAGACCGTGTACTCGTTCGGAACGTAGACGCGTGAGACGGAGACCGTTCGGTGGTCGTCCATCTCCTTTGCGAGCTTGCGCGCCAACTCGACCGGCTGGACGTTCGTTCGGAACGCGCGGCCGAAGATCCCCTCGAACAGGGCCTCGATCTTCCTCTCGATAGTGCGGAGAACCATGAGCCGGGAGTACCCAGGCGTCGGCTTGCCGACGCCGCATAGAGGCCGTGCCGGCTCCGCCGGCGCGGCCGTCCTAACTAACTGCCTTGGTCACTTTCCACCCAGAACTACTCCTAGAAACCGCCTAGCCGCTCGATGCTAACGCACGGCCATGGCGACACAGGTGGCCCAAACGGCCACCACGAGCGGCGCGGCGGCGACGGTGGGGACCGCGAGAAGCGCCGTGGCGAGGAAGGCCGCGCCGAGCAGGGCGACCGCCCAGAGCCCTCGCGCACGCGCGAAGGGAAGCAGGACGGCGACCGCGGCGAGCACGAGCGTCTCGACTGCGAGCGCCGGCCGCGAAAGCAGCGCCGACCACAGCGCCGACGCGACCTCGAAAGGATCGCCGCTCGCCGCGACGCCGAGGTCGGGCGCCGCGCCGCCGTCGAAGGGAACCGGGGAGCCGCGGATGCCGGCGACGAGCCCGGCCGTGAGGACGGCCGCCGCGATCTGCACGCCGCGCCGCACGGGCGAGCGAATCGGCAGCGCTGCGAGCGGCAACAGGCCGAGCCCGGAGAGCGGCGCCAGCAAAGGCCCGAGGGCGAAGACGAGACCGCTCCGTGGCGCGGGCCAGCAGGCGACGAGCAGCGCCAGCGCAGCAATCGAGTACAGGACCGCGGCTCCGAGGGCGAAGTTCCCGAGCGGTAGGACCGGCACGGCCAGCGCGAGCGCCAAGCCGAGCCGCGGATAGAAGAAGGTCGCGCCCGCTGCCAGCGCGGCGAACCCGAACGGCCACCCGAACGGATAGAACGGGATCGCCCACGCCGTCCAGAACGCGACGACCGCGGCGAGCGCTGCCGGAACGAGCTTCGGGACCGCGGCAGGAACAGCGAGAGTCTGACCCCGACCTCTTCGGCGTCGCCGCTTGCGGCCGACCAGGCGCAGCGCACCGGCGAGCGCGGCAGCGTCCGGGCGCCGCGCGGGATCGAGATCGAGCGCGCGGCCGACGGCCGTGAGCAGCGGGCGCGGCAGGTCCGGCCGCAGGGACGCGAGCGCCGGCGCACCGTCCTCGATCGCACGCGCTGTCTCGAGCAGCGAGCTGCGCCAGAACGGGTGCCGTCCGGCCAGCGCCTCCCAGAGCATGACGCCGACCGCCCAGACATCCGCCGCCTCGGTCGTCTCGCCGCCGGCGAGCCGCTCGGGCGCGATGTACGCGAGCGTCCCGGGAACGTCGCCTTGCGCTGTCAGCGTCTCCGCCTCCTGGATCTGCGCGAGGCCGAAGTCGAGCACGCGGACGGAGACGCGCGAGCCTTCGGCGAGCAGGACGTTCGACGGCTTGACGTCCCGGTGGACGATCCCGTGCCGGTGCGCGTGGGCGAGCGCATCGAGAATCTGGATGACCGCCTCGATCGCAGAGGTATCGTCGAGCTCGCCGCTACGCATCGCCTCGCGGAAGGTGCGACCCGGGACGTATTCGTAGGCGATGTACACGTGCTGCGAGTCGCGCCCGAACCCGTACGCGCGCTGGCAGCCGGGATGCCGCAGCCTGGCGGCTGCCTCGGCCTCCCGCTCGGCCCGGGAGGCCGCCTTCCCTTCGCGCGGAACGATCTTCAGCGCGACGTCGAGGCCGTTCCGCTCGTCCCGCGCGAGCCAGACCGAGCCGGAGCCACCGCTCCCGAGCGGTCGCAAGGGCCGATACCGCCCGAGCACGAGCTCGCTCTGGAGGACTGCTGGGGCGGCGTTCGACATCGGCTTTCTTGGGTTGGCCAGGCCGTTCGCGAGTCCTGCACGGCCGAGCTACGGGTTAGAGTGAACGCGGCTTCGGCTGGGATCGCCATGACCGAGCGCGATACAGACATCGAGTTCGACTTCTTCGACGAGCCCGAGACCGAGGAAGCGACCGAACGCGTACGAACCCGCCGGCCGCCGCCGCGCGGGCCGCGGCGTCCCGTGCGCCCCCCCGCGGGACTCATCCCGATGCTCCGCCTCGCCGGGCTGATCGCCTTCCTGATCCTCGCCGTCGTGTTGCTCGTCGTCCTGGCGCGTGGCTGCGCCTCCAGCAGCAAGCACGACAAATACGACAGCTACATCGGGGACGTGCGCGACATCGCGGCCAGCTCGACGCAGATCGGCAAGCAGCTGAATTCGACGCTCGCCGCCACCGGCATCAAGGAGAGCGAGCTCGAGGCGAAGATCAAGGGCTACGCCGCCCAGGAGCAGCAGCAGGTCGCCCACGCGCGCGAGCTCAACCCGCCCGGCCCCCTGCGCGTGGAGCATGACCACCTGATCGAGGTGCTCGGCCTGCGCGCGAGCGGCCTCTTCCGGCTCGCGGACGCCTTCCGCCAGACGGCGACCGCGAAGGACGCGACCACGGCGGGACGGCTGATCGCCGACCAGGCGCGCCTGCTCGTAGCAAGCGACGTCTTCTGGGACTTCTACTTCAAGGAACCGACGCAGGCCGAGCTCGAACGGCAGGACATCCGCGACATCGGCGGCGTCCCGGATTCGAACGTGTTCCCGAACCCCGACCTCGCCAGCACGCAGGCGATGGTGACGGTCTGGCAGCGCGTCCACGGCGCCGCCAGGGGCGGGACGGTGAGCGGCAAGCACGGCAGTGCGCTCGGGGCGGTGAAGGCATTGCCCGACGGCAAGACGCTTACGGCCGGCGCCAGCGCCAGCGACAACGAGATCACCGCGTCGACCGACCTCGCGTTCCAGGTGACCGTGGAGGACTCAGGCGACTTCCAGGAGTTCAACGTCGCCGTCACGCTCACGATCCAGAAGTCCGGGAAACCGATCGTCAAGAAGAAGACGATTCCGGTGATCAACGCCGGCGAGACGAAGACCGTGACGTTCACGAACATCGACATCAACGGGCTCTTCGGGCTGCCGACGACGATCAAGGTCGACATCGAGCCGGTGCCGGGCGAGACGACCACCACCAACAACTCGGCCGAGTACAAGGTCATCTTCTCGCTCGGGTAGCGCGTGAGCCTCTCCACCGCCGAGTGGATCGCGATCGGGGCGTGCGGAGGCGCCGCACTCTCCCTCCTAGTGGCGGCGCTCGCGTGGTGGAAGCTGCGCGCCGTCCGCGCCGCCCAGCTCGTGCTCCTCGGGGGCGGGAAGGGTGACCTCGTCGACTTCGCCGTCTCGCTCCAGGGTCGGATCGACGACCTGCACCGGGCCGTGGACGAGGTCGCCGCCGGGTTGTCCCGGGTCGACCGGCGGGTCGACACGGCGGTGTCGAAGACCTCCCTCGTCCGCTACGACGCCTACGAGGGCGCCGGCGGACACCAGTCGGCCTCGATCGCCCTCCTCGACGCCGGCCGCAGCGGAGTCGTGCTGAGCGCGATCCAGGGCCGGGACTACGCGCGGATCTACGTCAAAGAGCTCGACCGGGGCCGCCCCTCGGTCGCACTCTCCCCCGAGGAGGAAGAGGCGGTCGAGCGGGCGATGGCGAGCTAACGCTCGTCTGTCCTGAGACGGCGCTCGCGCCGCCGACCAGAGAGGCCGCTCCGGCTTTGCCGGGGCGGCCGTCCAACGCACTTTCTTGGAGGCAAACGAACAACTCCTCCCTAGCGAAATCGGCTCTTAGCTACATTTCGGCCCAGATGCAGCACGTTCTTGTCCTGAACGCCAGCTACGAGCCGCTGAACGTCACGACGGTTCGGCGCGCGCATGTCCTGGTGTTCAAGGGCAAGGCCGAGGTGATCGAGGAGTTGCAGCAGCAGCAACTTCACTCGGCCACCGACACGTACCCCTGGCCGCACGTAATCCGGCTCGTCGCCTACGTGCGCGTGCCGCGGGCGGTGCAGCGCAAGATCTCGCGCCGTGCGCTGTTCGCGCGCGACAATTGGCGTTGCGCGTACTGCGGGACAACGGCCGGCCGGCTCACGCTCGACCACGTCGTGCCGAGGTCGCGCGGTGGTGAGTCGGTCTGGGAGAACGTCGTCACCGCCTGCGCGCCGTGCAATCACAAGAAGGGCGACCGGCTGCTCGAGGAAGCGAGCATGGAGCTGCTGCACCTCCCGAAGCCGCCGGCGCCGGTGCTCTTCATCCGCCTGGCCGCGCCGAAGATCCCGTCGGGCTGGCAGCCCTACCTCGCCAGCTGGGGCTCGGCGACGGCCGCGGCCTAGAGGCAGGTCGTCGTCGGCGCGCGCACTGAAGTCGATCCAACCGCGCGACGCGTAATGCCACCGTCTACACCCAGGCGGAGGCGCGGGCTCAGCCCGCGCCTCCTCGATGGTCGGCGCCGCAAGCCGGCGCCTTGAACCAGACCGCGGCCGTCCAGCCAACCAGCTCTTAGGTGGCGAGGTCGAACGCCGGCTCTGCCTCGAACGTCTGCTGCTCGAGCTCGTCCCGGCGGACCAGCGTCAGCGTTGCGACGATGCCGAGCGCGGCGATGATCACGCCCGCGACGAAGGCGCCGTGGAAGCCGGTGACGAGCGCTGATGTCTGACCGGCACCGCCGGCGATTGCATCACTGGTGCGCGAGGTCGCGATCGTCGACAGCGCGGCGATCCCCAACGCCCCGCCGATCTGCTGCGAGGTGTTGATCAGGCCCGAGGCAAGGCCCGCCTCGGATGCCTGGATCCCCGCCAGCGCGGCGATCGAGATCGGCACGAACGCGAAGCCGATGCCGACCGCGATCAGCAGGAAGCCCGGCAACAGGTCACCGAGGTACGAGCCGCCGACCGAGACCTGCGTGAAGTACACGAGCCCTCCCGTCAGCGCGGTCATCCCGATCACGAGCACCGGCTTCACGCCGACGCGCGTCACGAGCTGCGCCGCAATCGCGGAGGTGAAGATCGCCGTCCCCGCGACCGCGAGGTACGCGACTCCGGTCTTCATCGCCGAGTAGCCGAGCACCTGCTGCATGTACAGCGTCAGCATCAGGAACATTGCGAACAGGGCGGTGCCCAGGATGAAGCCGGCCACGTTCGCCCCCGCGACGGTGCGGATCTGGAAGATGCCGAGGCGCATCAGCGGCTCCTCGTGGCGACGCTCCCAGACGACGAACGCCGCGAGCAGCGCCAGCGAGGCGGCGAAGAACCCGATCGTCGGAGCAGCGACCCAGCCGTCCTGGCCGGCGCGCGTGATCGCGTAGACGAGCGCCGAGAGCCCGGCGGTCACGAAGACCGCGCCGGGAACGTCGAACCTGCGCACGCTCGCGTCACGGCTCTCCCGGAGCAGCAACGGTGCCAGTACGAATGCCGTCGCACCGACGGGAACGTTCACGAAGAAGATCCACTCCCAGCTGAGCGCATCGGTGAGCACGCCGCCGAGCAGGACCCCGGCCGCCGCGCCGAAACCGCCGACCGCGCCCCAGGCGCCGAGCGCGATGTTCCGCTCACGTCCTTCGGCGAAGGTCGTCGAGAGGATCGAGAGCGCCGCGGGGGAGATGATCGCCGCGCCGAGACCCTGGAGCGAGCGCGCCCCGATCAGTGACGCCTCGGACCACGCAAGCCCGGCGAAGAGCGATGCCAGCGTGAAGACGACCACGCCGACCAGGAAGATGCGCCGCCGCCCGAGCAGGTCGGCGGCCCGGCCCCCGAGCAGCAGGAAGCCGCCGAAGACGAGCGCGTAGGCGCTGATTACCCACTGCAGGTTCTCCTGCGAGAACCCGAGGTCGACCTTGATCGAGGGCAGCGCGACGTTCACGATCGCGATGTCCAGGACGACCATGAACTGGACGGCGCAGAGGAGCGCCAGCGCCAGCCATTTGCGTCGATCCGAAGCCACCATTGTCTGAGTTCCTTTCGCTTGAGTCGAGATGGCTTGCAACCTAGCAGCTTCTACTTGCTAAATGCAAGGGTATCCTTCACAACGGCAAGTGGCTTCGCTATAGTCCCGTTCGTGAAGCGCTACGACCAGTACTGCCCGATGGCCCACGCCCTCGACCTGGTGGGCGAACGGTGGGCCCTCCTGGTCGTCCGGGAGCTGATCCACGGGCCGAAGCGCTACACCGACCTGGCCGAGCACCTGCCCGGGATCGGGACGAACATCCTCGCTGCCAGGCTCAAGAGCCTCGAGGAATTCGGCGTGATTACCAAGCGGACGCTCCCGCCCCCGGCGGCCTCCAAGGTCTACGAGCTAACCGAGTACGGGCTCGGGTTGAAGACGGTCCTGCGCGAACTGGCACTGTGGGGAGCTCGCTCGCTGGGCCCGCCCAGCCCTGACGAGGATCTCTATCCGGGCTGGCTCGCCAACGCACTCGAGCTCTGGGCCTCGCGCGCGCCACACGGAAGCATCGAGTTCCGGATCGGCGAGGAGACCGCGTCGATCGCCGACGGCGAGGTCCGCTCCGGGTCGGTCGAGGACCCGGACACGCTGGTTACCGGGCAGCCGAGCGACTTCTTCCATCTGCTGATCGAAGGCCGCCTCGACGGCGTCGTCGTCGACGGGGACCGTGACCTGCTGGAGAGGCTCGTCAGCGACGAGTCACTCGTCGCGCTCGACGGGTAAGTCGAGCTGCTCCCACTCGCTCCACGAGCCGGGATAGAGCTTGCCCTCGCGTCCGGCGAGGTGCAGGCGATGCAGAACGACCGTCGCGGTCACGCCTGAGCCGCAGTAGGCGACGAGCTCGCCGGCGGGGAGGTCGGGCACCGGCTCGTTCCACGGGGCGTTGAGCGCACCCGGAATCCGCCCTGGCTTCTTGTCGATGGGGTTCGCCTCACCGCGCCAGCGCGACGGCACGCGCGCGTCGACGACCACGAGCTCGTCGCGGCGTCGACCCAGTTCCTCCGCGTCGATCGTGTCGCCGTCACGCGGGTGCGGCATGAAGGTCGCCGGCTCGATCTCCTCCTCGCCCATCGCGAGCGGTCCGCGCCACGCTTCGAGGTCGATCAGGGCGCAACGGTCATGGCCGAAGTGGCGCAGGAGCCACCAGAGCCGCTCGGCGCCGCCCATGTCCCCGTAGGCGACGACGAAGATCTCGTCGCCGATCCCGGCGCGGCCTGCGGCGCGTGCGAACGTCTCGGCGTCCGGCAGCGGATGACGTCCCCGGAGTCCAGGTTCGGCGGCGAGATCTGTGTCCACGTCGAGGAAGCTCGCGCCCGGGACGTGGCCCGCGAGGTACAGCTCGCGGCCGCGTCCAGGGCTCCCGAGCTCCCAGCGACAATCGACGAACTGGTAGCGCAGGCCCGGGTCTTGTTTCCGTCCGGTCACTCGACTAGTCTGCGCAACTTCATGGCGCACGCGCACACTGAGCCGGTCCTCTTTACCCCGCTCATCCTCGTGCGCGTCCTTAGAACGGCTGCGCCGGCAAAGCCGACGCAGCCTCCTATGGTCGGCGTCGCAAGCGACGACCTTACGCGCTAGCCGGCGTTTCGTTCCTCCGCCGACGCCGGCTAGGTCGCAACAGCAGGCGGACACTCCACACTCAATGAAGGGACTCCTTCGATGCCTGCTCGCGAACGTGACGCCTGCGGAATCGGCTTTCTCGCCGATGCGAGAGGGCAAGCCTCGCGCGCGATCCTCGACGGCGTCCTCGAGGGGCTCGCGCGCGTCCGTCATCGCGGCGCCGTCGCGGCCGACCGGCGGACGGGTGACGGCGCAGGCGTTCTCCTGCCCATCCCGCGCGCGCTCGTGCCCGCCGCCTGGTGCGGGCTGGCGATGGTCTTCCTGCGCGACGAATCCGCCCGCGACGCGATCGAGGAAGCCTGCACAGCGGAGGGAATCGGCCTGGGAGGGTGGCGCGACGTGCCGGTCGTACCCGAGGCGCTCGGCGACGAGGCCAGAGCGAGCATGCCCCGGATCGAGCAGCTGGTCCTGCTCCAGCCGCTCGGCACGACGCTCGACGAAGCGGAGGAACGCGCACACCGGGCACGGAGACGGGCAGAGCTCGCCGGGGGCGCCTACATAGCCTCGCTCTCGTTCCGCACGGTGACCTACAAGGCACTCTGCGCCGCCGACCAGCTCGCTGCCTTCTATCCGGACCTCGTCGACTCGGCACTCGCAGTCCCCTTCGGGGTCTTCCACCAGCGCTTCTCGACCAACACCGCGCCGTCGTGGGAGCGCGCCCAGCCGTTCCGGCTCCTCTGCCACAACGGCGAGATCAATGCGATCGACGGCAACCTCAACTGGATGCGCGCCCGCGGGCTCGGCGCCGAGATCGACGCAACCGGTTCGGACTCGTCGATGCTGGACAACGCACTCGAGCTGCTCGTGCGTGGTGGCCGCGACGTGCGCCAAGCGATGGCGATGCTCCTGCCGGAGGCCTGGCAGGGGAACCCGCAGCTCGACGAGGACGTCCGTTCCTTCTACCGGTACCACTCAACCCTGCTCGAGCCGTGGGACGGACCCGCCGGGGTCGTCTTCACGGACGGGCGGGTCGTCGGAGCTGCCCTCGACCGCAACGGCCTGCGTCCTTTGCGCTACGCGGTCGTCGACGACCGGCTCGTCGCCTGCGCCACGGAGGCGGGCGCCCTCCCTCTCCCCGAGGGTGCCCGCATCCGGCGCGGCCGGCTCGGGCCGGGCGAGCTGCTGGTCGTCGATCCGGCCGGTCACGGCGTCGAGGAGAGCAGCGTGGTCAAGGACCGGCTGGCCCGCAAACGTCCGTACGCGCGCTGGCTCCGGGCCACGATTCGAACACTCGAACCAGGCGTGCCGGTCCCGCCGCCGACGGAGAATCTGACAGCGCGCCAGGCCGCGGCCGGCTTCACGCGCGAGGAGATCACCCTCCTCCTTCGTCCGGCGGCGGGCACGGGCCACGAGCCCACCTCCTCCATGGGCGACGACACCGCGCTGCCACCGCTTGCAGGCCGCGCCCGTCCGGTCCCGTCGTATCTCCGCCAGCGTTTCGCACAGGTCACCAACCCGCCGATCGATCACCTCCGCGAGCGTCACGTCATGTCTCTGCGAACACTGGTGGGTGCGCGTGCGCCGCTGCTGGGTGAGCACCCGCGCACCGCGCGGTTGCTCGAGCTCGAGAGCTTCTTCGTCTTTCCGTCGGCGCTTGCGGAGCTCGCCGCGCGCGGCCTCGTGCTCGACGCGACCTTCCGGGAAGACGAAGGCCTTCGGCGCGCGTGTAGCCGGCTCGGGGATGCCGCAGCCGCCGAGGCAGAGGTGATCGTGATCGACGACGGCGCTGCGCGACCGTCCGTGCCCGCCGTGCTGGCCGTCGGTGCAGTCCATCACCGCCTCGTCGCCGAGGGCACCAGAACGAGGACGTCGATCGTGGTGGCGAGCGACGAGCCTCGCGAAGCACACGACTTCGCCTGCCTGCTGGGCTACGGCGCCGACGTGATTTGCTCGCGGCTGGCGCTCGACACGGTCGCAGCCCTGGCCGCCGCGGACAAGCTCGGTGGAGATCACCCCTCGCCCGCAGAGGCGCAGCTCCGCTTTCGCGAGTCGATTGAGGACGGCGTCCTCAAAGTCATGTCGAAGATGGGCATCGCCGACGTCGCGTCGTACCGCGGCGCGCAGCTCTTCGAGGCGGTCGGTCTCGCGCAGGACGTGGTCGAGCTCTGCCTACCCGGAACTCCTTCCTCGATCGGCGGCGTCGGCTTCGCCGAGTTGGAGCGGGAGATCCTCGCGCGCTGGAACGCTCCCGACGAGCTGGAGAACCCCGGCTACGTCAAGTTCCGCAAGGGCGGTGAGCCGCATGCGACGGAGCCTCCCGTCGTCGAGGCTCTGCAGGAAGCGGCGCACGCTCTGCGGCGTGGCCGGTACGACCGCTTCGCAGCCCTGGTCAACACGCGCCAACCGCTGGAGCTCCGCGACTTGCTCTCGCTCGCCTCCGTCGATCCGGTTCCGCTGGACGAGGTCGAGCCGGTCGAGGAGATCGTCCGCCGCTTCTCGAGCGGAGCGATGTCGCACGGCTCGCTCTCCGCCGAAGCGCACGAGACCGTCGCGATCGCCTTCAACAGGCTCGGCGCACGCTCCAACTCCGGTGAGGGCGGCGAGGATCCCGCTCGCTTCCGCACCGAGCGCAACTCGCGCATCAAGCAGGTCGCCTCCGCGCGCTTCGGCGTGACGCCCGAGTACCTCGCTTTCGCGGACGAGCTGCAGATCAAGATCGCGCAGGGATCGAAGCCGGGCGAAGGAGGTCAGCTACCGGGCCACAAGGTCACCGCCGAGATCGCGCGTCTTCGGCATACGGAGCCGGGGATCGAGCTGATCTCGCCGCCGCCGCATCACGACATCTACTCGATCGAGGACCTGGCGCAGCTCGTTTTCGACCTCAAGCATGCGGCACCACACGCGTCCGTGTCGGTGAAGCTCGTGGCGGAGACCGGTATCGGTCTTGTGGCGGCCGGCGTGGCGAAGGCGCTGGCGGACGTCATCCATATCGCCGGCGCCGACGGCGGCACGGGTGCGAGCCCGTTGTCGTCGATCAAGCACGCCGGGATGCCGTGGGAGCTCGGACTGGCAGAGACGCAGCGCGTGCTCGTCGAGAGTGGACTGCGCGGGCGCGTGCGACTGCGCGCCGACGGCGGGATGAAGACCGGCCGGGACGTGGTGGTCGCCGGGCTCCTCGGTGCGGACGAGGTCTCGTTCGGAACAGCGCTCCTGCTCGCGGAAGGCTGCCTGATGGTGCGCTCCTGTCACCTGGACACCTGCCCGGTCGGCATCGCCACGCAGCGGCCGGAGCTCCGCAACAAGTTCGCTGCGACTCCGGAGCAGCTCGAGACCTACCTGCGTCACGTCGCGGGGGAGGTGCGCGAGCTGCTCGCTTCGCTCGGCCTGCGCACCTTTGCGGAAACCGTCGGCCGCAGCGACCTGCTCAAACGAAAGGAGACGACGGGCAGACGCGCGGCGTCACTCGACCTCTCGCCCCTCTTGACCGGTCCGCGGGGCGCCTTCATAGGAGACAGGGCACTCGCAAGCGAAGGCGACGAGCTCGGGACGCGGCTTGCCGAAGACGCTCAGCCGATCCTCACAGAGGAGCGCATCGTCGACCTTCACTACGCCGTCTCGAATCGCGATCGCGCCGTCGGTGCACGGCTCGGGGTCGAAATCGGCCGCCGCTTCGGATCGGGCGCACCGCCGGGCCGGCTACGTACTCGCTTTGAAGGGAGTGCGGGACAGAGCTTCGGGGCATTTCTCAGCACAGGCGTCGACTTCGAGCTCGTCGGCGAGGCGAACGACTATCTCGGCAAAGGAATGGGCGGCGGTCGCATCGTGGTCGTGCCGCCACGGGACGACGACGGCGATCCAGTGCTGCTCGGCAACACCGTTCTCTACGGCGCCACCGGTGGCGAGCTCTTCTGCGCAGGACGTGCCGGCGAGCGTTTCGGCGTTCGCAATTCCGGCGCGCTCGCGGTCGTCGAAGGCGTCGGCGACCACGGCTGCGAGTACATGACTGCCGGGCGGGTCGTCGTCCTCGGCCCGGTCGGCCTGAACTTCGCGGCCGGAATGAGCGGCGGCATCGCTTACGTCCTCGATCCGGCCGGAACGCTCCCGCTCCACCTAAACGGCGACCTCGCGGTTGCCGAACGCGGCAGTTCCGACGAGCTTCGCGACCTCATCGAACGCCACCTCCGGCACACCGCCTCGCCGCGCGCGGCGAGGCTGCTCGCCGACTGGTCCTCGGCCGCCGCAGCATTCTGGTGCGTCACGCCACGGAGCCGGGAGGGCGCCGCAGAGCGCGGCGCCCTCGAAGTGGCGTCCGGCTAACCGGACGCCGGCTCTGGTGCGGCAGCCGCCACGACTCGTGCGGGCGCCGTGCCCGTCCGGGCGTGCGCAAGGCCGAGATGCCCGTACGACTCGGTCCCGTAGCCGCCGGGGTGGGGCAAGCAACCTAGAACTGTCAGCGGGGTCTCGGAAGCGGACGCCTAGCGGCTCGCTCGACCCGAGAGAAGCGCTCCGGACTTAGGGCACGCCACATCCAGACTTCTCCGAGTGCGTGACGGAACCGCGGCGACGTCGCTGCACGAGCTTCGAGCCACGAGACACACTCGTCGGAGTCATAGATCGCGTCTTCGAGAGGGCCGGCAGCGGCGACGCCGAGCACATCGTCATTTGGAGCAGCCTCGATGAGCACCTCTATGAACTTCTCCCGACGGGCACGGTCGTCGAGGTAGGGCTCACTCCACATCAAATCGATGGCCCACCGGTAACGCTCGTCCTTCGTCACCTGGTACGCGCACCACGCCTCGGCGATCTCGCTCAGTGAGAGACGCCAGAAGATCTCCGCGGCGTGCTCCGCCCGGCTGACGTCAAGCTGACTCGGATCGAACGACACAACGCAGGTTTATCGGCCAGGCACTTCGCCCGCTTGACGGTCGCGCGACACGAATCTAGGGAGACTGTCAAGCAGCCGCTTAGGCGGCTTCGCTCTCCACAGCCGGATGCCAGTGCACCTGGCCAAGCAAGTGTGTGTGCGATTCGGTCCCATAGCCGCCTGCATAGGGAATGACCTGAACAGTTCGCGACATAAGAGAACGCTTGACATGCAGATCGCGGCCGATTAGCACGTGAGCGATGGACACGCCCTCTGCATTCCATGAGGTCGTTCAGCGCGTACGGCACGAGCTGCCGGAGCTCGCGCCAGTAATCGATCACCAACTCGAGCTCTGGGAAGGTGAGATCTTTACGACGTTCATCCTCGACGCGTTGTCGCGCACTCGTCAAACAGTGGCTCGCCCTTGGAGAGTGGGCGATGTCGGATCCTGACCTCGCTGAGCCGTTCCTCCAAACCGCGGGAGATGACTTGCGCTTCGACGAGCGAGCGAGGGCACTTGAAACTGAGCTCGGCGCTGAGTTACGCGCAGCGCTAGAGAAACGATGGGCGTAACGCGCGCGTCGTCCCCGACGGGCCGAGGGCGCCGCGAACGCGACGCCCTCGAAGTGGCGTCCGGCTAACCGGACGCCGGCTCTGGTGCGGCAGCCGCCACGACTGGTGCGGGCGTTGTGCGCGTCCGGGCGTGCGCAAGGCCGAGATGCCCGTGCGACTCGGTCCCGTAGCCGCCCGGTACCGGGATGTAGAACTCGGGATAGCCCCACATGCCGTGCTCGGAGACGTCGAGGCCGGCCGTCTCGACCTCTTCCTCGACGCGGATGCCCCAGAGGCTCTTCATCGTCCAGAGGCAGCCGAACGAGGCGGAGAAGGTGAACGCCCCCACCGCGACGAGACCGA
>WNGB01007591.1_pt1 | contig 15609 bp, 18 predicted proteins | sample 5400681 | NCBI WGS metagenome assembly WNGB01 (sample SAMN13153367, study PRJNA577476) | soil metagenome | isolation source: 115 cm soil or saprolite under grassland replicate 2 | place: USA:California | collected 2016-06-15
GGCTTCGACCACCCGCCGTGATCGCTAGACCATATTAGCCAGTTCATTCTCCGAGTTTGTCTGGTTGCCAGTTACGTTCAACGATAAATGGCTGAAAGTCTCAAAGAGCACCGCAAATTGGGGCAGCAAGAAGCGACGATCAGGCAGCTGAGGAAGGATTTCGAAGCAACCGTGGCGCAGCTTACTACGCGTCTCGACGAACAGGCAACGCAAATCCCGAAAGTGAGTGCTCAGCTCGCTGCAGCGAATCCGTCGGTGGCGGACTTGAAGCGGGCAAATTTGCCACAGGACCAATCCGCGGTGGCAGACCTGCACCGCAAGTAGTCAACAATCCGTGGAGCTGTGCCTACCCGAGCCTCGCGAGTTTCACTTGAGAACCCCTTGACCAGCGAATTTCGCCTGATATGTTCATTAGAACATGGGACGACTGACACAAAGTCTGCTGCTGAAACTTCGGAGACCACGGATACGTCTGCCGCGACGAAAACCGCGCAAGCATGCGCAACAACTCGAACTCAATCTATGGGCGAAACGTCGTTAAAACCTCTCAAGGCGATCTTAGAGACAATTCGGGAACAAGCGGATTTCGCCCTTAAACAACTTCAAAAATCTGAGGAGGAGCGTTCGACGCGGTGGAAATGCAAAGACTGTCGATACATTAAGCATTTCACTCGGCCCGTTCCATTGGAAGCGGCTGGCCGATGTCCCAGGTGCAAAAGCATTTCGTTTCAATGCGTCGCCTGAACCGGGCAATTTGAATACTCAGGTAAAATCAATCATTGCCAACAATCTCGGCAAAGCCGGTTGGAGTTGGGGCTGTCTCTCAGCGGTTGATTCCAACGGGCGAACGATATGGATTGCAGACGCGCATCGTGATAACTGAAAGCGTCTTGTTGGGCGTGCCGGCGAAAAGTTGACGGCTTGTCGGGAATTGGAATCGGTAATGCAGCTATCGCTTAATCACCTTTTTCAGCTTCACCCTTCAACACTTCGCAGCCGACAACATCAAAGCTGGTGCCGCCGCCCCCGCAGCCGATAAAGAGCTGGCCACCTTCGGCAATAGCATAGTTTGTGTCATCGTCGCCTTCCTGCGAGTGCTTCCGAACGGTCGCCCGCACGGCGTGGTTCTTGTGCATGTTGTCAACGTATACCTCTGTAAAACGCGAGTTTCCTCCACAGCCACCCGACACTACGCGAATCCGCGCACAATTGGCGAGGTCCCCTGACTGCGCCTCCGCCTCCAGGTGTTGCTTGTCCGCAGCATTTTGGCAACCGGTAAGGGCAGCAAGCGCGGTAGCGGCTAACAAAATGGTCCTCACACTTCGCTGGTTTTGCGACCCGGCCGCAACGAAGTATTTGCCCGACAGGTGACTTGAATTCTTGTCGGTGTTGTTTGGCATGGCATTCATTAGTTTCGGATCCGGCGATTAATTAAAGATCAGCCTCATAAAACCTTAGACATTAGTTTGCGCAGTTTCGGCCAGTCTTTTTTTCTGAGCATCAGCCCGCGACAACGGGGATGCCCGCACCTGCACGGCTCAAATTCTTCGCCCAGATCGAAGGCGTAGTCGATTAAGAGCTCTTCGCCCTGTTCAATTGGCCGGATACTGGTTAACCACAAGCCGCCGCGCTTCTTTTTTATGGCGCAATTGGGATAACAACCGTGATTGACGTAGCCTGCCGGACTCCACTGCGGTCGGGCATCCATGTCGTGATTGGCATCGAACTTGATAACATGGTTCGCGCCGCGCAGTAACATGATTGCGCCTTCTTCCCAAGGGATAACGCGGCCTTTGAACTCGATGATCGGCGTGCCTGCTCTGATCGGTAGAGTAGCAAACAATCCTATGCCGGTAATTGGCGACCTTCGCTTTTCCCATAGCTGCTTTCGTCGCTGCAGTTTGATCTCCTTCCTCATTCTTTGATTGATTGCATCATGCTGTTTTGTCATCCGAAAACGAGTATGTTTGGTAGATTACGCCATCACGGCTCTCTGAAACACCCGCGTGCTCGTGCGTTTCAATAACGTTGCCGGTTTCATTGTAAACGCGGATGACGGTCAGGTACGCGGCTGTAGTGTCCCGCGTACCCGATAGCATCCGAGATGTGGGTGTAGCACAGCCCGCCAAATGGCAGCGCATCGAAGATTAGATCGAAGCCGCGTTTATCTTTGCGCGGACGGATTTCGTACTCGTCGATCGCGGACGTTAAAAATCAACTAGCCCAAAACGCTGTGCAATCTCGCGGGAATTTTCGTCGCCTCGCAGGGTGGCTTTCAGTTGCCCAATGAAGTCCTGCTCCAGCGGATCAACGATTGAATGGTACGCCTTTTCGGCAGCATCCGGGTCCTGATTACGGGCGCGTACGTATGCCGCGTACGCTTCGCTTCGCGCTTCGCTGTATTTGATGACTGATTACGCGACTAAGCGCCAATGGCTCTCTTTAGCGTCCGGCGTGTTTAAGTACTGATTCGCTGCTTGTGCCGCTTGTTGCGCCAACCAAATCTCACGCGTTTGACACGCATTGCTGCTCACTTCGCAAGGCGTTGTTGAACGCCACGCCTGTTCGAATTGGCCTAACGCTTGGAGCATTGTTTCTTTCTCGTCCGCTCGGAGTAGCGCGGGCATTAAGATCATCAGTCCTAATAGTGCCAGTCGTTTCATAATTGGCATTGAATCACGAAGCACCGCGCATTGCAAAGCCGTACAGAAGTTGTCGATTCCGACCGGCGTGTTCGATCTCTCTCGCCTCTACGTACTACCTTTAGCCATTCTGAGACTGCTCCTGCTTTCGCGCCGATTCCAGATGCTCCAGCGTTGGCTCTTGAAGGGGAAGAAAATCTTAGGGATTCTCCGGCGACTCTCCGGACCTACAAAAAGTGAGCACCCAGCTCGCCGCAGCGAGTCCGTCCCGCGCAAACAAAGCGATGCGAGGAATCGCCTTTGTGTTCATACGTCGCGATCACGTTGTCAGCTTAATCGTAAACTCGAATGACAGTATCCATATGATCGGCTGCGAAACTTCGCGTATTCGATGGCGTCATTCGGGTCGCTTTACCACAGACGTCCAAGCATGCGTGTTTGCTTCAATCGCAAGAAAGACGCGAATCGACTCGCCGCCAGTCACTGTGAACAACCCAATGAGAACAAGCGCGAGGCTGACTAACCCGAAAGTCATGGCGGTCGTCAAGACGGCGCCAAAGTCGGCTGCCGAGGAACTGAATAGACTTATAGCGCAGAAAGCCAGTACCAAAATTCCGATTGCGACAAGAGTCCAGCCAATCCCAATGAGAAGGGCAGAAACGAATGATAGTGCAGGAAATCGTGGGTTTTTCATGTGTTGGATATTCTGGCCGTATCATTGTCCATCCGGCAATCCAAAACGATTCTGGCGCGATTTTGTGAAGCGTGGGCGTACTTCGTAAACGCGTTGTCGGCGGTTAAGTGTCACGCTTGCTCCGCAACTTTCGCTCAAGATCATCGAGAGGTGAGAAGATGAGGCACGCAAGCTCGGTGTGCGTTCGAAACAGGAGACTAGGAATCGCCATCACTTCGCAGCCGGGAGCGGCGCGTACACCGGCAATCACCAATGAGATACCGAGGAAGGTGATTACTGCTAATGCGCCCTCACCGTGGCCAAAAATCAGTGAGTCATGGACGCCAAAAACATACAGCGCCACGAGCAATCCCGCCGCTACGACAGCGCCAAGAGACGAGCTGAAGGCGACGATGTGTCGAAATACAACAATCTGAAGGAGGCTGTAGATGGCAATCAACCCAAGCATTAGCAAAAACACTTCCACCGTAAATCGCAGCGGGACTCGGAAGAAAACAGGTGTCACGTAAGCAATTAACGCGAGGCCAATTAGGATGCGGAGCGCACGTCCTAGCGGCGGTGCTTTGCGCGGCAGTATTTCGTAAGCGTGCATTAGTGACAAGCATCGCATGCATCGCCCTTCAATGCTTCGATGCCTTCGCGCGAGATGATCGGCACCATGAGAATTGCGGCTATTGAATCCGCCCACCACCATTCAAAAAGCGCGTTGAGAATAAGACCGACAAACAGGATGCCTGATAGATAAGCACAAAGGTCGGTCTGGCGTGAATCAGCCGCGAGCGCGCGGCTATTCAATCGAGCCGCTACACGACGCTTGGCGCGAGCGAGAAGCGGCATAACGATAATCGAGACGGCAGCGAGGCAGATACCCACGATGCTCGCATGCGGTGGTTCTCGCTGGATAAGTGTTTTGGCAGCATCAGCCGCGACATAGGCTGCCAGCACAAAAAAACTTATCCCGACGAGTTTAAGAGCAAGTTGATCGCGTTTTTCGTCAGCCTTATGATGTTGCAATCGCCAGAGCAAGATCGCACCGGAAAAGCTTTCGATAATTGAATCCACGCCGAAGCCAATGAGCGCGATGCTGCCAGCTATGACACCCGAGGCGATGCCAACAACGGCTTCAGTGAGGTTCCAGCCAAGCGTAAAATATTCTAGTCGGCGGCCTTTGCGCGTATCGCTTGCGCGCAGATCAACGTGTGCAGAAATCGTCGATGGCATCGCACGCTATATTGACTGAGCCGGGATTCATCTGCAACGCCCTGTGCGATTCTGCAAAGCGGTCCGGGCGCTTGGCGAGAAGAAATCGCGAGTGCTTCTCACCGGATTGCGGCGCTCCAGCTTTATCGACTGTTTTATCCACTCGTGGAAAAATCTCGGCATTATTTGAGCGTACGTGAGATCACGGGATTTTGCCAATCTACCTGGCGTTGAGCACCTCAGATCAAGTCGCGATAATTTGAGAAAATCGACCGGGGATCGGTGTAAAGGACATGCCCTACCGCTAGGCTAACCGCCCGTTTCAGCGAAGTGATAGGCGATTAATGAACGCTGAAGAGCCAAGCAAAGCATTTTCCTGGCTCGAAGGCTGCACCTTTGGATTTCGAGAGGTAGCGTGCCGCCGATGCAGCTCTTATGCGCGCCTACAAAAGATCACTAGCTGGCCTGTTTCGCGGTTAGCCAGTGCTCGTTTCGACGTTTCTTGAGCCAACCGATTCCGAATAGATAAGTCCGGCGGGTGGGAATTAGAGCTTTCCAGTGGAATTGCGCGACGGCGAGCACCGGAAATCGTCGAGCAACGCGATAACTGCGCGCATCGGCGATGCACGATTTTTTTGCCTGGATTCGGTGCTTTGTGGTGCGCTGCTCGGCGAGTCGTCGCTCGTCTCGGCGTTGTTCGCCAATCTTCCGATCGACAAAACGCATTAAACTATTCGCAGTCTCATCCCGACCGAATAACAGAAACTTTTCCTTCATTAGTTGCCCTCCAATCCTTCAAATAAAAGTAAGGTCCTCATCGTTGGTCGCCCCTCTTATTTGAGACACAAATGGATCGAATTTAATTCGCCATCCGGATGTCTCTGGCTATGTGGGGCGGTTAAGTCATCCTCTAACTCACGAGAATTCAAAGGAAGTCCGGATGTCGTAGCGCACCTCCCCAATTCAATAAAAGCCGCAGGGTTCGGGACCCTGCGGCTTTATTAGTGTTGTCCGAAGCTCCTTCAGTCTAAAAGAACCACGTGATCAATCGTACGCAGATCGCCAGTGTTTGCATAAAAGACACGCACACGAGCGCCGGGTTTGATCGCAGTTTGAACGGCTTGGCCTGCCTTGTTCAAAACGCGGCCTCGTCCGTTCAGGACGTAACGGCCCGGACTATTGGAGCCGTCCTCGCGAACGACAAGCGTGTTGATAGGCTGATAACTGGCAGCAGCACCTTCCTCAATCGTCATTCTGATGATCGCTCCCGTTATTGTTATTGGTTCTGCAGTTGTTTGTTTCTTGTTCGTTGAACTCGGCTGCGCAAATGCCAACGGAGCAAGTAGCAGCCAGGCAAGTGTGATAACTATGTTTTTCATGATGCCTCCTCTTTGATGTTGATTGTTAACCATGTTCTACTCGCCGAAGTTTCGGGACGTAATGTGCACCGAACAAGAGCCAGTTGGTGCCTTTGCCACAGGCCACTTTTACCTAGCTCGCTGCGAGCTTGGAACCCATCTCTAAATGCGCTCCATTGTAGCCACGGCGCCGTGTCGATATGGGACTAACGAGAACAGGGGACTACAACGCGGTCGTCAATAGTCCATGGCCAGTGGCTGCAGTCAGCAGCCTGCGCACATATTAGGCATTGCTCAATCCCGCAGGATGGCGCATCAATTGATTTTGCCATCGTAGAATGAATAAGAGAGCCAAAATGAAAGAGCACTACTTGGATGATTTGAAAATCGGTGACCGTTTTAAATCCGAGCCGCTAAATGTCACGGAGAAGCAGGTCATCGAGTTCGCCCACAAGTTCGATCCGCAGATGTTTCATCTGAGCCGGAAAGCTGCAGAGCGAACACTTTTCAAAGGATTGATCGCGAGTGGCTGGCATACGGCTGCGATGACAATGCGGCTATTCGTGCAGACATTAAATTTCGCCGAAGGCGCGATTGGCTTAGGTGTCGATGAACTGCGGTGGCCTACTGCGGTGCGACCTGGCGATGTGCTTACCGTTGAAACGGAGATTCTTGATCTAAGGCCATCGCGGTCCAAGCCGGACTATGGGATCATTCGGTTGCGCAACGTGACTACGAACCAACACGGCGAGATCGTCCAGACAATGCTGGCGAACGCGATGGTGCCAAGGCGAGCGGCATAGAGTAACGTATGGATATTCAGAAGCGAGCCGCCGATAAAGCCTGGGACGAAAAACAGGACCGCTGGATTTCGGCCGCAAATCGCAGGATCGAGGATGGACTACGTGGCGAAGCGCTTGCGGCGTTACATGGTTTGCACGTGCCTCCGGATGAGGAGCCGCCATACGACGTCGACGAGATGACCGAGGTGGACGATGAAAAAACCCTACCCGACAAGATCATCCGGCGACTGATACAGATCGGCGATACGATTTCGCAAAACCGTGATTTGCCCGACGATGTAAGGCAAAGATGGACAACCACGTTGCAGGAGTGCTACGCGAGCGGCGCGAAGAGCGTGACCCGGCTGCGTGATCTGAGACGAGAGCTTGATAGCTGGGAGGAAATCGATCCACAATCGGCTCTTTCCCTGGTCTACAGCGCGATCGATGCGGTGGCGACGATGATCGAGACCTATCAACGAAGGTTTAACACTCGATAGCACGACTACGTGCCACAGCCGTTCGCCGACGCCAGAGATAGCGCACCGTCATCGCGTGAGATTGGCCTGGGTCGCCTGAGGGCGGAATTCCAAACCGCTTGCCGCGATTGCCTGGTTAAAATCGTCGGGCAACGGCGCTTCAAAATTTTTCCATTCGTCAGTGCGAGGATGGCGAAATCCAAGCTTCCATGCGTGCAGCATTTGCCGCGGAAAATCCTTTGCAAGACGCGGCGCGTAGACTTTATCGCCAAGCACGGGGTGACCGAGATGATGAAGATGCACGCGAATCTGATGGGTCCGTCCACTGTGTAGCCGGCATTCCACGAGACTGGCCTGCTCGCTCGACCGAACGACGCGATACTCGGTTTTGGCCGCGCGTCCACGCAGAGCAGTCGCGCTCATTCGTTGTCGGTGGACCGGATGTCGTCCGATTTTTTCTTCGATTACACCAGCCGGCTTGCGCAATCTTCCAGTCACCAGCGCAAGATAAATCTTCTGAACGGTGCGGTCAGCGAACTGCTTGGATAATCCGCGATGGGCTGCGTCGTTTTTGGCGACGACAAGACAGCCGCTCGTTTCTTTGTCGAGACGATGAACGATGCCGGGGCGCTCTTTCCCGCCGATCCCCGACAACATGGAGCAGTGGTTGAGCAGCGCATTGACCAGAGTGTGTTCGCGATGACCGGCGCCCGGATGAACAACAAGCCCAGCCGGCTTGTTGACCACAATGAGATCGTTGTCTTCGAAAAGTATCTCAAGCGGGATCTGCTCCGGTAGGGTCTCGATCTTTTCCAGCGGCGGCTCGGTGAGTTGAATCTTATCGCCGCTTCGAACGATTTGGCGTGGCCGGCTGGTTGAGTTGTTCAGTCGAACAAACCCATCGCGAATCAACTGCTGGAGTCGTGAGCGGGAGAATTCTGGAAGTCGCTTCGCCAGAAATTGGTCGAGTCGAAGCCTTGCTTCGTTCGCTGATACGACAAGCTCGATCCGAGTCGACTTTTCGGCTGAAAGTTGCCTCATAGATAGACGAATGCGTGCAGCGGCTTTTTAATCTCGCATGGCGAACAATTGAACGGACAATAGCAGTTTGTGAATTGGCAGGCGAGACGCCCGCAAACGCGGCAGCAAGCGCGCGCCAGTGCAACGCTTTGCTCTGCAGGGTCTGAATGTTACAATGGCTGCTCAATGGCGAGTGAGCCGGCCGCGCAAACGTGCCCCAGTTGCGGAACGACTGTCGATACGACAGCTGCAGAGCCATTGGCGCGCATCGCCTGTCCTACGTGTGGAAAGAAAATACGCGTGGAGAGAACCTTCGATCATTTCGTCGTGGTCGAGACGCTTGGTGTTGGCGGGATGGGCACCGTTTACAAGGCGCGCGATTTGCAACTGGATCGGTTCGTGGCGCTGAAACTGTTGCGAAGAGATCTCGGTGGCGAAGAGGATCATAAAGCTCGATTGCAGCAAGAGGCACGCATTGCTGCCGCTGTGAATCATCCTTATGTGATACAGGTATTCGACTCGGGAACAGATCACGGCCAGTTCTATGTGGTAATGGAGTTGGTCGATCAGGGAAGCCTCGACGATCTCATGGCGCTGCAACCGCGGTTACCGGAACAGCGGGTGCTCGAGATTGGCATCCAGGTTGCCAAGGGACTGCGTGCCGCACACCGGCGAGGTCTGATTCACCGCGATGTGAAGCCGGCTAATATTTTGTTTGTCGATGAACACGCAGCAAAAATCGGCGACTTCGGTCTTGCCAGCTCCGCGACGCAACGCTGGGGAATCGGAGGTGTGGTTTGGGGAACCCCGGAATATGTCGCGCCGGAAAGATTAAACAACGACCCGGAGGACTTCCGTAGCGACATTTACAGTTTGGGCGCAACACTGTTTCACGCAATTGCGGGCAAACCGCCAATCGAAGCCGGCACAAATTCCGCGACCGCATTGCTCGAATCAAAACAACGGCCACTCGATTTACAGAAGACAGCGCCGGACGTTTCTGCCGAGACTGTGGAGGTTTTGCAGCGAATGATCGCAGCTGATCCGGCGCAGCGTTTTTCCTCCTATGACGATCTGGTGGCGGAGCTGGAGCGGGCGTGGCGCGCTCTGGCATTGGAGGATGCAACCAGCGGCGGTGAGACGCGCCGGCGACGACGCTGGCCGTCGGCTTTGTCTGGCTTTACACGGCGCAGCTTGGAAGGGCTAAGAGGGGTTTTGCGCCGGCTCCGCCGCCTACCACCTCTCATTCGCGTGGCTTTACCGGCTATAGTGGTCGCTGGAATTTTATTCGTTATCGCACGCAGCTTCTTGCCCTCGTGGACGGAACTAACGGCGTTTGCGACGAGCTGGTTTGATCGCGGTCCGTGGAATAAAGCACTCGCCAGTTATAAAGAGCAGGTCGCCCTTTATCACTTTGCTCAAGCGGCTGAGGAGATCAGGGGTGTGAAACTGGTCGGCGGATACTATAAGCCGGCAGAAGAAGTTGCAGAGAACAGGGCGAGACTCATGTCCGATTGGAAGAACACTCTGATTGACGATCTCAATCGTGCGCATTTCTCGGGTACACTCACAGATAGCTCCGGCGCGCAATATACAGGCATAGTGAGCGCGACGGATGAAGGACTCACGATGAAACTTCCGTATGGGATCGCATGGATCACGTGGGACAAGCTCTCGCCAAAGGAAATACTGGCCATATCGAAATCGTTCATCGATCCAGGAGCGCGTGGCGCAGCAGATCGGCAGTGGCGTTGCGCTGTCTTTGCCAGTGAAACCGGGCAAACCGAAGCGGCGAGGGAATTAGCTGAAGCCGCTGCGAGAGCGAAGCCTGAATACCAGGAACAGATTTCTGTTCTCTTCCCGGACACCCCGCGGACGCGCTAGTGCCCATCTAACTCTTGCTCCTGCTCCTGCTCTTCTTTTTCATAACCAGGATTAGAGCAAGAGCATGAGCAAGTGTAAGAGTAGGAATTAAGAAGCAAATTGCCGATGAACGAATTCCCGTCCCCGAGAGTCAGATTCTAGACGAATCATTGCCATTATTGGTTTTTGACGCGACGTTTTCCTGATCGCGATATGGAGCAAAACCCACCACCGCAGTTTCCTTCGCCGGAAGAATTGAAGACCAAGATCACGGAGTTCATGAAACAGAACTTTGGCGACCGGGTCTCAGTGGCGACTTTCGCTGAGCCGGAGCCTGCGCCAGCGGAAGAGGAAGAAAAACCGGAGAAGACCGATCATAAGGAATTCGAATTCAATCTTCTGCCGCGGGACATCAAAGCGCATCTCGACCGTTTCGTGATCAGGCAGGATGAAGCCAAGAAGGTGCTGGCGATCGCCGTTTGCGATCATTACAACCACGCCAATTACCTGCGTCGCCTCGAAAAGGAAGATGCCACGCGTGCGCAGGAGGTTGAATACATCAAGCAAAACGTGATTTTGGTGGGACCGACCGGTGTCGGAAAAACCTATCTCATTAAACACATTGCCGACCTGATCAAAGTGCCGTTTGTGAAAGCGGACGCCACGAAGTTCAGCGAGACGGGATACGTCGGCGGCGATGTGGAAGATTTGGTGCGCGAGCTCGTGCACAAGGCCGATGGGGATCTGAACCTGGCACAGTTCGGGATCATTTATATCGATGAGATCGACAAGATCGCTGCGGCCGGAAATTTAATCGGCCGGGACGTCAGCGGGCGGGGCGTGCAGACCACGCTGCTGAAGTTAATGGAGGAAACAGAAGTGCCCGTGCGCAGCATGAACGATTTGCAGGCGCAATTGCAGGCGGCTTTCGAATTTCAACGACGTGGCAAGGCAAAACGAGAAACGATTAATACCCGGCACATTCTCTTCGTGGTCAGCGGCGCATTTGAGAAATTAAAGGAACACGTGGCGCGACGCGTTCGTCACGGTCAGATCGGATTTAGCGCGGAACCGATTCACGTGATGGACAACGAATTGTTTCGGCACGTGACGACGCAGGATTTTATCGAATACGGGTTCGAGCCGGAATTCATTGGCCGATTACCAGTGCGCGTGGTGTGTGAAGAACTGGATGCCGATGACCTTTTCAGCATCATGAAGTATTCCGAGGGTAGCTTGCTCCGGCAATATGAGCGCGCCTTTCGCGCATACGGCATTGAGATCAGTTTCGAGGATGAAGCGCTGCGGCTGCTGGCTGAAGCTGCCGCCAAGGAGAAAACCGGCGCACGTGGATTGCTGACGGTATTCGAAAAATTGTTCCGCGATTACAAATACTACCTGGCAGGATCAGGCCTGAGCCAGTTGCGTGTTACCGCTGCGCTCGTGCGCGAGCCACGGCGTGTGCTCGACCGATTGATGCTGGAGGGACACAAGCTCGAGGCGCAAATGCTCGACGCCGGCGCCCGCCAATTTGCGCAGAAATTCAACAGTGAGCATGGATTGGAAATTGTTTTGGATGAAGCTGCGGTGCGGCGCCTGGTCGAGCGCGCGCAAGCTGAGCGGATGACCATGAGCGATCTTTGCGCCCACTTATTTAAGGATTACCAGTTCGGACTAAATCTGATCAAAAAGAACACCGGCCAGACAAAGTTTGTGATCAACGCAGGAGCCGTCGATGCGCCGGACAAATTCTTAAGTGAACTGGTCGTGCAATCCTATTACCCGGGCGCAGCTGGTCAAAACGCCTGATTGTTCATGAAGCGCTCGTTGATCACAACGCTCGTAATTGGAGTCGCTGTCGCCATCGTTGTGGGAGTCTTGCATGCAACGAAGGTAATAGCGGGCTTTGAGGCTGGTGTTGCGTACCTTGTTTCTGATTATGCAGGCGCGACGAGGGTCGTGGGCGAAAAGTGGCAGTACGTTTTTATCTTGCTGATAGCAGCCGGTGTTGCCTGGCTCGGCCTGAAAAACCCCCCGGCTTCGGGACGGTCGCGAAACTATCTATTGTTCGGCTTTTTGTTGGTTGAGCTTCTTGTGCTTTCGTGGGTCTGCTCTCTTTATCGGGTGTTTTTCCAGCCGGTTCCCTGCATTTTTGCAGTCGCATTAGCGGTGGCCTTCGTGGAAGGCTGGACGGTCTTTTTGCGGAGGGACCGCTCGCATTTAGTGCGCACAATATTTGCCAATCGCCTCTCGAGAAAAGAATTTCGTCGTGTCAGCGACGGTCCGTTCGATGGGCAGGCGAAAGCGTACGAAGCGAGTGTGGTCGTCTGCGACATTGCCAATCGACATGGATTCACGAGTTCATCTGACCCCACCGGTTTCGCTGAAACCATGGCAAAATTTATTCGTGAGACCGCCGATGGTCTGATCGAGAGAGGAGCTTATCTACAGGCCGCCGACGGGGAGGGCGTCGTTGCGATTTTTGGATTTCCAAATGCTGGCGGTCAACACGCCGAGGATGCGGTGCGCGCTGTTCTCGATCTGGCAAAGAAGTTTCGCGAGCGGCGGCAGGAAAACGAAGAAATTTTTGGCGACTGGGACATGCAGGCTGGTATCAGTTCAGGCGCGATGGTTGCCGGCGCGCTGAAGGACAGCGTGCATCCGGCGCTTTTAGCCAGCGGCGAACCGATTGAACTCGCGCGCAGGTTCTGTGCCCTGAATCACCGGTATGGATCAAAGATCCTGATTGATACGCCTACTTTCGATGGCGTGAGCGAGACGATCGTTGCGCGCCCAATTGATTTTGTGAGCGGAACGAATTCGCATGATCGACTTGAAGTCTACGAGCCGCTGTGGCCTACCGCAGAAGCCAAACCAGAGCATGTCGCCCGAAGAGATTCTTTCTGGAGCGGTGTGGTTCTGTATCGGGAAAAACGTTGGGCGGAAGCCTATTCCGAATTTCAGAAAGCACGCGGTCCCGAGGGAGAAGACGATCCTGCTTTGCAATTCTATTTGCGCCGGCTCGAGCCGCTCGTCCTGCAGTTAACAGAGTCGGCATTGGAAGAAAGCTGAGCGCGCGTTGAGAAGGACGGAATATCCGGTCGCAATCCGGAATTTAGTTGCGCAACTACGACAAATGCCGGGAGTCGGTCCTCGCTCCGCGGAGCGGATCGCACTCTGGATGGTACGGGCACGGGACGATAAGCCGGAGCAAATAGCGCGCGCAATCACGGACACGCGGCAATCAATTCGTTCCTGCAAGCTTTGTGGATTTTTTGCTGCCGGCGAAATCTGCGACATATGCGCCGATTCCTCACGCTCGACGGAGCTGCTCTGCGTCGTAGAGCAACCGACCGACATTCTTCCTCTGGAGAAAACCAATGCCTTTCGGGGGCGATACCATTCTCTTGGAGGAAAGATCTCGCCACTCGATCATATTGGCCCCGACGATTTGCGTATTAAAGAACTACTGGAACGCGTCGATCAGGAAAAGATCATCGAAATTATTTTTGCGCTGCCTGCCGATGTCGAAGGCGAATCGACCACAAATTACATTGTCGATCTCTTGAAGGCCAAACCGGTCAACCTTACGCGCCTTGCCCGCGGCATTTCGGCCGGCGGCGGCCTCGAATCGGCGGATGAGCTAACGCTTTCAGCCGCGCTTTCAGGCAGAACGAAACTGTGATCGTTGAAGCGATAAAAGCGTTAAAGGGATGAAGCGACCCGCTTCAACTTTTCAATGTTTCAACGTTGCGCTAGCATTCGGGTAACATGTCGTGCGCAAAGATTGATCCAGCATTACACAAGGGGCAAAAGCCGCCCTGGATCAAAGTGCGGTTGCCATCCAATCCGGTTTTCTTTTCAACCAAGGCGCTCATTTCCGATCTGCGGTTGCACACAGTTTGCGAGAGCGCGCAATGTCCAAACCGATGGGAATGTTGGAGCCAGGGCACAGCCACCTTTATGATCGCTGGCGATCGTTGCACCCGCGCATGCGGATTTTGCGCAGTGACAACAGCTAAACCGTTCGCGCTGGAGGGAGACGAACCGCACCGCGTAGCCGAGGCAGTGCGCCGGATGAAATTAAAACATGTCGTGATCACCGCGGTCGCGCGCGACGATCTCAAGGACGGCGGCGCCGATCATTTCGCCCACACAATCACGGCAATCCGAGAGATGGATCCTTCAGTGATTGTCGAAGTGCTGGTTCCCGATTTTCACGCCCAGGATTGGTGCATCCAGATTGTCCTCGACGCTGGCCCTGATATCTACAACCACAACATGGAAACAGTGGAACGCCTCACGCCACTGGTGCGCTCGCGCGCCAAGTATCGCACGTCGCTGCAAGTTTTACGGCAGGCAAAGGAATTGTCGCCGACGATGGTCACTAAAAGCGGTGTCATGCTTGGACTGGGCGAGAAGGAGACAGAACTTTTTCAAACTATGGACGATTTGCGCGAGGTCGGCTGCGAGGTCCTGACCATGGGCCAGTATTTGCGCCCGACTCCGAAACATTTGCCTGTTGTCGAATACATCACCCCGGAGCAATTCAATTACTACGGCGACGTCGCGCGCAAAAAAGGTTTTCTCCATGTCGCTTCCGGCCCGCTTGTCCGCAGCTCTTATCACGCGGCCGACTTCCATCCGGTGGTACGCCGATGACAAAGACCGAGCGCGATCCGCTCGCTCAGATTCGTTCGCAAACGGCCGCAATTATTCCTGCGTATCAGGATGAAAAACATATCGGAGACATCGTTCGCCGAACGCGCGAGCGACTCAAGCACGTCCTTGTCGTTGATGACGGTTCGAGCGATCAGACCGCGCAACGCGCGCGAGAAGCCGGTGCCGAAGTCATTGCTCATAATGAAAACCGCGGCAAAGGCGAAGCGATCAAGACGGGACTAGCGCACTGGCTCGGCACAGCGAATACGTCCCCACCTACGGCGGGCGGCCTGGATCGAGAAGTTACCTGGGTCAGCCTCCTCGATTCCGATGGTCAACATCTTCCAGAGGAGATCGATCGATTCCTTTCAGTGGCAGCTTCCTCGACGCAGCCGACGTTTTTAATTGGCAACCGCATGAACAACGTTGCCGGCATGCCATTCATCCGGCGCGTCGTGAATCGTTATATGAGCGGGCAGATCAGCCGTGTTTGTAAGCAGGAAATCCCCGATACTCAGTGCGGTTTTCGCATGTTGGATCACCAGTTGATTCCACAATTACTTGGCGGTGGAGACCGATTCGATTACGACACTGAGGTGCTCATCATCGCCAGCCGTAAAGGCTACCGGATTGAATCGGTCCCAATCACGACTGTTTACACCGATCAGGTGAGCAAGATTCGTCCACTGCGCGATGCGATTCGTTTTTTGAAATTGATGTGGCGCTATCGAAGACTGTAGCAACGGCTCCGTGAGCCGTTCATGTGCTTACCAAGCCGAAGCCAGTGAAGGCGGGTCGCCCGCAAAGAAAGAATTGTAGCCGATAGACAAGGTTCTACAGCCGCGCATCTAATGCCGTCATCCGCGTTTACGATGAAGTGGGAAACGTGATTGAAACACACGAGCATAT
>WNGB01010137.1_pt1 | contig 15609 bp, 24 predicted proteins | sample 5400681 | NCBI WGS metagenome assembly WNGB01 (sample SAMN13153367, study PRJNA577476) | soil metagenome | isolation source: 115 cm soil or saprolite under grassland replicate 2 | place: USA:California | collected 2016-06-15
ACGAACCACGGGAGTGTAAGACTTTGAAAGCCTCCGAATAAGGCTTCGATCAAATCCTCACTCGGCGTCACCAGAGTGCCGATCGCCAACGCCGCCGTGAAGATGACACCGATCGCCACATCCGTGGTAAGAGTCCTACGTTGTTGTAGTCGCCAAATTAGTATCGTTCCGATCAGCAATGTCGCGGCAGCGCCAATCAGTGGATTGAAATGGAGCAGCAGGGCGATGCCTAAACCCGGCAATGCGACATGCGAGATCACATCTCCCGCCAGACTCATGCGCTTCATCAGAGCGAAGCTGCCAACCAGGCCAGCAGCAAGAGCTGTCAGGAGTACCAGGACAATCGAATACAAAGCCGGCGCTGTCATCGCGATTTACAGAATTTCGCTTAAGAGATCATGATGTGTAAAAACGAACCGACGTAGCCTCACGATTCGGCGCTGTTGCCGTGGTCATGGACGTAATACGCGAATGCGGGTCCATACAGTTTTTCCAGAACGTCGGGAATGAGCGCTTCACGCGGCGGACCCATGCAGACACTTCGTTTATTCAAACACAAAACCCTGCTCGCATAGCGATAGACAAAACTTAGGTCATGCGACACTGTGATGACGGCCAGTTTGTATTCATCCTGAAGCCGACGGATCAGTTCGTAGATGTGCACTTCACCTGGTTCATCAATGCTGGCGGTAGGTTCGTCGAGCAGCAGCACGTTGGGTTTGCCAATTAACGCAAAACCGATTAGGCCTCGTTGGAAGTACCCGCCTGAGAGATGGCCGACCGGCGTTGCCAAAGTCTCTTTTGTCAGACCGACAATTCGAGAGACCTCTGCAATTTGTTCGATTGGTACCTTTGCGATTTGACACTTCGATTCGAAAAGATCGCTGTAGGTAAGTGGAAGGTGTCGATCGGCGTCGATCTTTTGAGGAACATAACCGATTCTCACTGACGGCTCCCAAACAATCTCACCCGAATAAGGAACCAGACCGAGCAGGGCCTTCAAGAGCACGGTCTTGCCGGCGCCGTTTGGACCCAAAATGCTTAATGTGTCGCTTGGTCCTAGTTCGAAGCTCAGGTTCTCGACAATGACCTTGCCTTCGATGCGCACAGACACATTCTTGACAGTCAACAAACTCATTGAGAACACCACCAGCCTTTTCGAGAAGTGAATAGATCTAACTAAAACGCTTCAGATTGGGATGTTATCACAGCGCCCAAGGGCAACCAGCCGCGTGCTGAAGGCGATAAGCTCGTGGGTTTGCCGACCGTTCATCCAGACATGGCAACCAGTCAATGTCTCATGGTGCCACTTTGTCGAAAATTCATCCTTGAGAAAGATCTTATGAGGAGATCGACACAACAGGACTTCCGGTATAGTTCGCGGCTTTGAGGGGTTAATGCCGACATTGTTTGATTAGGCTGGGGATTGTTCGGAAACGGCCTTGAACTTCGCAAAACCACAATTCAGCTTGAGGAAAAATTGATTAGAGTGACACCAAAGAATGTAAGTGCTTCGCTATCTCTTCAGTGGCTTTTCAAAATGCTGATAGTCCCGGGGAGATGTCCAGTTGCCACCCCAAACCCAGCCGAGCTGTAGGAAGGCACGTACGATCGGATGATCAGCCGTGAAAGTGCCAGCGATACTGGAATCGTATTTCGCGCCATGAGGAAGAACAGTACCATCCTTGATGTAAGGATTCAGGAAAGGGTTTATGTCGATCGCTCTGCCGTAAGCATGGTTTGATAGGCGGCCGCCGCCGGTAATTTCTCGGTAATTGAACGCGGAGGTGTTGTTGGCCTCCATGGAAAGCTCGTCATCCCACCGACCGTCCTTGCGAAAACGTAGATCTGAAATTGGAATGACCGAATAAATCGGGAAGCGTTCCTTTAACGCTACCACGAACACATTCTTGATGTCCTTTACCAAATCGGTATCAATGACAAGTTGGCCCTGGTGAATTCTTCCGTCGGTCGAATAATATTTGACCTTGACGATCTTCTGCCCCTTGCGGATGTCTTTTGGACATTGTGGATCCAAACCCTCGAAAGCTTCTCTGTCGATCATCCTACTGTCGATGATCGGATGCTTCGAAGTTCCGATTTCCGAAGTCTTAGCGTAAACGGACGGGCCGCCTGGCGGCGCGGCCAGTATTAGACTGAACGCAAAAATGACTGGCCGATTGGTTAACATTATCTTCCTAATTCTGCAATTCGTTTTTCTACCATTGCTAGCATTGAAATCACGCCTCGCTAAAAATCCTCAAAGTCGTGAGTACTGAAAACTCGGATGGATCTTTGCTGCAGAATAGCATTTCTCGCTCAAAGAGCAGTCAGCCCGACGATTTTTAGGTAGTGGGTCAGTTTGGTAACTATGGGCGCCACGCATGGTCAGCCAATAGCGTGCGTAATGACATATTCAATTACAGAACCGAGCGCGGTAGCGCCGGATACTAAAGTCTATTTCGGTGATATCCGTCGCCAAAAAAGAGAAGTTTACGAAAGTCGGGCTGACCCGCTTCGGACGCATGTTGATTTCCAGCATCCGGCGCTACCGCGCTCGGTTCTGTTATGACCGCGCTTACTTGAAACTGCCCCACTACCCGATTTTACCGCCAGACCTCCGTCTTGCGCTCGCAAGCTTAAGTTGAAGCGCCTCAAAAGTATTGAGGCGTGAACCCCTCTGTTGAGACAGTTCGTAAGTAGCACATTGCCGCCATAGAAATGCCGCGACAGATACCGATTCCTCCTTCATGCGCTTCCTCGGCGCCACACAAGACCGCAGCAATAGACTTGAGGACAGTTCTCAAGTGCGGCTGCTGCGTTGCACTCGATATTGGGCGAGTCGTCGTCAGTCGTTGAGGACCGCCAGGTCGAGATGGCGGAGCCGCTCGGGATCGGCGATTAACTCGGCCTGGACGATCTTCCCGGCTGCGATCTTAAAGCTGAGCGCCCTGGACAGGCGCCCACCGGGCGCGAACACAAGTCCAGCCGCGCCGTTCACGAGCGCCGGCTCCACGAACCGTGCAAACCGAGAGAAGGCGACCGCGCCCTTCGCCCAGGTACGCGCACCACGAATCTCTGTTGGCGCGCCCGGCGCTACGCCAGCGGCGTCGGCGCGAACAACAACGTCTGGGTCAAGCACGGCAACAAGTCCTTCGAAGTCACCGGCGCGTAACGCTGCAAGGAATGCGTCCACAACTTCACGTTGGCTCCTGAGGTCAGCTTCAGGAACCTTCTCCGTCCCGCGCACCCGGCGGCGTGCGCGACTCGCAAGCTGCCTCGCCGCGACCGGAGAGCGTCCCACGATGGCAGCAATCTCGTCGAAGGACACGTCGAACATGTCATGCAACACGAACGCCAGACGCTCTGATGGAGTCAATGTCTCAAGCACTACGAGCAGCGCTAAGCCAACCGAATCGGCGAGAAGTGCTTCCTGTTCCGGATCAGGCCCACCGTCGCTAGTAGTGATCGTGTCCGGCACTTGAGCCTCCAGTGACTCCTCGTGCCGCGACTTGCGCGAGCGCAGCATGTCCAAGCACACCCGCGCAACGACCGTAGTCAGCCAACCCCCAAGATTCTGAATGCTACCAGCATCGGAGCGGCTGAGCCGAAGCCATGCTTCCTGTACGGCGTCGTCCGCCTCACTCAGCGATCCGAGCATCCGATAGGCCACCGCCCGCAAGTGTGTGCGGGTCGCCTCGAATCGCTCTGCCAGAAATTCTTGTCCGTCCATCAGTCAACCTTCTCCGTCAGCGTGCCGTTTCAGCAAAGACGCCTGAGGATTCCTGCTGCGCGTATCGAGTTGGAAAGAAAACTCCAAGGATACGGCTTTGCGGTCGAAGCGCCCAAGAAGCGAGGACGAGTGCGGCGAGGATGATATCAACGATGACGTGCCACACGGCCATGCCGCAAACCGCGTTCGAAACAGCGGCGCCTGTCATGTTGAAGAAGATGCCAGCATATGCCCATTCTTTGAGTCTTGGAAAACGCGGCACCAGCAAGGCTATGGCTCCAAGCACTTTCCAGAACCCGATGATCGTGACGAAATATACCGGATATCCCAGACGAACGAGCCCCTCGACGTTTGCCGGCAGGCGCGCCAGTTCTGCCGCACCACCTGAACCGATCGCGAACGCAAGGATTGCGGTGGTCGTCCAATAGGCGATTGCTTTCGTCTTCACAGTCATCTCCCTCTTGATACTCATGCTGTAAATCTCGGATCGCTCCGCCAGCAAGTCGTGCTCATTTGGTCACATTCCCTCGTCGCGATCCGTCATAGTGGTGACGAACGAAACTCGGACGATGTGACAAAGATATCGGCGAGAAAACGTTATGCTCGAAACCTGAATGTTCAGCGTCCCAGGCAGCAGAATTGAAACTTTGGAGGAAACAATCATGCAAACAAGAATGAATAACCCCGCTATGATCTTTCCCGATGCCATGAAAGCGCTGCTGGCGCTCAACACAGTTACCGAAAAGAGCGGCTTGCCAGCGACTACGATAGGGCTGGTCCAATTGCGAGCGAGCCAGATCAATGGCTGTAGTGTGTGCGTCGATATGCACCCTCGCCTAATGAAGAAGACCGGTGAAACGGACGAGCGGCTGTTCGCGGTTGCCGCCTGGCGAGATGCGCCCTATTTCAGCGACGCGGAACGCGCCGCGTTGGCGCTCACCGAAGCCGTTACGCGGCTCAGCGATCGAGCGGATCCGGTGCCCGATGAGATCTGGAACGAGGCGGCCCGACACTACGACGAGCAGGCGCTTGGCGCCCTGGTTCTCGCGATCGCCTTGATCAATGTCTGGAACCGGCTCAATGTTGCCACCAGGCAAGTGGCCGGCGAATGGGTGAAATCGGCAGATGCACAGGCGTGGTTGGCAAGCCGCTGAGCGGTGCATCGGGAAGCACGCTCATCGTTCGCGCAGAGCCAGAGCAAGACGAATTGATTTTGAAAATGCTTCAATGAAAGGAGTTCTTCATGAATCAAGGAATCAGAGTGTTCATCTGTCCCGTCAAAGACATAGCTCGAGCAAAGACGCTATACAGCAAGCTTTTGGGTGTAGAACCTTATGTTGACCAAGCGTACTATGTTGGCTTTAAAGTTGGAGACCAGGAATTAGGTTTGGATCCCAATGGCCACAAAGCAGGAATGATGGGGCCTGTCGGTTACTGGCACGTAGACGACCTTAAGAAAAGTCTGCAATCACTTCTAGTTGCCGGGGCCCAAATCGAGCAAGAGATTAGAGATGTCGGTGAGGGTAAGCTGATTGCATCTATAAAAGACGCGGACGGTAACATCATCGGGCTTATCCAGTCAGCCTAATTGCACGCGACACAAATCTATTTTTCGTCCAGGATGTTTTTGCCCGGCTCGCTGCGGGTGCTAATGTTCGGGCATGAGCTCGACCCGCATCAGTCGCCACGTGAACGCGCCCCGCGCGATCGTTTATCGCGCCCTTCTCGATGCGCGCGCGGTCGCGACGTGGATGGTGCCGACCGGCATGACCAGCCACGTGCATGCATTCGACGCCCGCGAAGGTGGCTCGTTCCGAATCTCGCTCACCTACGACGCGCCGACCGGGACCGGCAAGACGACCGCGCACACCGACACGTTCCACGGCCGTTTCGTGAAGCTCGTACAGAACGAGCAGGTCGTCGAAGTGGTCGAGTTCGAGACGACAGATCCTGCGATGCGCGGCGAGATGACGATCACGTACTCGCTCGTCGATACAGACGGCGGCACCGATATCTACGCCGTGCATGACGGGCTACCGCTCGGGCTGTCGCCCGTTGACAACGAGACTGGCTGGCAAATGTCACTTGCGAAACTTGCGGCGCTCGTCGAGGCGGGCGACAAATAATGCTACAGAATACAGTCTCACCAAAGAAGTGATTCCGCGCTTTTCGGTTTCATGATTGCTCGATTAGGTTTTGAATTCTATTGTGCGAGCGTTCCCTTAAGGTACCGTACAACCCGCCGTAAAGGCACGGCCTTTCCTTCTTGGTTAAAGCACATCCCTGCCTTCGCCGTGGTCCAATATCCAGAAGTGCCGGTTGCGCCCTGCGCGGATAGAAAACGGGCGGTCGCTTCGCCCAGCGCGCTGCTCGCGCCCGTGATGACGACGACTTTTCCTTCCATGCTATTGCTCATAATCTTGACTTCTCCTTGCCGTTAAGTGCGCTCACAGACCGGTCTTTCGTTCCAGCTCTTCGGGGTACCTGGCCCCTTGCACTTCGATCTTTGAAGCGGCGCTATCAATCTCACGGAGATCGGCGGAGGTAAGTTCGACTGAAACTGCTCCGATGTTCTCGTCCAGGCGATTCAGTTTCGTCGTGCCTGGGATCGGAACAATCCATGGCTTCTGGGCAAGCAGCCAAGCGAGCGCTAACTGGGCCGGTGTCGCATTCTTGCGCTCTCCGATCGACCGAAGCAGATCAACCAGCGCCTGATTCGCTTTCCGAGCCTCGGGCGTAAAGCGAGGAACGATGTTGCGGAAATCGGAACTGTCGAACGTAGTGTTTTCGTCGATCTTTCCCGTGAGGAAACCTTTACCAAGAGGACTAAATGGAACGAAGCCGATGCCGAGTTCCTCGAGGGTCGATAACAGCTCTACTTCGGGCTTTCTCCACCACAGCGAGTATTCGCTCTGAACAGCGCTGATCGGCTGGACGGCGTGCGCGCGACGGATCGTTTGCACACCCGGTTCAGAAAGGCCGAAGTGCTTAACCTTACCTTCCTGAATCAGATCCTTCACCGCTCCCGCCACGTCTTCGATCGGCACGGCTGGATCAACGCGATGTTGATAGAACAGATCGATGGTATCGGTCTTGAGTCGCTTGAGCGACGCTTCGGCGACCGCCTTGATGTGCTCCGGACGGCTGTCCAGCGCAGACCATCTCGACGTATCGTCGGCACCAGGTTTGAAGCCGAATTTGGTTGCGATCACCACTTGCCCACGGAAGGGACCAAGAGCTTCTCCCACAAGTTCTTCGTTCGTGAACGGCCCGTAAACTTCAGCGGTATCGAAAAACGTGATGCCGCGTTCGACTGCCGTACGAATCAGTGAGATCATCTCCTGCTTGTCTGCAGGCGGACCGTAGCCAAAGCTCATTCCCATACAGCCAAGCCCGAGAGCCGATACTTCCAAGTTGCTATTTCCAAGTTTGCGCTTCTCCATTGTTTCTCCTCAAAGTAACATCAGATCTTATTGTGTAAATCGGCACTGGTATTGTTCATCGCTGACCCTTTCCATCCAGTCGACGGTCTTGCCGTTAAGGTGTTCCAGGATGGCGATGTGCGTCATCGCCGTGGTTGATGTGGCGCCGTGCCAATGCTTCTCACCCGGCGGGCACCAAACTATATCCCCCGGCCGAATTTCCTCTTTCGGGCCACCCTCGCTTTGCACCCACCCACATCCCGCTGTGACGATCAGCGTCTGCCCGAGCGGATGCGTGTGCCATGCTGTCCGAGCCCCGGGTTCGAACGTGACATTGACGGCGAGCACACGTGCCGGATCGGACGCCTGAATCAGCGGGTCAATACGTACAGCGCCAGTGAAATATTCGTCCGGTCCTTTGCCGGAAGGCTGTGAGCCATTTCTTTTGATGTCCATTTCTGAATTCCTTCACTCGATTGATTTCTTATTTGGTCATCCTATTTTCTAAACCACTCGAACCTGTAACCCAGTTCCGGGCCGCCTCTTCCTTCGTACGCGAGTTGGGCTACGAGCAGCGCGAACGGCTCGGTGTATCGCGCGATCCGTAGAGGTCCAACGTCCACCGGATCGAAACCCACGTCGCGGATCAGTTCAGCGGCCACACCTTTCCCACGCTCGTCGTCGCCGCAGTACACTAGGCTCGGTCGCTGGCTCTTGCTTTTGGCTTCGTATACTCCGAAAAGCACTTCGCTGGGGACAGTGTTGAATGCCGAGACGACCCGAGCCTTCGGAATCATCCTGGCTAGTTCCTCCGAGCCCGACGAGGTGTGCGCCAGTACGAGTTCGGTGTTGTCATCATTCATCGGGAGGGAGCAGCTTACAATGACTTTCCCCGACAAATCGCCTGTCTGATTCAGCACGTCCTCTATTCGCGACCAGTGCACGGCGAGCAATAGCGCGTCCGCTTCCTGCGCGGCCTCACTCGGTGTGCCCGCCCGCGCGTTCCGATGAGCGTCCCGCGCGAGCTTCTTCAGCTTCTCTTCGCTGCGCGCATAGCTGAATACCACCTCGTGTCCGGCACGCGCGAAGATCGTTCCGAGCTTGCCGCCCATTAACCCCGAACCCAGAATGGCAACTCGCATGCCTGCTACTCTCCCTCGATTTTCACTGCCATGATCTAGCCCGCACGTGTTGCGCTGCTCACTGAGCAACGCTTCAGCATGTTTTCCTGTTTCTGATACAAAGCTCGGACCGATCTTACTTCGCACGAGCGTGGCCGTCGCAGGTGTTCTTGCTCAACCTGTCGCGATATTGCTCGAAACTGCGGATCGCAGCAGAGGAGAACAATGCTTGTGAATCGTCGCAGAAACCTGCGCGATTCCTACTGAAAGGATTGCTTTTTCTGAAATCCGGCCGTGAAGCGGAGGTCAACGCTGCCGTCGGTAGTCGCTCGGGGACAAGCCGGTTTCTCTGCGGAAGAGCTTTGCAAAGTGGCTGGGGTTTGCGTAGCCAACATCAAGGGCAACAGCGACAACGCTTTTCTTTGTTTCCCGAAGCAGTCGTCGCGCGACGTTCATCCGCAAATTAATGTGATGGCGCGAAGGTGAGACGGCCATGGCACGCTTGAACAGGCGATGAAAGTGAAATTTGCTCAACCCCACTTGAGCTGCCAGCCGATCAAGGTTGAGATCTTCCGCCACGTGTTCGGCCATCCAGTCGGTTATTTGTCGAAGCTTATAACCGGGAAGTGACGGACTATCGCTACGCGATTCTTCAAGCGTTAGTGCGTAGTTTCGAGCAAGATGGATTGCGATTGCCTGGCCGATGCCCTGCACGAAAAGAGGACTCGCCTGTCGGCCCATCAGCTCATCGCGCAACCGTTCCATAAACGAATCCAAAGCAACATCGGTGAACGCTGAGACGTCCCGCAATTGGGCGTGAGCCGCATCAGCTCCGAAGACCTCTTCCAAAGCGCGCTGAAGGAGCGGCAGCTCGACGAACACCAGCATGGATTCAAACGGCTCCGAGGTCACTGCTTTCCAGCGGCAATCGTAGGGAGCGCCTCCCGACGTGAGAAAGAACGACCCTTTCCTAATCCGATGAGTGATCCAAGGCCGTTTGTATTCCCGCTCCTGAAAATCGACCTCGCCCGACATGGTCCATGCGAGGAACGGTTCGCTGACGGAGGGAAGGTGCAACGTATCGACTGTAGGCGGCAGCGCGACGATCCAGGATTTGATGTCTCGCCACGCTTCGCCGAGACCGACGGCGAGGCATTTCCCGCCAACATAGCGCTCAAAGGCTTCGGCAGACGTTGTCTCAGGAATCGACATTTAGTGGTATAGACGTAGAAGCGATTTCCGTGAACCTATCCAGTTCTGGACATCAAACCGGCGCTGGGTTTGCACAGTTGAAGAAGACGCTTTGCATCGGCAGTCGATAGGATCCAGACACGTCAGAATCATCGGTGCTTTGCGGATGATTATCAAGCTCAAACAACATCGATGTTTGGCGTAGGGATGTCCTTGCTTCCGTGGATGCCAATATCCCCGTATCCCATGTCGTCGGTGACGATGACAAGGATGTTTGCGGACCTACGCTGCGCCTCGGCCGCCGAGCGACCAAAGCATAGAAGGCTTAATACGATGGTGATCGTTGCGAGTATCTGTGGTACTGGTTTCATCGTTATCCTCCCGCAAGATTATGCGCACTCATTGAACAAGATTGAAAAGCGGCTTCTAACTGCTGCAGCTACCGATGAGATTTATCTTGCCCTGCCGGTCGCTGGTTCTGAGAGAAGCAGGTCGCTGATGGTAAAAACGACAACACTACAAACTGAAGTGGCTTTCTCATGTCACAAAGCGCGAAGCAATCCGACGCGCTTCAGCTGCCGGGCGACAACCGCGCTAGCGGCAAGTTATCGATGGGAGACATTCTGATTCCGGTCCGCTGCAAGCGCTTATCTTCGCCTGTTAATTGTACCACTCAGGACGAGTGAATGATTTGACGCAGAATCGGCCAGCAGTGCTTCGCTAAATTCAAACTGGACGCTACTGAAACTGAGCGGGGGTAAACCACCCTTCCCAACCTGAGAGACCGTCTGGCTTGAGCTATTTCAGTTTCGGTCGAGCTTCACAAAACAACAAATTGAATTGTTGAGCCATTCAAGTCACAAGGAGGAGGATTCAAGTTGGAAAATCTCTCAGGTTGGGAAGGGCGGCTTGCCCCCGCTGACGATTGCTAATCTCAAGCTTGAGCTTCAGTAGAAAGTAATTTGCCTGGGCCCGACGAAGCGAGTTAAGGTTCCTGTTCAGCGGGCGGCGCGAATCCATTCAAGCACGTATGGAAGAATGAACGCGCTATCGCCGCTCCGCTGCAACAGGTTGTTGTTCGGCGGCGCGACTCATTGACATGCATCAGCCTTCCATTCGATGTAGATGCGACTGTATAAGCGATTTGGCCCTTGGACCACATTCACTGATCCGGAAGTCGCTCGAGTCGGCTTGACGGAAGCCGAAGCGAAAAAGACGTTTGGCGCAACGAATGTTCACATTTACCGAACTCAATTCGCGGATAATGATCGAGCGCACGCCGAAGAGGAGACTAAAGGCTTTGCGAAGATCATTTGCACCGGACGAAAGATTGAGATCGTCGGAGCCCACATCATCGGCGCGCATGCCGGCGAACTGATTCATGAGGTCGTATTGGCGATGAAGCAGCGACTCTCGATCACTGCGCTTGGCAGCATGATTCACGTCTACCCAACGCTGACGCAGGTTAATCAGCAGGCCGGACTGGATGCGATACTCAAGAACCTTTTAGCTTACAAGAAGTGGCTGTCGTATTACTTCAAAGTCTGGCGGTAACAGCTCGAATGATAATGGCCCTGCAAATGCCGCATCGTCTGAGGAAGAAGGTCGTATGACGTGGATCAAGGTAATCGATGTACCTGAAGCAGAGGGCACGCTCCGTGAGGCTTATGACGAAGTTGCCTCAACGCGTGGTGAAGTAGGCAACATTCTCAAGGCCCATAGCCTGTACCCGAAAGTGCTGACTGGGCATCTGCGCTTGTATCGCGAATTGATGTTCGGCCGTTCTGAGTTATCGCGAGCTGAGCGCGAAACGATCGCCGTCGCCGTCTCAGTGGTCAATCACTGTCACTATTGAATCCATCATCACGGAGAGGCTCTCCGTATGCTGACCAAAGATGACGAACTGCTCGCCGCTCTCGAACGCAATCTGCTGGCTGCAACGCTTGAGCCGCGGCAACGCGCGGTGGTCGATTATGCGCTCCAGCTTACAATCAAGCCGGGAGAAGTCAATGAGGAAGATGTTGCTCGACTGCGGGCTGGCGGATTCTCTGATAGGGCCGTACATGACGCAGCGGCGATCACGGCCTACTTCAACTTCGTAAATCGCATCGCCTCGGGTTTGGGAGTCGAACTGGAAGCGGATTAGTTCTGGCCTAACGCGTTCCGCTTAGTGCTTTGATAATCTGGTCAACCTCCCCGGCGGCTACTAGTTGCTGCAAACGATCTTCCTCGATCCCGGCAATCCGCCCTAGCAAAATTCTGAAAGTGAAGGCGTGGCTGGAACTTTTCCAACGGGCCATCTCTGCGAGCGAATCCAGAGCTTGTGCGCGTAACTCGCCCAGCAGTTTCGGGTTTCGCGTCCGGCTTAACTCATACAGCAGAAAACCTGCTTTATTACGATCCGTCCACAAGTCGGAATTCAGCATTGCGACAAATCCTGTCGCCGGAATTCGCTCCGCTACTTTTGGGCTAGACCCAGCGAGAACGCCTAAGGCCCGTATCGCATTGTTGCGCACCGTCTCGTCAACGTCGTTTGTGACTGCTAGAATCCCACTTAAACCCCAGGCAAGGAAGAATCTTCTTCCGATGGAATCCTTGTGAACCATTCGCTTTCTTATCGATTGTCCCGGTGCCTACTTTCTTTTTTGTTCGTACTTGGCTTGACGGGATGCCGCGTCGCGACCCAACCGCCGCTCGCGTCTCTTGCTACGCCGTTCCCCACGGCGACCGCTACAGCCGAGCAACAGGCTTCCGAAGCAATCAATCGTCCGACGAGCAAGCCGTACACAGGCGACCTCTCCATCTTTGAGGATCCAAAACGAGATGAGAACCTTCAGCCAAATCGAGTCATGGATATCCTCGGCATCAAGGTTGGATCAAACGTCGCTGATATTGGAGCAGGCTCGGGATGGTTCACAGTTCGCGCGGCGCGACGTGTCGGAACAGGCGGTGTGGTTTACGCAGTCGACATCAATCGCGATTATCTGAAGTACATTCAAGCTCGCGCCGAGCGCGAAAAACTGCCAAACATTAGAGCCATTCTCGGCCAGGAGGACGATCCGCTCCTTCCGAGTCAGAGCGTTGACGCGGTCCTCTTACTGAAGACTTATCATGAAGTTGCTCAACCGATTCGGCTGCTGAAACGAACCCGCGACGCCATGCGCTCCGGGGCATTACTCGGAATCATTGATCGGAATGGCAAAGGCGACGATCATGGAATCGACAAACAAGTGGTGATCAAAGAAGCCGAGCGCGCAGGATTCATGGTGGTGGACCAGTACGACTTCGTCAAGGCGGATAACGTTGATTATTTTCTCGTGCTTCGTCCAAAGTAAAAAGCCGCATTACGGGCGTTCAAGTGCGACCCGCATGAACGTCGCAAGAATTCGCGTTCCGGCCCAGAAAGGTTCCGCGCAGCGTGCCTGACACCTTGTCAGGGAATCACAGTCCATTCGGCCAGATCGTCGGAAGAGACGTGGGACAGAAATAATTAGCCGGATTGTTTCAGCGAACCCAGCGCGGCGCGAATCTCCTCATTCGTTGGACGGTCGCGGTAATTCGATTCAACCTTGACCCACGCGACCTTCCCGTTCTTGTCGATAACATAAACCGCCGGATGCGGGATGCCATCAAACTTTTGTCCCGCGTAAGCCGGATCGCGTAGACCGTAGGTATCGATGATTTTGTGATCGGAATCGGAAAGAATCGGGAAATCAACAGTTCCCTTACGGTCTGCGGCAATCTTCGCAGCAAAGTCTTTACTAACATCGGGAGGATCCACACTAATCGAGTAGAGCTTTACGTCCTCACCCTTCTTCAATAGAGAGCGTAGTTCGGCCAACTGCCGAGCGCAGAATGGTCACCAGTAGCCTCGATAGAAGACCAATACGACGGGACTCTTGCCGCGTGCGTCGGAAAACGTGACTTTATTCCTGTTTTGATCTTCGAGCGTGAAGTCGGGAGCAACATCGCCGACTCCGATCTTTGTGCTACGCATAGCTGCAGTCGGTGACTGTAAGTTTGCGGCCATTGACACTGAGAGTAGAACGATGGTTTGAAAAAGCGCTGTTAACACTTTCACGATTGGTTTTCCTCCTACGACGTCATTCGAACTGCTATCAGAAAACTTAAGCCGGCAATCAGACCGGCTACCAGCGGCGTTACGGTCCAGGCCAACGCGAGATGGCGCATGGTGGCCCAATTAAGTCGCTCCATCTTCCCGCCGGCGATGCCTGCAATGGCTCCCGTGGAAACGTGCGTCGTCGACATCGGCAGGCCCATGTTTGAGCCGACCCCCACCAGCAGCGCGGTTGCGAGGTTGGCCAACAGGCCTTCCCGATGATCCATGCGCGCAATCTTGTCCCCCAGCACCCGCGCAACGCGCCTACCTTATACACGCCCCGCGCCCGCGCTCAGAGGCGATAACCTTCGCGCCATGCGCACGGGCAATCTCTCGCGTTTCGTCATCGCTCCCGCCGTCCACAACTATCACTTCGACGCGCCTCGACAACTGCGAGATCGCATCGAGCGTCGCGCCGATGGAGCGCGCTTCGTTCAAAGTCGGGATTACGACTGATACTGTTGTAACGTTGTCTTTCTCAGGCAAGTGCATTGAAGTTTCGTGAAAAAACCTGTCGTCACGCGGAACTCAATCGCACCAAGTGCATTTCATGGCAATAACTCGTGAACCGCAATTGGAGAAACCTCGCGGGCGGGTGAACTCCCGTCCGTCGCTGTCCAGTCTGACCGCTGTTTTAGAAAGGGCAACGCCAGAATTTGCAGTAAAGAGACTTCTGCTGGTTCGCGATATGCCGGAACTCCGATTGTCACTTGATCCTGCGGCACGTTCAGCCGCAACGTTCCGTGCAGCCAATCCCAGATGGTCAATCCGCTTGACCAGTTCGAATTAGTCTCTTGCTGCACCTCGGAATGATGAATGCCATGCATGCGCGGCGTGACAATCAAGCGGTTGAGCCATCGTTCCAGACTAATCGGCAGTTTGACGTTCGAGTGATGAAACATTATTGAGAGAAACACAAAGGTCTGCCACGTCACATATGCGATCGGCGATACGCCGATGATAATTACTTGAGCCGCACGCCACGGCACTGAGATCGCCAGCTCGCCGAAATGAAACCGCAGCGCTGTTGACGCATCGAGATCGAGATCGACGTGATGCACAAGATGAAAGCGCCACAAAAAGGAAACCTTATGAGTGAGGACATGCCAGACGTAAAGCGTGTAATCCAGGAGCACGATAGCAAGCGCTGTTTCCAACCACACGGGCAGCCGCAGAAGTTTGAGCAGTCCCACATTATGCCGCTCAACAAGCGCGGCCAGGCTTATGGCGACGGGACTCTCCGCCAACTGAAGCGCGGCGGCGCTGATGCCGGCTACAGCCAGATTGCGCGCGGCGTGCGTGAGTTTGGATTCCACTTGGCGACGCAGAGGTCGGCGCCGCTCCAGCCATACAAGCACGCCGAAAGCGCCAAAGATCAGCAGCGCGCTTAACCACGATAGGATCTTAAGACTTTTCATTCGCGGACCGTGCCAGCAATCCAGCAGCGGAAGTGATTACTGATTTTCCCTCACCACTTCATCCAGCAACAATTGCCAATCGTCGTCGCTCTCTACACTGCCGATCCCAACTTCGAAACTCAGACACTAACCGCGTTGCCGAAGAACCGTCTCACTCTTCGGCTCACAAGAAACGCGAGTATCGTGAGAACGATGGGAATGCCAACGGCGGCCCTTGGTTCTGTTCCAAGCAGGACATTGGCTATATCACCAATCAGGTTGATTATGAGTAGAACGAAAGCAAGCAAATAGCCCCAGCGCGAACCGCGCCAAAGACCTGCTGCCGCCATCGCGCAAGCTACACAAACGGCACTCATAAGCAGGATCGCCCAGGCGCCGATTCCAACGAAACCTTCACGCGCTCGCGGATTCAGTTTCCAGAGCGATTCGAGAAAGCTTCCGCGAAACAAAAGCGATGCCGCCGCTATGAAGCTAATGACCGCACCAGCCCAAAAAAAGATACTCAAGGCTGTGATGCCGACAGGGCGAAGTCTCGATGGTGTCGTCATTTTCAAATCAGCAGCAGTTAGTACCCGGCTCACAACAATCTCTTCCGGACAGGTCC
>WNGB01055356.1_pt1 | contig 15606 bp, 14 predicted proteins | sample 5400681 | NCBI WGS metagenome assembly WNGB01 (sample SAMN13153367, study PRJNA577476) | soil metagenome | isolation source: 115 cm soil or saprolite under grassland replicate 2 | place: USA:California | collected 2016-06-15
CGTCCGCGATGGCGCGACCCTCGATGCGGGTGGCGATGCGCTTGCGCTCGATGCGCTGCACGCAGTACGTGCACTTCTCCATCACGCCGCGCACGCGGACGGTGACGTCCGGGTTCATACCGAGCTCGCGCGCCGCGGTGAGGTCGCCGACGTAGTCGAGGAAGTTGAACCGCCGCACCTTGTACGGACAGTTGTTGCTGCAGTAGCGGGTGCCGATGCACCGGTTGTAGACCATCTCGTTGATGCCCTCGTCGCTGTGGACGGTGGCGTTCACCGGGCAGACGTACTCACAAGGCGCGGTCTCGCAGTGCACGCACGCGACCGGCTGATTGATCATCTCGGGCTCGTCCATCGGCCCGGAGAAGTAGCGGTCGATGCGGATCCACTGCATCTCGCGGCCCTTCCAGACGTTCTCTTTGCCGACGACCGAGATGTTGTTCTCCGACTGGCAGGCGACCACACACGCGTTGCAGCCCGTGCACTTGTTGAGGTCGATCGCCATGCCCCACTTGTAGGCTTGGCCGCTGTAGTCGACGGGGGTGTGGATGGTGAGCTGCGGCCCGCGGCGCTCCTCGATCTCCTCGTGGAACTTCGAGCCCTCGTGCAGCACCTCGGCCAGCGGCGCTTCGACCGCCGGATCGGGCGTCTCGCGTCCGTCGGGGGACATGACCCAGTGGTCCTGGGTGCGGGCGAGCTTCATCTTCTCGCCGGTCTTGGTCAGTGTCGCACCACGATCGAACCAGGGCGCGTCGCTGGTCCTGAGCGCGCTGGCGTTGAACCCGACGCCGTTACCGACCTTCTCGTTCGGGCTCTGCCGGCCGTACCCGAGCGGGAGCGTCACGGCGTCGTCGGCGTGACCGGGGACGATCAGCACCGGACCTTCGACCTTGCGGTCTCGGTACGCGATCTCGACGATGTCGCCATCCTCGACGTCCAGGCTCTTGGCCGTGGTCTCGGACATCATCGCGGCGTTGTCCCATGCCAGCTTGGTGATCGGGTGCGCGAGCTCCTGCAGCCAGGCGTTGTTCGCGAACCGCCCGTCGTGGGTCTTGGGATCGAGGACGAACGCGATCTCGGTCCCCGCTTTGGAGCCGGCGAGCAACGGCGTCAAGGTCTGCGCGAGCACGCCCGCGTCGACGGCGAGCCCAGCCTCGACGCCGGCGCCGGTGTCGGGAACGATGCCATCAGCGAGCCAACGCTCCCAGGTACCATCGAACGCGGTCAGCACCGCGGGGTTGACGGGACCGGCGACCATCTTGCTTTCCTTGCCTTGGCCTTGGCCTTGGCCTTGGCCTTGCCCGGGCGGCGACGTCTGGCTGCGCCAATACCGCCGCAGAAGCTCGTGCGTGCCCACGTCGCCGTCGCCCACGAACGCCGCGAGCACGTCCGCCTCGGCGACGCCGCCCCAAAGCGGCGCGATGAGCGGCTGCACGAGCGACACCGTTCCGTCGGTGGCACGAACGTCGCCCCACGACTCGAGGGGGTGCGCCGCGGGAACGAGGGTCCGGCATGCGGCCGCGGTCTCGTCCTCGTACAACGTATGATAGATGGTGTCGGGCACGCGCCGCAGGAGCTGCGCGAACTTGAGGTCGGCGGGCGCGCTGTACGCTGGATTGGGGGCCGTGATCACCAATGTCTGCACCCCACCGGCCGCGATCTCCTCGGCCAGCGCCGCGAGCGGCGCCGAGCCCCAGGTCGGGTCGCCGGTCAGCGGCGCGCCGAAGTCGACGGTGGTGCCGACATTTCCAAGCGCCGAGTTGACGGCGGCCGCGAGCGCGTGCACGGCGGCGGGCTGCCGGCGGCCCGCGACGACCAAACAACGGCCGCGCGTGCGCTCGAGGTCGGCTGCAAGCGCGACCAGCCATTTCGGCTCCCACCGGCCCTGCCCGTGCCCGTGCGCGAGCGCGGCCAGCGGCCCGAGCGCGGTCAACCCGCGACCCGCTAGCATCGCGCACAGCGCCGCCGCGAACCCCGCCACGTCGGACGCGGCGAGGCGGAGTCGGTGATCCGACATCGCGCCAGTGACGGTCATCGCCGGCTCGACGACATAGAGCCGGTTCATGCTGGGCGTCGCCTCGCGACGCGCCGCGAACTCGCGCGACAGCCGTACCTGCTCGGCGCCCTCGCCGAGGAAATCCGCGTCGAGCGACAGAATCACGCTCGCCGGGGCCAGGTGATGGCGCGGCACCAGCGGCTTGCCGAACGCCATCCGCGCGCCATCGACCGCGCCGTCGCCGGCGGCGGCCGAGTAGCTCACGAACTTGGCCATCGGGAAACGCTCGAGGACGCGGCGACGTAGATCATTGAGCAGCGGCGACGTCGTCGGTGGAGTCAGGAACCGGAGATGCGCGCCGCGCTCGGGGGCGTGGCGCGCGGCCGCGTCGCCGGCGACGCCGGCGAAGAAGCTGCGCCACGCGATGGCATCGCCCCCGCGGCGCAGGGTCTTGGCCCGATCGTCGTCATAGAGACCAAGGATGAGGGCCTGCTCGAACGGCGTGGTCGCGCCGATCGTCTGCGGGTGAGCGGGGTTGCCCTCGACCTTGGTGGGACGGCCCTCGTGGCTCTCGACCAAGAGGCCGCTCGCGTAGCCGTCGAGCGCGTATGCGGTCGCGAAGTGCAGCGCGTTGCCCGGGGTGATCTCCTCGGGGCGGCGTACGAAGGGAATGATCTTCTCGTTGGGTTTCTTGCAGGCGGCGCCAACGGTCGCCACCGCGGTCGACACGCCGAGCAACTGCATGAATCCTCGCCGCGAGACGCCGTCGAGCTCTCCGGCGCCGCCGGGGAACTCGTTCGCCGCGCCGGGCGCCGCGCCCAGGCGGTTGCGCTCCTCGACGCTGCGCCAGTACCGGCGCGTCATCGTTCCGTTGGAGGCGACAGCCGAGGCGTCGTTGCTCACGACCGGCAGCGAGCGCCGGTTACGATCCTTGGCGCGGGCTTCGTGGTTTTCGTCGCAGCTCATCGGGTTCTCAGCGGTGACAAGTCGTGCAACTGGTCCGGGTGTGGACGTTGTAGCGGGCCGCGTAGGTCCGCCCTTCCTCTTCTGGATCACCGGCCGGCGCCCACGCCATGTTGGTCACCTCTTCGAGTGGCCGGATGTTCTTCTCCGGGTGGCGGTGGCAGTCGAGGCACCAGCCCATCGTGAGCGGCTCAGCCTTCTCGACCGCGGCCATCTCGTCGACGCGGCCGTGACAGCTGACGCAGCCAACGCCCTTGTTCACGTGGATCGAGTGGTTGAAGTACACGAACTCCGGGACCTTGTGGACCCGGCGCCATTCAATCGGCTTGTTCTGGAAGAAGCTCTCGCGCACGGGCTCGAGCAGCGGGCTCTTGTTCCAGATCTGCGAGTGGCAGTTCATGCAGAGCTGGGTCGGCGGGATCGACGCGGATGGCGAGCGATCGACCGTGTTGTGGCAGTAACGGCAGTCGATCCCCTCGTCACGCGTGTGGTGGCGGTGATCGAACTGAATCGGCTGCTCGATCGGATCCATCATGCCGCGTGCGAGCGGTGTCCGCACATAGAGCATGAGTCCGCCAGGCACGCCCAGAGCGCCAGCTGCAACGACCATGAGCGAGACTTGAGCCAGCGTGTTGTGTCTGGGACGAAAAAGAGGGCTCATCCTCGTCGCGCAGCATTTAGGCCGAGCTTGGCCGCGCCGTCAAGAGAAGCTTTCGATGTTGGAACCGCTGATCACCGAAACTGCACGCGAATCTGAGCGCGAATCTTGCGCGCGACGATCGCCGTGCGGCGGTTGAGTGGTCAGAAACCGATCTTGCGCATCATGAACCGCGGCAGCATCCGGATCACCATCATGATCAAACGCCAGATGCCTGGCGCGTAGACGACGGGCGTGCCGCGATCGAGCGCGCGAACAACCGCTTGGGCGACCGCATCCGGCTCGCCCGCGAACGGCGGCGCGCGCAGTCCCTCCGTCATCGCGGTGCGAACGAACCCGGGCTTCACGCAAATCGTGCGCAGTCCTTGCGCGCGGAACTTGTGATCGAGACCTTCGAGGTAGCGGGTGAGACCGGCCTTGGCCGCACCGTAGAGCACGACCGGTTTGCGCCCACGCTCCCCCGCGACCGAGCTGAACACGCACAGTGTACCCCCGCCCCGCCCTAGCAGTCGCCGCCGTGCCTCTTCACAGAACACGACCGTGTTGCAGACCCGCGGTGACGATGACGGCTTCGAGCCCGCCCAGCGTCGCCTGTGCGAGATCGAGCGCGCGCGAGAATCCCTCCGGGCGCTCCAAGTCGCACACGGTGGTTCCGATGCTGCCCTTGGCGAAGCCGCCGCGAACCTCGAGATCTCGGGCGCTGCGCGCGAGATCTTCGGTATCGCGGCCGAGCAGGTAGAGGTTGTCGCCGCGCGCGGCGAGCCGGCGCGCGAGCGCGCGCCCCATTCCCTTCGTCGCCCCGAGCATCGCAACCTTCATCTGACTTCGGGACCCCGGGAGGGTCCCGCTCCCCCCGCGATGAGCTCCGGCGAGCGAAGCTCACCTCCGCTCCCGCGTCGCTCGTCCCCCAATAGCCGTACCGATTGGGCGCTCCGGAATCGGCCTTGTGGATCCCACAAGCGGCGAACGCGGTCGAACTCCGCGAGCCGAGGCTCCATCGCGCGGAAGTGTTCGGGGCGGGTGAACGCGTCTTTGGTGAGGTAGATGCGCCCGCCCTCGTTGATCACACACTCGTTGAGCGCGTCGATGAGGGCGGGCGTGTTCTTGCGAACGGCGATGTCGAGCGCGATCGAGATCCCGGGCCGCGGCCACGACAACGTCCCGATCCCCTCGGGCCCACAGTCCTTGATCACGCACAAGAACGACGCCCCACCGTTCTTGACCAATACCTCGAGGAAGCGGCGGGCGGCGCCGCGGCCCGCTTCGTGCGGCAGGATGCACTGGTGTTGGGTGAGGCCCTGGCGTCCGTACATGCGGTTCCAGCGCCGGAACATGTCGAGCGGATAAAAGTACTTCTCGGGGTGGACGATGCCGCGGCGGATGCGCGAACCGTGCGACAGATAGAGCAGCGTGTTGAAAGCGCGGATGCTCAATCGGCCGAGCACGAACGATGGGAAATCGAACGGGATCGTGATTCGGGGCTTTGGTCTAGGGGGATGCGGGGGCGCCTCCGCGGGCGTCGCCCAGCGCCCTCTGTAGATGATGCCGCGCCCCAGGCGATCGCCGCTCGCGATCGAGTCGAACCAGCCGACCGTCATCGGCCACACCGGCGCGGCTTCGTGCAGGCCGTCGATGAATTTGTCGATGTTGGGAATCCGCTCGCTCTCGTTCCAGATCCAGGGCGACGGCACGTGCTCCATCGCGAACGTCACCTCGAGAATGTGACCGGTGAGCCCCATGCCACCGAGCGTGGCGCGGAACAGCGCCGACTCGACCGTCGGGCTGCACGTGACGACACGTCCGTCCGCGACCCGCAGCTTGAGCTCGCGGACGTGGGCGCCGAACGTGCCGGCGCTGTGGTGGTTCTTGCCATGGACGTCGGACGCCACCATTCCCCCGAGCGTGACGAACTGGGTGCCGGGCGTGACCGGCGTGAACCAGCCGCGGGCAAGGAAGACCCGGTACAGCGTCTCGAGCGATAGCCCGGCCTCGGCACGCATGACGCCGGTCTCGGGATCGAAGTCGAGGATGCGATCGGCGAGCGTGGTGGACACCACCTCGGTGTCGCCCGCCGCGGGCAGCGAGGAGTCGCCGTACGATCGACCGAGCCCGCGCGACAGCGGCAGCCCGTCGATCACCCGCTCGAGGTTCTCGGAGCGAACCTCGTGCGCCGTGGCGACCGGCGCCCGGCCCCAGCCGGAAATGATGCCCGTCGGGTGGTGACCCACGGGAAGACAATACTATGGGAACCCTGAAAGGGTTCCCACTCCCTCCCGCGACGAGCTCGCACGAGCAAAGCTCGTGCTCCCTCACGCGATCAATTACGTCGCCGGCCGGACCATGCCGCGGCGGCGGAGCTTCTCGACCAGGGTGGTCCGGCCTAGGCCGAGGAGCTTGGCGGCTTCCTTCTTGTTGCTCTGCGTGCGGGCGAGGGCGGCGCGGATGTACGCGTCCTCGAGCTCGCGAAGCAAGTGGGGAAGGTCGACCGGCAGGGTGACGGCCGGCACCTGGGGCGCCGGGGGCTCGCTGGTCTCGCTGGTCTCGTTGCTTGGGGACACCCGCGTCGGTTCGGACGAAGCAGGTAACCAGGCGCTTGCTGCGCCATCTCGCGGGGTCATGCCACGTTCATCGGCGGCGTACCCCCCGAGCTTTAGATCGCCGTCCCAAACGACGAGGACATCCAGGGGGAGAAGCCTTCGTGGCCGAGCGACAGCCGAGATCCAACCGGGCGACCCGGATGTCGTCCGCCGCACCCGCGCCGCCGGTGCGCCGCGTCCGCGTCATGCAAAGCGGCACCTGGCACGCGCCGCTCCCGGAGCGGACGCGTCAACTCGTCGCGGTAGGCGCGGCGCAACCGGGCGTGGGCAAGAGCATCGTGGCCAGCAACCTCGCCGTGTCGCTCGCGACGCATGGGCAAAAGGTCGTGCTCGTCGACCTCGATCCACAGACCCCGCGCCAGCACGAGCTGCTGGGCGTGAGCGGCCTGCGCGGTTCGCTGGATGACTGGCTCGCGTACAAACAGGACGGGCGCGACGCGACGCCGATCGCGACCCGGGTCCGCAACCTCCGCCTGCTGCCGTACGCCGGCAGCGACCAGCCGGGACCGGGCGACCGCAGCGCAATCGTGGACGCGCTCTCGGATCTCGACGCCGAGGTGGTGGTCGTCGATCTCGGCGCGGACAACCGCAGCGATCTCTACGACTGCTTCGCCGCACATTCGCAGCGGGTGTTGGTCACCTCGATCGATCGCGCGGCGCTCGAGGCGACGTTCGCGTTCCTCAAGGCCGCGGCGCTGCGCGCGCAGCACCGTCACGGCGACGCCGCGCCGGCGGTGCTCGAGCGCTTCCGGGGCGGGCTGATTGGGAACGGCGTCGCGGGACCGGCGGAAGCGGAGTCGCTGCACGCGTTCTCGCGTCTCGTGCGCGAGCACCTCGGCATTCCGGTGCCGGTGGTCGCGTGCCTCGCCAACTCGGACCGTGTCGCCCAGTCGATCGTCGGGCGGGTGCCGCTCGCGGCGCGCCGGGGGATGGACGAGAACGTCGCCGCGTTTCACCGGATGGCGGAATGGGCGATCGCCGGGGCGGCAATGCAGAGCCGCGAGTGCTCGCTCGACGGTGCCGACATCGCGGTCGCGCCGGCGCCGCTGCCGGCAGATCTGGCTCGATATCAGCGGCGGCATCCACGCTTCCCGGTGGATTGGGCAGCGACCCTCGAGCTCCCCATCCCGGGAAGGCCGGCGCTGCCCGTGCAGATCAAGGGTGTGCTGCCCACGCTGCGGCGACTGGGTCTCTCGTTCGTCGATCCGGGGGACGACGTGGCGCGCCTCGTCGCCGCCGCCCAAGCCGCCAGCCGCGATTGATTGACATCGGAACCCTGGGAGGGTTCCGAACCTCCCGCGACGAGCTTCGCGCGGCACGGGGTCCCCGAGCACGTCTGCGTGCTCGGGGTGGGGCTATGCCGCGCTACGCTCACGCGTTTACATCGGAACCGCGACGAGCGATGGCGCGGCCGTCTTGACCCGCGCCGTGGCGCGCGGGAGGCTGTTCGGACGTGAACATCCGCCGTCTCAGCCTCGCGGTTCGGCTCGCCGTCCCTGCCCTCGCGATCTGCGTCGGCATGGCGGCCGCCTGCGGCAAGCGGACGCCCATGCCGCCGGCCGACGCCGGGCGCGACGGTGCCGAGGACGTCCGCTCGCCGTTCACGCTCGACATCGCGGTCACGGGATGCGATGTCCTCGACGGTACTCAAGCGCGCTGCTCCGGACCCGCACCGCTCGTGCTTTCGTTCTCGCCGGTGGGATCACCCGAGTTCACGCGGTTCTCGTGGCGTTTCGGCGACGGAACGCCGGTCTCGGCGGAACGCGCGCCTGTTCACACCTACACCCTGCCGGGAAGCTACGAGGTAACGCTCATCGGCGCGGGCGACGTCGGCAACATCCCCAGCAACCGACCGGTCACCGTCGTGGTAGCGCCGGTGGGGGTGGGTCGCCCCTGCGACGTCGACGTGCAGTGCGGCGGCGACCTCCGATGCGCGTGTACGCCCGGGTCCGGCTGTCTCGCGGCGGCCGTGCGCGGAATCTGCTCCAGCCCGTGCGACGCGACGCCCTGCGTACCGGGCGCGGTGTGCGCGCAGCTGGGCGGTTTCGCGCCCGCAGCGGACGGCGGCGCCGAGCGATCTCCGTGGTGTCTCGGCGCCTGCCAGACGAGGGACGACTGCGCGCCGGGCTTCGTGTGCCAGCCGTTCCCATCGGGGGGGCAGGCCACGAGCGCGGGTTGGGTGCTGGGATGTTTGCCGCTCGGCGCGCTCGGCGATGTCGGAGCGCCCTGTCGCTCGGCGACCGGCGCGCTCGACGACGCGATCTGCACCACGGGGTCGTGCGCCGACCTCGGCGCGCTCGGCAGCTGTAGCGCGGTGTGCGACGGCGACCACGGCTGCCCCGAGCTGCCGCCGCCCCCGGCCGACGCCGGCCAGAAAAGCACGACCGTGTGTGCCCGCCTGCCCGACGGCCGGCAGCTGTGTCTACTGAGCTGCAACCAAGCAGCCACGAGCTCGTGCACGCGAGACCCGTTGCTCACTTGCTCCGCGCCCAGTGAAGGCAGTACCGGGTTTCAGGCGGACGCCGGAGCCGACGCCGAGCTCTGCGCGCCCAAACCGTGCTCCGTCGACTCGGACTGCGCCCCGGCCGGCCGTTGCGGCCCCGGCGCCCGTTGTGTAAAGAGCTGAGCCGTGAGCCCGGCGACGCTGACACTCGCTGCGTCGGGACGAACGACGATCCCGGTCGCACACGGACAGCTCGAGGCGATCTTGCGCGCGCCGGCCGATCCGGTCGCCGCCGCGATCGTTTGCCATCCTCACCCCAAGGGCGGCGGAACGATGAACAACAATGTCGTCTATCGCGCCGCCAAGGCGCTGGTGGACGGCGGGGTAGCGGCGCTGAGATTCAATTTTCGTGGTGTCGGCGCGTCGACTGGAAACTACGACGGCGGTGTGGGCGAGGAGGAGGACGCGCGCGCGGCGCTCGATTTCCTGCGGGCGCAGTACCCCACCCTGCCGCTCTGGGTGGCCGGGTTCTCGTTCGGGGCGCGGGTCGGGCTCACCGTGGGCGCGGCCTCGCCCGAGGTGGCGAAGCTGCTCGGCATCGGTCTCGCGCTGTCGATGTTCGACTACCGTTTTCTCGAGTCGGGTACGAAGCCGAAGGCGATCGTTCAAGCGGCGCAAGACGAGTACGGTGGGCGCGACCTGATCGAGCCGGCGGTCGCCCGGATGGCCGAGCCCAAGCGGCTGTGGGTCGTCGACCAGGCCACCCATCTCTTCCCCGGCCGCCTCGACGCGTTCGAGACCGCGGCCCGCGAAGCCGTCGCTTGGCTGATCGCGATCGCGTGAGGGAGCACGAGCTTTGCTCGTGCGAGCTCGTCGCGGGGGGCGTGGGACCCTCCCAGGGTCCCACACATGATGAATCAGTAGCCGAGGTGCGCTTGCCGAGGCTTGCCCGACTTGTCGGGGAGGAACTGAGGTGAGCGACGGTCGGCGTTCACCCGTAGCGCGAGTCCGCGCACGCCGTCGACGCCGACACTGACCCGCTCGGTGGCGGTCTTGTTGGCCGCTTCGTGCCAGACGTTGACCTCGTAGTCGCCGGCGGGAACGCCCTTGATCGAAAACGCGCCCGACGCCTCGGCCTGCGTGTACCAGGGCGAATCCACCACGAACACGAAACCCAGCATCGACGAGTGGATGTTGCACAAGAGCTGCACCAGCCCGGCGCGTTTGAACGTCTGGGTATAGTTTCCGCCCTGCTTGTAGAGCCCGGTGTCGAAGTCATTGGGTTTCGACAGCGAGAAGACGTTGTGAAACAGCGGGTCCTCGTTGCGGAAGACGACCTTGGTCCCGGTGGTCACCGCCAGCACGTGCGGCACGAAGGTCTTGCCGCGCGCGGGCGCCGGGCGCGGCGTCTCGCCCCCCAGCTTTCGCAACCACACCACGGCCCCGCCCGGGCCCAGCGTGCCGCCACCCGACACCGTTCCCGACACGCTCGCGAGCGTCGGGGTGGCCCGCGGCGCAACCGCCGTCGAGTCGCTCGGCTTGGAGGCGGGTGGAACCGGAGCCGTCGTATCGGGCAAGAGCGCGGGCGGCGCCTCGGCGCGTGAGCCGGCACGCGTCCGTGCATCGCGTGCGAGTGGGCGGATCACCTTCTCGATCTCGGGGTCGAGGCCCGGCAATCGAAGCAGCGCCTCCCACTTGCTGGCCGCGGTCGCGAAGTCCCCACCATCGAACGCGAGCTTCCCGCCCGCGAGCAGGTTGAACACCAGGTACTGGCGCTCCGCGAGCGCCTTGACCGACAGGTCGGCAGGCGTGCGCACCGCGAGCGGCAGCGGCATGTCCTCGCCCGGCCACGCGCGTCCCTCCGCGGTCGCGGCCGCGGGCGCCAGCAGCGTCGGCGCGAGCAGCAGGATTGGGATGATTCGTACCCGCATGATTGGCCTAGTAGCTATACACCACCGACGTGGTGAGCACGTTGTTCGCGACCGTCGGCGCGCCCGCCAGCTCGCGGTTGTCGAGGTACTCGCCCTTGACGATGAGCGACTCCCATACGTCGACGCGCAAGCCGCCCGTGAACCGTTCGACCGTCACTGGTGTGAAGCCCTCGAACCAAGCGTTCCGCCGATCGTAGCGCGCGTACGCGGTCAACTTGCGTAACGGCCCGGCGTCGATCGATAGCGCGTACGCGAGCTGCACGTAACCGCCGCGCGCGGAGAACTCGGACGAAAACGGGAACGCGCCGGCCGACGTCGTCTTCGGGCCTCCCTGGGCTTCGTCGACGTGCACGTACTCACCGCTCACGTAGGCGCCGAACGCCGCGATGCGCGCGTCGGCGCCATAGAGCTTCTGGTGCGCCGCCCGATCCGGTTGATCGTTGCGCGGGCCGTACGCGGCCGAGACCCCCAGCTTGATCTGGATGACGGGCGTGTTGACGTCGTATCCGAGCCGTCCCGACCCGACCGGCACCCCGGTCAGGCTGGCGTCGGGCGGCTGCAACGCTTCGACGAAGGTGCCGCTGTTGGTCGCAGCCAGATTGACCGACAACGCCGACCACAACGGCGCGATCTGGATCCGATAGAACAGCTTTGCGCCGATCGACTGTCCGGTCGTGTAGCGCGCGAGCAACGACGGCGTGATCCCGGTGCGGATGTTGGCCTGATTGTCGAGGTACTCGATCCCGAACACCGAGTCGAACTTGCCCACACTGAGCGCGAGCTCCTGGGTCTCGAACGGAATCAACCGCCCGAACGCCTGCTCGACGTTGACGTGGGTCTCGTCGCCTGCGCCGGTGAATCGCGGCAGGAACTGCACGCGCGAGAACACGGTGAGCGGCGCGTTCGGCGCGGCGTACTTGAGGTCGACGCTCAGCGTGTTGAGTAAGAACGACCCACGACCACCGATGCCCGCCGAGCGCCCTGCGCCTTCGCGTAGCCGACGTCGACGTAGCCGTTGATGGTCAGCGCCGGCGCCGCGCCCGTCCCTTCGACCGCGGGCGTGTAGCCCTCGCTGTCGTTGATCGGTTCGGGTTCCGACGACGACTCTGGCGGCGCCGAAACCACCGGCTGCGCTCGTGCACGCGCTGTCGCGAGCGCGATGAGCCCTCCGGCAGCCACGATGGCGATCCGCGTCCGCTTCACAGCAGCGGTCTCACTGGCACGCCATCCTGGAGCACGAACGGGCAGGTGACGGTCACGTCGGTTCGCCGGATCATGCTGGGGTCGATGAGCACCTCGACGTCGTATTGGGATTCGATGGACAGGCATCCCTGACCGTCGACGAAGCAGCCAGCCGGACCGCCGTCCGCCCCCGTGCCGAGTGGGTTGAGCACGACCTGGCCGATCTGGCGCGGGTCCGCGTAGACGGCGGGGTTGATGTCGTCTGCGCGCGCCACGTCGAGCGCGACGAGATTGTCGTAGATCGTCGAATCGGGCGTCGTCGGCGCCACGATCCGGGCCGCCGGCGGCAACATGACGGTATAGACGCGCCAGTACGACGCCCACCGGATCTGGCCGCCGATCTCGGGCGGGAACGTTTCACGCCGAACCCCAGAGTTGGGAGGGCCGACGCCCGCGATGGTAGGGATGTTGGGCGCGACCCAGTTGCCATCGCGGTTTCGCATCAGGAACACGTAGATCGGCAGCTCTTTGATGACGCCCTCCGCGTCCCACGAAAACGTCGCGCCTCCGAAGTCGAAGAACGAGACCGTGTTACCGTCCAACCAACCGCGGCCGGCGCCGATCGCGCTCCCCTCGGGCGGCATCAGATCGTCGGGCTTGAGCGACGCCATCCGGCCCGGACCCGGGTGCAGCTTGTAACCACCCTCGACGATCTGGCGCGCGGAAGTCAGCGTGCGCGCCGTCGCCTCGTCGGGCACGTCGACATAGACCATCTGCCAGAACGGACTGTAGAAACCGCTATCGGGACCGACGCCGAAAATCCAACTGCGGGGACCGTCGGGTTCGGGTGGCACCACGGTCGGCTTGCCATCCACCCATCCCGTGACGAGCACGTACATGGGCTGGACCCACAGCCGATCGAAGTGGCTCCACACTTCGGTCGTGACGTAGGTCGCCGCGTAGTCCGCCGTCCGCGTCTCGTCCCTCGCGAGCCTCACCCCATCGACATCGAGCATGCGTGACAGCGAAACCCCACCCGGCAAGCCGGCGTCGAGCGCGATGTGATGGTCAGCGCCGTGGCTCGCGCGCAGCGACTGCGCGTCGAACAGCGTGAACACCTGGGCGCTGGGCACGCGCGGGGCCTGCGAACAGGCCCCGGCGGCCGCGAGCGTCAGCAACGCGACGAGCGATTTCACCGGCGGGCGAATGGCGCCTACGCGGGCTTGCCCAGCGTCTTCGCGCCCGGCTTCCACTCGACCGGGCAGCGCTCGCCGGTCTGCAGCGCTTGGACCAGTCGCAACGCCTCGGCGACCGAGCGGCCGAGCAGGTCGGCGTTGTACGACGCGTGCTGCACGACGCCGTTCGGGTCGACGATGATGGTGGCGCGCAGCGCGACGCCGCTGTCCTCGAGCAGCGCATCGTAGTCGCGCGAAATGGTCTTGTTGAAATCGGCGAGCAACGGGTGGTTCAGCTTGCCGAGGCCGTTCTTGATCCACGCCTTATGCGAATGCTTGGAGTCGGTGGAAATTCCCAGCACCTCGCAGTTGACGCCGCGAAACTCCTCGTAGCGGCGCGAAAACTCCTGAATCTCGGTCGGGCAGATGAAGGTGAAGTCCGCCGGATAGAAGAACAGCACGACGTACTTCCCCTTGTAGTCGGACAGCGAGATCTTCTTGAAATCGCCGTCGCCGACGACCGCGTCGATGGTGAACTCGGGTGCCTTCTTGCTGACGAGACTCATCGTGAATCCTCCTCGGATGGGCGAGCGTTTTCGTCGCTTGATTTTTCGGCGCTGACACTAGCATAGGACGGCGTCTCGTCACGCCCCGTTGCGTTTGCCCGAGCCTCGTCCGAAGCTTCTCGAATGGCTTGGCTTGGGTTTCGGGTCTCGGTCGCGCTGTCGGTCATGACTGGGGCCCCGACGCTGCTCGGGTGCGGCGGCGGCACACAGAGCGGGTTCGCGACGATGGGGATGCCTGGCATCCCCTCGATGGCGCGAATTGCGGCCAACATCGTGCTCGCCGAAGTGGAGATCGACCATCACCGCGGGCCGCCGTTCGTGATCGACACCGGGTCGCCGTTCACGCTGTTCGATCCCTCGGACTACCCGGGCGCCAGCTTCGGTTCGAGCGCCCAGCTCAAGATCGACGTCGGGTTCGGCCAGTTCACGGTCGACGACGTTCCCGCCCTGCAGATTCCGTTGGTGGCGAACGGCGTGGACCTGCCGCCGATCGTGGGCGGCAACCTCTTGCGCCAATTTCCGACCGAGGTCGACTACCGGGGAATGAAGCTGAGGCTGGGCGCCGGCGCACCCGCCACCGGCGTCGAGGAGCCGGGCGGCTCGGTCAGCTTCGCGTTACGCGGCGGCGGCGGCGCCAACGTGAACGGCACCATCATCCTGTTCCCCGCAACGCGCGTCGTGGTGACCGCCGACTTCGAAGGCCAACCTCACACCCTGATCCTCGACACCGGCGCGAGCGAGGTGGCGGTGCGGTCTTCCGTGTACGAGACGCTGGTCGGCGACGGTCGCGCGCAGCTCTCGGGGCTGCCGATTTCGACCGCGATGGGCCTGACCAGTGCCCAGGTCACGCGCGCCAAGACCATCACCGTCGCCGGGCAGACCGTCATCAACCCGGCGGTGATGACGGTGGGCGACGAGTTGCTCGACAGCCTGGAGGGCGAGATTCACATCCCGGTCGACGGATTGCTCGGTGGCAGCTTCCTCCGCGAATTCCTGGTGACCATCGACTATCCCAACAAGACGCTTGGGCTGCAGCGGTACACGCCGCCGGTCGCGATGGTGGACGAATTCAAGCGGGTCGGGTTCGAGCTCGGCCCGGGGATGGGAAGCCACCGCTACGCCGTCGCCCGCGTCTACCCCGGCACGGACGCCGCTCGCCAGCAGATCGCGGTCGGCGACGAGTTGGTGTCGGTCGACGGTCAGAGCCTGGACGCGCTCGACGGCATCGCCGCCGACCTGCTGCTGGACGGCGAGGTAGGGACCAGCAAGCAGGTCGGCTTTGGAGTGACCAGCACGGCGGTCAACGCCAACGCCTCGCTGACGATCGCGGTAGACGACCTGTTGCCGGCGCCGTGACATGCCCGGCACGCTGGTGCTGTCTGCGTGGGACCCCGAGATCGCGCCGCTGCGCGCGCTCGCGGGCGGCGGCGGGCGTTCGTGGCGGGCGGCCGCGGTCGGTGTCGGGCCGGTCGACGCCGGCATCGGCGCCGTCCGTGCGATCGCTCGCCACCGCCCCGAGCGCGTGATCTTCGTCGGCACCGCGGGCAGCTACCCCGGTGCGCCGATCGGGATCGGTGAGGCGGCGGTCGCCGGGGCGATGGTCGCGGTCTCGACGGCCGCGCTTCGAAATCAGGCCTACATCCCCGGTCCCCAGATCATGCGCGCGAGCGCATCCCGCGACCTCTCGGAGGCGCTGCGCGGGAGCGCGCGGGGTCGCAGTCGCCCGGCGCGGGTCGCGGTCGCCTGCCCGATGGCGATCACCCGTTCCGCGCGGCTCGCGCGCCAGATTGCGGGCGCGACGGGGTCGGCGCTCGAGAATCTGGAGGCGTTCGCCGTCGCGCGCGCGGCCGCGGGGGCGGGCGTCCCGTTCGCGGCGGTGCTGGGCGTGTCCAATCGCGTTGGCCCCGCCGGCCATCGTGAATGGCGCGTCAACCACGTCGCGGCATCGCGAGCCGCCTGCGCGCTGGTCAGCAACTACCTCGCGGGTCGAAGGTAATCGACAGTAACTGCCGTTTCAGTTTCGGCGCACGTAAACAACCCCCAGAAGATTCTCCTCTAAATCGTTACGGCCGGAATACTTCTCGTGATCTATCGTTCG
>WNGB01008193.1_pt1 | contig 15604 bp, 20 predicted proteins | sample 5400681 | NCBI WGS metagenome assembly WNGB01 (sample SAMN13153367, study PRJNA577476) | soil metagenome | isolation source: 115 cm soil or saprolite under grassland replicate 2 | place: USA:California | collected 2016-06-15
CGACCGCGGCGACCAGCGCGAACTGGAACGCCGGCGTCGGTCCGACGTCGAACCACACGACGAAGGTCGCCACCGCGATGAACAGCACCGCGGGAACGAACCAGCGCGCCACCGCGTCGGCGAGCCGCTGGATGGGCGCCTTGGACGACTGGGCTTGGCGCACGAGACGCACGATCTGGGCGAGCATCGTGTCGCGCCCGACCTTGGTGGCCCGCATGCAGAACGCGCCGGTCTGGTTGAGGGTGGCGCCGATCACCACGTCGCCCGTCTCCTTGGTCACCGGCATCGACTCGCCGGTGACCATCGACTCATCGAGGCTCGACCGCCCGTCGACGATCTCGCCGTCGACGGGCACCTTCTCACCCGGGCGTACGAGAACGACATCGCCGGCGACGACCTCCTCGACCGGCACCTCGACGGTGGCGCCGTCACGTTCCACGCGGGCGGTGCGCGCTTGGAGGCCAATGAGGCGGCGGATGGCTTCGCCCGTGCCGGCCTTGGCGCGCGCCTCGAGGAGCCGGCCCAACAGGATGAGCGTGATGATCACTCCGACCGCTTCGAAGTAGACGTCGCGCACGTCGGCCGGCACGACGTTCGGGGCGACGGTGACGACGGTGCTGTAGCCGAACGCGGCGACGGTGCCGAGGGTAATGAGGCTGTTCATGTCCGCGGCGCGGTGGGCGAGGGCGAGCCAGCCGGTGCGGTGGATCGGCCAGCCGACCCACACCATCACTGGCGCGATCAGCGCCAGCTGCAGCCAGCGGTTCATCAGCCACATCGGGATCCAGTCGAACCCGAACACGTCGCGGCCCATCACCGCGAACAGCACCGGCGCGGTGAGTACGGCGCCGACGGCCAGCCGCCGTGACAGGTCGGTGACCTCGGCCCGGCGGGCGGCGGCTTCGACGTCCTCACCGTCGCCGCCGATCACCGCGTTTTCCTCCGCCACGGCGATCCCGCCGGCGGAGCTGTCACCGAGGGCCGGGTCGCCTTCGATCAACAGCGTCCCGTGGATCATGTTCATGCCGCAGGCGAACCCGTAGGTGCCGGCATGGCTCGGCGTGAGCTCGACGGTCGTCTCGGCGAACGGTGGGAGGAAGCGGCTCAGCGCCAGGTCGGTGAACACCACTCGCGATGAGCAGTCGCCGTCCTCCTGGCGGTCGAACACGATCCGCAGCGGCGCACCGGTGCGGGCTCGGATCACGTCGGGGCTGTAGCCGCCCCGGACCACTACCCGGACCTCCTGCACGCCGGCCACCTCGACCGCGTCGGCAGCAGCGCGCGCCCGGAAGAAGAAGCGGGTCAGCACGGCGATCACCACCACGCCGGCGACCGTGACGACGATCTGCGCAACGGTCATGACAACCACCTCCTGCGACGTTTCGGCCGCATCACCACTGTGCGCCGCAAATACCCCCTAGGGGTAGGGACTTTCGACTCTGTTCGCGGCCGCACGAAAGGTCGATCCTGCAGTCAGAGGCACCTATCGAGGAGGCCCTGATGATGCACTCGAGTCGATACTTCCCTTACCTGGTTGGCGCCGCGGCTATCGCGGCCGTGCTGATCGCCGTCGGAGCGCCGCTCGCTTCGCTGCTTCCGTTCGCGATCGTGCTCGCCTGCCCGCTCATGATGATCTTCATGATGAAGGGCATGGCCGGCATGCACGGCGGCGGCGAGGACCACACCGGCCATGGCTGCGAGCACGACCCGACCCGAACGGCCGAGCCGCCCGTCAGCCACCAGCGGTGACCGGGCGCAGCATCCGCATCGGCGCCCTCGGTGCCAGTGCGCTTTCCGCCTTCTACATCGCGGTCATCGGCTGGGCATCAGGCGCCGACCACCTCGCCACCCAAGCCCCGGCGGACTGGCCGTATCTCACCATCATCATCGCCGGGTTCGGCACCCAGCTCGCCCTGCTCGCCGAGCTCCGTCACCGGCACCGCGCCCGCCACCTCGAACAAGCCGCCGGCGGCGCGGGCGCCGGCGCGTCCGCGGTTGGCATGGTCGCCTGTTGCGCCCACCACATCGCCGACCTTGTCCCCGTCGTCGGCGCGAGCGGCGCCGCCGCGTTCCTGACCGACTGGCGCACCGAGTTCATGCTCGCCGGCATCGCCATCAACGCCGCCGGCGTCGCGGTCGCCGCCCGCCGCCTTGTCGCCGACTCCCGCTACCCGATCGCGAAAGGACCGGCATGGCACGCCGCGTGACGTCGACGCGGGCGCTCGTAGCGGTGCTGGCCGTCGCCGTCGTCACCCTGGCCGCGTGCTCCACGTCGAGCGCCCCGAAGGCGGCGGCCGGACTGCAGGCCCGCAAGACCACGATCGGCGGGCTCGAAGTGACCGTCACCCCCACCGAGCTCGACAGCCGCGGCGCCGCGTTCACGGTCGTGTTCGACACCCACAACGGCGCGCCCGGCATCGACGTCGCCGCCAACGCCGCCCTCGACGTCGACGGCACCGCATGGACAGCACCGACCTGGGCCGGCGACGGGCCCGGCGGTCACCACCGCAGCGGCACGCTGCGCTTCACCAACGCCGGACCGGCACGCGGCGCCGCCCAGCTCACCATCACCGGTCTCGACCAGCCACTCGCGATCACGTGGCAGCTCCCCAACTGAGGTACCAGCCATGACCGACACAATGCAAGCCCCGCTCGCCCCCCCCGAACCCACACCGTCGCCCGGACGGAACACGGTGACCGCCGCAGTCGCGGTCCTTGCGGTGGTGGCCGTCATCGCCCTCGCGGTGGTCGCCATCGTCGCCGTCACCAACCGCGGCAACGGGCACACGACGATGATGGGTGCCAACGGCACGCCCGGCCCGATGATGGGCCAGGGCCAGATGATGGGCGGCTCGACGATGAACGGGCCCATGACAGGTCACGGATCCTCGAGCCCGACCGTCCCCGGCGCCCGCGAGATCGCCGTCACCGCGACGTCGCTCCGCTTCGACCGCACCGAGATCCACGTACGGGCCGGGGAAGACGTGACCATCGTCCTCACCGCCAGCGACATCGCCCACGACTTCACCATCGACACTCTCGGCTTCCACGTTGCCGCCGCCCCCGGCCAGCCCGGACGCGGCGGACTCCACGCCCCGTCCACGCCAGGCCGGTACACGGCGTACTGCTCCGTCGCCGGGCACCGCCAGGCAGGCATGACCGCCACCGTCATCGTTGACGGCAGCTGAAAGGACCCTCGTCATGCGCGGCTACACCATGAACCGCACCGACTACCTCAACCGGCTCCGCCGCATCGAAGGCCAGGTGCGGGGCCTGCAGAAGATGATCGAGAGCGACGAGTACTGCATCGACGTGCTCACCCAGCTGTCGTCGGTCACCGCCGCGCTCCAAGGCGTCGCCATCGGCCTGGTCGACGAGCACCTCCGCCACTGCGTCATGCAGGCCAGCCTCGAAGGCGTCGACGAACGCGACGCCAAGCTCGACGAAGCCGTGCGCGCGGTCGAACGTCTCGTACGCAGCTGAAAGGACCCCCATGCTCGATCCCCCCACCGAAAACGCCGGCGACGAAGGTGTGTCGAGCCGAGCCTTCTTCGCCGTGCTCGGCGCAACGGTCGCCCTCCTCGTGGCCGTGACCGTCACGATCGTCGTCGTCGCCGGCGCCAGCGGCGGCGACGCCCGCCACGTGAACGCGTCGACCTCAGGGTCGCCGACGCACGGCGCGGTCGCGCCGCTTGACCTGTCGACGGTCTCCGCGCAGGTCGCCGGGCACTACCGCTACGCCCAAGCGCACATGACCGACTACCAGCAGATCCCATGTTGGTGCGGCTGCGAGCAGTTCCTCGGCCACCGGAACCTGGCCGACTGCTTCGTGCGCGCCGACGGCCAAGGCTTCGAAGCCCACGCCGCCGGCTGCGGCGTCTGCAACGGCGAAGCCGCCATCGCCGAGCAGATGCTCGACCAAGGCCACAGCCCCGCGGACGCGAAGGCCACCGTCGACCGCCAGTTCGGCACCACCGCCATCACCACACCTCCCAACACCTAGCCACTCGGCAAGGAACCAGCGATGTCCTCCTTCAGACCGCCGCACCACCCCGCACTCATCCGCTCCTCCCGACGCCGTGACCGACGCCGCCTAACGTGGATCGTCGGCGTCGCCGGTGCCGTCGCCATCGCCCTGGGCCTCGCCGCCGGGCTCACCATCGTCGACTTCAACGCCGACACGGTCGCCGCGACCGGCACCGCCGGGCACGCGGGGCACATGGACGAGACGCTGCCGCCCGGCTACAAGCTCACCGGCGAGATCAGCCCGATGGGCGGCAAGGTCATCGCGACGCCCGGCACCCGTGCCGGCACCGCCGCCGCCGGCGGGGTGATCGTCACCGACAGCGCCGACATCACCATGGGCCACGTCCCCCTCGCCTTCGCGGTGAACCCGACGTGGCACCTGCGCAACACCAACGACGTGCCCGTCGCCCTCGGCCCGCCGAAGGTCACTGTGGTCAAGGGCTGCTGCCCCGCCGACCCGGTGCTCGGCGCCACCACGCTGGCGCCCGGCGCGGAGACGACACTGCAGTTCCCCACCCAGATGCATCCCGGCATGGACGGGGACCACTTGTTCCGCCTCGCCGTCCCCGTCAGCAGCGCGACCGACCCGCTCATCATGAGCGTCGCCGGCGACTTCTCCTGAACAGCCACAACCGAAAGACTCGCCACCGTGCCTCACCCGCTGACCGTCGTCGCGTCCCTGCCGAGCCCGTCGAGCAACGCCATCCACCTCGGGCCGCTGCAGCTCCGTGCCTACGGGCTCGCCATCGCGGCTGGTGTCATGGCCGCGGTGTGGATCGCGCGGCGGCGATGGGCGGGACGTGGCGGGGACCCCGAGGACATCTCGCGCCTGGCGGTGTGGTCGGTCACCGCCGGGTTGATCGGCGCCCGCCTCTATCACGTTGTCACCGACTACCAGCGGTTCCAGGGCCGGTGGCTCCACGTCGTCGCCGTGTGGGAAGGCGGCCTCGGCATCCCCGGCGGGCTCCTCGCCGGCGTCGGCACCGGCGTCTGGCTCGCGCGGCGCCGCGGCCTGCCCGCCGCGCAGCTCCTCGACGTCGTGGCCCCCGCGATCCCCATCGCCCAAGCCATCGGACGGCTCGGCAACTGGTTCAACCAGGAGCTGTTCGGCCGCCCGACGACCCTCCCGTGGGGGGTCCGCATCGACCTCGCCCACCGGCCCGCCGGCTACGAACATATCGCCACCTACCACCCGACGTTCCTCTACGAAGCTCTCTGGAACCTCGCGCTCGCTGGCCTGCTCGTCCTGTACGAACGGCGCCGCCCCGCTGGACGGCCTGGGCGGCTGTTCGCCCTGTACGTCGGCGGCTACGGGCTCGGCCGGCTGTGGGTCGAGGCGCTGCGAATCGACCCCGCCAGCCGGATCGCCGGGCTGCGGGTCAACATCTGGGTCAGCCTCGCCGCCATCGCCGGCTCCGCCGCGTGGCTGCTCCTATCCTCACGACGCGCGGCAACCGCTGCGGAGCTCGACGATCACGAGGTGCGCGTGTAGCGAGGCGGGCCGAGCGGTCACGTCGCGTTGACCGTCACCTTCATGCCGGCCTGATAGTGACCCGGTTGATGGCAGCCGATCTCCAAGTGGAGGCGTCGTCGAAGGTGTGGGTGAGCTCACCGGTCTTGCCGGCGTCCACGGTGACCCCCTCGCTGCCGTCGCCGTGGTGCATGTCGCCCATGTCCCGCATCTCCTTCTCGTGATCGGCCTGCGCCATTGCGTCACCGATGAACGCGTCATGGGCGACCTTGCCGGTGGTGTGAAGCTTCCTTCTGGGATCGTTCGTTGAGCAGAGGGGAGTCGTTCGTACGGCAGTCATTGGGGGACGACGGCGGCGGTCGCCGGCGCGCCGTCGTCGCTGTCGGCGTCGGATGACCGACCGGACGGGCCGGCGACGCCTGATGCGCGGGCGTTGTCATCGGTCGTGGGCCGCAGGTCCACGCGGCGTAGGAGCTGCGCGTTGAGGGCGACGACGATGGTCGACGCGCTCATCAAGACCGCGCCGACCGCGGGCGGCATCGTCACGCCCGCCCATTGGAGCGCGCCAGCCGCGACGGGGATGGCGATGATGTTGTAGCCCGCCGCCCAACCGAGATTCTGCAAGGACTTGCGGTAGGTCGCCTTGGACAGCTTGATAATCGACACGACGCCGCGCGGGTCCGAGCTGGCAAGGATGAGTCCGGCCGACTCGATGGCCACGTCGGTGCCGGCGCCAATGGCGATGCCGACGTCGGCTCGAGCGAGCGCCGGCGCGTCGTTGACACCGTCGCCCACCATCGCGACCTTCAGGCCGCGCTGCTGCAGCTCGGCGACCTTGGCCGACTTGTCTTCGGGAAGAACTTCGGCGAACACCTCGTCGACGCCGAGGTCGGCGCCAACCGCGTTCGCGACTTGCTGCGCGTCGCCGGTGATCATCACCACCCGCCGACCCAGGCGCTGCAGCTCGTCGGCGGCTTGGCGGGCCTCCGGGCGGATCTCGTCCTCGAGCGCCAGCGCTCCGATGACCTCGGACCCTCTCACCAGGTAGAGCACCGACGCGCCGCGGCCCTTCCACTCACCGACCTGCGACGTCAGCTCGTGGGGTTCGGCGATGGTGCGCTCGCGAAGGAGGGCGGGGCCGCCGACCGCATAGTCGACGCCGTCAACGGTGGCTTCGACGCCTCGGCCGGTGATCGACCGGAAGGCGCTCGCAGTCGCGACGTCGACTCGATTCTTGGCCGCGGCGACGATCGCTTTGGCCAGCGGGTGTTCGCTGTCGCCTTCCACCGCTCCGGCGATCCGCAGGACCTCGGCGTCGGTGTGATCGGCGGCAGCGGCGACGCCGATGACGACGTGCTGGCCCTTGGTGAGCGTGCCGGTCTTGTCGAACAGGAAGGCGTCGACGGTTCGGCTTGCCTCGAGCGCGAGACGATCCTTGATCAAGATGCCGTTGCGGGCAGCCATGGCGCTCGACAGCGAGGTGGTCAACGGGATGGCCAGGCCGAGCGCGTGCGGGCAGGAGATGACGAGCACCGTCACCACCCGCACCACCGCCTCGTCGCCGTGGCCCAGCAGCGACCACACCACGGCAGTGATGATCGCCGCGGCCATGGCCACGTAGAAGAGGAGCGCGGCGGCGCGGTCTGCGAGGACCTGGCTGCGCGAGCGCGACTCCTGCGCCTCGGCGACGAGACGGCCGATGCCGGCGAGCGCGGTGTCTTCGCCGACGGCAGTGACGCGGACGCGGATGGACGAGTCGGTCGAGACGGTGCCGGCCACGACCTTGTCGCCCACGGCCTTGGCGATCGGCCGCGACTCACCGGTGATCATCGCCTCGTCGAGCTCCGCGGAGCCGTCGACGATCTCGCCGTCGGCCGGCACGCGTGCGCCGGCGCGGACGAGCACCGTGTCGCCGACGTGCAGCTCGGCCGCGGGGATCGACTCGACCGATCCGTCCTCGGCGACGCGTTCGGCCTCGTCGGGCAGCAGCGCGGCGAGCGCGGCGAGGGCGTCCTGAGCCTGGCCGAGGGCACGCATCTCCTGCCAGTGACCGAGCAGCATGATCGTGATGAGCGCGCCGAGCTCCCACCAGAAGTCGAGGTCGAACCAGTCGAGCGATGTGGCGAGGGACGCGCCGTAGGCGACGGTGATCGCCATGGCGATCAGCAGCATCATCCCCGGCTGGCGGTCCTTGGCTTCTTGGACGCCGCCGGCGAGGAACGGCCAGCCGCCCCACACGAAAACGACCGTGCCGAGGACTGGGCCGATCCAGTCCATCCCGTAGAAGTCGAGGCTGTAGCCGAACCAGTCCATGACCATGTGGCTGGTCACCACCACCGGCACGGTCAGCAACAGGCTCCACCAGAACCGCCTTCGGAACATCTCCACGTGATGGCCGGCGTGCTTGCCGTGCCCGCCGCCGTGCCCAGCGTGACCTTCGTGGGCGCCGTGCCCGGTCTCCGCCTCGCCGGTAACCATCGGGTCGTTGCCGGCCTGACTGGCGTGGTCGTGGGTCGCGTGATCGGTCGTCATGTCAGTCTCCTCACGACTTCAACAGCCGTTCGACCGCGGCAGTCGCCTCCGTCAGCTTCTGGTCGGCTTCGCGCCCCCCCTTTGTCACTGCGTCGGCCACGCCGTGACGAAGGTGGTCGTCGAACATGCCGACGGCCACGCTCTGCAGAGCCTTGGTCGCCGCGGAGATCTGGGTGAGCACGTCGATGCAGTAGCGGTCCTGCTCGACCATCTGCCCGATCCCCCGCACCTGGCCCTCGATCCGACGGAGCCGACGAAGCAGGTCGTCCTTTCCATGCCGTATCCTGGCATGACGGACACCTTACCCCTGTAGGGTATCAGTAGTAAACCCGCCTTGAGACTGCGCGAGAGCCCGCTACCGCCCGGTGCGTCGACCGGGCTAACCGACGTGGAGCGCGGTGTACATGCCGGCGGCGTAATGGCCGGCCAGGTTGCAGACCAGCTCGTAGTCGCCGGCGGGCAGCTGGAGGGTCACCCAACCGAGCGCGCCCGGTGCTATGCCATCACCGGAACCGCTGCCGCAGCTACGCGACGCCTCGCCGACGCTGCCGGTCTCCTCGACGCGCCCGTTGGCGCCCACCGCCCGTGCTCCGACGCCGGCGCCAGTGTCAAGAGGCAGCACGACAAGCTCGTAAACGAGGCTGCCGACGTTCGCGACCCGCAGCGACACGGTCCCCGCAGCGACGGTCTGTCGGTCGGCGACCACCCGCATCGTCCCGCCCATCGTCGACCCGCCGCGCATCATCGGTCCGCCCATGTTCATGAGGCGCACATCAACAACTGCGCCCGCCAGCGCCGGCGCGTCGCAGGCGCCATTCGGGGCAGTCCGGTCGGATCGGAACACATCCGCTGCGGCGGCAAGGCCGACAGTCGACAGTGCGGCCAACACGACGACGGCGGCCGCGAGGCCAGCGATCGCCCGCGCGTCTCGGCGGGCGGTGCTCACGATGAGCGAAGCAGGTCGCGACGCGCCCGGTACTCCTCCGCGTCGATCTCGCCGCGGGCCAAGCGTTCGTCGAGGATGTGCAACGCCTGGTCCTGGCGCGGACCCTCCACACCGACGTGGGTGTCGGGGCGGTGTCCGACATTGCGGATCACGTACACGACCACGGCGGCGACCAAGCCCCAGAACACGAGCATCATCAGTCCCATCGCTATCCACGCGCCGGGGCCCCAGCCGCCATCGTGCCAGTCGTACATCACACACCCATCGTGACCGCAACCACCGGCCTGTAGTAGGGCCCAACGTCACAGCCGCCAACGCCCGGTCCGCTCGGTCAGGCGAACTTCATGAATGACTTCTCGACGACCGCGACCATTCGGGCGCTTCTCAACGGCGTGCAGACGCCCGGCAAAGGAGACTTCTCTCATGGCCTCCTCGACCCCCACGATCTCTGGATCGCGAGTGTCCTTGACCTGAGCGACCGGAGGTCTCGGTGGCACGATTGCCCGTACGCTCGACGCCCGGGGAGCGCGGCTGATCCTGAGCGGACGGCAGGCGGAGGCGCTCGAGTCGCTCGCCTCGCAGCTCCGCGCGGCGGACGTCATTGCCGGCGATTTGGCCGAGCGCGATCAGCTGACGAACTTCTCTCGCACCTGTCCGACATCCTCGTCGCGAACGCCGCACTTCCAGCGGCCGGCGAACTCGTCGAATCACCGCCACCGAACTCGAGCGGGCCCTGGACGTAAACCTCCACGCTCCCATAATCCTTGACAAACACCTCGTCCCACAGATGGCTGCACGGGGCCACGGACATCTCGTCTTCATCGCCTCAAGGGGGCAAGGCACCAGCGCCCAGACTCTCGATCTACGCCGCGACCAAGTACGGACTCCGAGGCTTCGCCGCGTGCCTACGGCAGGAGCGCCACGACAACGGCGTCGGCGTCTCGGTCATCTTCCCCGGCTCGGCAAGCGACGTCGGCATTTGGGCTGAGTCGGGTGCATGTAGCGTCGGCACTGTCACGCCCACTGCGGCTGCCGCCCACGTCATCAAGGCAATCGAACAGAACAAGGCGGAGATCGATGTAGCACCGGTATCCGTCCGCGCCGGCGCGCTCCTCGCTCACCTCGCACCAGCGACGTTCGAGAGGCTGACCCGCCAGTCAGGCGCGGATCACCAGACTGCGGAGCTCGCCGCTGGGCTGCGACACAAGAGATAGACGTCCTCGAGCCGGCGCGGGCGGTGCGGCGGTGATCCCAGGCAGGCTCAGCTGTATCCGGCATGCCGCAGCTCTCGCTTGGTCTGGTACTCGCGCCAGGTGAGCCAGACGACGAAGGCATCGAAGATGGTGAGCAGGCTGAGGCCGAGCGTGACGTCGTAGTAGAGGCGGTAGATCTGGTACAGGATGAATGCGCCAAGCAGGGCGATCATCGCCGGGTACGCCCACAGCCGGTCTTGGAGCACGGCGACGACGACGCAGACCTTGGCGAGGCCGTGGCTCAGCAGGTAGACGCCAGCGTAGATCGTGGTGCCGTGCCGGAGACCGCCGGTGGCTTGCAGGACGTGGCGGGCGATGAAGTCATGGGGGTCTTGGGAGAGCTCGTGTTGGGTGAGCGTTCGCGCGAGGTGGTCGATTGAGCTCGGCGAGAGCACCAACAGCAGCACGCCGCCGATGATTTCGAGCGCGCCGTCGACTCCTTTGAGGATGACGCTGACCCGGAAGACGCGGTCGAGGGACCGGGACACGGCCATGGTCAGGCGAAGCGGAGGACGCTGATGAGCCCGGCGGCGAGGCAGTAGATGGCGAAGGGGAGCAGGTTCCGGGTCTGGAAGAACCGGATGAGGAACCACACCGAGATCGAGGCGGCGAGGCCGGCGGCTGTGGCGCCGACGAGCTCTTGGCCGCCGATGCCGACGTCGGCGATCTTGCGGTCGAACCCGACCGCCTTCGCCATCATCGACAGCGACAGGGCGACGGCGACGTCGGCCCGGATGACGCCGTTCTTGCGGGCGGCGATGACGATGCGGGTTTGGCAGCGGCAGTCGATGGAATGGATGGCCGCGGTCTTCGCGGCGGAGCCGAGGTCGATGTCGGGCAGGTTGCAGGTCGGGCCGGCGAACTCGAGGTCGCCGGGATCGTCGCGCAGTGGTTTGGAGGCGTGGAGGAGGCGAGCGGTCCGAGGAATGCCGCGGCGAGCGCGGGCACGAGCACGGCTGCCCCCCGCTCTCGAGGTCCAATGCGGGGAACCGAGTGTCGTCACCGGTAAGGAGGTCGAGATCGCGCCATCTGCGGATCTGCTCCACGGTCGTGCCGGCCGCGGTCGCCAGACCCTCGGTGTCGAGTCCCGACGGTTCGGGCATGTCGGCCAGCCTGTCGCCTGACGGTCACGCGAGCAACGCCGCCTTCACGTTCGCATCGGGACGCGGCGGCGTCGACGCCGTAGTTGCAACCCGAGGGCACCCGCGCCCGCTGCGCCGACGAGCGCCACCGTCGAGACGAGCACCCGGCTCCGGTCGCCGTCGTCTGAGCTGACGGCTGGTCCCGGCCCGGTCGGTGACGGCGCCGTGCTCGGCGGCGTCACCGTCGTGGCGGTCGCCGGTCGGAAGGCGGCGAGCGATTCGTTCCACGGCTGGGTGGTCGAGCAGTCGGTGTCCTCGTACTGGCCGCCGAACGTGCCAAGGGCGGCGTGGGCGCCGGGTTCGAACGCGAAGATCAGGTACCGGGTTCCGACCTCGTAAACGCGATCGACTGACGTGGCGGCGTCCTCTCGGTCCGGTCCGCCGAACACTTCGACGGTAGGGCCGACGTCGCCCTTCCAGATCTCTTCGACTGCGACGTTGGCGATCCGGTCCCGGCTGCGCGTGGCGGTAACCGTGCCCACCACGACGAGGTCGGCTTGGGCAATCGCGTCGGGGACGGCCAGAGGCGGGATGCACGAGGCGCCTGCGGGTGCCGGCCACGCCAACGTGACCACAGTGGAGATCACGATGGCGACCGCGGCTTCGAAGCGGGCGCGTCGGAGGAGCTGCATGGCCGGTTGGACGTTGAGGGTCGGCGGGTGGGTTCCCGGTCTCAGGTGACGTCGATGGTGAGCTTCATGCCGGCGGCGTAGTGACCGGTCTCGTGGCAGCCGATCACCACCTCGTCACCGGACTGGAAGGTGTGGGTCAGCGTTCCGGTCTCGCCCGGCTCGACGGTGATGGCGTCGCTGTCCCCGTGGCCCATGTCGCCCATCGTGCCTGTCGATCCCATCGTGCTCTCGTGGTCCATCTGGGCCTGCTCGTCGCCGAGGAAGGCGTCGTGGGCGACGGCGCCCTGGTTGTGGAACACGAACCGGACCGCTTCACCGGCGTGGACGGTCACATGGTCGGGGGAGTAGGCGGTGTCGCGCATGTCGATGTCGATGGTTCGGGTGCCGTCAGCCGAGCCTCCACTGTCGCCGCAGGCGGCGACCATCAGGCTCAGGGCGACGAGCACGACGACGGGGAGGTGGCGGGGGCGCATGAGGGTGGGTGCTCCTGGGGTCAACGGGGGTGGTGGTGCGGGGTGGCCGGTGGGCTCGGGGTGGCGTAGCGGTCGGGGTCGGCGTCGAACGCGGCGGCGCATCCCTCGCCGCAGAAGTAGTAGCCGGCGCCGGCGTGTTGGCGGTGAGCTGCCGCGGTCGCCGGGTCGACGGTCATGCCGCACACCGGGTCGACTGCGGCGTCGGTCGTCGTCGTGACGCCGAGGGCGACTGGCTCGTCCATCCCCACTGGTCGTGCGCCCTTCCCGGCGAAGCGCGCCGGGTTGGCGTCGAACCGCGCGTGGCACCGGTCCGAGCAGAACCAGTACGAGCGCCCGTTGTGGATGGTGTGGGTCGGGGCGTTGGCGGTCTGGACCTGCATGCCGCACACCGGGTCGATGGCGTAGCCGTGGCCGCCGCCCAGCCGGTCGCGGTTGCGGTAGAGCCAGTACAGGACCGCGAAGGCGGCGAGGAACGCGATGTTCAAGAACGTGGTGTAGTTCCACTGGAAGCGGGTATCGACGATCGTCTCGGGGCGGGTGTCGGGGATCCCACCGAGCAGGGCGAAGATTCCCTCGACGATGAGCCCGGCAGCGGCCATGACCGCGTAGAACGTGAGGAACAAGCGCAGCGCGAGGCGCTTGCCGTAGTACTTGCGGTAGATGAGCACCAGGGGCAGAGCGATGAGGTCGGCGAAGATGAAGCTGATGACGCCGCCGAAGCTGATCCCGCCGTGCCACAGCGCGGCGGCCATCGGGACGTTGCCGATCGAGCACACGAAGCTGATGAAGGCGATGAACGGCCCGACGATGACGTTCTCGAGGCTGGTCCAGAAGCCGTGCCCGGTGAGGAAGACCTCGTTCCACCAGTCCATCGGGACGAGCACGGCGAGGAAGCCGGCGACGGTGTAGCCGATGACCAGCTCCTTCCGCAGCATGGTGATATCGGCCATCGTGTAGCTGGCGGCGTCGGACCACGCCGCCTTGGAGGTCAGCTTCTCCCGCCACGGCGTTTGTTCAAGCTCGTGCTGTCGCTCCTCCGTGACGCCGACCATGGCGGTGTGGTCGTGGCCGCCGACCATGCCGCTCTGGAGCCGCTCCCGGGCCTGGCTGACCAGCCGGCCGTGCAGGACGAAGCCGCCGAACACGGCGAGCAGGATGATCATGATCGGCCCGCCGAGGAACTCGGCCGCGGCGAACTGCCAGCCCATCAAGATGACGAGGACGACCCCGAGCTCGATCACCAGGTTGGTCGAGGCGAACATGAACACCATGGCTGAGATGAAGTCGGCGCCCTTCTGGAACAGTGACTTGGCCATGGCGGTGGCGGCGTACGAGCACGACGACGACACCATCCCGAACCCCGACGCCCGGGCCACCGACGCTGGCCGGTGGTCACCCATCACCCGTTGCATCTGGTCCTTGGACACGAACGCCTGAACCGCGCCAGACAGCCCGAAGCCCAAGACGAGGGCCCACAAGGTCTCCCAGAACATGAAGAACCCCTCGCGCAGGCTGTCACCCACGTCACCGAGGCCGATCGCGGCGACCACACTCACGATCGAACGAGGCGGGCGATTGCCGCCGACGCCTCGGCCACCTTCTCCTCCGCGGTCGCGCCGCCCGCGGTGAGGGCCTCGGCGACGCAGTGGGAGAGATGGTCGTCGAGCAACTCGATGGCGACCGCCTGAAGGGCCTTGGTGACCGCAGCCACCTGGTCGAGGACGTCGATGCAGTACTTGTCCTCGTCGACCATGCGCTGCAACCCGCGAACCTGGCCCTCGATGCGGCGCAGCCGCGTGTGGATCGCTTCCTTGTGGTCGACGTATCCCGGCACGCATTGCAACATACCCCCAGCAGGTATAGGGTGCAACGTCGCTCCGGAGGTGCAGTGCTCGCGTTCATCAGCTATGACCCGATCGTCAAGCTCCACCTCGGGCCCCTCTCGGTCTCCCCTCACGGGAACGGCATCGCAGTCGGGTTCCTGGCCGGCGCCCGCCTGATGCGCCCCGAGGCGCGCCGCCGAGGCATCGCCGACGAACAGCTCTACGCGATGCTCTACCGGGCCGCTCTCGGCGCCATGATCGGGGCGCGACTCGCCTATGTCGCGAACCACCTCGGCGAGTACGACAACCCGCTCCAGTGGCTCGAGGTGTGGCACGGCGGCATCTCCCTGCTGGGCGGGATCTTCGGTGCCATGGTCGCCGCCTACCCGCTCATGCGCCGCTACGGGCTGCGGTTTCTGCCCGTCATGGACGCCGCCGCGCCGGGCCTCGCCCTCGGGATCCTCATCGGCCGGATCGGTGACCTCATCGTCGGCGACCACCTCGGCAAGCCGACGGACTTTGTCCTCGGGTTCCGCTGCACCGGCGCCGACACCGCCTCACCCTGTGTCGCCCCGATCGGCCACGCCGTGCACATGCCGGCCCGGCGCCGACACCGCCTCACCCTGTGTCGCCCCGATCGGCCACGCCGTGCACATGCCGGCCCTCTACGACTTCGTGTCGGTGAGCGCGCTGCTCGGCGTGCTGCTGCTCCTGCGGCGACGAGCCCGGCCGACCGGGATCCTCATCGTCGTGTTCGCCATCTGGTACGGGATCGCCCGCATCATCGAAGACTTCTCCCGTGTCGACGTCACCCATGGCACCGGCCTCACCGGCAGCCAATGGACCGCCGTGGTCGCCGTCCTCGCCGCCACCGGATACCTCGTGACCATCATCCGCCGCGACCGCACTCCGGCCAGCCTCCGGTCACTGACCGCGTCCGACGCGGGTCGCCGATCTTCGCCCGCCTCGACCAGCGAGTCGGGGCCGCAGCCGAAGCGACCGGCGCCGGCGAACACCGCGACCGGCTTCTCGCCGGACGAGCGGGCTGACCTTGACGCAGATCGGGCGCACCCGCTTCCTCCGTTCCGAGACCACCGGGCGTAGCCAGCTGTACCGGAGGGGTGTACCGAGAGGTGTACTGCACCTGCAGATCCGCAGTGCAGAGGTTCATCGGCCGGATCGGTGACCTCATCGTCGGCGACCACCTCGGCAAGCCGACGGACTTTGTCCTCGGGTTCCGCTGCACCGGCGCCGACACCGCCTCACCCTGTGTCGCCCCGATCGGCCACGCCGTGCACATGCCGGC
>WNGB01018153.1_pt1 | contig 15604 bp, 16 predicted proteins | sample 5400681 | NCBI WGS metagenome assembly WNGB01 (sample SAMN13153367, study PRJNA577476) | soil metagenome | isolation source: 115 cm soil or saprolite under grassland replicate 2 | place: USA:California | collected 2016-06-15
TCCTAGCCCCGTCCGGTCACTGGCCGATTCTTCGATCAGCGGACGCGCCTCAGGAAGTCGAAGTCGCAGCCGCCGTCCGCCTGGAGCACGTGGTCCATGTAGAGCTTCCTGTACCCGCGCTCTGGCGCCGCTCTAGGCTTCCAGAGTGCGCGCCGCTTCGCGAGCTCGGCCTCGTCCACCAGGAGATCGAGCTTTCGCTCCTTGACGCTCAGCCGGATGCGGTCGCCGGTTCGGACGAGCGCCAGCGGGCCTCCGACGGCGGCTTCGGGCGTCACGTGCAGGACGATGGTGCCGAAGGCCGTGCCGCTCATCCGCGCGTCCGAGATGCGCACGATGTCCTTGACGCCGGCGCGGGCGAGCTTCTGCGGGATGGGGAGATAGCCGGCCTCGGGCATGCCCGGCGCGCCCTTGGGACCGGCGTTCTTGAGGACGAGGATGCTCTCGGGCGTCACGGGCAGGCCGGGGTCATCGACGCGCGCCGCCAGGTCCTCGAGCGACTCGAAGACCACGGCCGCGGCCTCGGTCTCGAAGAGGCGCGCGTCCGCGGCCGAGCGCTTGAGGATGGCGCCGCCCGGCGCGAGGGAGCCGAAGAGCGCGACGAGACCGCCCACGGCCATGATCGGCTCGGTGCGGGCGCGGATCACCGAGCGGTCCACGTAGCGCGGCTCCGCGTCGAGCCTCGCGCCCAGCGTCTCGCCTGTGATGGTCAGGCAGTCGAGGCGAAGCTGTGGCCGGAGCTCCGCCAGGACAGCGCCCAGTCCTCCGGCATTGAAGAAGTCCTCCATGTAGAAATCGCCCGAGGGCTTGAGGTCCACGAGCACGGGCGTGTCGTCCGAGATCCGGTTGAGCCGCTCGAGTGAGATCGGCACGCCCACGCGTCCGGCGATCGCCGTGAGGTGGATGATGGCGTTGGTCGAGCCCCCGATGGCGAGCAGCACGCGGAGCGCGTTGTCGATCGCCTCGGCAGTGAGGATACGGTCGGGCGTGAGACGCGTGGCGCAGAGCCGCACCGCGGCCTCGCCCGTCGCCTCCGCGGCGCGCAGCCGGTCCGCGTGGACGGCGGGGATAGCCGCCGTTCCCGGCAGCGTCATGCCGAGGGCCTCGGCGAGGCACGCCATGGTGCTGGCCGTGCCCATGACCGCGCAGGTGCCCGTGGTCGTCGCGAGCCGGCTCTCGACTCCATCGATCTCGTCCTTGGAGATCTGGCCGGCCCGGTAGCGCGCCCAGAAGCGGCGGCAGTCGGTGCAGGCTCCGAGTCGCTCGCCTTCCCAGCGTCCGGTCATCATGGGTCCACCGAGGAGCTGGATGGCAGGGACGCCGGCCGACGCCGCGCCCATCAGCTGCGCCGGAACCGTCTTGTCGCAGCCGCCGACGAGGACGACCGCGTCCATGGGCTGGGCGCGCACCATCTCCTCGACGTCCATGGACATGAGGTTGCGGTAGAGCATGCTCGTGGGCTCGAGGAAGACTTCGCCGAGCGAGATCGTCGGGAAGTCCATGGGCAGCCCACCGGCCGCGAGGACGCCGCGCTTGACCGCGTCGATCAGCTCGGGGAAGTGGCGGTGGCAGTTGTTGAAGCCGCTGGCCGAGTCCGCGATGCCCACGACGGGCTTGGCGAGGCTCGCGCTCGAGTAGCCCATCGACCGCGCGAAGGAGCGCCTGAGGTAGAGCGCGAAGTCCCGGTCGCCGTAGTTGGTCACGCCGCGAGAGAGCCCGTGGTCCATGTTCCGCTCCGTCAGAGGAGGCCCGCGGCGCTCAGGAGTGCGCCGAGACCGAAGAGGAGGAAAAGGCCTGCGGCAACGAGACGCACCCAGCGTATCGGCACGACGCGGTCGAGCCTGGCGGCGGCGAAAACCGCCAAGCCGTCGGCCGCCAGCATCCCGAGCGTCGTGCCCGCGGTGACGAGCGCGGTCGAGGCATACCGGGCGCCCAGCGCCACCGTCGCCAGCTGAGTCTTGTCGCCCATCTCGGCGAGGAAGAAGATCACGATCGTGGAGAGAAGCGGGCCCCAACCGGGATGCTGGCCGGGCTCGGGCGCGCTATCGGGAAAGAGCGTCCACACGCCGAAGCCCAGGAAAGTCATGCCGAGCAATACAGCAAGAGCCCGGGGATTCATCAGCCGCGCCAGCCACACGCCGGCGGTCGCTGCGAGCGCGTGGTTCAGCAGGGTGGCGAGCAGGATGCCCAGCATGACCGTCCACGGGCGCCGGTAGCGCGTAGCCAGGGAAAAAGCGATCAACTGGGTCTTGTCGCCCATCTCGGCCAGCGCCACCACGGCGAAGGAGATCCAGAGCGCGGTCATCCCGGCGATGATACCGCGCGGAGTGCGGCACCAGTCAGGCCTGGACCGGCACCAGCAGGGCGCTCAGGTCGCGGACGTCTTCGAGGAGGTCCATCTTCTCCACCGCCACGATGATTTCGCGAGCGCGCCGCTCGCCCAGCGGGCCCGAGGCGAGCGAAAGGAACTTCGTCTCGATCTCCTCGGCCGACACGGGATTGGCCGCGTCGCCGCGCACGAGGCCGGTGCTCCACGAGAGGACGCGGCCGTCATTGAGCGCGATGCGCACATGCGCGGTCGGGTAGTCGGCGCGCTTGAGTGTCATCTCGGCATCCGCGGCGATCTCCACGCGCTTGGCCATCGATCGGATCCGCGGGTCGCCCAGGACGCTCTCATCGAATGCGCCGGTGTCCGTGCGCCCGAGGACAAGAGCCGCCGCCACGGCGTACGGGATGGAGAACTTGGCGCCGAGCATGGTCCGCGGTGCGGTCTCCGCCATTCGAAGCCCGAAGGGGATGGACGTGACGTGGACCCTGGCCACGTCGTCACCGGTGAACCGGTGCAGGGCGCGCAGCGCCATGATGGCGTCGAGCGCGGGGTGGTTCATGCGGCAGCAGGCGTGGAGCTTGAAGTAGTTCCGCTCGATGCGGTAGCTCTCGCCGAGACCGGCGACGGCCTCGGCGGGATCGAAGCGATCGGCCAGGATGGTCCCGTACACGTCGGATGGCGCGTCGTCGAGCGCCGTGAACCCGGCGCGGTGAAGATCCACCGCCAGGACGCCCTCGAGTCCCGATCGCCCTGGGTACGCGTTACGGACCGTGGCGCCTTCGAGCGCGGGCGTCCAGGAATTGGCCGGGCTCATCGAGGCCGAGAGGTTGATGACGTGGCGGATCTCGCCCGCGGGCAGGTCGTGAAGCCGGGCCACGGCGGCGGCGGTGCTGATGGTTCCCCACGTGCCGTGCGAATGGACATTGGGCCGGGCGAGTGTGGCCCCGCCCAGCCGCGAGCCGACCTCGTAGCCCGCGATCACCGCTTCGAGGAGCCTGCCGCCGCCGGCACCCATCTCCTCGGCGACGGCCAGCGCACCGGGGATGACGTGAATGGCCGGGTGGCCTCCGCCGAGCCGATTACCTTCATCCATCTCGAGGGCGACGCCGGCGGTCGCGTTGGTGAAGGTGGCCAGCAGCGAGTCGGCCTTCATCGAGTGACCCGCCAGGGTGCAGATCCCGTGGGGCGCGCGCTTGGCCGCCATGCGGGCGAGGCGCGTGTTTTCCGGCAGGGCGCTGCCCGCCACGATCGCGCCGATGGTGTCGAGGAACACGAGCTTTGAGGCCGCGATGGTGGAGGCTTGCAGGGAGTCGATCCGCGCGCCGTGGACGGAAGTCGCGAGCCGTGCGAGGTAGTCCATCACCTGACCGAACCGCCGAGCGGAGCCATCGGGCTCGTCCGCGGGAGAAAGCGGCCATAGCCGGGCTTCTGCTCGAGCGTGTCCTGGTTCAGGACGCACTGGCCGCGGAGCAGCGTCATCCACGGCCTGCCCCGCGCCGCCCATCCTTCGTACGGCGTGAAGCCCGCAATGCCGAGATGCCGCTTCTGCTGGATGGTCCAGGACGGCGCCGGGTCCCAGATGGTCAGGTCGGCGTCGGCGCCCACGCGAACCGCGCCTTTGCGCGGGTAGAGGCCGAAGATCCGCGCGGGGTTCTCGGCCATGACGCGCGCCATCCAGGTCACAGGCAGCCCGCGGTTGACCACGCCCTCGCTCCACATGAGGGGCACGAGCGTCTCGAGCGACGGGGCGCCGAATGGGATGGGCCGGCCTTCGCCATCCACGAAGATGTTCTTCCTGCCCGGCTCCTTGGCGGCCGGCACTCTCGGCGAATGATCGCTCGCGACCGTGGACACGAAGCCCTGCTCGGTGCCCGCCCAGAGCGCGGCCTGATTGACGCCGTCGGCCGAGCGGAGCGGCGGGCCGATCTTGGCGAAGGGACCGAGGCGCTCCATCTCCTTCTCGTTGAGCAGGAGGTACTGCGGGCAGGTCTCGGCCCAGACGCGCTGCCCCTCGGCCTGCGCGCGCTTGATGCGCTCGAGGCCGAGCCGCGTCGACAGGTGAACGACGTAGACGGGGCAGTCGGTGAGCCTGCCGATCAGGATGGCGCGATTGATCGCTTCCTCTTCCGTCCAGTCCGGACAGGTCGCCGGGAAGTCGGTCGGCGCCGTGCGGCCTAGGGCGATGGCCTTGTCCTCGAGATAGCACAGGATGTCGCCGTTCTCGCAGTGGAGCTGGCAGACACCGCCCAGGCGTCCGAGGATGTCCATGGTCTTGGCGATGAACTCGTCCGAGACCATGCGCTTGGGGCGCTTCTTGTAGGTCATGAAGAGCTTGAAGGAGGTGACGCCCATCGTGAAGGCGTCCGCGAGCCCTTCGAGGATGTGCGGCTCGTGGTTCAGGATGAAGTGGAAGCCGAAGTCGAGCACGGAGAGGGCCTGCGCTTCCGCGCGCAGCCTCGCGACGGCCTTGGGCAGGGTCTCGCCCTCCTCGTAGACGACGAATGGGAGGAGCGTGGTGAGCCCCGTGTGCGCCGCCGCGAGCGGCGCCGTCTTCCAGTCGTCGTACTCGGCGCCGATGTGGAGGTGGCAGTCGATGAGCCCGGGCAGGACGAATCGGCCGCCGGCGTCGATGACGCGGTCGGCCGGCGGCAGGAGATCCTCCGGGCCGATCGCGGCGATCGTGTCGCCCTTGATGGCGACGGCGGCCTCGAAGATGTCCGAGGCGGTCACGACCTTGCCGCCGCGGACTATGGTGTCGACGCGGGGGGTGTCGACGCGGGGACTCACCGGTGGGGCTCCTTCTCCGTCACGGGCTGGACGAGCGAGCCGTAGTGCTGCGGCTGGCGGCGGCCGAGGAAGTTCCAGCGCTTTCTCACCGGCGCCATCTGGTCGAGGTCGATGCGCGAGACCACGAGCTCGTCTCCGGTCGTCGCGGCCTTCGCGAGCACCTGGCCATGGGGATTGATGACGCAGGAACCGCCGATCAGCTCCACGCCGTCTTCCACGCCGGCCTTGGCGATGCCGACGACAAAGCAGGCGTTCGCGTAGGCGCCGGATCGCATGCAGAGCTCGTTGAGGTCGAGTGCCAGCGCCGAGATCGGCGTGTTGTAGCCGATCAGGATGATCTCGGCGCCCTGGAGCGCCAGCGCGCGATAGCTCTCGGGGAAGCGCCGGTCCTGGCAGATGGCAATGCCGATCTTGGCGCTGCAGGCGTCGAAGACCCTGTAGCCCGATGGGAGAAGTAGTAGGGCTCGTAGACCTGGGCGAAGCCGTCCGGCTCCTTCGTCCCGGGCAGGTGGATCTTCCTGAAAGTCCCGCAGAGCGTGCCCGAGGTGTCGGTCAGGAGCGCCGTGTTGAAGTACCTGCCATCGGCCTTCTCGCAGAAGCCGACATGGACCGCGATGCCGGCCTCCTTCGCGCGGCGGAGCAGGAGCTCGAGCGCCTTGGGCGGCACCTCGGTCTCGAAGAACTGGCCGAAGTCCTTGCGGATCTTCTTCGGGAAATAGGTCGTCAGCGCCATCTCCGGATAGGCGATGAGACTGACGCCCTGTTTCGCCGCCTGCTCGAGGAGCGCCAGCATGCGCTCCACGATCTCCTCGCGGCTCGTGCCTTCGTTGTTGGGGCCCATCTGGGCGGCGGCGACGGTGACGTTGCGGGCCATGGTGAAGCCTCCTTCAGATCACGCCGGATGTGGCGACGAGGGCTCGACGATCTCGACCGGGACTGAGGTGCGGCGCATGGGGGCCCTATCGCACCACCAAGCACACGGGCTGTCAAGGCCGCGGCGCTCACCCCCGCCCCATCGCCGACTCGTGCCTCAGCGGCGGAAGCGCCGGTGCATCCAGTATCCGGAGGCCGCCGTCAAGAGCAGCGTGGTCGTCATGAGGAGGAACGCGATCGCGGCGCCGAACGGCCAGTTGCCGAGCCGCATCTGGCTGAACACGAGGGGCGCCATCATCTTGAACTTGGGGCCGCCGAGCAGCACCGGCGTGGCGTAGGCGTTCATGGCGAGGATGAAGGTCAGCACGGTGCCGGCGACGATGCCGGGCACGGCCAGCGGCCACAGCACGCGCCGGAACATTCTCCACGGTCCCGCGCCCAGGCTGAAGGCGGCCTCCTCGACCGAGCGGTCGATGCCCTCGATCACGCTCTGCAGCGTGAGGACCATGTAGGGCAGGTTCACGGCGATGATGCCGATGATCACCGCGCGCTCGGTGAACATGATCTCGACCGGCGCGGGGACGAGACCGGCGCCGAGCAGGAGCGCGTTGAGAAAGCCCCGGCTGCCGAAGAGCGCCATCCACCCGGCCGCCCGCACCGCGTTCCCGACGAAGAGCGGCAGGACCACGAGCATGATCAGCACGTTCTTGAACCGCGTCTGCGTCCGTGCCAGCACATAGGCGAGCGGAAAGCCCAGGGCCAGACAGAGCAGCGTGCTCGTGAGCGCGACCCTGACCGTGGTGAGGAACACCGTCCAGTAGTACTCGTCGCGGAAGAATTTCACGTAGTTCTCGAACGTGACGGCCTGGACCATGAGCAGCCGGGGCACGAAGCGATTCAGGCTGTACCGGAAGAGAATGGCGATCGGGGTCAAGAGCCCGAGCGCCACGATCAGCGTGGCCGGCCCGATCAGCGCGGCCGCCGACAGGGCGGAGCCGCGCGGCTCGTCGATGGATGCGCCGTGGGTGGTGCCGGGTCCGCGTCTCAGCCCTTGAACTCCTTGTCCCACCATTCCTTGAGGGCCACGTCGTTGTCGGTCATGTAGCGATAGTCGGGATTGACCAGCGCCTTGATCTGGGCGGGCGTGAACCCGATGCGCTTGTTGAGGTCGGGCGCCACCACCGCGTTGCTCACGGTCGGGTTGTATCCCATGTCGACGGCGAACGCCTCCTGGGCGGAGCGCTGCAGCATCGCCTCCAGGTAGGCGTACGCGCCCTCGCGGTTCGGGGCGTTCTTCGGGACGACGAAGCCGGAGACGTAGGCGATCGTGCCCTCGCTGGGAGCGATGGCCTGCACGTTGATGCCCGCGTTTTGCCACTGCACGGCCCGGGCCTTCCACATGATGCCGATGCCGAACTCCTGGGTCTTGAGTCCCTGGGCGAACGCTTCGTTGGTCGGGTAGATGCGCGCGCCGGCCTTGCGCACCTCGATCAGGAGCTTCTTGCCCGGCTCCAGGTTGGCGACCGATCCGCCGGCCGCGAGCGCCGCGGCGATGAGCGTGTACTGGTACTGGATGTCGATGATGCCGAGCTTGTTGCCGTGCCGGGGATTGAGGACGTCCCGGTAGCTCTTCGGCTCTTCCTTGACGACGTCCGGGTTGTAGACGGCGACCTTTCCCGAATAGATGTGGCCGACGCCGTAGGGGTACTTCATCGACGGCAGCAGGTGCTTGGCGCTGGGCAGCTTGGCGTAATCGATCTCCGCCGTCACGCCGGCGTCGAACATCTGGTACATGTTCAGCGCCGAGAGCCCCTGCACGTCGCTGGTGCCGCGGGCCAGCCGCTTCTCGGCGAGCATCTTGCTGCGCCGCTCGGGGTCTCCGAGCTGATCCTGAATCACCTCCCACCCCTTGTCGATCAGCAGTGGCTGCTCGATGTTCTTGCGCAGCAGCCGCGCGTAGTCGCCGCCCCAGGTGCCGACGACGATCCTGCCCTTGGGCTGGGCCAGCGCCGCGCGGGGTCCGGCGAGGGCCGCGCCCGCGGCCACGGCGGCCGCGCCCTGCAGGAGCCGGCGGCGGGAGAATCCGGGTGTGCTGGTGGTCTCGCTCATGTGGGTCTCTCCTTGTGTCACGGGTGTGTTCAGCCGACGGAGTCCGGCTGAGGTTGTTGGGCGACCGGCTCCTGCCCGCTCCCCGGGAAGATAGAGGCCGCCTCGGCCGTCCAGCCGGCGAAGACCTTGTCGCCGACGAGCGGCACGAAGCCGTCCCCGCGATTCGGAATCTGCGCGATCACCCGGTCTGCCCCGGACAGGCGGACATGGATGTCGATCAGGCCGCCGAGATAGGAGACGAACTCCACCTCTCCGGGAAGGCAGTTGTCCACGCCGGCGACCTCGGCCGGCGCCACGGTCACGCGCTCCGGTCGCAGCGAGAGGATCGCGTGTCCCGGCGCCACCCGCCCGCAGCGGATGAGCAGGCCTCCCCTGCTGCGGAAGAGGTCGGGGGCCTCGACCACGCCGTCGAGGAAGCTGCTGCGGCCGACGAAGCCCGCCACGAATCCATCGGCCGGCCGCTCGTAGAGATCGCGCTGGGTGCCAACCTGGCGGACCAGGCCCTCGTTCATTACGACGAGGCGGTCGGCCATCGTCAGGGCCTCCTCCTGGTCGTGGGTGACCATGACCGTGGTCAGCCTGAGCGCGCGCTGCAGCTTGCGGATCTCGACCCGCACCTCCTGGCGCAGCTTGGCGTCGAGGTTGGAGAGGGGCTCGTCGAGGAGCAGCACGTCGGGCCGGAAGACCAGCGCGCGGGCGAGCGCCACGCGCTGCTGCTGCCCGCCGGACAGCTGGCGCGGCAGCCGGTCGCCCAGGCGATCCAGGCGCACTAGCCGCAGCACCTCGCCGACCCGCGTCCCGATCTCGGCGGGGGAGACCCGGCGCATCTCCAGGCCGAAGGCGACGTTCTCCGCCACGGTCAGGTGGGGAAAGAGCGCGTAGTTCTGGAAGACGAGGCCGGTGTTGCGCTTCCAGGGCGGCAGCCGGGTCACGTCCTGGCCGCCGAGGCTGACGGTGCCGGCGGTCGGCTCAACGAAGCCGCCGATCATGCGGAGCGTCGTCGTCTTGCCGCATCCGGACGGGCCGAGCAGCACGACGAACTCCCCGTCGGCCACGTCGAGCGTCACGTCGCGGGCGGCGAAGAAGTCGCCGTAGCGCTTGGAGAGCCGATGCAGCGCCAGGGTGGCCATGGGCGTCTCAGACCACGCGACTGATCTTGACGAAGCGGTCGGTGACCAGCATCGCGCCGCCGATCAGGGCGATCTGGACGACCGAGACCGCGGCGATCGTCGGATCGATCTTCCATTCCAGATATTGCAAGATGGCGATCGGCAGCGTCGTGCGGCCCGGCCCGACCAGGAAGAGGCTCATCTCGAGGTTTCCGAAGGACGCCACGAAGCCGAACATCGCGGCGGCCACCACGCCGGGCAGGATCGACGGCAAGGTGATCCGCCGGAAGGTCGTCCAGCGGTCCGCGCCGAGGCTCTGCGCCGCCTCCTCGATCGTTCGATCGAAGCCGGCCAGGCTCGCCGTGACCAGGCGCACCGACCACGGGATGACCACGAGGATGTGCGCCGAGACGAGTCCCACCAGCGATCCGATGATGGGCAGGCCCGTGGCGATCTCGGTTTCCACGTGGAAGACGTAGAGGGCCGTGCCCAGCACCACGCCCGGAACCATGAGCGGCAGCAGCAAGAGGTTGTTCAACACCTCTCGGCCCCGGAAGCGGTACCGCGCCAGACACAGCGCGGCGGGCACCCCCACCGAGACGCCGATCGCCGTGGCGATCACGCCGAGCTCGAGGCTCAGGAGCAGGCCGTCCACGAAGCGGTCGTTGTTCAGGATCGCTCCGTACCAGCGCAGCGAATAGCCTTCCGGCGGAAACGAGGGGATCTCCTGGCGGTAGAACGACAGCCAGGTCACGAAGAAGAGCGGCGTGAGGATGTAGCAGAGCGTCAGGGTGGCGACGCCCTTGAGCAGCCAGCGCCCCAGGACGCGCCTGTCGATCCCACCTGCTCGCGCGGCGACGGCGTCTCCCACGAGGCCCTAGCCCGGCCCCAGCCGGTTCTTGTGGAAGAGGCCGCCTTTCATGATCGCGGCCAGATGGGCGCCCTGCTCTTCGAGGACGCGGATGTTCTCGAGCGGGTCGCCGTCGACCACGATGAGGTCGGCCCAGGCGCCCGGCTCGATGACGCCGAGCGTGCCGGGGCGCCGGACGACCTCCGCCCCGATGATCGTCGCCGAACGGATGACCTCGAGGGGCGAGACGATGGTGGTGCGGATCGAGAACTCGCGGCTCTGCTCGTCCAGCAGCGCGCCGAGGAGATCCGTCCCGTAGGCGACCTTCACTCCCGCCCGCTTGCAGATTTCGAGTGAGCGGTAGCCGCCGTCGAGCACCATGTCGTTCTTGGCGAGCATCTCGGCGGGCATGCCGTACTGCGCCGCGCGCTCCTTCATGGCCACGTAGGTGACGACGTTGGCGACCAGGTAGGCCCCTTGGCGGGCCATGAGGGCGGCGCGGGCGTCGTCGATCAGGTTGCCGTGCTCGATGGTGCGCACCCCGCTCGACACCGCCCGCTCGATCGCCTCGGCGGCATAGGCATGGGCGCACACGTAGCGGCCGAAGGCCGCCGCTTCCTCGACCGCGGCCCGGATCTCGCCGATGGAGAACTGCAGCGAGTCGATCGGGTCGAAGGGGGATGCCACGCCGCCGGAGACCATGATCTTCACGTGGTCGGCGCCCTGGCGCATCTGCTCGCGGGCCGCCCGGCGCATCTCGTCCGGGCCGTCCACGATCTGGCGCAGATAGGCCAGCGCGTTGCAGCAGCCGCAGGGGTAGCCGGGGTTGGTGCGCGAGCGGCTGTCGGCATGGCCGCCGGTCGGTCCGATCGAGCGCCCGGCGATGAAGAGCCGCGGCCCGGCGATCAGCCCCTGTTCCAGCGCGGTCTTGACACCCCAATCGGTGCCGCCCGTGTCGCGGACCGTGGTGAATCCGCGATCGAGCATGGAGCGCAGCCGCGCGGCGGCCCGCGCCGTGGCGAGGGTGAGCGGCACGTCCTCCATGCGGCGCATGTAGACTTCGCTGTGCATGCAGTGGACGTGGCAGTCGATGAGCCCGGGCATGAGCACTCGGCCGCCACAGTCGATCCTCGTGGCGGCCTCCGCCTTGATCGGCCGGTCCGATACCTCGCGGAAACGATTCCCCTCGACCAGCACCTCGTAGCCGCCCCGCGCCTCCTCGAAGCGCGGATCGAGCAGCCTGAGGTTCCGAAACAGGAGCAACCCGTCAGCGGCCGTGGCCATGCAGCCGGTTCCGGTGGAACTGCCCGCCCTTCATGATGACGAGGAGCGACCGCTCGGGCTTCTCGAAGAGGCCCAGATCCTTGAGCGGGTCGCCGTCGATCACCAGGAGATCGGCGAGAGCGCCCGGCCTGAGGCAGCCCAGCTTGCCCTCCTGGCGCAGCACCCGCGCGCCGACCAGCGTGGCGGAGCGGATGATCTCGAGCGGCGAGAGCACCTGGCTGCGGAGCACGAACTCGCGGCTCTGGTCCACCTGGAGCTGGCCGAGCAGATCGGTGCCGTAGGCTACCGGCACGCCCGCGCGCTTGCAGATCTCGAGCGAGCGGAGGCCGCCGTCGATGACGAGGTCGTTCTTGGCCAGCATCTCGGCGGGCATGCCGAACTCCGCCGCGCGCTCCCGCATCGCATAGTAGGTGACGAGGTTGGCGATCAGGAACATGCCCTTGTCCGCCATGAGCCGGGCGGAGGCCTCGTCGATCAGGTTGCCGTGCTCGATCGTGCGCACGCCCGCGTGGGCCGCGCGCGTGATCGCCTCGGGGGTGTAGGCGTGCGCGCACACGTAGCGGCCGAAGGCGTGGGCCTCCTCGACCGCCGCCGCGACTTCGGCCGGCGAGAACTGCAGGCTGTCCAGCGGATCGTAGGGAGAGGCGACGCCCCCGGACATCATGATCTTCACCTGGTCGCAGCCCTGCCGCATCTCCTCGCGCACCGCCCTGCGCACCGCGGCCTCGCCGTCCGCGATGCCCATGGAGAAGACGAGCGCGTTGCAGCAATGGCAGGGCGCGCCCGGATCGGTGCGACGGCGTCCGTCGCTATGGCCGCCGGTGGGCCCGATCGCCCGCCCCGCGATGAACAGGCGCGGACCGGCGATGAACCCCTGCTCCACCGCCGCCTTGAGGCCCCAGTCCGCCCCTCCCGTGTCGCGCACCGCGGTGAACCCGCGGTCGAGCATGGCCCGGATCAGCACCATGGCCCGGGCCGTCATCAGCGTGAGCGGCACGTTCTCGAGCTGGCGGATGAACACCTCGCTCAGGACGGCATGGACGTGGCTGTCGATGAGCCCAGGCATCAGGGTGTGCCCGCCGCAGTCGATGACGGACGCATCCGCTGCCTTGAGGGGCTTGTCGGACACCTCGCGGATCGTCTCGCCTTCGACCAGCAGCTCGTGGCCGCCGACGATCTCGTCCCGCTCGGGGTCGAGCATCTGTAAGTTCCTGAACAGGTACTGGGTCAACGGTCCTCCCTTGGTTGAAGTCAGCGGTCGTGCGACCGGCTCCGGACGCGCCGACTATAACGTGCGAGGCCGGAGGCGGGCAACCCGGATCGCGCTGAACCCACGAGACATGACGGAGGGGGCCGCGAGCATGGTTCCATCGCAGTGAACGTCAAGCGCGCGTACCTCGGGATGTGACCGGGGGTCGTGACATGCCCCGCGAGCGCACCCGCCACCTCGACGAACGGCGTTACCGCATCTCCGGGATGACCCAGAGGGGCTTGTCGCCCCGCGCGACTCGCTGGACATTGTCGAAGGCGTTCCGGAAGGCCTTGGTCCAGTTCTCCCAGGTCGGCCCCGCCGAGTGCGGCGTGAAGGTGACGTTCTCCAGCCCGAAGAGCGGGTGGTTGATGAGTGGCGGCTCCTCGACCATGACGTCGAGCCCCGCGGCGGCGATCTGCTTCGACAGCAGCGCGTGGCGCAGGGCGTCCTCGTCCACGACGGGGCCGCGGCAGGTGTTGATGAAGATCGCGTCCTTCTGCATCATCGCGAACTCGCGGGCGCCCATCATCTTGCGTGTCGTCTCGTTGAGCGGCACGTGCAGGCTGACCACGTCGGAGGTCTTGAGCAGCTCCGGGAAGAGCGCGAACTTGACGCCGAGCGCGTCTTCCTGGTCCTCGCTGAGCCGCACGATGTCGTAGTACTGGATGTCCATGTCGAAGCCTTCGGCCCGCCGCGCCACCTTCTTGCCGATGGTGCCGAGGCCGACGATGCCGAGCGTCTTTCCCGCCAGCTCGTAGGTGCGCGTGGTGGCGAAGTCGCCGACGCGCCATTTGCCGTGCGTCACGTTGATGTGGTGGAAGGCCAACTTCTTGTAGACGGCCAGGATGAGCATGAGGGTGTGCTCGGCCACGGCGACGGAGTTGGAGCCGCCGTTGTTGGCGATGGGCACGCCCGCCTTCTTCGCCGCGGCCACGTCGATCCTGTCGTACCCCGCGCTGATCAGCTGCACCAGCTTGAGCTCAGAGCCGGCCTTGAAGAAGGCCTCGCCCATGTTCGCGCGCGGGAAGCCGATGTAGTACTCGGATCCCGCCACGTGCTTGAGGAAGCTCGGGTCGTCGTGCTCGGTGACGACCATCTCGAAGCCCTCGGGCATTATCGCGCGGGCTGTGTCCATGATGGGTTCGGGCAACTTCGGGGCGAAGACGATCTTGGTCGGCACGGGGCTCTCCTTTGATCCGGGTTCGAGGCTAGGGCTTCGGTTGGAGCAGCATGTAGGTGGCGCGTCCGACGGCGACGAGCTTGCCCGCGCCGTCGCTGATGCGAGCCTCGCCGAAGGCGATGGTGCGGCCGCGGCGCAGGAGCCGTCCCTCGGCGACCAGATCGCCGTCGCCCGCCGCGGCGAGGAAGCTGACGTTCATATCGAGGGTGGTCTGTCCGACGCCGCCGCCGGCGTTGTCGTGGGTCGTGCCCAGCGCGCCGCCGATGGCCATGTCCACGAGCGCGCCGAGGACACCGCCGTGGACGGGGGCGCCGGCCGCGTTCCGGAGCCCGTCCTTCACGGGCACCCGGAGGCGCACCCAGCCCTCGCCCGCGTCTTCCACGAGCACGCCGAGATAGCGCCAGAAGAGATTGTCCTGGGCGCGCTCGCGGGTGACGGTCAGCAGGTCGGATGGCATGGGGGCTCAGTTATACCGAAAAGCGGCGCGGGACTCAATCGCGAGCGGTGAAGGTGATAGACTCCCGGCGAGGAGGAACCACATGGCGATGCGGATCGGCATCATCGGCGCGGGGGCGATCGGATCCATCGTCGGCGGCATGCTCACCAAGGCGGGCCACGACGTCACGCTCATAGACCAGTGGCCGGAGCACGTCGAGGCCATGAAGCGGCCGGGCTTGCGGCTCTCGGGCACGTGCGGCGAGCACCTGATCCCGGTCAAGGCGCTCCACATCCACGAGGTGCAGGCGATCCGCGAGCCTGAAGTCCTACGACACGGAGTGGGCGACGGCGCTGGCGGTTCCCCATCTCCGCCAGCCGGGCGGCGTGGTGGTGGACTTCCAGAACGGGATCAACGACGAGCGCGTGGCGGCGGTGGCCGGCAGGGAGCGGACGCTCGGCTGCGTCATCACTATCAGCGCCGGCATGTACGAGGTGGGCCACGCGATCCGCACCGACCGGGGCACCATGGGCTTCAAGATCGGCGAGCACGACGGCACGGACACGCCGCGGGCGCAGGAGCTGGCACGCATCATGAACGACGTCGCGACCGCCAAGGTTACGACCAACCTCTGGGGCGAGCGGTGGTCCAAGCTCGCCGTCAACTGCATGGTCAACCCGATCTCGGGGCTGTCCGGCTACGATTCGGCCGAGGCCAGGACCGACCGCGTGCCGAGGCGGATCGCCGTGTTCACGGCCGCCGAGGTCATCCAGGTCGGCCGCGCCCGCGGCTACGAGGTCGAGCCCATCTACAGCATCGCGACCCAGCGCTTCGTGGACGCGACCGAGGGCACGGGGCTGGACGAGGTCGAGGCGGACATGGCGCGCGACGCCAAGAGCCGGGTGGGCGGGCGGCCGTCGATGCTCCAGGACGTCATGAAGGGACGCCGCACCGAGATCAACTATCTCAGCGGCTACGTCGCCGAGGAGGGCCAGCAGGTCGGCGTCAAGACGCCGCTGAACGACAAGATCGTCGAGCTCGTCAATGCCCCCGGCGTCGGCTTGCTCAAGCCCGACCCGAAGAACCTCGACCCGCTCTGGGCCATGGTGCCGCACTAGGAGCCTGTCGGGGTAATGCCAAATGCGTGCATTCGGCGACCTGGCCATCCCACTTCACGGTCATTTTCGCCACCGCGGCCGGCGCGAACGCACTCAAAATGGGTCGTTCGTGGGGTGGCCATCCCACTTTTTCGGTTCGTCATGATTTCTCCGACAGGCTCCTAGCCCGGATTATGCGCGAACAGGCGCCCACCCTCACCCCGGCCCTCTCCCTCGCCGAGGGAGAGGGAGCCGTTTCGATCCCCTCGCCCCCGGAGGGGGAGAGGGTCAGGGTGAGGGG
>WNGB01018418.1_pt1 | contig 15603 bp, 18 predicted proteins | sample 5400681 | NCBI WGS metagenome assembly WNGB01 (sample SAMN13153367, study PRJNA577476) | soil metagenome | isolation source: 115 cm soil or saprolite under grassland replicate 2 | place: USA:California | collected 2016-06-15
TTATGGAACACTGGCGCGCATAATGAAAATGCTCTACAACCGCTTTTGGCAATAAGTTTTCGAGGAAAGGAACCGAGATAATGGTAAGCCTTCGGCAGATTGGTTTGACATCCTATTTGATGCGTCAAGCCTGCTCACCTAAGGTTCACGACAAAGCAGTGAAAGCTCTGGACGAATGGCCAATCTGGCACTACCTTAGACAATTGGTTTGTACGGACATAATCACGACTGTGAGATGCGGATCTCCGCAGCAGCGCGGGCCATTACCAGGTCGACCTGGCATGGAAAAACTACCATCTCTACGCGCGACTCTGGCTGCTGCTGAAAGCGCTCGGTCGTGTCGCTCCATCTCCAGTCGAGTCGCGCGCCACGATGCGAGCGGCGATTGAGGCTCAAGATGAGTCTTCGTGATGCCATCGTCTAACCTCATCTAACACCTTCTCTTCAGTTCTTTCTTTCCTTACTCGGAGACAAAGCTGGCGGCAGCGGTGCGCTCAAACGGCAAGTTTTTCAATTAGTTCGGGCGCTTCCTGCGCGTATATGAACTCGATACGCGCCAGGGTTTTCAAGCGTTGGCGGTTAGCGTAATCCATCAGGAAAAGCGCGGCTTTGTCGTTCCGGCGCAGGTTTCCGACGCTGATGTATTGCAGGTTTCCGCGAAAATCCGCAAAGCCGAGAGTAGTCGCGCTCAGCGCATTCAAGAATCCAGGCTTGCCGCCGCGGTATTGAATGTACGGCTGACCGTTTTCGCCGATGGTCGCAATGTAAAAGCCGTCGCGCGCGCCGATGAATTCGACTTCCGAGTCGGTCAATCCAATGTTCCTGACTCAAAGCGCGTCGAGATGATTTTGCGATATGCGCCGGTTGGGCGCCTCGGCGTACAGACAAATCGGGACCGACGGGATAATTTGGCGCGCGGAGCAAGATGAGAATGCCTGAAAGGATTGCAGACGGGGCGCCGTCAAACAGGCCGGGCATCCTGAGTGGGGCTGTGGTCGGGGCGATGCTGATGACTTCGCTGATCGCCGTCTTTTATCTGGCGTGGCGACTGGCCGGACTGCCATTCGCCCCGTTTGACATCTTCGACTGGATGGCGCGCAAGCTGCCCGGTTCAGTCGTCACATTCGGCATTGACGCGATCGTGTACGTCATTCGCGTGCTTCATCTCGGCCCGACGGCGGAGACGGCCAAGTTTGCGGAAAAGACGATGGCGATTGTCGGCTTGCTTGTCGTGGGCGCAATCTCCGGGGCCTTGTTGTTCGCTTTTCTGCGTGAGTTTCGGGGATATTACGCGCCTCTGATCGGCGCCATCATCGGAGCGGCGGTTGGCGCGCCGGTGGCGCTCATCAGTCGCAGCGTCGGTCAAACGGCGACCGCCGGCCCGATCACCAGTTCGGTCTGGATTCTTGCCGCTTTTATGATCTGGGGCGCGGTTCTGGGTTGGAATTACCGGCGTCTGAGAGCGGAATGCGCGACGGAGGCCGCAAGAATTGATCGCCGCCGATTCTTGATCCGGCTTGGTGGCGCAACCGCCGTCATCACTGTGGCCGGCGCGGTTGTCGGCGCCCTCGCCGTCGGCAGGCGCAGGCGTACGGTAGTAGAGGGTGAACGCTGGTCGGCCAATCACGCGCTGCCGAACGCAGCCGCCGAGGTTAACCCCGCGCCTGGCACGCGCCCGGAGTTCACGCCGCTCGAACAGCACTATAGGATTGACATCAACACAATTCCGCCGGCGATTAAACAAGACGGCTGGCGCTTGAAAATCAGCGGCCTGGTGGAAAACCCTCTCGCATTCACGCTCGACGATTTGCGCGGTAAGTACGAACCGTCGCATCTGTTCATCACGCTCGCGTGCATTTCGAATCCGATCGGGGGCGACCTGATCGGAACGACGCGCTGGACGGGCGTCAGCCTGCAACGCCTCCTGCCGGATTGGAAATTGAAGGTTGAAGCCACGCATCTCAAAATCAGGTCGGCGGACGGCTTCTTTGAAGTGGTCCCGCTGGAGACGGTCAAAGCCGACGAGCGGGTGATGCTCACGTACGCATGGGACGGCGCGCCTTTACTGACTGAGCATGGCTTTCCGCTGCGCATCTATATCCCCAATCTTTATGGCATGAAACAGCCCAAGTGGATTGAATCCATCGAAGCGACAGATCACTGGGAACCGGGTTATTGGGTGGAGCGTGGATGGGATGCGCAAGCGCGGATGAAAGCGACTTCGGTAATAGACACGGTCGCCGTTGACATGATGATCGTGCAGGCCGATGAGAGCACGCTTGTGCCGATCGGCGGCATCGCACATGCAGGCGCGCGGGGCGTCTCGAAGGTTGAAGTTCAGGTGGACGGAGGCGAGTGGCGCGAAGCGAGATTGCGCGCGCCGCTGTCGGGCCTGACGTGGGTGATCTGGCGCTACGACTGGCCGTTTCAGAAGGGCCGGCACACATTCACGGTGCGCTGCTACGACGGCGAGGGCGCTCCGCAGATTGTTGAAGAAGCTCCGCCGGCGCCTTCCGGCGCGAGCGGGTTGCACAGCAAGAGGGTGATGTTCTGATAGAACACGGAGAAGGGTTTTTAGCGTCGCGTTCAATCGGAGAGTAGTCCGACGACACGCCGAGCGGTCATGGAGGACTAGGTTTACGTTATGGAAGAAACAACATACCGGACCCGCCTTGAACACATTCTCGGCGTCTCGCTAGCGGAGGATGTGGTGCGCCAGTGGCCGCAGAGTGGCGAGATCATTCGCGGCAGGACGCGCATCGCCGAGGTAGAGTCACACTTCGAAGGGCTGAGGCTCGGCGTCGGGCGGAGGCTTGCCTGTGGCGACATCCTCGTCGTCGAGTGGAGCGCCGATTACGGAGACGGCCGAGTGTACCGGAACGTTACGATCGCCGAACTGCAGGACGGAAAGGCGATCCGCGTGACAGACTACTGGGGCGAGCCGTTCACGCCGCCGGAGTGGAGGAAGGCGTTGGCTGAACGCCTAGATATGACAAGCAGCGGTGTGTGGCCAGCGGTCGATACCCTAGTTCATGGCTGACGTTTAGATGTGCGGAAGCGCCAACGCGCATGCAGAACGAATTAACGGCGGAGTCGAAAACGTTGCGGCGATCTTTCTAGTTGAGCTTGACTCGCGCTTGCCGCCACAGAGAAATCCCACGGGGACCCCATTTTATTCCCGATTCTGGACGTAGTTAAAAACCAATCGCACTCCCAACTGTATATGCGGGTACAGGAACGATCGAGTATTCTTTCAACGGCCAAGCATCAAGGGAGGATCATGAATTTAAATAATGCAGCGATACTTGTGACAGGCGGCGCGTCGGGGATTGGACTGGAGACCGCGCGGTTGTTGATCTCTCAGGGGGCGAAGGTCGCCATCTGCGGGCGTAACTTGGAAAGATTGGAGGAGGCGGCGGCCAGCGTGGGAGCGCTCCCGATCCGCGCCGATGTAAGCGTGGAAGCGGACGTCAAGCGGATGGTGCAGACTGTCATTGCGGAGTTCGGCGATTACAATGCGCTTGTCAACAATGCGGGGTATGGTTACTTCGCCACTCTCATCGAACAGGACCTGGATCAGTTCAACCGCCTGTTCCTAACCAATGTGACTGGCGCGATGCTCGTCGCCCGCGAGTCTGCGCGCTACTTCATTAGCCGCCAGCGCGGGAACATCATCAACATCTCCTCAACCGCGGGATCGAAGGGGTTTGCGGGAGGCACGGCCTATGCGGCCAGTAAATTTGCGTTGACCGGAATGACCGAATGTTGGCGCGCGGAATTGCGCCAACACAATATCCGCGTCATGCAGATCAATCCGAGTGAAGTCTTGACGGATTTCTTTCAAGCCGCCGGCCTGGAGCAAAAAGCGAGTGATAGAAAACTCCGCCCGCAGGATATTGCACATGCCATTGTCAGCGCGCTTCAGATGGATGATCGAGGATTCATTACTGATTTGACAGTCTGGGCAACCAACCCTGACTAACAGTACTGCGCGCGTAATCCTGCCGCGCCATGCGACGGTCGTATTGCTGGTCAGTTGCGCCACAAGCCGACCATGGTTAAATGTAGAGCTACTTAGGCCAGAACTTCCTCGAAGAAGTTCTTCATTGCGATCCAGGATCGTCGATCGGCTGTGGCGTTGTACACGAGACCTCTCTCGGGCAAATTCACCCCTGAGGCTGTGAAGGCGTGCGTCGTGTGACCATAGGCATGTAGCTGCCAGTCGGCTTTGGCCTCGGTGAACTCCCGCGCGATCGCCAGCGCGTGCTCAGGTGTCGCCAGGGGGTCGTCATCGCCGTGCAAGATGAGGACCTTGGCGGTGATGGGCGCTTGCTCGCCGAGATTCGGAGGATGAAATACGCCATGAAAGCTCACCACACCCTTCACGCCCGGCGCCGCGCTGCGCGCCAGGTCCAGCACGCACAATCCGCCGAAGCAATAGCCGATTGCCCCGATTCGATCAGGGGCGACCATGGGGCGCCTTTGGGCCGCCGCGAGCGCCGCGATGATGCGCCGGCGGAGCATCGCACGGTCATCCAAAAATGGCTGGATGAGCTTGCTGTTATCGTCTAATAGACCGCCCCGGACACCCTTGCCGTATATATCGATCGCGAAGCCGACGTACCCAAGTTGCGCCAACTGTTCGGCCTTCTCGCGTTCAGCGTCACTCTGCCCGCTCCATTGATGACTGACGAGCACGCAAGGCCGTTTCGATGTCTGCGACTCGTCGTACGCCACATAGGCTTCGCACATGATTTCGCCATCAGTATAGTCAAGGTGTTGGGTATTCATTCGTCAAGTCTAACAACTTCCTCTATAAAGTCTATGGCCGTGGCGACGCGGCAGAATCGCTCGCCAAATCCAACCTCATCCTAAGATTATTTCTTGGCAAAGGCCTTGGCCGCCGCTAAAAGAATCTCCGGGTGCATGCGCACTTTGTAGTCAGGATTGACGGGCTGGAAAAGAATCTGGCCTTGTCCACTGACAATAAACACGGCTGGCGTTGGCAAGATAGGGAAAACTTCTGCATTACGACAACAAGCGATTTAATTATTATGTGCAAGAACGCAAAGAGATTGTAGGAAGGAGCGTTGGAATATTTCATCTATTGCCGTGCCGTGAAGGTTTCAACCCGACAATGCAGCTACGCAATCAGCCTTACCTCCTCGATTCGGTCTTTGATCATCGTATGCCGCCATATTTGCTTATAAGAAGATCGCTGGTAATAATCACGCCTGCGGCTGCAAGGAAATTATCCGCTCGCCAATCGTACATCCGCATGGCGACTGATGATGGCGCGGGCGCCGGTAAAAGTAATCAAACCCGCGATCAAATCTTCTCAAACTCGTTCAGGTTCCATCCGGTTCTCATGGTTCTCATTCGGATTGATGATGTTGGCTGACTCTTACTACGATTTCGGGTGTCCTTCGCCAAAACCTCATCCGCCTTTAGTTTCAATAACTTGGGAAAACCGGATATAACATGTTAACTGGAGTTATATGAGACCACTGTGAGGCATTTGGTGTCGGGATGAGGTTTTGGCGAAGGACAAGGATCTTCGACGAATGTGGTTAATGCTCGAGGGAGAGGGAAGGGCTGCGGGTGATGAGGCCTTCGCCAATGCCGTTGAGATCTGGGCCAACTCCCCGCCCAACCACGAGCAAAGGCGCTGTCAGGTCTTGAGCGTAACTTGAATCGATAAGGGGCAAAATGTCTTCGGGGGTCTTTATCCGCCCGTCCTGATAAGTGTCCAGGAAGCGATCGATCGTCTCCGTAGCGTCCGCCTCATCCTGATATGCGCCCAAACAAACCATATGTCCCTTGTCCAAACTGACCCAGGCTCGATACAGCCCTGCGTCGTATTGCCTGATGACGCAGGCGACGAGTTGATTACGAGGGGGCATGTGGTCTTTCCTTTCTTCCATCATTCGATGGACGGTCGAGTCGGGTACACGTCAACGGGCTTGCGCGGTTGAGCGCTTCACGGAATCGGTCTTCGTCAGCTTCTGAGTTCGGGTGTTAGAGGTTCGCACTCCCCATTACGCCGTCCAGTCATCGGGGTTGCAAAAAACGTCTTCGATTGGAAGTCGCTTGAACTTAGCGGGCGCTGGGCCCGCATGCGACGGAAGACGTGATTGCGTTGATTCACGGCGTGACGGACGGAGTCTTCCGGAGCGTGGATATGATGATCCCGCGGCTGCTCGAGTTGAGGCGGCGCAACGAGAAGAAACTGGCAGAATGAAGCGTGAAGATGCATGATCTTGTCAAGACAGCCGCCAGCCGCCTGATGATTTGATGCGGCTATAGAATCCCTGATCTGGCCGCGAAAAGATTGACAGCCGATTTGCACAGGCGTATCGTTCTCGCCGACTCAGCATTGATTTTTCTGTTTTACCGTTTTCCAAGGGGCACACTAAGGCAGACAGTCATCGCCGATTACGATGCCTCAGCGGCTATAGAGTTCGATCCCTGGGAGCCGCTTCCTGCCGTGTCGGACTCGGGGAAAGAGATCAGCCTCGAAACAGCTAATGCCGGCGTACTGCCATTATCTCTGCAGGATCATACTGTACTGCGCCGATTCGATTTAGTCTCAAAGAGGAAATACGATGCGTTTCTTTGACGGACTCTATTCTTACGAGATTGTGCTGCTTGCGCTGGGCACGCTGATGTTTCTGGTGTTGCTCTTTGCCTTTGTGTATTCGTTGGTCAAAAAGCAGGCTCTAGGCAGACTCTTCGGATTCTTCCTGTTCCCGATTTTGATGATCGGATTTCCCGTCGTCAGCTCCATCAAACTCATGAACAACCTGATCGAGATCACCAAGGCGACCAGAGAGTTGGAGCAGAGGCCAACTGACAAATCGGCGCGAGAAGATTTGGCAAAAGCGGTGCAAAGCGTCGCCGCGCGCCCGCTCTTGAATCCCGAGACGCTGACCACCGTCGCCCGCGCGCAGGTCGCTCTGGGCAATGACGCTGGCGCGTTGACCAACCTCGATAAAGCTTTGCAGAAAGATCCCAACTTACCCGAGGCAGCGCAATTGAAAGGGAGGATCGAGCTAGTGCGCGATATGGATAAACTGACCACGCATGTGGAAAACAATCCTGCTGACGCCGCCGCGAAGGCGGAATTACAGAAGAAGGTCGCCGATGTCGCCAAGACTCCGATTGCGAATCCGGAGACCCTGGCCAAAGTCGCGCGCGCGCAAGCCGCCGTCGGCGCCCCTGAGCAGGCTTTATCCAATGCACAGAAAGCCTTGACCATCAATCCGAATTTAGAGGAGGCGAAACAGGTCAGAAGTCGGATCAAAGTTATGCAGGCTCAGCCCGCGCCGAACACGAAATAAACTGCGCCGCAGTTGTAGTGGGCCACAGCGATCGGACGCTGGTTATGGAAGTAGTGTTACGCTAAGCCTGTCCATCGCCAAAAGTCCGAATTTGCAGAAAACATTGGATTTCCCGGCTGGCTCCCAATATAGTCGGCGAGGTGATGAGTGGTTTAATTGCCTGCATCTCGGCGTTCTTCTCAGCCTTCAGTCAGCATCGTGACCTGGCTCTGGAGAATCTTGCTCTCAGACAACAACTGGCCATCTTCAAACGCCGCCATCCTCGCCCGAGGCTACGGCCGACGGATCGCCTCTTCTGGGTCTGGCTCTCAAAAATCTGGGCCGGTTGGCGGGAGGCTCTGATTATCGTCAAACCTGAGACTGTTATCGCCTGGCATCGCCAGGTTTTCCGTTTCTATTGGAGATGGTTGTCGCGGCGAAAAAGTATCGGTCGGCCAACGGTCTCGGCAGAGGTCAGAATGTTGATCAAACAGATGGCCCAGGCCAATCCGCTGTGGGGCGCCCCTCGCATCCATGGAGAATTGCAAAATCTCGGCCTTGAAGTTTCCGAGCGAACCGTGTCGCGGCTGATGCCCAGGCGACGCGAGGCGCCATCTCAAAGCTGGCGGACATTTCTCGACAACCATCTCGGCGCCATCATCGCTATCGATTTTTTCACCGTGCCGACCGCTTCGTTTCGCGTCCTGTTCGTAATGGTGGTGCTGGAGCATCACCGTCGGCGGATTGTTCACTTCAATGTAACTGCCAATCCGACAGCCGTATGGACAGCCCAACAGGTGGTTGAAGCTTTCCCCGAAGAGAGTGCTCCGCGGTTTCTGATCAGGGATCGCGACCAGATTTACGGGGAAGAGTTTTGCCAGCGGGTAAAGGGGATGTGGATCGAAGAAGTGATCACGGCGGCCCGGAGTCCCTGGCAAAACCCTTTCGTGGAGAGGGTGATTGGAAGTCTCCGGCGAGAGGGCCTCGACCATGTGATCGTGGTCAATGAAAATCATCTCCGCCGGATTTTGAAAAGCTACTGCCAATATTATCATCGGACCCGAACCCATTTAGCGCTCTCGAAGGACGCGCCCGAGCCGAGAGCCAAGCAGCCGCCGAATTTGGGAGCGGTGATTGAAATCGCCGAAGTCGGCGGATTGCATCACCGGTACGAGCGTCGGGCAGCTTGATGAAGTCGTTGAAAATGCAGAGCAGACGGACTTTTGGCGAACCACAAGTGGCAAAATCGGCTTCGCGCGCTCCGGTGCAATGTGAGCCTTCGGTGAGCAGGGTTTGATGCGGCACAGAATATCAAACCTGCTCAAGACTCACGCTTTTTCTTCGTCTCGTGATCGAGTTTGCGGCATTTGAGGAAACGTGCAGTGCATTAGGAGGTGTCCCTTCCGCGCCCCGGATTGACAATGTTTTGTGGGGCTGTTATGCGGCCGGGTGCAAAGCGTGGTTAGGCGACCGTATCACAGATTCTCGAGCAGGACGTCCAGATTCCTGGAGTTCTTTCCGTAGTCCACCAACGTGCCGGGTATGACGCTGTAGCTGGTTAACACGATGGAGCAGGCGGCTCGCGACAAGTGACGAATGCGAAGATGTGCAGTAGATACAGATTCAGATGGTCTCTTGATCCTCTCACGCAGATAGGCAAGAAGAGCCGTTGCAAACGTCAGGATGGTTGTGACGAGACCAATGATGCTTGCCCTCTCCTATTGGAGGCATCGGAGATGATCAAGACAGCATACATAATTATCTGCTGAACGGTATCCCTTCGGCAAAATGGCGTCGGCACAGGTTTTATTAGGGCCGACGCCATTTTGCCGAAGGGACACGGTGCAATGGACGTACCAGGCTTGATGTGCGTCTTTTCTCTGTTTTGAGTTTCCCTGCATTGTATCCGCCTTGTCCACTCAATGTTTTGCTATGAGAATATAGTGGTTCTTGCGTTTCTCTACACGAATCTTTATTGGGTTGTAGAACGTCGGAATAATTGTTATTCGATAGATTTCGGCATCCAGATCGTCAACCGGTAAACCCTTACATTGATTCTTTTTCAGCGCGTCAGAAAGGATTTCGGCCATGGCGATCCGGCGAAAACACAATGTAGAGAGTCGGCTTTTGTCCCGAATCTCTCACGGGTATAGACTTGAAGAGGGGTATATGTCCGCACTGCCTTCCAAATCGTCGCAATATTTCGTAGCGACCGCGGCAACGGCGGTCGCGTTCGCCGCCAGGTTTCTGCTTGAACCGGCTCTGGGCGATGTGGCGCCGCTTCTGGTGTTCACTCTCTCGGTTATGGTGTCCACATGGTACGGCGGTTTGGGACCGGGGCTTTTGGCGACCGCGCTCGGCGCGCTCCTTGGCGTTTACTTCTTCATCGAGCCGCTTTACTCGTTCCGCATCTACAGTGTCGCGGAGCGGATTGAACTGCTCCTTTTCCTGGGCATCGGCACATCAATATCCATCTTGAGCCAGGCGCGATTATCGCTGGAGGCGAAACGCCGACAGCTTCTGGCCAATGAGCAAGATGCGAGGAGGGCGGCCGAAGACGCCAACCGGTTCAAGGATGAATTCCTCTCCACCGTCTCGCACGAACTGCGGACGCCGCTCAACGCGATTAACGGCTGGGCGCTGATGCTGTGCGCGGGCCGCCTGGACGCCGCGCAGTCCGCGCGCGCTCTCGAAACCATCGTGCGCAGCGCCAAGTCGCAAAATCAGCTCATCGACGACCTGCTCGACGTCTCGCGCATCATCGCCGGCAAGATGCGCCTGGACGTCGCCCGGCTCAAACTCGGCTCAGTCATCGAGGCCGCCGTCGAGACGGTCCGCCCGGCGGCGGAGGCAAAGGGGATCCACCTGAGCGCGCTGCTCGACCCGGAGGCGGAGACGGTGTCGGGTGACGCGGAGCGGTTGCAACAGGTCGTATGGAACCTGCTTTCCAATGCGGTCAAATTCGCGCCGAACGGCGGGCGCGTGGAGGTAAGACTTAAGCGCGCTGGCTCACACGTCGAGATCGTCGTCACCGACAACGGGCAGGGGATCAAGCCGGAGTTTCTGCCTTACGTCTTCGAACGCTTCCGGCAAGAGGACGGCGGGACGGGCCGCCAGAAGGGTGGGTTGGGACTGGGACTCGCCATCGTGCGTCACATAGTCGAGACGCACGGCGGGACGGCGCGCGCCGTGAGCGAGGGGCTTGGCAAAGGCGCGACCTTCACGGTCGCGCTTCCGATCGCACAGGCCCGCGCCGTGTCGTCGGATGAAAGGAATGACAAGGCGGCGGGCGAAAGATTAACACCCGAAAACCCGCCCTCGCTCGCGGGCGTGCGCGCGCTGATTGTGGAGGATGAAGTCGACGCGCGTGAACTTTTGACTGCGATGCTCATGCAGGGCGGAGTGGAGGTGCGGATCGCAGTCTCCGCGACGGATGCCCTGGCAGCCTGCGACGAATGGCGGCCAGACATACTCATCTCCGACATCGGCATGCCGGGGGAAGACGGCTACACGCTGATGAAGAAATTGCGCGCGCGGGAGAGCGAGCGCGGCGGGCATATTCCTGCCATCGCCCTCACGGCTTATGGGCGCCGGGAAGATCGCCTGCGCGCCCTCTCCGTCGGCTACGAGTACCATGTTCACAATCCTGTCGAGCCGGCGGAGCTGCTGGTCGCAGTGGCGAGTCTGGCCAATCGAACCGGAAAGGATGAGGAATTCAAGTGAGACGCTAAGAGCCTTCAGACGACTCTAGAAGGAGGAATTATGAATTACGAACGAATTAAGAAAGTAATAGTTTCGCTGGCGCTGATGTGCGTCTTTGCCTTTTCTACGCTAGTGGCGAATGTCGTTCCAGCCAACGCGCAAGGGTATCAGAGCCGATATTTTTATTCGTATCCGTATGGCTCCTATCAGTATGGCTACTCCCCTTACGGCTACTCCCCGTACAGTTCTTACCCGTATGGCTACAACCCGTATGGCTCCTATCAATATGGCTACTCCCCGTACGGCTCTTACCCGTATGGCTACTATCCATACGAGTATCACGAGCATCATGAACACTTCGGTGGGATTGGGAAGCTCCACTGGTGGTGGTTCTAAGATCAGGGAAGCGAAGCGCAGATGGAACGACCGGGAGTGGGGGCTTCAGAGCTTGACGCCTCCGCTCCCTAACTCCGAAGGGAATGTGCGACAACTCGCAAACTCACCAACTCCGCGCCAATCGAAGCCCGCGGCGTCGCCTGTGTTCAAACTTGCCTCTGATGCGTGAAAACAGAAGTTCGCCACACCTGTATCAGTCAAATCGCCAATATCATTGACCATGTCGAGCTTGGGCGAGGTTTCGCAACCTACATCCTATCTTTAAGGAACTTTTTCTAAAGTCGCATCCACAGTTATATTTCCCCCTGCGCTCAACGTCATCGTTCGCTCCCATAAAACGTAGCCCACTTGCTTAATAGAGATTCTGTGTTCTCCAAACTTGAGGCGCAATGTTGACGGGGTGCTGCCTGCGAATTTGCCATCGATTGAGATTTCAGCTCCCTCTGGAACGGATTTAATCGTTACATTTGAGAACTCAGAGTCAATCGTACTTGGCGCCTGTTCTGTCTTAGCTTCCAGCGAAGTTGGCGCTGCTTGCTCATTACTCTGTGCAAGCGGGGTGTATTTCTTGGGATCAAGAGAAATGTCTCCATTGATGTATGCGGTGATTTCTGTCCCCTTGGGAATTGTGATGTCTTTTCCTTTCATGAAAAGGAAGAAAGGGGCGGCCGGGAAAAATACAATACTTGTAGCGACTATTGCGCCTGTCATGGCCCCAGTATGTCCGCCTCCCTTAATTTCTTTGACCGCACGTAAAGCAGCCTTCTCGCCCGAGACAAGTCGAACAGAGTCTATATTGACATTTAGCTTCCCCCCGCGCGCCATTCTTCTCTTTGGCTGAGCCTCTGTTACCGTTGCCCAAGCAATTCCTCCGCGTGGAATAAGCGTGATTTCGCCGAATTTAACATCTTCAAGAACCTCAAAATCAACAGTTTCGCCAGTCTTGGCATCCGCGGAAGAGATGGTTCGGTTTATCCGCAACTTGACCGGAGTCCCATCTTCCAAGCCAAAGGCAAGAGGCGCTTTGGGTGTTTGGTTAGATGGTGCGGGAGGGGAAGATTGAGTTGAAGGCTTAGTCTGAGAATAACTTGGAAAGCAGAATGTCAAGCAGAGTGTAAGAACGAGTGTGAACCGTTTCATGGGGGAATCCTTTCGTTGTTGTGGTTTCAAATGGGGCCTCTCCGTGAGAGGTGGGCGGGCGGATTCTACGCCCGGCAATTCGAGATGTGAAGAGTAAAAAAAGCCGGCGCGAAAATAGGACAAGCCGAGTGGGCGGCTGTCAGGTTGCATCCTTCGTCCACTCGGCTTGTTGTCCTTCTTCACAGTGCTGTATGCGAGTGCAATTACCGCGCCGAAATGACGGTGTTGAATACCGGGCGTTTCGCGTGGGGCGTGTCCCGAAACGCCCCACAGGTTTTTGTGGCAGTCGGGTCCCAAAACGCCCCACAGGTTATGTTGCGCGGCGTCACGCAAACCCTCCGACTCCGCTGACACGTCATCGCCCCTGCCGCAGCGACAAACTGTCACGTCTCGCGCCCCCGTCCGAATTGATTAAGCGTCACCCTCCTTGCGGAATCAGGGATTTAGCTGAAGACGAGAACATGGCGCCCATTTTGCCGGGTGAGTTCGCATTGATACTTCCTACACCGCTTCTAAGGTAGCAACACCGTGGGCGACGGGTTGTCACTCCAACCCGGCGGCCTCGTTGTCTCGACGCTCTCCAACTCTATATTCCGCGCATTGATCCACCATCAATGGAGGTTCTATGGATGAATACAGAGGTTCTATGGATGGATATGTATACAAAGGTTCTATGGATGGATTGGCTAAGTTTCTTATCTTCTGCATCTTGATTGTCGCCATCGGCGCCCTGATTGGTTTCTGGCCGAGTGAGTATCAGTATTACAACGCTCAGGGAGGCATTCTAGTCCGCGTCAATCGCTATACCGGCGCGACCGAGCAATACCTTGATGGCGTCGGTTGGGTTGTCCCGAAACGCGCGGTTGATGCGTCTGGCAATCCACTCTCGAATAATCCTTCCGACAAACCCATACGCGAGGCCGGTGTCCCAACGCCGACGCCATCTCAGCGTGAGGATTTCGGTAAGCCGACCCCGACTTCAACAAAGAGAAAATGAAGCGAGTTCGGCCATTTCTACCGGCGACCGCCGGGCCGGTTCACACACCATGCAAAGCTATCTATTCATCGGCGGCAATCAAGACGGCCTGAGCTTCCCCGTGGCGGACGACGCGGATTTTGTGCAATGGCCGGTCGGCGTCACGGATTCCAAAACATACGCCCGCGAATCACTCAGCGTTGGTGACGCGTTCATCGACATCTTCCGGCATGAGAGCCTGACGCCGGAGGAAGTTCTTGCCCGGCTTGTCGAGCATTACAAGGCATGATTCGTCTCCGTTGTTGGCAGGGCAGGGGGCGCGGCTACGTCAGGGCCGCGATTATTTCATCAAGCGACATCGCGCTGAGTCTCTCGCGCTGTTATTCGGTGAGATGTCCACGCGTGGCCGAACCCCAACGAAAGAGCTTGTCGCAGGCGCCAAGGATTCGTTTTGCGTGCGGATTCTGCCCATTGATCAGCATCTCTTCGGTCGGCGGATCGAGGCTCATAGTAACGGCTCAAACGCCGTCCGAACTCTGACATCCGCGGTGCGACGACCTGCCGTCTCTCCGACTCCGCGCCAATCGAAGCCTGCCGCACACTTTTGTTTATTCGCCGTCTTTCGGCCATAATCCGCGCCACGGAGGACCTTTGACATGGCCGAAAAAACGCAATACAACATCCGAATCGAGGATCAGCTAAAAGAACGTCTCGCGCTTTGCGCGCAGAAATCCGGATTTGTTTCCGGCAATGAGTTCGCCGCTGAAGCGCTCAACCTCTACGCCGAGACACTCGTCGATTTGATAAATGAACTGCGAAAGATCGAAGAAGGAACCATTAAACGTCAGCGCGAGCAACTGCTCGCGAAGCTCACTCAGGGTCAAGAGTCGGGAACTTCGCGCCGCAAATGATCTACGTGCGGCGTCCTGCAATCTCACCAACTCCGCGCCAATCGGAGCCTGCAACGCTGGGAGACTCCACACAAAGAAAAGCGTTGACCGGGAAACCCCTTGAGGGTATAAACCCGCGCCAGCAAATGAATCGACCTACTCGCCCCTAATACCCGTCCCGACGCGCAATGCTTCCATTACACGTCAGACCTCTGAACACGAAAAGGAAACTTCCCCATGACAGAAGAGACTCGCAAGGCCATAGATCGCATTTGCAAATGCGATCCTATCGAATGCTCGGCCGAGGACTACCGCTCGGAAATACGTGACGCGCTCGTCCGTTTCGCGCTTGCTTGCCTTAACAACAGCGACAGAGACCGAATGCGGTTCGCGCTCGCAGAGGTGAATAGGCTGGACAGAAAGCATGGCTCTGGGCCGCCGGCTGAGTACCCCGACAGACGGTTCTGGTGCAAATAAAATTTCGACCACAATCTATAGTGGTTTAGATGGTTCCTTTTCCACAATATTTTGTATAGTCAGAGAATTTTTGCACCAGAACCTTTACGGCGCCTACTAACACTCCGCCGGTGATTACGGCCGCCGGTGTGACGCGGACGCAAGATCTTCCTGCTTCCATCGGCGCCATCGCCCAGGTCAACGACGCCGAAGACGCTCTGAACACTCTGAACGTCACCATCAACGGCGCGGCGAGCGCAACGGCGGATGGCGTGACTGTCTCTTCAATCAGCGTCGATGCCTCAGGCCAGGTCACGGCCAGCGTCGGAGCGGACTGCAACGCCTCGAACGCCAGCTTCACCCTGCGTGTCACCGACAGCGGCGGGCTATTCGCCGAAGCCACACTCAATGTCACAGTCACCCCGGAGACGATTCCGCCCGTCATCGCCTGCCCAGTGAATGTCGTCATGACCTTGCCGCCGAATACGATGGACACCGGGATGGTGGTCAACTACCCGGCGCCAACTGCCACCGACAACTGCACGGCGTCGCCGAGCATCACCACTAGCCAGGCCTCAGGCACGATCTTCCCCGTCGGCCTAACCACCGTCAACGTGACAGCCACAGACGCCGCGAACAATCAAGCGACGTGCAGCTTCACGGTGACGGTGCGCTACAACTTCAGCGGCTTCTTCCAGCCGGTCGACAACCCGCCGACGGTCAA
>WNGB01022343.1_pt1 | contig 15602 bp, 18 predicted proteins | sample 5400681 | NCBI WGS metagenome assembly WNGB01 (sample SAMN13153367, study PRJNA577476) | soil metagenome | isolation source: 115 cm soil or saprolite under grassland replicate 2 | place: USA:California | collected 2016-06-15
TGTCCAGGCGAGAGGCCCGCTGAAGATCAGATTGGAGATCGTCTCCACGGCCGCCAAGGCCGACCTCCGCCGTTCTGGGAAAGAAAGGAGGACTCCGGGAGCCGGTGGGGGGCTACCGACCCCCGAGTCGTCCTGACATCATCCTGACCGTTCGCCTCGAATCTGTCCAACAGTTAGCATTGATGGCATCTATCAGTGACATAGATGGCAATCGAAGGGAAGGGTGGGATGGAACTCCGACACCTCGACACCTTGCTGGCCATCGCCGACGAGGGCTCGTTCACGGCCGCCGCCGACGTGCTGTCGACGGTGCAGTCCAACGTGTCCGAGCAGGTACGCCAGCTCGAGCGGGAGCTCGGGGCCGAGCTGCTCGTCCGGGGCCGACGCGGCGCGGCACCGACGGAGTGCGGCGAGGTCGTCCTCGAACGGGCCCGCCGGGTTCGGCGTGAGATCGAGGCGATGCAGGCGGACCTCTCGATGCTCCAAGGGCTGCGGACCGGGCACGCCAGCCTCGGCATCGTCGGGACCGCCAGCCGCTGGATGGTCCCGGCGCTCGTCGCCGACCTGCGGGCCGAAGCCCCCGGCGTGCAGCTGCGCATCAACGAAGGCGCGTCCGAACGCCTCGCGACCGAGGTCCTCGCCGGCGAGCTCGCGCAGGCGGTGATCACCGAGCCGATGACGTCGCCCCGGCTCGACGTCGAGCACCTTCTCGACGAGACGCTCGTCGGGCTCACGCCCGCCGACGCCCCCGACCTGGGGCCCGAGCCGGTGTCGCTGGCGCGCCTGGCCGAGCTCCCGATGATCCTCCCGCCGGTCGGCAACCCGCTCCGGCGTGAAGTCGACGACGCGGCCGCCGGTGCCGGCCTCAGCTTCCCGGTCCCGGTCGAGGTCGAGGGCATCCGGCTGATCGCCGACATGGTGGCCGCCGGCGGAGGCGCGTCGGTGCTCCCCGAGACTGCGATCCCGCCCGAGCTCACCCGCGTGCGGCGGGTCGCGCTCCGCGGCGTCCCCCCGCGGCGGCTGGGGTTGATCAACGCGCGCGAGTCGTACTTGTCGCTGGCGGACCGGGCCGTGCGCGACGGCGTGCGCAGACTGGTGACGCGCCATCGAAACGAGAGCGCGGCATCCGCGGCTACTTCGCGCGTCGCGAGCTAGCTTCAGCCTCCGGGAGGAGCACGATGGCCGACCAGCCGCGCAAGCCCCCGCCGAGTCGGGAGCAGCAGACTCGCCTCATCGTGGCCGGGGTGCTTGCGCTCCTCGTCCTGGTCTTCGCGATCCAGAACACGACCGAAGTGCGCGTGTCGTTCCTCTTCTTCCATTGGGACGCACGAGTCATCTACGTGATCATCCTCTCGGCTGGTCTCGGTGCGCTCGCCGGCTGGCTGTTCCAGCGCCACCGCCGGCGTGACCGGCGCGAGGAGCGCGGGTAGCGCGCGCTCAGCGCGGTTCGAGCAGGAGTCGGGTCCCGGCGACGGTCCGTTCGCCGAGGGGTCCGTCGCCGACCACGTCCGCTTCAAGGCGGTCGACACCGGGCGGACGGCCAGGCCGGTGCTCGAGCTTCACCCGCCCTGCTCCCGGCCACGCGAGCTCGACCCAACCTTCTCCTCCCGCGACCTCGTTCCCCTGGAGCACCCCGGCGAAGAACCCGAGCGTCGCCGTGAGGGACGGCGTGCCGATGACGACGCGGCGCAGGAACCCGGCCCGGTCACCCGGCGGCGGGGGATCGGGCCACCAGCGGGGATGGCCGTGCGCCCCTTCCTTGCGCACACGCGCGATCTGCTCGGCGAGGGTGCCCCAGTTGCCGTGCGACTCGGCGAGCTGGACGACGGTCCCGTGCGCTTCGCGCGGATGCAGGAACGCTTCCTTCCAGTCCGGGTCGGAGACGTCGATGTTGACGGGCTGGTAGCCGGCGCCTCGCACTCGCTCCAGCGCCGCGACGAGGTCGTCGACCTTGAACGTCAGGTGGTGCGGGCCCCCGCCGTGGCGGGTGAGAAAGCGCTCCAGGAAGTCGTTGCGCTCGGTTTCCCACGGCTCGAGCAGCTCGATGTTCATGCCCTCGGCGGCGTCGCCCAGGCGTAGCTGCATGGGCCGGAAGCCGATGCTGTTCCCGCCGAACAGCACGATCCCCCCGAGCTCGCCGACGAGGACGTCGAGCGCATCATGCACGTCGCGCGTCGCGAGAGCTACGTGGTCGAGATCCATGCTCATTCGCTTTACGAGGCCGGGACGGGTGCACCCTGCCCCGCCCGGGTCAGCAGACGGGCCAGCGCATACCCGATGCCGAGGACGGCGAAGCCTCCCACAGCGTCGAGGAGGTAGTGGTTCCCGGTGAGCACGATGACGATCACCGTGCCCACGGGGTACAGGATGAACGCCGCCTTGGCCCACGGACGCCCTACTCGTGGGACCATCACGCAGGTGCACCACAGCGCCCACGCGCAGTGCACGCTGGGCATGGCCGCGAACTGATTCGAGATCTTGCTCACCGCACCCGAGTTGAAGGACCAGAACGTCGGGTACTTGGCGAGCGTGTCGACGAACCCGTAGCTCTCGGGAAGCAGGCGGGGCGGCATGAGCGGCCAGAGGATGAAGCCCACGAGGGCGAGACCGGTCGTGATCGCGAGCGTGTTGCGCCACAGGGGCCAGTCGTCGCTCCACTTGCGGAACAGGTAGATACCGACGCCGGCCGTCACGACGAAGTGCATCGAGCCGTAGAAGTAGTTGCACGCGACGATCAGCGGTTTGAAGTGCAGCGCCCACTGCTGCAGCACCTGCTCGTGGTTGATGCCGAGGAACTCCTGGATGCGGATGAGTTCCTTGGCGTGCGTGAACGCCTCGGGCGTGCCTCCCTCGTTCGCGTTTCGGATCGCCGAGTACACGAGATAGAACGCGACGACCGCGAGGATCTCGATCCACCAGTAGATGGAGTGGCCGTCCTTGAGCCGGCGACCGCCCGGCAGCTGGGGCAGCACGCGGCCTGCCGGTCGCTCGAGGATGCTCACGAGTGGCCTGCCGGTCGCTCGAGGATGCTCACGAGTCGTCGGTATCGGCGGCGTTCGATCGGTTCTCGGACTGTGCCCCACGCTGGCCTACTGCGAACGCCGGCGCACCAATCAGGCTCACGACGAGCAACATCCCGTACCAGAACAGCCCGAGAGCGACGGCACTCGACGTCGACACGCCGAGCGGATGCAGGAGCAACACGAGCAGGCCCTCTCGGACACCGAACCCGCTCACCGACAACGGGACTGTCTGTCCCATGGCCACCGCGGGAATGAAGGCGAGGACCGCCGCATTGGGGATCGAGATGTCGAGCGCCTGCACCGCGCACCACACGGCGAGGACTGTCGACAGTTGATAGACGATTGCCGCCCCGAGCACTCCGAACGCGTTACGCGGCTGGTGTCGCAGGCGATCGATCCCGATGTGGACGGCGCCGATGAACCGCATCCAGTTCTCGCGCTCGGCGAACCGCCCCGCGAGCTTCGGGTGGCCGACGACGGCGAGGATCAAGGCAAGGAGGATCAGTGTGCCGAACGCGATGGCGAGCGCGACCCACGCGGAGTTGTTGTCCAACAGCGACGGACGCAGCAGGAAGCCGACGAACACGAGCAGGGGGAGTGCGATGAACCCCGTCAGTCGCTCCAGCACCACCGACGCGAACGCCACGGTGCCGGAGCCGGTTGTCGTCGCGCCTCGGCTCACGCGGACAACATCGCCGCCCACCGTCGAGGGGAGCACGTTCCCGACGAACTGACCGGCGAAGTAGTGCTTCGTGAGCGTCCGCAGCGGAACTCGGACGTCGAAGACGTCGAGGACGCGCTGCCAGCGCCAGGCCGACAGGACGATGCCGAGGGCGGTGATGAGGAGGCCGGCGACGAGGAAGGCGATCGTCGAGAGGTGCCGGCGCTCCGGGAGGAGGTCTTCCGGGTGGATCCTCGTCACCAGCACCGCGAGCAGCACCGCGCTGACGACGACACGCAGCCATCGGCTTGCCGACTGGCGGCGTGACGTTGCCGCGGTGTTGGTCACGGCCATCGGCGTAGCCTACAAGCGCCTTCTGGTCCCGGTTTGCAGGGTCGGGGGACCGAGGAGCGCCGTTCGAGAGGGAGGGACCCATGCGGGTGACGATGGACGACGGTGTGGCTCTCGAGGTCACCGACACCGGGAGCGGGCCGGCGCTACTGCTCGTCCACGGCTTCGGCGGGGCCAAGGAGGACTTTGCCGACCATGTCGACGCGCTCGCCGGGCGCCACCGCGTCGTCACCTTCGACCATCGAGGGCACGGTGAGAGCGACGACCCGCCGGACGTGTCCGCGTACTCACTCGACCGCATGGCGACCGACCTGCTCGGCGTCGTCGACACGCTCGGCATCGACGGCTTCCGCCTGCTCGGGCACTCGATGGGCGGCATGGTCGCCCGGCGCTTTGTGCTCGCGCACCCCTCGCGCGTCGACGCGCTCGTCCTCATGGACACGTCGCCGGGTCCCGTGCCGGGAATCGATCCGCAGCTCGCCGGCCTCGCGGCTCAGGTCGCGCTCGACGACGGCAAGGACGTCCTGAGGCCGATGCTCGACGCGGCCGGGACGCTCGAGACGCCGGCCTACTTGCGACTGCTCGAAGAGCGGCCGGGTTACCGGGAGCTCGAGGACTACAAGTGGGCGTCGCTCTCCGGCGTCATGTGGGCCGCCATGGCGCGCGAGATCGTCCACCAGCCGAATCAGCTCGCGCTGCTCGCCAAGGTGCGCTGCCCGACCCTCGTGATCGTCGGGGCCGAGGACGAGTCGTTCGTGGAGCCGTCGCGTCAGATGGCCGCCGTCATTCCGGGCGCCGAGCTCGTGGTCGTGCCCGACGCCGGGCACTCGCCGCAGTTCGAGAACCCGCTCCCGTGGTTCGACGCTCTCGACGGCTTCCTGGCGGGCGTCGAGCGCGCAACGGCTGCGTGAACGAGCTCGAGGCCGACGGAGGGCGGCTCGCGGCCGAGACGCTGCGCCGTCACGACGTCGACACGCTCTTCACCCTGTCGGGTGGCCATCTGTTCCCGCTCTACGACGGCTGCGTGAAAACCGACATCCGCCTCGTCGACACCCGCCACGAGCAGACCGCGACGTTCGCGGCCGAGGGCTGGGCGAAGGTCACACGGCGGCCCGGCGTCGCCGCGCTCACCGCCGGTCCTGGCGTGACGAACGGCGTGAGTGCGATCACCTCCGCGTACCTGAACGGCTCGCCGGTGCTCGTGATCGGCGGCCGCGCACCCCAGGGGCGGTGGGGCTCAGGATCGCTGCAGGAGCTCGACCACCTGCCGATCGTGGCGTCGATCACGAAGGAGGCGACGACCGCGCTGTCCTCCGAGCAGATCCCACAGCTGGTCGACTCCGCGTTGCGCGCCGCGCGCCGGCCGCACCGCGGTCCCGCGTTCGTCGACATCCCGCTCGACGCGTGGGGCGTGGCGTCCGTCTCGGTCCCGGGGCCTCCGGAGCCCGCCGAGCTGTCGGGCGCCGCGCCCGACTCGGATGCGGTGACGGCCGTCGCGAAGCTCGTCGGTGAAGCCGACCGGCCCGTCCTCATGGTCGGTGCCGACGTGTTCTGGGCCCGTGGCGAGGACGCATTGCGCGCGTTCGCCGAGACAGCACGCCTGCCCGTGTTCGCCAACGGGCTCGGTCGGGGTCTGCTGCCGGCGGACCACGAGCTCGCGTTCTCGCGGGTGCGCGGCACTGCATTCGGTGAGGCCGATCTCGTCGTCGTGGCGGGTGCCCCGCTCGACTTCCGGCTCGGGTTCGGCAGGTTCGGCGACGCCCGGGTCGTTCACCTGGCCGACTCCCCGGCTGGCGTGGCCGCGCAGGTCGATCTCGCCGCTAGCGCGGCCGGTGATCTCGCCCGCATCCTCGCCGCGCTCGCCGGTGCAACCGGCACGGTGTCCAGGAGCGAGCGCGACGCGTGGGTGACGCGCCTTCGCGACGAGGAGGACGGTCGCCGCGCCCGCGAGGTCGACGACCTGGAAGCCGACGTGACGCCGATCCGGCCGACGCGCGTCTACGGCGAGTTGCGCCGCCGCCTCGAGCGCGACGCGATCGTCATCGGCGACGGCGGCGACTTCGTGTCGTACGCGGGGAAGTACGTCGACACGTACCGCCCTGGCGGCTTTCTCGACCCCGGGCCATACGGTTGCCTCGGCACGGGATCGGGGTACGCGCTGGCCGCCGCTCTCGCGCACCCGGACCGGCAAGTCGCGGTGATGTGGGGCGACGGCGCGCTCGGATTCTCGCTCGGTGACCTCGACAGCCTGGTGCGCTTCGGCGTGGACGTCGTCGGCATCGTGGGCAACAACGGGATCTGGGGACTCGAGAAGCATCCGATGCAGCTCATCTACGGGTACGACGTGGTCGCCGAGCTGCGCCCGGGAACCCGCTACGACGAGGTGATGACCGCGCTCGGCGGCCACGGCGAGCTCGTGACCGAGCCGCACGAGATCGGCCCCGCGCTCGACCGGGCGTTCGCGACGCCGGGCCCGTCGCTCGTGAACGTGCTCACCGACCCCGCCGACGCCTACCCGCGGTCGAGCAATCTCGGCTAGATCACCGCGATACGAAGCCGAACCGACCGCCGCACGGGCGCCACTTGCCGTCGATCTCACGGAGCTGCAGGTGCACGAAGTCGCTGCGGCCCCCCTTGATGTCGGGGTTGAGGTCCGCCTTGACCGTCGCGCGCTTGCCATCGAGATGGACGTCGAATGGGGACACCTCGACACCGGTGGTCGTGAAGAACAGGTCCTGGAAGTACCGTTCAACAGTCCGTGGGGACGCGTCCACACGCTCTGAGGCGCAGAGCTGGCTGTACGCGGCATCGAACTGGCCGCGCGTGACGTCGTGTAGGTAGTGGTTGGCGGCGTCGATCGGCGGCTTGATCTTCCGGATCCAGATCGTCCCGCTGGCGACGCCCAGTCCCACGATGGCGACGACCGCGCCGACCAGCAGGTAGATCCACAGGCGGAGCCGGCGCCGCTTCGGCGGACGCGGTGTCGACGCCGGTGGCGGCGTGGGTGGTGGCGGCGGCGCCGTCCAGGGCGCCGACGGTGGGGGCGATGCGGGCGGCTGGGGGCTCCGCCACGGCGGTGGCTCGTCGGCCACGCGGCTTAACCCCCGACGGCCTTCTCGAGGAAGCGGGCGCGCTCGACGACGACGCGGGTGATCTTTCCGGCGGCCACGAGCCCGCGCGCGTCGGTCACGGTCACCCGGAACGTGAGGCGGCGGCCCTGCACGGCCTCGAGCATCGCTTCCGCCTTCACGTGGCTGCCGACCGCGGTCGGCGCGAGGTGGTCGAGCTGCACGCGGTAGCCGACGGTCGTCGTGCCGTCACCGAGGCGGTCCCCGACCGCCAGCACGGTCGCCGATTCGGCGAGGCCCACGACCCGACCGGTCGCGAGCACGGGGACGTCACCGCTCTGGAACGCAGGCGCGGTGTCGTGCTCGGTCACGACCATCTCGACCGTGCCGACGAGTCCCGGCTGCAAAGTCACCGGCGTAGGGTAGCTGCGACGGGCGTCCAATCCTCAGCAACGGTGGGAGCGCGAGTGATCGACGAGCACGTGCTCGAACAGACCTTGCACGCCGCGTTACGCGGCGGCGGCGACTTCGCCGAGGTCTTCGCCGAGGACCGCCGCGCCTCGTCAGCTCGTCTCGACGACGCCAAGGTCGAGGAGCTGACGTCGGGCCGTGAGCGCGGCGCCGGCATCCGTGTCGTCGCGGCAGGGAGGGCACCACGACCGTCGCCGGCCTCGAGCGCCGGCACGTCGAGCCCCCGCACGAAGTGCGCGTCCTCCCTGGATCGGTCGAGAAGGTCCGCAAGGTGCAGCTGCTCGAGCGGGCCGACGACGCCGCCCGCGCCGAAGGCGACGCAATCCGTCAGGTGAGCGTGTCGTACGCGGACTCGCGGCGCCGCATCCTCGTCGCCAACTCAGACGGCCTGCTGGCGAGCGACGACCAGGTCCGCACGCGGTTCTTCGTCCAATCGGTGGCGGAAGCCGACACGGGTATGCAGACGGGCATGGAGGCCCCGGGCTTCACCGTCGGGTTCGAGATGTTCGACGATGTCGAGCCCGAGGAAGTCGCACGCACATCAGCGCGGCGCGCGCTCACCATGCTCCGAGCTCGCCCCGCGCCGTCGGGGAAGCTGCCCGTCGTACTGAAGCGCGGCGCCGGGGGTGTCCTTTTCCACGAGGCGTGCGGGCACGGCCTCGAGGCGGACCTCGTCGCGAAGGACGCGTCGGTGTTCCGCGACCGCGCCGGCGAGCAGGTCGCGTCGCCGCTCGTGACGTTGGTCGACGACGGAACGCTCGCCCGCGAGTGGGGCGCCTACGCGATCGACGACGAAGGCGCACCAGCGCGGTCGAACGTCCTCATCGAGCGGGGCGTCCTCACCGACTACATGTGGGACCTGCTGCGCGCGCGCAAGGAGGGTCGTGAGCAGAGCGGCAATGGCCGCCGCGAGACGTATCAGCACCTGCCAATGGTGCGGATGACGAACACGTATCTTCGTGCCGGCGAAGACGACCCCGAGGAGATCGTGCGCCAGACGCCGTACGGCATCTACTGCGCGCAGCTCGGCGGCGGGCAGGTGAACACGGCCACGGGCGACTTCGTGTTCGGGATGACCGAGGCGTACCTCATCGAGAACGGCGAGATCACCGAGCCCGTCCGCGCCGCCAACCTCATCGGCAACGGTCCCGAGACCCTGCGTCTCGTCGACGCGGTGGGGAGCGACTTCGGGACGTGGCCGGGCACGTGTGGAAAGTTTGGCCAAGGCGTGCCGGTCTCGGCCGGGCAGCCGACGCTGCGCGTGGCCGAGTTGACGATCGGCGGCACCGCCGGTGAGTGACGGGGGCGCGCCCGACCTGCTCGAGCTCGCGCGGAGGGTCGCGGGCGGCGCCCGCGCCGGTGAGGAGGTCGAGGCGTACGTCGTGCGGTCCCGCGAGACCGAGGTGCGCGTCTTCGACGGTGACGTGGAATCGCTGTCGGTGGCGGGTGTCGAGGGCGTCGGCGTGCGCGTGATCAACGATCACCGGCAGGGGTTCGCGTGGGCCGGCTCCCTCGACTCCGAGGTCGTCGACGAGACCGTGGGCGAGGCCCGTGACAACGCCGACTTCGGCGAGCCCGACGAGTGGAACGGCCTGCCGTCGCCGTCCGACTACGAAGCCGTCGTGCCCGCCGACCTCGACGTGTGGCGCGAGTCCCTCCTCGCCGTGTCCGCCGACGACAAGGTGGAGCTGGCACTCGAGCTGGAGCGGGCGACTCGCAGCGCCGACACGCGCGTGCGCGGCGTCGAGTACGCCGGGTACGGGGACACGGCCGTCGAATCGGCGGTGGCGAGCTCGCTCGGGGTCTCCGCGACCAGTCGCCGCACGATGTGCTCGTGTTCGTCGTTCGCCATGGCCGGCGACGGCGACGACACGCAGACCGGCTACGGCTTCTCGGTCGGCCGAGCCTTCGACGACCTGGACGCCATTGACGCGGCGGCGACATCGGCCGAGCGCGCCGTGCGGTTGTTGGGAGCGGCGAAGCCGCGCACGCAGCGCCTCCCCGTGGTGCTCGATCCGCTCGTGACGCGCTCGTTGCTGGCCATCGTCGGCGGCGCGCTGGGCGGCGAGGTCGTGTTGAAGAACCGTTCGATCTTCGTGGGGCGTGAAGGCGAGCTCGTCGGCGCGCCCTGTGTCACGCTCCGCGAGGATCCCACCCTCCCGGATGCGCTCGGCGCCGCGAGCCACGACAGCGAGGGTGTTCCGACGCGGCCTGTCGACCTCATCGCGGGCGGGCGGCTTCTCGGGTACCTGCAGAACTCGTACACCGGTCGCCGGTCGGGCACGACCACCACCGGCTCGGGGGTGCGGGGCGGGTTCAAGTCGACGCCGGGCGTCGGCGCCCGGGCGCTGTACCTCGAGCCTGGGCCGCGCTCGCCGCAGGAGATCCTCGCCTCGGTGCCGGGCGCGCTTTACGTGCAGTCCGTGAGCGGGCTGCACTCGGGCACGAACCCGGTGAGCGGGGATTTCTCGGTGGGCGCGGAGGGCTTGATGGTGCGTGACGGCGAGCTCGCCGAGCCGGTGCGGGAGGTGACGATCGCCTCGACGCTGCAGCGGATCCTGCTCGACGTGGCCGAGGTCGGCGCCGATCTCGCGTGGCTCCCAGGCGGCGGTGCCGGAATGACGCTTCTTGTGAGCGAAATGACGATGAGCGGCGAATAGGTACGACGGCGATGCGAACCTCACCCGGAAGAGTTCCGGTCCAGGTACGCATCGAGAGGGCAGGGCGATCGTGATGGACGAGCTCGAGGGCAGGGTGGCGGTCGTGACGGGCGGAGCGAGTGGGATCGGCCTGGCTCTCGCTCACCGGCTCGCGGCTGAGGGCATGAAGCTCGCGATCGCAGACGTCGAGCACGACGCGCTCGGCGCCGCCGCGGAGCAGCTCGCAGACGCCGGCGCCGACGTGCTGGCGGTGCGCACCGACGTCAGCGATGCCGACGCCGTGGAGGCGTTCGCGGCGCAGGTGCGCGACCGGTTCGGCGCGTGGCACGTCGTCTGCAACAACGCCGGCGTCGGCGGCTCGGATTCTTGACGTGGGAGACCCCGCCGTCGGAATGGCGGTGGGTGATGGGCGTGAACCTGATGGGCGTGATCAACGGGATCCGCACGTTCGTGCCGGCGCTCGTCGAACAGAACGAGGGACACGTCGTGAACACCGCCTCGCTGGCCGGCCTCACCACGATCCCGTTCATGGCGCCGTACAGCGCGACCAAGCACGCCGTGCTGGCCGTCTCCGAGGTCATGTTCCACGAGCTGACGATGCTCGGATCTGCCGTGAAGATCACGGTGCTCTGCCCGGGCTTCGTCAAGACCCGCATCGCCGATGCCAACCGGAACTGGCTCGAGCGTCTCGGGCCCGAGCCGCAGCACGACGACCCCGATGGCGAGATCATCGAGCCGCTGGTGCGCGGGCTCGTCGACGCCGGGAAGGCGCCCGAGGAGCTCGCGGACCAGGTACTCGACGCGATCCGCGACGAGCAGTTCCTCGTGATCACCGAGCCCGAGATGTCTCGGGGCGCGGTCGACAGCCGGGGAGCGATCCTCGACGGCGGCAACCCGACCTTGCCGCTCCTGGGGTGAGCGTCAGGACGGACGCGTGCCGCGCTGTTCGAGGATCGCGTCGAGCTCGGTGATCGCGGCCAACGGCTCCTCGCCGAAGTGCACCGCAGAGATCCCGACGGCGCGCGCGGCCTCGACATTGGCGCGGTTGTCGTCGACGAACACGCTCGCCGAGGGCGGCACGTCCAGCCGCTCGCACGTCAGGAGGTAGATGCGGGGATCGGGTTTGCGCATGCCGACCTCACTCGAGTCCACGACCACCTCGAACAGCTCGTCGACCGGGAACGTGGCCCGCCACGCCGAGCCGAACTCCTTGACGTTGTTCGTGAGCAGCGCCACCTTGAGACCGTCGGTCCGGAGCCGGCGGATCCGGTGCACGACCGGCCAGTGGATGCCGAGAGGCATGTCACGCGTGAAGCGCTGGTACGCGTCGAGGTCGATCTCGCGGCCGAGCACCGTCGGCGCCCGTTCGACGACGCCGGCCATGTACTCCTCGAAGCCGATCTCGCCGACCTCGAGCCGGTGCCAGTCGTGCGTCACGGCGGACGCGGCTTCGGCGGCGCCGTCGCACGGGTCGCCGCCCGCCTCGTCGCGGCCCTCCAACCCGATGTACGCGCCTTCGCCGAAGATCAGTTCGAGGACCGAGCCGGGCGGGTAGCCCATGTCGGCTTCGAACCGACCGATCCCGCGGAACAGGGGACTCGAGATGACACCCCCGTAGTCCCAGATCACCGCTTCGACGGGCTCCGCCACGAGTGGAGGCTACCGGCGCACCGCGCACGTGTTCATCGCAGGCCGGTGGCGAAGATGAGGATGACGGCGACGCCGGCCGCGATTCGATAGATGACGAAGGGCGTGAACGTGTGCGTCTGGAGGAACTTGAGTAGCAACGCGATCACGAGGAACGCGCTGACCGCGGCTGCGAGCATGCCCCACAGGAACGGCGCGACGTAGTTGCTCGGGATGCCACCGTCGCGCGCCACCTCCAGACCCTTGAACAGCCCGGCGCCGGCGATGATCGGGAGGCTCATCAAGAATGACAAACGCGTCGCCGCCGTCCGGTCGAACTGGAGCCAACGGCCCATCGAGATCGTGATCCCCGAGCGTGACACTCCGGGCTGCAGCGCCACTGCTTGCGCACCGCCCATCAACAGCGCGTCGCGCAGCCGGAAGTCGTCCTGATGGCGCCGGTTGGGCAGGCGGTCGGCGAGGTACAGCACGACGGCGAAGACGATGAACATGGAGCCGATGAGGACGGGCTGACCGAGGTGGTCCTCGATCGGTCCCTCCAACGCCGCACCGACGATGGCGCCCGGGACCGCCGACAGGAGCAATAGCCAGGCCATGCGCTCGTCGACCGTCTGGATGCTCCGCCGCCAGAACGATCGCCAGCCCGCCGCGATGTAGCGGACGAGGTCGTGACGGAAGTACCACGCCGCCCCGACGAACGTCCCGACGTGCAACGCGACGTCGAACGTCTTGTTGAGGCTCGGGTGGTCAGTGAGTTCCGTCCACTTGAACAGCTCGGGCACGAGGAGCAGGTGACCGCTCGAGGAGATCGGGAGGAACTCGGACAGCCCTTGCACGATGCCGAGCACGATCGCGTGGAGGATCGGCAATTTTCTCCTGACGCCGTCGCAAGCTCCGGCTCTGCGCAGGCGGTCGGCAAAGCCGCCGCCGGCGCCGCCGCAGCCTAGGTGGCGGGTCTCACGGGTTCACCATCGCGGCGTCCTCGGGCGGCACGAGCGCGAGTGTGACGACGCCGGTCGCGGCGGCGAAGGCGAGCCGGGGCGCGTCGGCCTCGGTCACGAGCAGCGTGACTCCGAGAGCGCCGCCGCTCGACCCGGGCGAGGAGCGCTGCACGGTGCCGGTCTCGACCGCGGCCGGTGCGTCGTCGGTGCCGAGAACGAGCACACCGCGAGCCGCCGTCACGGTCGGGGCCTCACCGCTCGTGCCGCCACCGCCGGCATCGAACGTTACGAGCACGTCCACCCCGCTGCCCACGGGCGGGCGCAACGCGTCGCGCACGACGATCCGCAGCGCGCGCATCCCGGGCGGGATCGCACCGTTCAGACCGGTGCGGTTTCGGGGCGCGAGGTTGCCGCCGCCGACGAAGGCGCCGCGCGGAACCTGCACGTCGATGACGCGCCCGCGCGCCTCGCGGGGTGACAGCGCGCCTGCGGGCAGCTGCGACCGGTGCACCGATCGCACGGTCAGGTCGTCGCTCCTGATCGTCGTGCCGACGTGGAGCTCATGGGCGGCGACGGCCACGTCGCGCAGCGGGCCGAGCGTGCTGGCGCGCCGGCGCAGCGCCGCGAGATCGGTCGCGACGACGGCCGCGGTGACAACCGCGATGAGGATCGCGCCGAGCCACAGGAGCACGGCGCGTGGTGAACGGCGAGGCATGAGGTTCCCCTTCTCGACTGGCGGCGCGCGGGCCGCGGAGGAAGGGGGAGTGGCCGAGAAAGTTGGTGGGCGTCAGCTCGAGGACGAGCCGGACTTGGACGTCTCGCCCTTGGAGCCCTTGGAGCCGTCGCTCCCCGAGCCCTTCGACGGCTCGCTCTTCGAGCCGTTCGAGTCGGAGCCGGTGGAGCTCTTCGACTCCTTCGAGCCGGAGCCCGAGCCGTTGCCGTTCGCGCCGTCCTTCGCCGGCTCCTTGTCCTTGCCGCGCTTGCCGGCGGCACGGTTGTCGGTCCGGTAGAAGCCGGGGCCCTTGAGCACGATGCCGGCCGGCGACATCACCTTCGTGACCTTGCCGCCGCACCCCGGGTGCCGCTCGAGGGAGTCGTCATGGATGGACTGCCAGAGCTCGAACTGCTCGCCGCACTTCGCGCACTGGTACCGGTAGGTCGGCATCGTTCCTCGGTCCTGCATGAGGCCGTTGGCACTCTCGGGTTTCGACTGCTAATGCTACCGGAGTGACGGGCGTTCTGCTCCTCGTCCCTCTCGCATACTTCCTCGGGACCTTCCCGACCGCCGCGCTCGTCGCTCGGGCCACCGGGCACGACGTCATGGCCGAGGGCTCGGGGAACCCGGGCGCTTCGAACGTGTACCGCCTCGCGGGCTGGAAGGCGGGGCTCATCGTCTTCGTCGGCGACTTCGCCAAGGGCGCGATCCCGTCCGCCGCCGGCCTCCTCCTCGCCGGGCACCTCGGCGCGTACGTCCTCGGGGTCGCCGCCGTTGTCGGCCACGTGCTCCCAGTGGTGTCGCGGTTCCGTGGCGGGCGCGGGGTGGCCACCGCGGCCGGCGTGCTCGCCGTCATCTACCCGCTGATCGCGCTCGGGCTCGCGATCGTGTGGTTCGTCATTGCGCGTGGGCTCGGGAAGGCGTCGGTGGCGTCGCTCGTCGTGACGATCGCGTTCCCCGTGCTCGTCGCGGCGACCGGCAACTCGTGGGGCGACGTCGTCGTCACCTCCGTGCTCGCGCTCGTGATCCTCGCCCGTCACCTGCCGAACCTGCGTCGCCTGGTTCGGGGCGAAGAGCCCGGGCTCGGGCAGGATCCGCCGGGCGGTAGCGTCTCGCAGTGATGACGGTGCGCAAGGCGGTAATCCCCGCGGCCGGCCTCGGCACGCGCTTTCTGCCGGCGAGTAAGAGCATCCCGAAGGAGATGCTGCCGCTCGTCGACCGTCCGACCATCGAGTACGTCGTGGAGGAAGCCGTCCGCGCCGGGGTCCGCGACATCCTCGTCGTGAACGGCCGGGGCAAGGGACCGATCGAGGACCACTTCGACCGCGCTCCGGAGTTGGAAGCGGTCCTCGAGCAGAAGGGCAAGCACGAGCTGCTCAAGCAGGTGCAGGCACTCGCGGACCTCGCCGATCTCCACTTCGTGCGCCAGCCCGAGCCGCTGGGCCTCGGACACGCGGTGTCGATGGCGCGGGAGCACGTCGGGGAGGAGTCCTTCGCGGTGCTGCTCGGCGACGACGTGATGATCGACGACTCGGCCCTGCTGCGCAGCATGATCGAGATCCACGACCGAGAGCAGGCGTCGGTGATCGCGCTGCTCGAGGTGCAGGGCGACGAGATCTCCTCGTACGGGTCGGCCGAGGTCGAGGCGGTTGGGGACGACGTGTTCCGGTTGAAGTCGGTCGTCGAGAAGCCGAAGCCGGCCGACGCACCCTCCAACCTCGCCGTGATCGGCCGGTACGTGCTGCGGCCCGCCATCTTCGATGCCCTCGATCGCATCGAGCCCGGCGCCGGCGGCGAGCTCCAGCTCACCGACGCGATCGGCGTGCTGGTCAGGGAGGATGCGGTGCTCGGGCGGCGCTTCACGCACGGGCGCTACGACGCCGGCATGAAGGTCGACTACCTCCGGGCCAACCTCGAGCTCGCGCTCGACCGGCCCGACCTCGCCGACGACGTCGAGGCGATGATCGCCGAGGTCGTGCGTCGGCGCGGCCTGGTCTGACGGTCGCATGATCCCGCTCGCCGACGTCCAGGGCGAGATCCTCGAAGCGACCACTCCACTCGCGCC
>WNGB01007595.1_pt1 | contig 15600 bp, 13 predicted proteins | sample 5400681 | NCBI WGS metagenome assembly WNGB01 (sample SAMN13153367, study PRJNA577476) | soil metagenome | isolation source: 115 cm soil or saprolite under grassland replicate 2 | place: USA:California | collected 2016-06-15
AACGGCGACTTCGACGCCTACTGGACCTACCACCTCGCCCAGGAGCAGCAACGAACCCACCACACCCGCTACCTCGGCGGCGTCATCCCCTCCTGAACAGCACCGACCAACCAGTCACTCCCAAAGATCCGCACCCAAATGATTTGGAGTGAGAGTAGGCCTGAGGCAAGCGTGTGAAGGGAGATTCTGAGGAGTAAGAAGACGTGGATATTTCTTGTTGAGAAGCGGTCGGCTACTGGACGAGGGGTAGTAGGAGCCGCTCGGCTGCTGATCGCTGTCGTCACGGGTGGCGTACGACAGAGTGATGGGATCACCCAATAGGGGCGCCCCGCGGCTGAAGCGGGTCGCCAGGGGACACGTGGTGCGGCCGTCGCCTTCGCGGACTGGATGCCATGGGTTAGGGTCTGGTCCACGCGGTGCTTGCGTGCCGGGGCTCATTCGAGTGGAGGTGTGCCTTGAGATCCGTGCTGAGGCCGTTGGCCGAGCGTATCGAGGAGATCCAGCAACTCGACGGCGCCGGGGAGGCGCTGAAATCCCTGGTCGACCGCTACGTGCCCCCGCGCACCGAGGTCAAGGACCTGCTCAGCGGGACCTGGCTGGGCCACCCGCTGCACCCGGTGCTGACCGACGTGGTGCTGGGCGCCTGGACCAGCTCGTTCTTGCTGGACCTGATACCCGGGCGCCGCACCCGCAAGGCCTCTAACCGGCTGGTCGACATCGGCATGCTGGCGGCGGTGCCGACCGCGCTGGCCGGCCTGTCCGACTGGGCCGACACCTGGGGCCGCCCCCGCCGGGTGGGGCTGGTCCACGCCAGCGCCAACGCCGTCGCGCTGTACCTGTACGTGAGCTCATCGCTGGCCCGCAAGCGGGGGCGGCGGCTGCGCGGCTGGTGGCTGTCAGCGACCGGCTTCGGGGTGATCACCACCTCGGCCTACCTCGGTGGCCACCTGTCGCTCGGCAAGGGCATCGGCGTGGACCAAACCGCCTTCGACGAGGGGCCGACCGATTGGCAGCCGGTCATCGCCGACGCGGACCTGCCGGAGGGCACGCCGACCCCCGCGACCGTCGGCGCGGTGCCGCTGCTGCTGGTCCGGCGCGGCGCCACCATCCACGCGATCTCCAACCGGTGCAACCACCGGGGCTGCTCGCTGCACGAGGGGGACTTCTCCGGCGAGACCAGCGTGGTGTGCCCGTGCCACGGGAGCACCTTCAGCCTGGAGGACGGGGCGCTGCTACACGGCCCGGCCACCGCGCCGCAGCCCGCCTACCTCACCCGGGTGCGCGACGGCAAGGTGGAGGTCCGGCTGGTCCACGCCTAACCCCGCTGGGCCCATCAGGCACTGGTGGGCGATCCGCCGAGCGGTGCGGAACATACGATGACCTCTTGGCGGTGGCTCTGGGCCGGCATGGGCGGTCATGCAGGCGGGGTGGGGCTGATCAGCCCGGTCTGGTAGGCCACTACTACCAGCTGGGTGCGGTCGCGGGCGCCGAGCTTGACCATCGCCCGGCTGACGTGGGTCCGCGGGGTGGCGGTAGTACGCGGTGTCATCAGAACTGTGCATGTGCTGGGCCTCGGGCGCGAGCCCGAGCTGCGCCGGACGATCGCAGCAGGCGGTTGCCCTCGCAGTTCGAGCCATTTCACCTGACAGGGCGAACGTTGCCGGCAACGGCACTAGAAGTGCGAGGTCGGCCGTCCTAGGCTGGAGGTAATGCGTACCTGCCCCTCCTGCCTGGAGGAGAACTCGGACCGTGCGCGCTTCTGCCAGGTGTGTGGCGCACCACTTAGGCAGACGGCGCCCGAGGAGGTCCGCAAGACCGTAACGGTCCTGTTCTGCGACGTCGTGGGATCGACGCGACTCGGAGAGAGCCTTGACCCCGAAGCGCTCACCCGAGTGATGCGTGGTTACTTCGACCGGACGAAGGCGATCATCGAGCGCCACGGAGGCACGGTGGCGAAGTTCATCGGCGACGCGGTCCTTGGGGTCTTCGGTGCCCCCCTTGCCCATGAGGACGACGCCCTCCGGGCGGTCCGTGCAGCGGATGAGGCGCGGCGAGACCTCCACTCCCTGAACGAAGAGTTCACTGCCCAATGGGGAGTGCGTATCGAGACCCGCATGGGCATCAATACCGGCGAGGTCATCGTCGGCGCGTTCAATCGCGGGGAGGGTATCGCCATCGGCGACGCGATGAACCTTGGAGCCCGCCTCGAGCAGCACGCCGGCCCCGGAGACATCCTGCTGGGGGAGGCAACCTACGGCCTTGTCCGCCACGCCGTGGAGGCGGAGCCTCTGGAGCGCTTCCCGGTGAAGGGGAAGGCCATCCCTGTCTGTGCATTCCGGCTGCTCCGGGTGGTGCCGTCGGCGGAGCCCTTGCGTCGGCGCCTTGATGCGCCCCTGGTTGGGCGAAGCGACGAGTTGAGCGCGTTGGACATGATATTCCGAACCGTCGTCAGGAAGCGCCGGTGTCGTCTGGCAGCTGTTATGGGCGAGCCTGGAGTCGGAAAGACCCGGCTGGTGGGAGAGTTGCTGGATCACCTCGCACCGGAGGCCGAGATCCTTCGAGGGCGGTGCCTGTCCTACGGAGAAGGCATCACGTTCTGGCCGGTCGCTGAGATCGTGCGCCAGGCGGCGCGGATCTCCGATGACGAGGCGCCGGACAGGGGCTTGGTCGCTGTGCGCTCCCTGCTCGGAGGGGAGCCAGATGCCGATGGAATCGCCGCCAGGGTTGCTGCCGTAGTCGGACTGACTTCAGGCACCTACCCGATCCAGGAGACGTTCTGGGCCGCGAGGAAGCTGTTTGAGGCCATGGCCCGGCGGCACCCGCTGATTGTCCTCATCGAGGACATCCACTGGGCCGAGCCGGCGCTGTTCGATCTCATTGACCATATGGCACGGTTGACCAGGGACGTACCCGTCCTTCTCTTGTGTACGGCGCGCCCTGACGTCACGGAGCGGCAGCCCGGTTGGCCCCCCGAGGAAAGTGAGGTCGTGCGTGTGGAGCCGCTTTCGGACCTTGAGGTCGAGCGGCTTATCGCCGGGCTCCTCGGTACCGGTGGGATGGAGAGCAGGATCAAATCGAAGCTCGTCCAGGCCGCCGACGGCAACCCGTTATTCGTCGAGCAATTGGTCTCGATGTTGATCGGTGAGGGACTGCTCGTCCGCGACGACGGGCACTGGATGGGTCGCGGTGACCTCTCCACCGTCCGTGTGCCAACCACGATCTCCGCGCTGCTCGAAACCCGACTTGATCAGCTCGGCGCCATCGAGCGGAGCACCCTTGAGCGGGCCGCGGTCGTCGGCAAGGTCTTCTCCCGCAGCTCGGTGGCTGCCCTGCTACCCGACGAGCTCCGCCAGAACGTCGGGATGTCCCTTCTGTCCTTGGAACGCAAGGAATTCGTCCGCCCGGACCCCTCCAGGTTCCTCGGAGAACAGGCCCTAGCCTTTCGCCACGCCCTGATTCGGGACTCGGCCTACCAAGGCATGCTGAAGCAAACACGGGCAGAGCTGCACGAGCGCTTCGCTGACTGGCTGGAGGCCACGGCCAGCCAGCGACTGTCCGAGTACGAGGAGATCCTCGGCCACCACCTGGAGCAGGCCTATCGCCACCGGGCGGCGCTCGGGCCTGTTGATGAGGAGGGCCGAGCCCTGGCAGGCCGGGCAGCAACGTGGCTGATCCCCGCAGCCCGCAGGGCGTCCGCCCGCGGTGACGTCGCTGCTCGAGTGAACCTGTTCGGCCGGGTGGAGGAACTGCTTGACCGGGAGGACCCCCGACGCGGAGAGGTCCGGTTGGAGTCAGCGCTGGCGGTCAGCGCCTCTGGAGACGTGGAGCGCGCGGAAGCTCTTTTTGGTGAGATCGCCGACGAAGCGCGCGCGAGAGGGGAGCGACCGCTCGAGTTGCGAAGCCGGATCCACCGGCAATACCTGCGATCGCTCACCCATCCGACCGAAACACCACTCGCGCGTCTCTTGGCGGAAGGAGAGGAGGCCGTCACTGCGTTCACGGAGTTCGGTGACGACGGTGGGCTCGCGTCGGCTTGGCATCTGATCGCTACGGCGCACTATATCTGGAGCAATCAGGGCTCCCGCCTTCAAGCTGCCCAGCAGGCCCTGGAGCACGCGACGAGGGCAGGCGACATCGAGCTTGCCTCGAGGTGCGTCAGCCACATTGCCTTGGCCATGCTGCACGGGTCGACCCCAGCGAAGACGGCCGTGCAACAGTCGGAGGACCTACTTGCCCGCTTCCCCGGGCGACCACAATTCGAGTTCGTGATTACCACTCCGATGTGCGTCTCCCTCGCAATGCTGGGTCGCTTCCAGCAGGCACGTGAGGCTGCGGCTCGGGCAAAGGCTATCGCCGAGGATCTCGGTTCGAAATGGAGCATCGCATTGATTCTCTGGATGGCCGGCGATGTCGAGCGCTTGGCAGGAGAGTGGGAGGCCGCGGAACGCCTGTACCGAAGAGGGTATGAAATCTATGAGCGGATGGGCGAGAAGACGCTGTTATCCACGTTGGCAATCTTCCTTGGGGATGCGGTGTACGCCCAGGGCCGCCATGACGAGGCCTTCGGGCTGACTCAGGTGAGTAGGGAGGCAGCCTCCCCCGAAGACGTCGTGTCTCAGATGTTCTGGCGGGCGCTCCGGGCGAAAGTGCTCTCCAGAAGGGGCGCCACCTCCGAGGCCGAAAGCCTCGGGAGAGATGCGGTGGAGGTCGGCCGAAAAGTGGACTGCATCGACCTGCAAGGCGACGTGCTCATGGACCTGTCCGAAGTGCTGCGGCTCGCCGGGCATCCGCATAAAGCCCGCGAAGCAGCCGAGGAAGCCCTCAGCCGCTACAAGCAGAAGGGCAATGTCGTGTCTGCCAGCCGAGCGCGAGCCGGACTGGCAGATCTCCGAGGCTAACGTTAGCGTGCAAGACCGAGCCGCCGCCCGGCCGCTGCCATGCCCTTGCCCGCTACCCGCCGTCGCATCCGCCTGGTCTGGGTTGATGCCGCCTATGCCGGCAAGCTGGTCGCCTGGGCGGCCGCCAGGCTGGGCGTGCGGGTCGACATTGTCCGCAGACGCCTGGCCCACGCCTTCCAGGTTCGGTCGATGACGGGCGTGAGCTCGCCGGCCTCGATCAGCTCGCCCACGCTCCGCAGGTCCTCCTGGTTCACCTTGGCATTCAGCCCGTACAGCTTCTGACCCACGAACAGCGACACCAGGGGCGCCCGGAGGACCCCGCGGAAAAGCCCCCGGTCCATGGCCCACCACCGTCGCCGCCGACGATCACCAGGGTCCCCTTGCGGGTGAGGGCGCGGCGAAGTTGCGCCAATAGTCGGCGGCCCGCCGTATCGACGATCACCTCCCAGCGTCGCCGGCCGTCGGTGAAGTCCTCGCGCGTGTAGTCGATCACCTGGTGGGCGCCGATCGACCGGACCAGGTCCAGCTTGGTCGTGCTGCACACGCCCGTGACCTCCGCGCCGAAGGCGCTGGCGAGCTGCACCGCCAGCGAGCCCACCCCGCCGGCCGCCCCGATGATCAGCACCTTGTGTCCCGGCTGCACCCCTGCCTTGTCGCGCAGGGCCTGAAGGCCGTCTACCGTCACCACCCGCTGTTCGCGGCGTCGAGCATGAGGTCTGGAGCGATGGTCTGCCGCTGTCCGCGGCGTTGGAAGGCGGCGACGTCCTGGTGATCGGCAACGGCGCCGTCCTGATCGGGATGGGCCGGCGTACCCGGCCCGCTGCCGTGGAGGCGCTCGCCGAGCGGTTGTTCGACGCCGGCGCGGTACGGCAGGTGATCGCCGTGCCACTCCCGCCCCAGCGGTCGACGATGCACCTGGACAGTGTGCTCACGATGGTCGATCGCGACGCGTTCACCGTCTATCCGGGGTTGAAGGAGGCGTCGACCGGCTACCTGCTCGAGTCAGGACCAAACGGCGTCACCGTCCAGCACGAGGACGAGCTGTTCCCGACGATCGCGCGGGTGCTCGAGTTCCCAAAGGTGCGGGTGTTCGAGACCGGCGGCGACCGCTACGAGGCCGAGCGGGAGCAGTGGGAGGACGGCAACAACGTGCTCGCACTGGCGCCGGGCGTGGTCGTCGCCTACGAGCGCAACGTCGAGACGAACACGCGGCTGCGGCACGACGGGATCCAGGTGATCACGATCGAGGGGTCCGAGCTCGGCCGCAGCCGGGCCGGTCCGCGTCGCATGTCGTGTCCGATCGAGCGTGACGCGCTCCCCAACTACGCCTGAGGTGGCTGGTCCGCCAGGCCAGCGCCGATCCACGCAGGGGCACGCGGCAGCGAGGCCGGCGCTCGTGGCAGCGGCCTGGCAGCCGAGCGTCGTAGCGTCGTCGCCATGGCACGGCACCACGGCGGACAGAACTCCCACACAGGCACGGCTCATGGCTCAAAACCACGACATAGGCTGGGCGCTATAGTAGGGCACTGATCACGCAGGAGGTGATCTCTGGTGACCGAGCAGCGCGACTGGCCACCCGAGCAATCGGCCAAAGGGACCCTGCGCCCTGGCATGACACCGCCGCCGGGTATCTGGCGGTGCTGTTCGAGGATCCTGACGAAGCTAAGCGGGCCCAGCGCGGGCTCCAGGAGCGGGGCGTGCCCGAGGGTGATCTTCGGCTGTATGACGGCGAGGAGACGCTGCGCATCGCGGCGCGCCTGCAGCAGGAACGCTCCTTCCTGGCCAAGGTGATCAAGGAAATTGTGGTCGACCACCGGGCAGAAAAGCGCTGGCTGGGCAATGCCAGGGCAGGCGGTTCGCTGCTCTTTGTCTATGCCCCCACCAAGGAGCGGGCCAACCGGATGGTGGGGCTGCTCGCCGACTACCAGTACGGGTCGCTGGACTACTTCGGCGAGCACGGTGTGGAAGTCATCGAACGCGATGTCGGCTCGACCTCGACCGGGCAAGGGAATGATCGGCATGACCCGGACGATGACAGCGACCAGCATTCAGGCTTCTGATCTGCGGGTCCGGGGTGGGCCGGGGCCCGTTGGCGTGGGAGCGTGACCGAGTTGGGGTCCGAGGATGGTCGGCTGCCAGAGCAGCTGCAGTCTGAGGCTCATGCTGGTGGCCATGGCACCAAGGCCGTCGTCGTCGCCCTGCTGGCCAACCTGGGCATCGCCGTGGCCAAGTTCGTCGGCTACCTCGTCACCGGGGCGTCCTCGATGCTGGCCGAGGCCCTGCATTCGGTGGCCGACTCGGGCAACCAGGCGATGCTGCTGGCCGGCGGCCGCCTGGCCCGGCGCGGGCCCGACCCCGGCCACCCCTTCGGGCACGGCCGGGTCCGCTACTTCGCCGCGTTCCTGGTCGCGGTGGTGTTGTTCACCCTGGGGTCGCTGTTCTCGCTGTATGAGGGCTACCAGAAGCTGCGTCATCCTCATGCGCTGGAGTCGCCGGTGGTCGCCTTGGCGATCCTGGCGGTGGGGTTGGTACTGGAGGGGCTGTCGCTACGCACCGCGGTCCGGGAGGCCAGCCCCATGCGGGGCCGCCAGAGCTGGTGGTCGTTCATCCGCACCACCAAGAACCCGGAGTTGGCGGTGCTGCTGTTGGAGGACACCGCCGCCGAGCTCGGCCTGAGCGTGGCCTTCGTAGGGGTCGGGCTGGCCGCGCTCACCGGCGACCCGTTGTACGACGCCCTGGGCACCCTCGCGATCGGGGCGCTGCTGGCGGTGGTGGCGGTGGTGTTGGGGATCGAGATGTTCAGCCTGCTGGTCGGGGAGGCGGCCTCGCCCCAGGAGCAGGCGGCGATCCGCCGCACGCTGGCCTCCACGCCAGGGATCGCCCAGCTGCTCCAGCTGCACACCATGCACCTCAGTCCTGATGAGTTGCTGGTGGTCGCCAAGGTCGAGATGGACCCGGACCTGTCCGCGGACAACGTGGCCAGGGTCATCGATGCGGCCCAGGCGCGGGTGCGCCAGGCGGTGCCGAGCGCCCGGGTCGTCTACCTGGAACCGGACCTTCCCCTGGCCGCGAGCTCGGGCCACGACAGCGGCGGCGCAGGCCGCCGTGGATCCCACTGAACCGTGTAAACCGCTATGCGTTCTCCTGACTTACCGCGTCTCCGGTGGGGTGGGGAACCCGGGCGTCGCATGGCGGAGCGGGCGCAGAACTTGCGACTGCAGGGCAACAGCGTTCCCAGACCACCAAAACGCCGCAGCCGGGCCATGCTGGATGGCGGAAGGGTCTCCTGCGGCGGCTACTTGAATTGCAGCAGGCCGATCGAGTTGTGGTGGGGGTCGACGAACCAGGCCGCCAACGCGAACCCGATGTCGGCCACACCGTCGACGGTGCCCAGCTCGGGGAGGTCCTGGAGCTGGACGCCCCGCGCCCGCAGCTCGGCGACCTCGCCGGCCAGGTCGTCCACCCGCCAGCAGGCCTTGGTCGCGGTATCGGCCGTCCCGGTCGTGCTCTTGGTGACCACCAGCCGGCTGTCACCCCCACACCGGAAAGTAAGGAACTGCTCGTCCTCCAACAGCACCTCCAGGCCAAGGGTGCCTTCGTAGAAGCCGCGGGCGACGCCGAGGTCGGTGGCCAGCAGCATCACGTCGACGGGGTACGTACCGAGCATGGGGAACCTCCTAGGTCGAAGGCCGGCCTGGTCATCAGCGCCGGCCGGGGTACAGCCATCGGTGCAGCAGCCTGGTCACCCGCGGCATGACCACCCAGGTCATCAGCGACACGGTCACCCCGGTGGTGACCGCCAGCCGGACCACCAGCGGCAGCCGCCCCAGCAGCGGCGCCGAGGCGACCACAACCAGAGTGATCAGCGGGAAGATCGTCATCCAGGTGACGAGGGCCATCTTGTAGGGCGGCGGCGGCGCCACGCCGGGCCGGGCGGGGAGGGTGAACCAACCCTCCAGGCCGGTGAGGACCTGGGTCCGCATCGGCCCGGCGACATGCGGCTCGGCGCGCTGCAGCCAGGCCTCGCGCTGGGGCGACTCCAGCCAGGCCCGCAGGTGGGCGACCGAGTCAAAGCGGTAGACGGTCCGGTACTCGTCGCTTGCCCCGGGGGCGGGACGGAACACCTCGATGCCGAGGTAGCCGGGGAAGGCCCTGGCCGCGCTGCTGATGCCGGCCAGGAACGCCTCGTAGGCCGCCTCATGCCCCGGCTTGACGCGCCGCGTGACGGTGGTGGTGACCGGCCCCTCCACCTCGGCTGGCAGCTCAGGATCCGAACTCATTCGCGCATCGCCTGTGCGGCGGCGATCGCGTCGGAATGGTGCAGGTCCATCAGGTCTCCTTGGGGTACGTGGTCGCGGCGGCTGTCGGGGGCGGGGGTGGCCACTGCCAGCGGGCCGAGCAGCAGCCAGCGGGTGCGGTCGGTGATCTGCAGGTGGCCGGTGATCCAGGCCAGGGTGATGGTGGTCAACCCGAAGGAGAGCCCGAAGGTGGTCGGCTTGCGCAACGAGATCGGCCCTTGCCAGGCGCCGCCGGCCACCAGCCAGGCGGCCAGGTGGGCCAGGCCGACCAGGATCAGGGTGGCGCCGACCAGGGAGGCGAACCACTGGGCGGACCGCGCCTGCCGCCACGCACCCGTCAGCGAGGCACCCATCCTGTTCGCCAGCGAGGGGGAGGCCACCGGTGCTGCCATTGCCGTCACCTCAGTCCTGCTGCTGACCTGGGGCGTCGCCGGCATCGTCGGAGTCCTGGAACCTCGACCGCCAGCCCAAGGGCATCCTCATGGGTTGCCGGGTTGTTGGAGGCTGGTGGCCAGCTTGTCGAGGACCTGCTCCAGGCCGGCCTTGGACAGCTCCAGGAGCTGGTCGGACACATAGCCGGATTCGGTGACGGTCAGCTCGGTCCGGTGCTTCCCCAGGTCGTGGAAGGTGACCAGGTGGCGCACGTCCTGAGGGAGCTCCGGAGGCAGCCCGATGCTGGCCGGGGGCGATCGTGTTGCCAGCCTCGTCGGCGAAGTTCTGGATGAACTCCAACCGCTGGTGGGGCCCGACGCGGCGGTAGGCCCAGGTGCTGGAGAGGTCCAGGCCCTGCGGGGAGCGCATGGCGACCAGCGAGGTCCCGCCTTCACGAACCTCCATCCTGGCCAGCGGGCAGGTGAAGCCGGTCGGTCCCCACCAGCGCCGCACCTGCTCGGGTCGGTCCAGGCCCGCCACACCCGCCCGAGGGGTGCCTCGACGACCCGGGTGACGACAAGGTCGCGTTGCTGGTTCTGGACCGGCATCTCGGTTCCCCCTTTCCTGGATCCCTGGCGGTGGGGAGCTAGCTGGTTCGGGTGGTGGTGATGTCGTAGGCGACGTTGCCGGGACCCGCGCCCGGGTCCGGCCGCCAGCCCCCCGACCCGGAGGTGCCGTCGGCGCTGAAGCTGCCGGTGTAGGTCGCCCCACCGTTGAGCTCGGTCCTGATGGTGACCTGGTCGCCCTGGAGGTCGTACTCATAGGGGATCGGGATCCCGACCATGCTGGAGTAGACGGTGGAGGGGAACTTGTCGGTGGCCGGGTCGTAGCCGATGACCTCCAGGCCCTGGACCTGGTAGCCGGCGAAGTTGAGCTCGGTGCGCTGTTGGAGGAAGAAGCCGCCGGGCAGCCACTCGAAGCTGAACCGTCCCGAGACGTTGTCCTGGGTGGCATCGAGGGTGCGGCCGGTCACCTTCCAGGTGCCGACGAACCGCTCCAGGCGCTTGAGCGCGGGGTCCGGGCCCGGCGGCATCGCCGGTGGGTTCTGGTGCTGGGCCATGACGACCTCCTTGGTCTGGGTTCCTTGCGACGTCCGGCGTCGCTGGTGGTTGCGATGGTCTCGGCGTGGTGTCGTCGGTCGCGGGTCTTGGTCGTGGCGAGCTGCCCGCCGGGGCCCTGACCGCCCTTGAGGCGCGGGAGGGGTCTACTGCAAGGCGGTGAACACCTCGCGGGAGCTCGACGACGGATCACGGCGGAACAGCGCCCTGGCCCAGAGGTAGCCGATCAGCCCGATGCCGACGCACCACGCCAGCGCGATGCTGGCGTTGTTGCCGATCGGGGTGCCCAGCAGCAGCCCCCGCAGCGTCTCGATGATCGGGGTGAACGGCTGGTGCTCAGCGAACCAGCGCACCCCGGCCGGCATCGACTCCGGCGGGACGACGCCGCTGCCGAGGATCGGCAGGAACGCCAGGAGCTGGACGTTGCTGGCGCCCTCGGGGCCCTTGGCGGCCAGGCCGGCGGCGGCCGCCGGCCAGGTGAGCGCGAGGGTGAGCAGCGCCAGCAGGCCGGCGGCGGCGAGCCACTCGACGGCGGTGGCGTTGGGCCGGAAGCCGATCACCAGCGCGACGCCGATGACCAGCACGATGGCGATGATCGTCTGGAGCACGCTGCCCAGGACGTGCCCGGTCAGCACCGCCGCCCGGGAGATCGCCATCGTCCGGAAGCGGTTGATGATGCCGGCGGTCATGTCGAGGTTGACGCTCAGCGCCGTCGACAGGGCCCCGGACGCCGCGGCGATCACGATGACGGCGGGGGTGAGGTAGTCGGTGTAGTCGATGGCGCCGTTGGAGAGGGCACCGAGGCCGGCGCCCAACGCGTTGCCGAACAGTCCGGCGAACGCCAGCAGCAGCAGGATCGGCACCACCAGGGTCCCGGTGGTCGAGACGGGGTAGCGCTTGGCGTGCAGCAGGTTGCGGCGCAGCATCGTCACCGAATCACGCACCGCGTAGCCACGGGTACTCATGACGCTTCTGTCTCCTGCTCGGTGGCGTGGCCGGTGAGGGCCAGGAAGACGTCGTCGAGGTCGGGGGTGTGCACCGACAGCTCGCCCACCTCGACGCCTTCGTGGTCGAGGTGGTCGAGCAGGGCCCGCAGCGACCGGACGCTGCCGTCGCTTGGGACCTGCAGGGCGAGCGCCTCGTCGTGGCTTGCGGCCACGCCGAGGGCCTTGGCGGCGTGCTCGAGCGTGCTGGCGTCGGCGAACTGCAGGCGGACGTGGCCGCCGGGGACCAGGCGCTTGAGCTCCTCCGGGGTGCCCTCGGCGATCAGCCTCCCATGATCAAGGAGCGCCACCTGGTCGGCGAGCTCGTCGGCCTCCTCCAGGTACTGGGTGGTGAGCAGGATCGTGGCCCCGCCGGCCACCAGCTCGCGGATGATCTGCCACATGGTGCGGCGGCTGCGCGGGTCAAGGCCGGTGGTCGGCTCGTCCAGGAAGATGATGCGCGGGTCGCCGATCAGGGTCATCGCCAGGTCCAGCCGGCGCAGCATGCCACCGGAGTAGGTGGGGGGCAGCTTGGTGGCCGCCTCGCTCAGGTCGAACCGCTCCAGCAGCGCCGTGGCGCGCCGCCGACCCTCGCGCCGGTCCAGGTGGTGCAGGTCCGCCATCAGCCACAGGTTCTCCTCGCCGGTGAGCAGCTTGTCCACCGCCGAGAACTGGCCGGTGACCCCGATCGCCGCCCGGATCGCGTCGGGCTCCCGGGCCAGGTCGTGACCGGCGACCTGCACCTCCCCGGCATCGGCGCCGATCAGGGTGGACACGATGTTCACCGTGGTGGTCTTGCCGGCCCCGTTGGGCCCCAACAGCGCAAAGATCGTCCCCGCAGCCACGTCCAGGTCGATGCCGTCCAGCACGACCTGGTCCCCGAACGACTTGCGCAGCCCGGCCGCCCTGATCCCCAACTGGGATGAGCCCGTCGGCATGCTCCCTCCTTCCAAGCCTTTGCGTGCGTGATCCGGTCCCGGCGATGGCACAGCTGGTGGGTTCTGGTGCTGGGCCATGACGACCCTCCTTGCCATTGGTTCAGTGCGCTCATGTGCAGATGCTCGAACCCTGACCCAGGGGCAAGGTCAAGCCCTTGTCCCGACGTTTCCTCGATCGACCTTGCGGTCGTCGTCCGTTGCTGTCCGTGGCAACGGCGCGGAGTTGGACGCTAGGGGATTGGCGCCGGCCGGGGCATCACCCCAGGGTGGGAAGAGGGGGTGGGATGGGGGGTGGGATCTTGCTGTGGCCGGGTGCCGGCTGGGTGGCGGGCTGGGACGCTTGCGGGTGTCGGTGCGGCGCCGCGCTACCGTAGCAGCCCCAGCTCTCGTGCCCGGGTCACGGCCTGGACGCGGTTGGCCACCCCGAGCTTGCCCAGGATGTGGGTGACGTGCCGCTTGACGGTGTCCAGGGTGATCACCAGCTCCCCGGCGATCGCCGGGTTGGGTTTGCCGGCGGCCAGCAACTGCAGCACCTCCAGCTCGCGGGCGCTCAACCCCACGACCAGGCCGGGGAGGGCGGCGCCACGCCGGGAGCGGGGCAGGACGGCCTGGCCGGCCTGCTCGAACCCCTCCAGCAGCCGGTCCAGGTAGGCCGGGGGCAGGTGGGTGGCCACGGCCTGGGTCGTTGCCGGGGTGGTGAGCAGCGTGCCGAGCAGGGTGGCCATGGGAGCGCCCTCGTCGACGAAGATGCGCAGGTAGCCCTCGGGCGCAGCCAGGGTGAGCGCCTCGGCCAGGGCGGCCAGCGCGCCCTGCTGGTCGCCGGCTGCCGCACGGGCGAGCGCCTGCAGCGCCCGGATCTCAATGACGCTGCCCGTCCGCTGTAGGGCGACCGCCCGGGCATGCAGCCGTTCCAGCAGCCCAACCGCCCGCTCGGGGGTGTGCTCGGCGAGCAGCAGGCGGGCCAGCACCAGGTACTCGCGCTCGCGCGGGTAGCCCGGCTCGTCCTCGGGTCCCAGCCTGCGGTCCCGGACGAAGCGGGCGGCGTCCTCCACCCGCCCCTGGACCAGGGCCAGCCGGGCGGCCTGCGCCGGGGCCGGGTTGAACAGGTCGACCAGCCTCGGGTCGGGCAGGGCCCGCTCGGCCTCGGCCATCGCCGCCCGGGCGCCGTCCGGGTCGCCCTGGGCCTGGCGGATCCACGCCAGCGCGGCCAGGGCCACCGCCAGCGACCAGGCGAAGCCGTGCTGCCGGCACAGCTCGACTCCCCTGGTCGCGTGGTCAAGGGCCGCGTCCAGCTCGTCGCGCTCGCGCAGCAGCTCGGCCAGGCGGGCATGGGCCGCCCCAGCGGGGGACAGGTCGGGGTCGACGGCGGCGGCCAACTCCAGCGCCTCGCGGCAGGTCGTGATGGCGGCGCCCAGGCGACCCAGACCATGTTGCACCTGCGCCAGGTCGTAGCAGACGGCCGCCGCCTGGAGGGGCATGCCGGCGGCCCGGTAGGCGGCCATCACCCGGCGCAGCGCGTGCTCGACCCCCTCCAGCCGGCCGCCCAGCAGGTCGGCCTGGGCCAGGTTCCACTCGATCACGGCCCGCGTCAGCGGGTCGTCGCCGGCCAGCTCGGCCTGGGCTCGGTGGGCGAACCGAGTCGCCGGTCCGGCGTCGCCGTGGAGGCGGGCGAAGTTGGCACGCAGCATCGCGATCACCGACGGGAGGTCCTCGGCCAGGCGCACCGGCGTCCCGGCCGGCGGCCCCTGCGTGCCGGCAGCGCCCGCCGGCGCCCGCTCGGCGGCGACCAGGAGGCGCTCCGCCTCCTCCAGCCGCCCGCCCATCGCCGCCAAAGAGGCCAGGGCCACGCACAGCCACGGCTCGCCGACCACGGAGGCGGGCAGCTCGGCCAGCCACCGGCTCAGCGTCGGGTCCTCGCTGACCCACACGGGGAAGTGCCGCTCCATCAGCCGGGCCACCCAGGCCGCCTCCCCGGCGGCCAGGGCGTGGCGGACCGCCTCCTCGGCCAGCCCGTGGGCCTCGAACCAGGCCGCCGCGGCCCGGTGCAGTTCCGGCACCCGTTCGGGCCGCTGCTGGTGCAGGCGGGCGCGGAGCAAATCGGCGAACAGCTGGTGGTAGCGCCACCAGCCGCGCACCTCATCCAGCGGCACCAGGAACAGGTTGGCCCGCTCCACCCGCTCCAGCAGCTGTTGGCTGTCGCGGCGGCCGGTGACCGCCTCGCACAACGGCCCGCTGAGCCGCTCCAGCACCGAGGTCTCCAGCAGGAAGGTGCGCAGCGGCTCGGGCTGGCGGTCCAGCACCTCCTCGGCCAGGTAGTCCAGCACGTACCGGTAGCTGCCGGAAAAGCCCTCGACGAAGGCGGTGATGTCGGCACGACCCCGCAGCGACAGGGCGGCCAGCTGCAGCCCGGCGGCCCAGCCCTCGGTACGGTCCTCCAATACCGCCACGGCCGCCGCGGGCAAGTCGGAGCCGACGACGGCGCGGAGCAGCTGGGCGGCCTCCTGGGGGCTGAAGCGCAGGTCGCGCTCGCGCAACTCGGCCAGCTGCCCGCGGGCCCGCAGCCGGGCCAGCGGCAGCGGCGGGTCGGCGCGGGTGGCCACCACCAGCCGCAGGGAGCCGGGCAGGTGCTCCAGCAGGAACCCAAGCGACTGGTGGACCGGGGGCGCCTGGATCAGGTGGTAGTCGTCCACCACCAGCACGACCTCCTCGGCCACGCCGTCTAGCTCGTTGAGCAAGGTGGTCACCAGCCCCTCGAAGGAACGCGGTGGCGGCGGACCGAGCAGCGCGGCGACCGGTTCGGCGACGCCAGGGCACACCCTGTCCAGCGCCGCGGCGGCATGGCGCCAGAACCGGGCCGGGTCGTTGTCGGCGTCGTCCAGCGACAGCCACGCCACCGGCCGCTGGCCACCTCGGGCCCAGTCGGCCAGCAGGGTCGTCTTGCCGAAGCCGGCCGGGGTGCACACCAGGACCAGCGCGCGTGCGATCCCCTCGGC
>WNGB01014586.1_pt1 | contig 15598 bp, 12 predicted proteins | sample 5400681 | NCBI WGS metagenome assembly WNGB01 (sample SAMN13153367, study PRJNA577476) | soil metagenome | isolation source: 115 cm soil or saprolite under grassland replicate 2 | place: USA:California | collected 2016-06-15
CTGCTCGTCAGCACTATCTGCGTCTTTGCATTGACCCATACCGCGCGTTGGATGGACGGCCTGGGCTTTTGTGCCGCACTGGGTATAGCGTTTGGACTGCTCACGTTGGTGGCGAAACTCCTTATGGCGCTCGTTAGAAGCGCGTGCCCTCCCGCGTGGCCCTACGTGTGGCGTCAGGGGCTAGCCAATCTTTATCGCCCCCAGAACCAGACGCTGGTGCTGGTCGTGGCCCTGGGGCTAGGGACCTGTTTGCTGATGACGCTCTATTTGACGCAACGCACGCTCCTGCGCCAGATGTCGGTTGTCGACGCGGCCGGACAACCAAACCTGATTTTGTTTGACATCCAGAGCGATCAGCGCGATGACGTGGCCGCCCTGGTACGCTCCTACGGGCTCACCGTACAGCAACAGATTCCGCTTGTGACTATGCGCCTGGTGACTATCAAGGGCAGGAACGTCGTGGAGCTACGCGCTGACAAGAGTGGCAAGGTACCGGAGTGGGCATTGCTGTGGGAATACCGTGCCACGTATCGCGAGCACCTGCGCGACACGGAAACGCTCATTGCTGGCGTCTGGCAGGGCCGCATCGAGCACCTTGACGCGGCAGTGCCGATCTCGCTCGAGGAAGATATCGCCCACACGCTCGACGTGAGCCTCGGCGATGCCCTGGTCTTTGACGTGCAGGGCGTGCCAATCACCACCACCGTTGGGAGCCTGCGCCGGGTCGCCTGGCAGCGGGTGCAGCCGAATTTTTTTGTCTTGTTTCCCACCGGGGTACTGGAACCTGCGCCACAATTTCACGTCCTGGTAACGCGCGCGCCATCGCCTGACCTGCTAGCAGCAGTGCAACGGGCGGTCGTGCAACAATTTCCGAACGTTTCGGCCATAGACCTCACGTTCCTTCTCCAGACCCTCGACGCCATGATACAAAAAATCGCTTTTGCTATCCGTTTTATGGCGCTTTTCAGCATAGCCGTGGGATTGCTGGTATTGACCAGCGCTGTCCGCACCGGCATGTACCAGCGTGTCAGAGAAAGCGTCTTGTTGCGGACCCTGGGGGCGTCGCGTGCCCAGCTCCGCCAGATTCTGCTGATTGAATATCTGTTCCTGGGTGGTTTCGCTGCAGTGACTGGCCTGCTCCTCGCCGTGCTCGCCAGTTGGGCGTTGGCCTCTTTCCTATTCGAGGCCGTGTTTGCCCCGGCGCTGCTGCCGCTCGTACTGGCCTTCCTGGTAGTTGTCGCACTCACTGTAGTCACCGGTATGCTGGGCAGCCGCGGCGTGACGACTCGTCCACCACTGGAAGTGTTACGGAGTGAGATGGGATAGTTGAGAGCCTGTTGCCCATGTCTTGAGTTCTGCTCGATGGGGTAGCGATGCCGCTGCCCCAGTAGACAAACGACATCGCGAAAAAGTACTTCGTATAGAGCTTGCCCCTTGGAGTGGCTGTGCGGAACGCGTGTGTGTCTCTCCTGTGACCTGATTTAGGCAACAGCGTTATACCAGTCGAGGATTTCGCTCCCGGTCATCAACACCACCCCGGCAAACTGGCGGATGTAGTTAAAAATCATGTCGTAATACTTGATGCGGTGCGGCACACCGGTGATGTAGGGATGCGTTGAAATAGCCATGATGCGAGCGCTCTCCGCGCCCTCCTCATAAAGCGTGTCGAAGTGATCACGGGCGCGCTCAAAAATTTCTGACGAGCCGTGGTGCTGGATGAGATAAATAGGAATATCGTTGAGCTCCACGGTGTAGGGAATGGAGACGATGGAGCCGTGCGCGACCCGCATGCGGTAGGGCTGATCGTCGTTACACCAGTCGCAGAGATACTCGATACCCTCCTCGGCCAAAATGTCTGGTGTGTTAAACGTTTCGGCCAGGCCAGGGCCCATCCAGCCACGCGGGGCCTGGCCAGTATAGGCTTTGATGGTGTTGATGCTGCGGCGAATCACGTCACGCTCGTCCGTCTCCGTATTGAGCGTGCGCTGGATAAAACCGTGACCCAGCATCTCCCAGCCTGACGCCAGGCTAGCGTCAACAATCTGGGGATACGAGTTACAAATAGAAGCGTTCAGACTCACGGTAGCGCGGATGCCATGGCGGTCCAGAACCCGCTTCAGGCGCCAAAAACCAACCCGCAAGCCGTAGTCGAACCAGCCAAAATTCGCGATGTCGGGCATCACGGTTACGCCCTGAGGCGGGGGCAACACCGTGCGTGCCATAGGGGCATTGATGTCCCATTCCTCAACGTTGATAACCGGCCATACAGCTACGCGGGCGTTGCCTGGGAGTTTGAGTGGCTTACGCTCAAAGAGCGGTGAGTAGTCAGCACGGGGGTTGGCCATAATTGCTCCTGTTCCAGGAGCATTACATAGGGAAACACATCTCTGACCATGCCGAGACATGGCTTGCCACAGGAACCAGGCCGGATTCTACACACGCCAGGAGAAAGTAACAAGACTGTACTCATACTACTGCATACTGTCTGCGGTATGAACTTTTGATACACACAGTACCGTATAGCGGTTTTCCCAGAACCTTGTATGCTGTTGCATAATCGTAGGGAACCTTCAAGTAAGCCTCCATCCATTGCACGTCGCGTCTGGCACGCCATCTGATCGTTTCACGTGCAACAGAGGGGGAAAATGATTGCTACGCTTTCCGTGCGAGACCGGGCTTTGCAGGGGCGTTTTCTGCTGATACAGGATAGATGAGAGAGGCGAGCATTGACAGGAGAAGCACCCCAGCCACAACGGCGAGGGCCATGTGCACCGGGATATGCCAGACCTCTGCTAACAACATTTTGGTGCCGATAAAGACCAGCACGACCGCTAAACCATAACGCAGGTAGTGGAACAGTCCCATGAGTCCAGACAACGCAAAAAACAGCGAGCGCAGTCCCAAAATCGCAAAGACATTCGAGGTATACACAATAAACGGGTCCGTGGTTACGGCCAGAACAGCCGGGATAGAATCCAGGGCAAAGACGACATCAGTCACTTCTACCATCAAGAGCACGATGAACAACGGCGTCGCAAACCACCGTCCGTCCAGCCGCACAAAGAACCGCTCAGCATGATACGCTGCGGTCACTGGCATGAAACGGGTGAAGAGCCGCACGACAGGGTTCTGCTCAGGGTGGACGTCCCCATGGCGCTGCAAGGCCATCTTCATGCCAGTCAGCACCAGAAAACCACCGAAGAGATACAGCACCCAATGAAACATCTGGATCAGGGCTGTCCCAACGGCAATCATCAAGCCGCGCATGAGCAGCGCCCCCAGAATTCCCCAAAAGAGTACCTTATGTTGATAGACTAAAGGCACGCTGAAATACGAGAGAATCATGAGAAAGACAAAGAGATTGTCAACACTCAGGGATTCTTCGAGGACATAACCAGTGAGAAATGCCAGGGCGGCATCTGTGCCGTACCACAGGTACACGCCAATATTGAAAAGTATTGCGAGAGCAATCCACATGGCACTCCAACGCAATGCTTCCTTGACATCAACGACACGGGCCTGACGATGAAACACCCCAAGATCAAGCGCCAACATTATTAGTACGAACGTACCAAAGCCCCCCCACAAGAGCATTTGGTGTGACATGGGATCTCCTTCTGTAAGATGGGCGGCGTGGCTGACGCCCTCCCCTCATACGCCAGGGCGTCAGGATTTCTCATGCTCCCGCTTAGCGCTGTGCACTGTCATTGTCCCGCCAGTGTGGCTGAGGGGGTCGACATCTGGCCTGCCTGTGCAGAGGAGGGGCAACTGTCGGAGGGTTTACTGGGTGCGGGACTTAGCGCGGACGCCTCACACCCTGCCGGGAGAGCGCTTGCAGGCGCGCGATGCGTTCTTCGGTGGACGGATGCGTGCTAAACAAGCGCACGAGGCCACCGCCAGAAAACGGGTTGATGATAAACAGGTGGGCGGTCGCTGGCGAACCTGCCGTCATCGGTATCCGTTGGCTCCACGCCTCGATCTTACGCAAAGCACTGGCTAGCGCCAGAGGATTGCCGCTGATATGTGCCCCATGCTCGTCAGCCAGGAACTCCCGCGAACGTGAGATCGCCATCTGAATCAGCGTTGCCGCCAGAGGAGCAACCAGAATCCCCAGCAGACCAAATAAGGGATGGCCACCCTCGTCATCATCTCTACCGCCGAACATGGCTCCCCACATCGCCATATTGGCCAAATGACTCAGGGCTCCAGCGAGAGTTGCAGCGACCGTCATAATGAGCGTATCGCGGTTCTGCACATGGCTCAGTTCATGAGCGAGCACGCCTTCGAGCTCTTCGCGATCTAACAGGCGCATAATTCCTTCCGTGACGGCGACAGCAGCGTTCTGGGGATTGCGCCCGGTGGCAAAGGCATTCGGCGTCTCCTGTGGGATGAGGTAGACCCGCGGCATAGGGATATGCGCCTGCTGCGCCAGCCGACGTACCACGGCAAACAATTCTGGGGCCTGCGCTTCGTCGATTTCCTGGGCACCATACATCCGTAAAACAATCTTGTCTGACCACCAATACGCGACAAAGTTCATCACTCCAGCAAACATGAGCGCTATCGTTAAGCCCCCACGCCCGCCCAACGCCTGTCCTACAAAGAGCAGAAGGGCGGTCAGTGTTGCCAGGAATAACATGGTTTTCAGCCGATTCATATACTATCTCCTTAGACACGGCTATTTGTCTATGCTCGCTATGGTGGATAGGTGTCAAAATATACTTCACGACAAGACTGTTCAGCAAATAGAAATTTACTGATTGATCCATCGAAATAAACGAAGTATTGTTATAGGTATATGGAATGGCTCAACTATCATCATCTGCATTATTTTTGGGTGGTTGCACGCGAAGGGAGTATTGCACGCGCCAGTGGGCAACTCAACCTCGCACAGCCCACCATCAGTGGGCAGATCCACGCTCTCGAGGAGGCGCTTGGGGAAAAGCTGTTCACGCGTGTGGGTCGCCATCTCGTCCTTACTGAGGTAGGTCGCCTCGTCTTTCGTTACGCAGACGAGATCTTCACGCTAGGGCGAGAGCTCATGGACACCCTCAAGGGTCGGCCCACAGGTCGACCGCTACGCCTGGTGGTCGGTGTCGCCGATGTGCTTCCCAAGCTGATTGCCTATCGTCTCCTCGAACCGGCCTTGCGTCTCCCCACCCCTGTGCAGGTCATTTGTCGTGAAGGCAAGCTCGAGCGCTTGTTGGCGGACCTGGTGGTGTACGAGCTGGATGTCGTGCTCTCGGATGCGCCCAGCGGTGCCCCCAACAGAGTCCGTGCCTTCAATCACCTCCTTGGCGAATGCGGGGTGTCGCTCTTTGGCACCGCCCAGCTCGCCACCCGGTATCGACCAGGCTTTCCTGGTTCGTTAGACGGGGCACCTTTCTTGCTACCCACGGATAATACGATGGTCCGACGCGGCCTTGAGCAATGGTTTGAAGCTACCGACATTCGCCCGCGCGTAGTGGGGGAATTCGAAGACAGCGCCCTCTTGACAGTCTTCGGCCAGACCAGCCTGGGGATGTTTGCTGCCCCCTCGGTGATTGAAGCAGAAGTCCAGCAGCAGTATGGTGTCGAGGTAATTGGACGCCTCGCAGACGTGCGGGAGCGCTTCTACGCCATTGCGGTGGAGAGAAAGCTCAAGCACCCGGCCATCGTGGCTTTGTTGGAGGCCGCGCGCCAGACACTGTTTGGTAATGACGCGGCAGCGGAGTAAGGACGAGATCGGTCAGGTGGTTACAGCGTGCGCCGCTGCTCTAAGACCTGCTGTATAGCCAGGCCCAGGTCGCGAAACTCAAGCGGTTTAGAAAGGAACGCGTCGATCCCCAGCTCCTGCGCTTTGCTTGCCGTCATCGTGTGGCTGAAACCGGTGCAGAGAATGATCGGAATATCAGGCCGGATGCGTCGCAGTTCCCGTGCGAGTCTTTCGCCAGTCATCAACGGCATAGTCTGGTCTGTAATCACCAGATCAAACTGCCATGGGGCCCCACGGAACGTCTCCAGGGCCTCAACACTACTGGTGTGCACAGTCACATCATAGTCAAGGCGCATGAGCATCTCGGCAGCCATGTGGGTGAGCGTCGGCTCGTCATCGACAAACAGGATGCGCGCATTGCCGCCCGGGATGGGGAGGGCTTCCGGCGTCTCAATGGATGGCATAGTGCTAGCAATGCGTGGGAGATAAATAGCAAACGTCGTCCCCTGCCCTGGCATACTGGCGACGGTGATAGCGCCGCCGTGGTTGGCAATAATGCCATCGACCACGGCGAGCCCCATGCCGGTCCCCTCTCCCACATCTTTGGTCGTGAAAAATGGCTCAAAGATACGCTCCATCACCGCAGGTGGCATGCCATGCCCAGTATCACGGATCATGAGGCGTACGTGTGGTCCAGAGGTGAGTGAGGCATGTGCCGCCGCAAAGTCTGCGGTGACCTCAACGGCATCAAGACGCACCTCCAGTACACCGCCTGTCTCGCGCATAGCATGCTCGGCATTGGTGCACAGGTTCATAAGCACCTGTTGGAGCTGCGTCGGATCTGCGAGGACTGTGTTGGCTATGGGCTCAAGATGGAGTTGGATAGCAATGGTTGATGGCAGAGAGGCCCGGATCATCCTGAGCACATCGCTCATAAGCAGATCGAGCCGGACAGGCTGACGCTCAAGAGGACGCTTACGGCTGAAGGCGAGGATTTGCTGCACCAGGTCACGGGCGCGCTTGCCAGCGGCGAGCACTTCTTCGAGATGGCGCTGCATCCTACTGCCATGCGGCACATCGTACAGAGCCAGTTCACTATAGCCCAGGATCGCTGCGAGAATGTTGTTGAAGTCGTGCGCGATCCCCCCTGCGAGGGTGCCGATCGCTTGTATTTTTTGGACTTGACGGAGCTGTGCTTCGAGGCGCGTACGCTCCGTAATGTCACGCGCCACTGCGAGCAACACCATCTGTCCCTCAAACTCCATGGGACAGGTGTTCACCTCGGCAGCAAGGTGTTGTCCGGTGCGCGAGACATACACCATCTTCCTGCGACCGGTATGCTGTGTAGGACCGTCGTGCCCTTGCTCGATGGCCTGCGTAAGAGAGGGCGGCGCGACAATATCACATAGATGTTTCCCGATGAGTTCAGCAGCTGGCCAGGCCAGCCATTGGGCACCAACGTCGTTGACATATATAATACGTCCCTGGGCATCGTGTACCAAGACGGTTTCGGGGATACTGTCAAAGAGCAAGCGGAACTTCGCTTCGGACTCACGTAACTTCTGCGTGCGCTCCTCCAAAAGGGCTTCCACACGTAACAAAGCACGGCTGCGACGCGCCTTGGCACACAGATCAAGTACATATTCTGGATCGAATGGTTTGTGGACAAACCCATCCGCTCCCAGGCGCATGCATTGGAGGGCGAGTTCTGGAGTGAGATCGATCGTCATTATGATCACCACCATAGATGATCCAGGGTGGACAAATTCTCTGAGCAACTGCTCGCCTGTGATGTCTGAGAGGTGGTAATCCACGAGAGCAATCTCTGGGACTTGCTCCTTGAGTAGACGTCGTCCTTCCTCCCCTGTCCCCGCGATGGAGACTACGTATCCATGTGCCTCAAACGCACGCCGCAAGCTGGCACTCTGGTCGAGACTCTCCTCCACGATAACGACCCGCATTGACGCTGGCGGCGTCCGGCCAGCTAAAAGATTGCGGATGCTCTCCCGCAATGTCTCTGCTGCGTAGGGCACCGCCAGGAAGGCATTGGCTCCAAGAGCCGTGCTCATTTGCTCGGTGTCAGTCCCCGAAAACGTGGCTGAAACCACGAGGACAGGCACGGTGTTCAAGGCAGCGTATTGTGGTGAGCGAAGCAGTCGGCACAGGCGCCACCCATCGATCCCTGGCATATGCAAATCGGTCACAATCACATCGACTGTACCGCGTCCGTCCAGGATATCCAGGGCTTCCTCGGCGCTCTGACAGGGGACAACCCGTAAGCCGTCCTTTTCCAAAAGCGCTGCCATGAGGTGCAATTGGGATGCATCGTCGTTAATCACGAGAGCGGTCGGCAGTGGTGCCGTAGACATACTATGCCACCTCAGGGCGCCTGACCTCATAGAGATCAGTGTCATACAAAGGGACCAACCGGGCGCTGGCATCTCCTGCCTCACTAGCGCTCCAACACCTGGCTTATCCAGGAGTACACCATACGGTTCTTTTATCGGCAGACGCGGGAAGAAAATTGAGTGCTCACGTGCACGGTGCCATTTGCCTTTTGCTGCGTGCCTCGTTAGGATCCTGGACGATAACAGGTTTGAGGTTATGGCGACAAAGGCTCAAGGCATCGAGGTAGCTATGTTAGAGAACGCACTGCTGCAAGCTCTCCAGGAGGCGATCACCCCGAGCAGGATCTCCACGGACCAGACGACCCTAAGCATCTTAGCGCGGGACGCGCTCCATCCAGGGCGTATGCCTGGCTGGACAGTCACCCAACCGTTGTGTGTGGTGCGCCCGGAGCATACCTCAGAGGTAGCGACGGTGATACGCCTTGCCAATACCTACGGTATCCCGGTGATCCCCGTCGGTGGCGGCAGTGGCCTGATGGGGGGTGCGGCGTCTATTGTGCCAGGAGTGGTGCTGGATCTGCGTGGGCTCCAGGAGATCCATATCCGACCAGCAGATCGCATGGCTGACGTGGGTGCTGGGGCCACCATCCAGGCGTTGAACCAGGCTGCTGCCCCCTATGGGCTGATGTGCGCCCATGACCCATGGACCGTCGCTGTCGCCACCGTTGGCGGGACGATTGGCACCAATAGTCTTGGCTATCTGGGAGGGAAATATGGCTCCATGGGGGACCAGGTGCTGGGGGTAGAGGCCGTACTCCCGACCGGCGAGATTATGACCACGCGGGCAGTCGAAAAATCGTCCACAGGTCCAGGCTTACACCGCTTGTTTATTGGTGCCGAAGGCTGCTTCGGAATCGTCACCGGCGCCACGCTCCGCTTGTTTCCTCTGCCTCAAGCACGCCTGCTCCAGGCCTGGGAATTTGCCGATTTTGCTACCGGCTTCACAGCAATTAACGCGTTATTGCAGGTGGGCTTGCGCCCTGGCCTACTCGAGTATAGCGATGAGAACCCCGCGGTGGACCATGAGCCTCCAGCTACGCTCATCATGAGCTTTGAAGGTCCACGCCGGGTTGCACAGGCCGAAGCGGAGGAGGCTGCGAGTCTGTGTACAGCGCATCAGGGCCAGCAGCTACCCCTACAGCATGCCGAGGCATTCTGGACGCAGCGCCACGATTCCGGCGATGCCTACGCGGCGGCGCGGGCCGCCGGGCAAACCTGGAATCGCCACCTCAGGCGTCATCCGCTCGATTATCTGCACGTTGCCCTACCCCCCTCTGCGGTGCTTGACTACCGCCGTCAGAGCCTGACGATTCTGGCCCAGCACCACCTGCACGTCCTGCACACCGGGCTCTGGTGTCATGCCGGCTTGTTCAACATTGCCTTCTCAGGTACTGACGCGGCCATGTTCACCACCGTGCAATCGGTGTTGTTGCAGCTCTGTCAGGACATGCACGGTGCGATGGAATACTGTCACGGCATTGGCGTACGCCTGGCACCGCTGATGGAACGCGAGCATGGTGTGGGCCTGGAGGTCCTGCGCCGTCTGAAACAGTGCTTTGACCCACAGAGCATCTCGAATCCTGGCAAGTTGGACCTGGTCACGGTCCACACCTCATAGTCTGCGGCGAGACCGTTGGCCGGTGCACCCCTACTCGACGATCTTCACCGTCATCTCGATCCGTTCGAGCGGGTTGTCCCGGGCATCGCGCTGTTGGGAAACGATTTTATCAGCGACCTCCACGCCCTTGACCACCTCCCCAAAGACTGTGTATTTACCGTTCAGCTGGGGGGCGTCTTTTACGACAATGAAAAACTGTGAGCCAGCACTGTCCGGATCCTGGGAACGGGCCATGGAGACTGCGCCACGGACGTGCGGGCGATCGTTGAATTCAGCTTTAATCTTGTAGCCGGGATCACCCATGCCGTATTTGGACTTGTCTTTCTCATCTTTGGTGTTCGGATCGCCCCCTTGAATCATAAAACCAGGGATGACGCGATGAAAAATCGTCTTGTCGTAAAGCCCAGACTTGGCGAGTTTTATAAAATTCTCCACATGCTTCGGTGCTTTATCTGGAAAGAAACGGATCTCCATGCTACCCCATTTCGTCTCAATAACCGCCCGGGGCTCTTTCCCACTGGCTGTCTGCGCCTGCAGATGTGCACTCCTCCCAGCTAAAAGCAGGACGCCAACGACGACCATCCAGACGCATATCTTCCCAACACTCATACGCGCGCCTTCCCTCTCTCAGACCTCACAGGGCGAAGACACCCGCGAGACGTTTGATGCCCTCTTCAATGGTGTGCAGCAAGGGATAGCAGTAAGCCAAGCGGATACTGTTGCGTCCCGTGGTCCCAGACGGGGAAAAACCCAGTATCAATGTCCTCTGGCAAGGTCAACCAGAGAAACATACCACCCTTGGGATGGGTCCACGTCGCTTTCCCGGCGAAGTAGGTCTCTAGAGCGTGCAGCAAGGCATCGCGCTTCTGGTGGTAGAGGTGCACAATGTCTTGCACCCGCTGCTCCAGATGGCCCTCGAGGTATTCCGCCAGGACCATACTAGCAAAGGTATTAGTACCGCTGTCCAGCTTATGGTCGATGAGATAAGGAAAGAGCGTCGGTGGCACCACGGCCCAGCCCAGACGCAGCCCAGCGGCCATGATTTTGGAGAACGTCCCGAGCCAGACTACATAGCCCGCCGTGTCCATTGACAGCATCGACGGCGGTGTCTCTCCCTCGAAGCGGAGATCGCCATAGACATCGTCCTCGACAATCAGCACGCCGTGTTCCGTCGCCAGACGCAGCATCTCACGCTTACGCGCCACGCTGAGATCCACCCCGAGGGGGTTGTGAAAATTCGTCAGTGTGTAAATAAATTTGGGTTGCACGCCCTGCGCCCGCAATGTCCGCAGGGTCTCTTCCAGGCTATCCATGCGCATGCCATCGTGGTCCATGGGCACGCCGACAATATTCGCCCGGGCACGCCGCATCAGGCGTAGGGTTCCAGAGTACGTAAACTCCTCCGTCAACACCGTATCGCCCGGATCCACAAAGCAGTCGATGAGCATGGCGATGAGCTGCAACGAGCCGTTGCCAATGATGAGCTGGTCAGGACTGACAGTCACCTTCTCATGCACCGCCATTTTCCGGGCGACCATGTGCCGTAAGCCCTGATGGCCTTCCGCCGCCATATAGGGGGCCAGTTCTCGCCCTTCTTTATCCAGGGCACGCGCCGTTGCCTCGACAAATTCTTGTAAAGGAAAGGCCTCTGATGCCGGATGTCCAACAGCAAAATCATACGGATAGAGTTGCCCTGCCGCCGCGCGTGGCGACGTCATAACGCTCTTGGCGAACAGGGCCTGATAATCCAAGTTGCTGGCCATAGTATGCCTCCTTAGCAGTGCTGGCAACGCAGCGTGACGCACGGTGTCCCATGATAATCGCTTCTACGCTCAGTCACAAGCCTGGAAGCACGGCGCTGCTTCTCCTGATTTCGCTAAAGGCTGCCAGCACATGGCTGAACGCTTCCATCGTCCTCAGGCTTGCTTCGCCCCGTGTGAGGCAGTATGCTCTCTCTACGAGCCACCGATTACACCAGAAGCCAGAGTGGCCGGGGGTTACCTACGCACCATTGGGGCGCTGTCGGTATCAGCGTTCACAGAGCCTGAGGGACGCTGAGCGTGGGATACGGTATAATGCCTGTAGCCTGATGCGCCAGCGGCTACACGCATAAGCCATCAGGAGTATCGTGAGCACGGTAGTGCTCCGGGGAGGATATGTGAGAGAAGAAATTCGCCTGGGGAACGAGGCGCTCGCGCGTCAGGATCTTGACACAGCCAGGCAGTACTTCCAGCAGGTGCTGGTAACCGACGACGCTACAGAGGTGCAAAAGCGTATTGCGGCGAATCGGTTACGGGAGATAGAAGAGCGCCAGCAACCGCCAGAAGAGCCACGCCTGCGTGCACCGGCAAGGCCACGGACGCGTCGGAAAACTACCGACGCCAGGCAGCAGGCAGAGGTCCCTGCGCCCCGTTTTGTCCGTCCCCCTGATAAACCGGTCGTGGTGATTCATAGACACTAGAGGTAGACAAACACATTATGGCAAAATTGGTGCTAACCAAACGGCCCTCGCTGCGTGCCCCATACCTGATTGCCGGCTTTGGCGGGTGGCCAAACGGTGGCAATGTTTCAACAGATACAGTGTACTTTCTGCAATCGACCCTGAAGGCAGAGCGGATTGGAGAGATTACCTCAGATGATCTCTATATCTATTCCTCGCCGACGCTGGCCAGTCGTCCAATTACGGTCATTCGTGAGGGAGTGTTAGAGTCGCTGCGTTTTCCCTCCAACACGATCTTCGCTTGTCAGCGTTTGGAGGCAGAACACGATCTGCTGTTTCTGCAAGGGATCGAACCGGACTTGCACTGGCAGCAGTTCGCCGATGCCATCGTGGAATGTCTGCAGATATTCAGGGCGCAGCGTCTGTATACGATTGGTGGGTACCTCGACTATGCCCCGCACACACGTATGCCGCGCATTTCCGCGGTCGTGACCCATGAAGCCTTAAAAGCTGAACTCGAATTGCATGACGTGGACCTGACCGACTACGAAGGTCCGACCAGCATTCAGTCGTATCTGCTAGCAGCCTGTCGCGCCCAGGGCATCGAAGGGATTAGCCTCTGGGGCGGCGCCCCCAGTTACGTCCAGGGTTCCTATCCCCGCCTCACACAATGTATGCTCCAGTTCTTAAGCCAGATATGGCATGTAGCGCTCGACCTCGAAGAAATCGAGGAACAGGTCAGCGAGCTGGAGGCGACGCTGAATGAACAGATCGAGGCAAACCCAGAACTCGCAGACTATATCAGACGCCTCGAACAAGCCTATGACCAGGATGAGGGCCCGCAGCCAGATATGAATACCGACGCGATTGTCGACGAGATTCAGCAGTTCCTGCGTCGGCGTCGCGATAATCCTCTAGGCAACGACCTCTAGCTGACCGTGACTTCCCTCCTTTTCCCGGTGGGAGAGGGAGGGAATGAGGTTGTGCCTCTACATCGTCAAGATAATTTTACCAATGTGGGCGTTCGAGGCCATATAGTCCTGGGCTGCAAGCGCGTCTTGGAGTGGGAAAGCACGATGAATCAGTGGCCGTAGGCGCCCATCAGCCAGGGCCGGAAGAAGGTCTGCTGCACAGCGCTGGGTCACGGCAATGCGCTCCTCAAGGGTGCGGGTACGAAAGGTCACGCCAATCAGTTGGAGACGCCGCAGCGCCAGAAAGTCCAGATCGAGCTCGCCCATTTTGCCGCCAAGGCGCCCGACACTCACCAGGCGACCCCGTAAGGCCATGCATTGCAGGTTGCCGTGGAAGTGTGCACCACCCACATGATCGATCACCACATCAACGCCAGCACCGTTCGTCGCCGCCAGGACTGCCTCAGCAAAATTCTCGGTACGGTAGTTAATTCCCCGATCCAATCCTTGCACCGCCAGGGCGTCAAGTTTCTCCGACACCCCGCTCGTACCCATGACCGGTTTTGCTCCCCAAAGCTTAGCAATCTGGATGGCCGCAATACCGACCCCTGACGACGCGGCGTGCACCAGCACGGACTCCCCCGCTTGCAGACGCGCATTGGTAATCAGGGCATCATGCTCGGTCATGTAGGCCACGGGAATGGCTGCCGCCTCTTCCCAGCTCAGATACGCGGGTACAGGGACCGCCAGGCGGTGATCGATCGTGGTGTACTCGGCATAGCCACCAGCACACATGGCCATAACGCGGTCTCCAACGGCAAAACCTGTGACGCCCTCTCCCAGTTCCGCCACCTCCCCTGCCGCCTCTAGCCCGGCAATGTTCAGGGCACTGCCCCCACCTGTGGCCGGCCGCGGGTACGCCCCACGACGTTGAGCCAGATCAGCGCGGTTGAGCCCCGTGGCGCGGACCCGTACCAACAGCTCCCCAGGTCGCGGTGTAGGCTCAGGGGCACCGCGGTATTCCAGTGTCCCCCCATCTACGCTGGCGATGATCACTATGGCTTTCATCCCTGTGCTCCTTGTTGGTTCTGACTCTTTGCTGGGCTGCTCCTGTGCCCTGCGGAGAGGATTAGGACAGGACAGCATTGTAGCATATTATCGGTACCACCGCGTCGGGATGGCTCTCTTGTGCGCCGCCATACAAGTCGCCTATAATACGCCGACGTGAGCCACCATCACACCCAGTATACGTAGAGGGAGAGACCATGGCAGCACGCGTGCTCATGATTCAGGGCACCAGTTCTTCGGTGGGCAAAAGTCTGCTCGTGACCGCACTGTGCCGCCTCTTTGCCCAACGTGGTGTGCGGGTGGCGCCTTTTAAAGCCCAGAACATGTCCAACAATGCCGCGGTCTGTGCCGACGGTGCCGAGATTGGCCGCTCACAGGCAGTGCAGGCCGCCGCTGCGGGTGTTGCCCCCACTGCCGAGATGAACCCCATTCTCCTCAAGCCCGAAGGTGGAAGTCGGACACAGGTGATTGCCATGGGTCGCCCGCGTGTGACGGTCGCTGCCCGGGAGTATAGCCGCTACAAAGACGAACTGTGGCCGCTCGTCACCACAGCGCTCGACCGTCTGCGCGCTGCGTACGACCTGGTAGTGATCGAGGGGGCTGGCAGTCCCGTTGAGTTGAACCTCAGCCCACGCGATCTCGCCAATATGGCCGTGGCCCGCTACGCGCAGGCGCCCGTCCTGCTGGTGGGTGATATTGAACGCGGCGGTCTTTTTGCCCAACTCCTTGGCACCCTCTGGCTCTTTACGCCCGAGGAACAGGCCCTAGTGCAGGGCCTGGTGGTGAACAAGTTCCGCGGGGAGGTGGCCTTCTTTCACGAAGGGATACGCATCTTGGAAGAGCGCAGTGCCCTGCCTGTGCTGGGGGTTATGCCCTTTGTCGCTGATATGCGTCTGCCTGAGGAAGATGCGGCGGACCTGGATACGCCGGTCCCAGCTGTACAGCCAGGCCCCGGGAGTGTCGATATTGCGATCATTCGTCTGCCTCACATTGCCAACTTTGACGACTTTGCCCCGCTGGCCGCTGAACCGGGCGTGGCGGTGCGTTACGTCTCCTCGCCGGCCACCCTGGGCCAGCCGCACGCGGTTATTCTCCCAGGCACGAAAAGCACGATTGCTGACCTGCTCTGGCTGCGTGAGCAGGGGTTAGATCAGTCTCTGCAGCACTTGGCCCAGGCCGGCACAGTCGTGGTCGGTATCTGTGGCGGGTATCAAATGCTCGGGCGTCGCATCCAGGACCCGCTGGGCGTGGAGTCAGCGCTACCCGAAGTCGCCGGATTGGCCTTGTTACCAGTGGAGACAGTGTTTGACACTGGCAAGGACACACATCAGGCCGAAGCACGCATTCTGGGTGGTCCCGGATGGCTCGCAACGCTTCAGAACCAAACCGTCCGGGGGTATGAGATCCACATGGGGCGTACCACCAGCCAGCAGCCGTGGCTTGAGATTTCCCGACGCG
>WNGB01010991.1_pt1 | contig 15597 bp, 13 predicted proteins | sample 5400681 | NCBI WGS metagenome assembly WNGB01 (sample SAMN13153367, study PRJNA577476) | soil metagenome | isolation source: 115 cm soil or saprolite under grassland replicate 2 | place: USA:California | collected 2016-06-15
CCTGGGATGCGGGTACGGCGCGCATCCTGACGAAGCTCGGCTTCGAAGCGCTCACGACGACCAGCGCCGGATTGTCCTTCATGCTCGGCAAGCGCGACGGCGATGGAACGGTCACTCGCGACGAGACGCTCGCGAACGCAAAAATGATCGTCGACGCGACCGATCTGCCCGTCGCCGCCGACCTCGAGAAAGGCTTCGGCGATGCACCCGAGATCGTCGCCGAGACGATTCGTCTCGCCGGCGAAATGGCGGGGCTCGTTGGCGGCTCGATCGAAGACGCCACCGGCGATCTCGAACGACCGATCTACGATTTCCAACAGGCCGTCGAACGGGTTGCGGCCGCCGTCGAGGCGGCACGCGCCCTACCTTTTCCGTTCATGCTGGTCGGTCGAGCGGAAGGTCTTCGATTCGCCCGCCCGAACCTCGACGATACGATCCGCCGACTGCAGGCCTTCGAGGGCGCCGGAGCCGACGTCCTCTTTGCGCCCGGCCTCGCTCGCGTCGACGACATTCGCACCGTGTGTGCATCCGTGAAGAAGCCGGTCAACGTCGTGATGGGCTTCGCGCGGATCGAGGGGGTCCCTCTGTCCGTCGCCGACCTCGCCGCGTTGGGCGTCAAACGGATCAGCCTGGGTTCGGCCTTGAGCCGCGTCGCGTTGGACGCCTTCTTCCGTGCTGCCCAGGAACTCCGAGAGCAGGGAACTTTCAACTTCGCAGACCGAGCGATCCCCATGCGGGACGCCAAAGATCTGGTGGGTCCGTGATTGCCGTTCCTCCATCACCAAAGTGAAACCGAGTGAGGTACGGCATCTACGCGTGCCATGACGCCGAGCACCTACAACTGGTGCGCCGACGAGAGGTGGTTCTTCTGTCCTGTCTTCGAGACGGAGTTTTCATTGAAACGAGCGGCGAGGTGCCTTGGGCACCACGCTTGTGTGATGAGCCGTCGCATCGCGGGGAGCTGAGCATGGTAGCCGCGGTGACCGATCCGGTCACCGGAACCGGCCATGACGCGGAAGTCAGTGTCGGAAAACATTCACTTTTCGCGGACAGAGTCCGCGACATTCCCGTCGGCAACTCCCTGTTTAGAAATGGCCATCGCCATCCGTATTAACGCGCTGAACTAGAACGAGGGAGATGGCAATGCGGAAGATTCGTTGGATGATAGGGATGTTCACGATAGCGTCGCTTGCGCTCGCGAGTGCTTGCGGGGGCGACGATAGCGCCGGGCCAGTATCGAGCAGCGGAGGAAGCGGAACGGGAGGCAGCTCCACGGGCGGAGCGGGCACGACCACCACGACCGTGGGGTCATCCGGAGGGACGGGCGGCTCGACGGGCGGGGTAGGCGGCTCGACGGGCGGTACCGGAGGCGTGACACCGACCGACGCCGGGAGCGACACCTCGAGCATCGACGCGACGCCGGGCAAGTGCGACGGGGTCAGCTGCCCGATGGGCAAGGTATGCTGCCAGTCCAACGGCGATTGCGTGAATGCGCCGAAGCCGCAGGGCTGCTGAACCCAGGACGCCTTCGATCAGAGTGACTTCAGGTACTCGACGAGATCGTTCTTCTGTTCGGCCGTGAGAGCGAGATTGAGCGTCGCGTCGTAGTGGGTGACGACATCCATCAGCGTGGCAAAGCGGCCGTCATGATAGAAGCCGCCTTTGGCATGCGCGAAAAGACCCTTGAGGGGCGCGGTGCGGTAATGCTGATCGGGCGAGCGCTGTGCCTGGAAGTCGTCGATTCCGATTTCCTGCGCAGTATGCATGTTCCAGCCGGGCTCCGTGTAGAGCGGTGGCACATGGCAGGTGGCACACTTCGCGGCGCCTTCGAAGAGTGCTTTTCCTCGGCCCGACGCGGTGGCGTCGAAGCTCGAGGCAGGGGGCACCGGCGCCGCAAGCGCAAGCTGATAGAATTGAAGCGCGGCGAGCTTCGGCGTGATGAGGTCGGGATTGTTCGTCACATGTCCGAACTTTTCCCGGGCAGCGATCGGGAAACGCTGGGCGTCGTCGAGACGAGGATCGTAAAACGTTCCCTTGCCGTGCATCTCCAAGTTGGCGACGAACGCGTTCCAATGCGTGACTGATCCCCATCCTGTCCACGTGTGGAGGTTGACGCCAGCGAGTCCGTACGCAGGCGGGAGCAGCGTCGCCGCCGATTTCCCATCGGGCCTCATGGCTTTGCCATCCAGGAAAACCTCGGCGTCGAACTTTCCGGGTCCCCAGCTCATGAGGACCGTCCGCACGGTCGCCTCCGGAACACCCAGGAGCTGCGCCACCGCCGAGAGATCAGGGGACAGGTTGACGATGCCGCCGACGTTGAGGTCACGGTTCGGCCACCCGTCGAGCCGCTTGCCGATACCGGGTGCGAATGAATCGTCGACCGTCGAGTGACATAGCGCACACTGGATCCCGATGCTGCTGAGCTGTGTGCCGTCAGCGTTGAAGAATCCTTTGACCCCGACGACCGCGTCGAGCTTCAAAAGCGCGAGGGTGGAGGCCGGGTCGTCCAGCTTGATCGCCCCCGATTTGATTTGACCGACGACCGCGGACGGCAATGCTTCCGCATCGACCTTGAGCCCGACGGCGAGCGCCGCGGTCGGACTGACGCCCGCCCCCACGCCTCCATGGCTGGCCCCCGCGATGGCTTCGTGGATCCGAAGAACCCCTCCCCAGAACGCTTCATCACCGAAAGTCTCAAACCGGAAGGTCTGGCGCCCTTCGGCAATCCTCGTCTTGGCCAGTTCGACCACCGGGTCCGACGATGGTTGGGGGGTCGTGCTCTCGGGACCCGTTGTATCCATTCGGCTCGCCCCGTCGAGCCCATCCGGCACCGATGATTGATTCGCGAGACCCTCCTGATCGTCGCTACAACGCGCTGCGCCCACGATTCCGGCGAGCGCCCCGAGAATCGCCAAAGAGATCCTTGTTCCATTCTGGCTCATGCGAGACCTCCATCGTCTAAGTCACCGAGTCGGGTGGCGCGAAAAGGTTACGGGCGACACCCCTTTCGACCGACGGGCATCCAAAAGCTCACGATGACCTCGGCTCTGGACGCGACGCGAGAACCCCTCGAGCGTGACTCACCATCCGTGTCAGACGAAGAGATCGTCCGCCGCATCGTTGCCGGTGAGTCGGCCCTGTACGGAATTCTGATGCGCCGTTACAACCAACGATTGTTCAGGATCGTGCGGAGCATCGTGGGCTCATCGAGTGAGGCGGAAGATGTCGTCCAACAGGCGTACATCGCGACGTATCTCAACCTCGGTCAATTCGAGGGTCGATCGACGTTCTCGACGTGGCTGACGCGCGTGGCCATTCACGAAGCGCTCGCTCGAGTGAGGCTGCGAAAGCGCCGCGAGCAACTGCTCGGATCTGACGGCGACGCGCCGATCGGACGATCGCTCGACCGCGATCCCGAGCAACAGGCGACGATCAAGGAGCTCGCGCGACTTTTCGAAGAAGCCTGCGACGCGCTACCCGACCCATACCGCGTGGTATTCATCATGCGCGGCATCGAGGAGATGTCCACCGCCGAAACCGCCGAGTGTCTCGATGTGACCCAAGAAACGGTCAAAGTGCGTTTTCACCGAGCCCGCGCCCTCTTGCGAGAAAGCTTTAACGATGACATCGCGGAAGCAGCGCGAGAGGCATTCTCTTTTTTGGGCAAGCGATGCGCGCGCTTGACCGGGTCGGTCACGTCCGCGCTACGTATCCCGCTTCCTCCGCCCGCTTGAACCGCGTGGGTTTCTCGCGCGCTTCCTCAGTCCCTCCAAATAGGGTTGGGGTTGGCGCGCCGAGTGCCTAGCATGACTGCGTCAGATCCTCACTACCAGATCGTCTCATCGGAGTAGCCATAGACCCACTCAAGTACTGACCGGACAGGCGGAACTGGCTGTAGGCGAAGCCACCGCAGGCGAGGCCGCAGGCCGCGCCGAGTAACTCAAACAGAGGCGAGGCCTAGCGATTCCGGTCTGACGCGCGGCTTCCGCCGGTCCTCGCCGTCATTTCCGTGGGCGACGCGCGGCCATTGCTGATCGTGATCTGTCATCGCCAAGATCTGACGCAGTCATGCTAGAACACGGACGCCCGATCGTTCGGGGTTGCAAATTGTTCCGAAACGGTGACGCGTCCCGCTCGTAGACCAACGTGCCCGTACATCCATCCATCGAAGCGGAGGAAACCGTGGATCACGCGACCGCTGTTGCGCAGGCAAAGCAAATTGCCGATCATATCGTAGCGCCCCACGCAGCGCGCCATGACCGGGCCGGCGACTTTCCCGTGGAGGGCATGGCCGCCCTCGGGAAAGCGGGCCTCCTCGGCCTTGTCGTTCCGAAAGACCGAGGTGGGTCGGGGCTCGGCCCCAGCACGTTCGCCGAGGTGACCGCGGCACTCTCGTTGGCGGACGCCTCGATCGGAATGATCTACACGATGCACGTCTGCGCCACCCTGTGTTTGGTTTCGGCGCGAACCGGTGCGAAGACGGAACCCGTTCTGCGAGCGATCGCCGCCGGCCAGCACCTGACGACTCTCGCGTTCAGCGAGAAGGGTTCGCGAAGCCATTTCTGGGCACCGGTTTCACGGGCGCAGAGCATTCCCGCTGGGGTCGAGCTGAGCGCGCGGAAGTCGTGGGTCACCAGCGCGGGACATGCGGACAGCTACGTCATTTCGAGCTTGTCCCCGGATGCCAAAGGCCCCACCGACTCGACGCTCTACCTCGTCGCAAAAGACACGGTGGGGCTCAAGGTTGCGGCACCCTGGGACGGCATGGGCCTGCGTGCGAATGCATCGGCGCCGATGACACTCGAAGGCTGCTTCGTTCCCGACGACGCGCGACTCACCGATGACGGTGCGGGTTTCAAGGCGATGCTGGAGGTTGTTCTGCCGTTCTTCAACCTGGGATCGGCGGCGGTGGCGCTGGGGCTTTGTCGCGCGGCGGTCGGCGCCACGGTTACCCACCTCAAGACAGCGGTGTTCGAGCATCTCGGTGCCTCGCTCGGGGAGTCACTGCCCAACCTGCGAGCGACGCTGGCACGCATGCAAATCGAAACGGACGGCCTCGCGGCGAGGATGCAAGATGTCATCGCACACCTCGAGCACCCCTCCGATCAAACCATGCTGCGCGTGCTCGAATCGAAGGCCGCCGCCGGAGAGGCAGCGATCCAAGTCACTTCCCAAGCCATGCGCGCTTGCGGGGGCGCGGCGTTTTCCAGACAGACGGGTCTCGACAGATTCTTTCGCGACGCCCACGCCGGCTCGGTCATGGCCCCGACGGTCGACGTCCTTCACGATTTCATCGGTAAGGCGCTGCTCGGTATTCCGCTTTTCTGATCGCAGGAGGAACGATGAAAGACGTCCTATGGATCGGTGCTGTTGCCTATGACCCCAAGGTGGTGACGATCTGGGAGGGAATGCGCAGTTACTTCCGCGGAGAAGCGGAGCTTGCTGCCGAAGTCGTTCTTTTCCTCTCCTATGAAGCGCAGGTCGACGCGCTTCTCGCCGGCCGTATCGACATCGGTTGGAATACCAATCTCGCCTACCTACAGTGCGAGCACGCGAGCCATGGAACGGCGTTGCCCATTGCGATGCGCGACACCGACCTCGGATGGAAGTCGCTGGTCATCGCGCTCACCGGCGGGCCGATCTCCAAACTTGCCGACATCGAAGGTCGCAAGGTCGCCCTCGGCAGCCGGGACAGCGGACACGCGGCGATCCTGCCGGTGCACTATCTGGAGCGAGAAGGGCTCGTGGAAGCAAAAGACTACACTTCGATGCGCATCGATACCGATGTCGGAAAACATGGCGATACCGGCACGAGTGAGGCCGACGTGCTGAAAGCGCTCCTCAAGGGAGACGTCGATGCGGGGACGATCGGCAGCCCATTCTGGAGCAGCGTGCTCGAACGGCGGCTGATACCGGAGGGTGCCGTGTCGGTCGTGTGGTCGTCGCCGCCCTATTCGCATTGCATGTTCACGGCTCGTCCGGGGCTCGACGCCCATCTCGTCAGTCGTTTTCGCGAGGCTCTGCTGCGGATGAGTTTCGATGACCCACGGCACCGTCCGGTGCTCGAGCTGGAGGGGCTCAAACGCTGGCTGCCCGCGCAGACGGATGGCTACGCCGATCTGCGGGAAGCGGCGGCGAAACAGGGCTTCTTGCGCGGCGGCGACTAACCCCCAGGCCGGTTGGCCAAGATGGCGTGCTTGCCGATCGTGTAGACGATCTTCGAGGCTGCCTTGATGCTTCCGCCCACCGTTCCCGAGACCTTCGATTGGCCTCCGATCCGCGGGCGGCACGATACGTCGATCTGGGTGATTCTCAGGCCCGAGGCATGCGCGCGCACGAGAAGCTCGATGGTGAAGCCATAGCCGGTGTCGGAAAGTGCGAGGGCATCGAGTGCCGACAGGCGGACCGCCTTGTAGGGAGGCATGTCGCGGTAGGTGGCGCCGAGCGTCAGCCGCATGAGCCAGGGGGCGAACCAATTTCCAAAGCGCTGCACGGGAACCATGTGGGATCGATTCGCGGCGAGCCCGGTTCTTACGCCGAGGACCAAATCGGCTTCACCGTCGAGAACGGGTCGAAGAAGCCGCGGCGCCTCGTCGGGGTCGTCGCTTCCGTCGGCATCGAGCAGAAGCACCACGTTCGCGCCGAGCTCCTTGGCGCGTCCGATCCCTGCGAGACAGGCGTATCCGTAGCCCCGTCGCGGCTCGCTCACGACGACGGCTCCGCGGGCCGCCGCGACGTGCGCCGTCGCATCGCGGCTGCCGTTGTCCACCACGACGATCGCATCGACATGTGGTTCGAGGCCGCCGACCACGTAGCCGATGCTCTCTTGTTCATCAAGCGCGGGCAGGATGGCCGCGATCATGGCTGGTCGGCGAAAAACGTGGCGCAGCGAGGCGCCAGCTCGGGATGGTGGGAAAGCTCGGCGCGAAATCGCTCGAGATCGGCGGGCGTGTCCACGTCGTAGGCGACCGGTAGCTCGTGACATTCGAGGCCGAGCTCCCGCATGCGTTCGCGTGTTTGCTCGAGCACGAGCGGCGTGCTCCAGGCAATGTCGCGCAAAACGCCCGGCTGCGGCGTGGTCAAGCCGATGAGGTAATATCCGCCGTCTTCGCAGGGCCCGAGCAAGGCGCGCCGCCGTCCGCTGAAGCTCTCGAAAGCCGCAGCGAGTGCCGCCACCGGCAGCGTTGGAGAATCGCTGCTCACGAGGACGACCGCGGGGGCCGCGAGATCGGCGAAACCGTGCGTGAGCCGCTCTCCTAAACCGGTCCCGCGCTGCGGCATGACTTCCCATGAAGGGGGTACGAGGCTCCGGAGGATGGACACCCCGTCGTATTCGGGAGCGGCGAGAACGACTTTGCGAATGCCCGAAACTCGGCCCATGGCATCGAGCGTGTCGAGAAGCATGGCTCGGTAGAGCGCTGCCGCTCGAATGGGATCGAGCGCGGAGGAGAGCCTCGTCTTGCAGTGTCCCGGCGTAGGGGCGCGCGCCATGACCCCTACCGTTACCCCGCACGAAGCCGCGTCCCCGCTCATTCTCGTACGCGCTCCGCAACGAAGACACCGGCTCGATCGAAGCGAACCGCAAATGCCGGGTCGTGGCGCAGCCGTTCGACGCCTTGTTCGACGCTCTTTCGCTGTTCGGGTTCGTTCTGCATCCCTCCCGTTTCGAGGACGACGAACTGATCGCTGTCTTGCCCGTCGGGCCAATTGTGGAGCTCGGGCCGATGAGCGAGGTGCGGCGCGATGCGATCGAGAGCGCTCACCGAGGCCTCGGCCGGAACGATCGTCAACATACGCGCGAGTGCGCCGGCACGCTCGGAACCCGGAAATTCCGGGTCGAACGGCCTGCCTTCGCCATACAGCTTGACGAGGACCGCGGCGCACGCGGCGATCGCGGTGATGCCAAGCCACACACGTGCCAGCGGTCGCCGCCATACGAAGGGCACCGCTCCCTCGTGCGAGAGCGTCAGGGCCGCGGCCGCCGCGAGAAGCGGCACGACCGCAGCTCCGTATTGATAATGGATGTTCCACACGGGCGGACGATCATTGAGAAGCTGCACTGCCAAGAGCGGGGCGGCGATGAGCAGCGGCCACGCGCAGCGTCGTGGCGACCGCAGCGAGAGGATCAAGAGCGGAATCGTGCCACAGGCGAGCAATACCAGATAAAGGAGCCGTCCCCCCTCGAACGGAAGCGCGAAAAAACGAAGCGGGTGCGTGGTGGCGAAGCGCCATGCTGCCAGCGGAGAGCCGCCCAGTCTGCCGTAGGCGACGGCATAGCGAAAAACGCCACCCCCGGCGAACGAAGGGATGAGCCAAAGAACTTCGGCAAAAAAAAGCGCTATTCCGGTCACACTCAAACCAAGTGCAGCAACCCAGCGGTCGCGCCAGCCGTGGCGCAGCACCCACGCGATGCCCGCGGCGGAGACGGCGAGTGCCATCTGTTCGCGTATCGACACCGCGATCGCCGCCCCGATGGCCATCTGTTTCAGCGAGTCCCGCTCCACTCCGAGAGCGAGGAGCGCCATGGGAAACGCGCAGGCCGTGATGCTGTGAAAATCGTAGATTTCGGCGAGAAGTAGCTGCGGCGTGAGAAGCGTCGCCAGGGCGGCGACGAGCGCGAGCTTGCCATCACCGGTCGCTCGACGCACCATCGACTCGATGGGTAGAGCCGCGGCAGCACATGCAATCTGCTGGACGAGAAAAAGCCAGATCGGGCTCGGAGCCAAGCGATAGGGGAGCCATAACCAGAGCAGGCCGACCTCGAGATGATTCGACCACTGATGGACGCGCTCGACGCTGTTCCAGAGAGTTCCGCGGTGTGCCAGGTTCCAGAAGACATTTTCGTAGGCGCCAAGATCGTAGGCCGCCGATCCGAAGTGCGCGTGGCGCAAGAGCGACCAGACGACCATCACCGCCGCATGCCCCACCACGGTCGGTAGGACCAACGGGTGACGCTCGACGACGGTCGGACGGAGCGCTTCGACAGAGAGACCTTCGGCGGCGATTGGATCGGCAACCATCCCAATCTCCCGCTCAGGCACAATTGAAAATCTGCGCCATCTTCGTGCGGAGCGCTCGTTCGCGCGTGAAGGCGCGCTTGACCGCATCGAACGCCTCGGCCAGGGGAAAAATCTCGGTCGTGATCAGGAAATCGTCATCGTCGGCTCCCACCGGGTGGTAGTAAACGCCGCGGTCGGTGATCGTCACTTCCGGCACCAGATCCGCGCGCGAAAGCGCGAGACCTTCTTCGGCGAATCCCCGAAGCGCCGTGCGCCGAATGACTCGGTCTTCGGAGACGATCTGGCTTCCGTCGAGAAAGTCTCGAATGGCTCGTTCGTCCTCTTCCCGCTGCACCGTTGCCGCCCAGCGGACGCGGAATCCGAGGGCGCGCCCGAGCTCGACGCCAGCCATCGCCCGGTCCCAAGAACCGGCGCCCCGATTGCGGTCGTGCAGCTCCGGCGACGCGCTGTCGACGCTGATCTGTAAGGTCACCCGGTCGCGCGGCAGATTCCGCAGGGCTTCCAGCCGGCTGCCCTTGAAAAGCATGCCGTTCGTGAGGACCGTTGTCGGGGCCGCCTCGGCGCATGCGCGGATCACGTCGCCGATGTCGGAAAGCAAGAAAGGCTCGCCGCCGGTGATGAAAATCTCTTCGACTCCGAGCTCCCGGCTCTCGTTGGCAATACGTTGGATCCGCGAAAAGCCGAGCTCTCGCCGGGGCGCCCGCGGCGACGATCGCACGCAACAATAGGTGCATGCCAGGTTACAGTCGAAGTTGGTGTAGAGCCAAAGTCGACGTCCAATCGGGCGCTCCGGTTCGTCTTGGGGGACGGCCCCGTGGCGAATCACCCAGCGGATTCCGTCGGATTCTTCGGTAACACCGACGATCGAATTGCCGGTCACCTCGGCCCAGCGCGCGAGGTCCTCGCCGGTGGCGGCGCTGGTCAGCGTCAGCGCGACGAGTTCACCTTCGCGGGTCGAGCGCAAGGCTGCAATGAGGTCGACCAAAAGGCCCTCGCCAAAGGACTTTTGGGACCCCCGAAGCTCGACCTGGGCGACGATTCGACTCACGCATCCCCCAGTACGGTTCGCATCGCGGCTGGTTTCACTCAAAAGCTACCGCAGAATCCCCCTTTCGCGCAGCTCGGCGTTGGCGAGGTCGGTGCGATCGTCCGCCCTTTCGCCAGAGGCCCAGGCGGCAAGCTCGAGGATTCCTTGGTCGAGTGAGACTTGGGCCCCCCATCGCAGCAGCGCTCTGGCCCGGCTCGTGTCGGCGAAGCAGTGCCGGATGTCCCCCTCTCGGTAGGCTCCGGTGATTTGCGGCGGAATCGATCGCCCGAGCGCACCGGCGAGTTTGTCGGCGAGCTCGCGGACGGTGACACTTTGCCCGGTGGCGATATTGAAAGCGCTGTAGTCCGCTGCCGCATCGGCGTTCGCTGCAGCCAAGTTCGCGCGAACGACGTCGGAGACGTGAATGAAATCGCGTCGCTGACCTCCGTCTTCGAAAACGAGCGCCGGCTTGCCATGGAGCAACCGATTCGCCCAAATGGCGGCGACGCCCGTGTAGGGATTGCCGAGCGCTTGCCGCGATCCATACGTGCAGAGATAGCGCAGCGCAACGGTCGGCATGCGGTAAGCGCGCCCGATGGTCAGGCAAAGCTCCTCTTGATCGCGCTTGGAGATTCCGTAGGTGCTCCCCGGTCGAAGCGGCTGGTCTTCCGAGGTCGCGACCGGGGTGACTTCCGCGCCGCAACGAGGACAGATGGGTTCCCACTCGCGGTTTTTCAGGCGACCGTCCGGTCGAGTCGCATGAGAGAGAACGCCGTGCTCCTCGCAACGGTACGTGCCGTCACCATAGACGACCATCGACGACGCGACGACGAGCTTCCTGAATTGTGCGCGCCGCTGCAGCATGGCTTCGAGCAGCGTTGCCGTGCCGACCGTGTTGACGTCGACGTAGCGACGGATCTCGACCATGGATTGGCCGTTACCGACCATTCCACCTTGGTGATACACGATGTCGACATCGGCGAGGGCCCGGTCGACCGCCTCCCGATCCCGCAGATCGGCGCGAACGAGCTCCGCGTCGGAGGACAGGAATCTGGCCTCACCGCCCGGGTGGGCCTGCTCGATGAGGCTGTCGAGCACCCGGACTTCGTCGCCTCGTGCGAGCAGTGCGTCGACCAGATGCGAACCGATGAAGCCCGCTCCTCCCGTTACAAGCACGCGCTCGGCCAAGGCTCCTCCATCTCGTTCGCAGACCGTCACACAATTTTGCGTGACCGACAAGCCGAGCGGTCAATACCGACACCACACGTCAGCCGCACATGACTCGCTCCGCGGGCGAAACCGCCTCTTCGCCGGCGGAACGTGCGAGGGCGTAACGCCGCAGAGCGTCCTCCAGCGGCGGCATGATCGCGCCACGTTCGCTGCCCAGCGCCACGTAAAGCGGGCGGATGGCCCGCAACTGCAGTTCGGCCGTTGCGACGTCTCGCACCAGCTCCGCCGGGAGGCCGAACAGAGCCGAGCCCATTCGAGCGAATTCGGCCCAGGTGACGGCGCCTTCATTGGCGAGATGCCAGATGCCCTCTTCGCCGTCGATGAGCAGGTCGAGGCAGGCGGACGCGAGATCCGGCACGTAGGTCGGAGAAACGACGGCGTCGGCGGCCGCCGAAAATGGACGACCCGCGCGGAGCTCGCGGAGAGCGATCGTGAGGAAGTTGTGCTCGTCCCAAGGTCCGAAGAAAGCGCTCGTCCTGACGATCAAAGCCCGCGGGATGGCCGCGAGGACGCGCCGTTCGGCCTCCGCCTTGCTATGACCATAAACGCAAACTGGTTCGGCTCTATCGCTTTCGACGTAGGGGGAGCGCTTCGACCCGCCGAAGACGAGATCGCTCGAAAACGTCGCGAAGGCGACGCCAGTCTCGTTGCAGGCGGTCGCTGCCGTGATGGCGCCGGTCACGTTTTCGCGATAGCACACAGTTAGGTCGCATTCGGCGTCGTCGACGCGCACGTATCCAGCGGCATTGATGACCGCCCAAGGACGGTAGCGCGCGAGTGCGCTGCGCACCGAACGTTCGTCGGCGATATCCATGTCTTGCCGGCGCAGCAGCCGGTGCTCGATGTGTCTCTCCTTGCACACTCGCGAGAGGGCCTGACCGAGCGTCCCGGTGGCGCCGGTGATCAGCAGCGGACGAGCACGATTGCGCGCAACGTCGATGGACGTCGGGCGCGTTCCGACACTCGAGTGCGTCTTACGGGAGGGACGCCGCCACCAACCTCGCGTCGCAAGTACGGGGTGCGAGCTCGTTCCATAAAGGTTCAACTCACGAACCGCGCGCGCGAGACCGGTAGGCCGGGGCGCGGGCGCGCGAATGTCCCAAACCGCCGGCTCGTAGTGTCCGGCATGGCGCGTGACCAGACTATCCCAGTCGGTCGCGCCCAAAAGAGACCACACCAGCTGCTCCTCGCGCGTGCAGCCGAGATGGACCTCCGTCAGGGCGACCGGAATACGATACCGGCGCCACGCTTCCAACAAGACGGCCCGATGTCCGTAAAGGCCTTCCGAGCGAGCACGAACCGCTTCGAGGTCTACGTACCTATGTCGCCTGTTGCCGCCCCAAAGCTCCCTTGGATAGCGAAGAACGCGCTCATCGAGAAAGCGATCGCTCGTGACATAGTAGTTGAGACCGACGACGTCCGGTGGGCACGGTCGTTCGGCAAAGACGGCCAGTTCTTCGGGCAGGGCGCCGGCCGAGGCGAGATAGCTAAAGAGCGGATGCGACGCGTTCACCCGCCCGGTGAGAAGATCGAACCCCAGCCAGCGGCGATGGTTTTCGAACGTTGCCTGGTACGAGAGCAGCGGCGTGCTGAACGTTCGGCCGCTGTCGTCGGTCTGCACGAGCTCCGCTTCTGGCGTGACGTTCCGAATGGCAGCCATCGCGAGCACGGTCGCCCGGCATTCGTTCAACAAGATGCGTACGAAGCTCGCATCGTCACGTGCATGTGGGTACCAATGGCCATAGAGTCCGCTGAAACGCGCCGTCGTGAGGGGCTCGTTCACCGGGGTGAACTTCGTCACCCATGGATATCTTCGCGCGACGGCGCCGGCGAACGCGGCGAGCTTTTCTGGAAAACCAGGATCGATGAGGGAGGTCGTGCTCGGCCCACTTCCGTGGTGGACCAGGCCGACGATGGGCTCGATTCCGAGTTCGCGCAGCCTCGACATCCTCTCGTCCGACCATCGCCAATCGGCAGATGCGAGGCCGCTCGGCGCGACGCGCTCCCATAGGACGGGATAACGCAGCGTTCGCAACCCACATTGCCGGAAAAGGTCCAGATCGGATGCTCGATCAGCGTGTCCGGTCAGCTCGAGCTGATCGAAATAGCGATCTCCCACCCGGTTCACCGTGCACTCGACACCCCCCCAGAGCTCGAGCGGCCAACGTTCCAAGCGAAGTGCCCTTTCATCCGGCGGCGCGCTGCCGCTCGCTGCCCATGAGTTTACTGTAAAGCTTAAGGGCCTGCGCGACCACCTGGTCCATGTTGTAATATTTGTACGTGCCGAGGCGGCCCACGAAGTGGACGCCGGTCGTGGCCGAAGCAAGCATCTGGTACTTGCGATAAAGCTCGGCGTTTTCGGGACGAGGTACCGGGTAGTAGGGATCTCCCTGGCTCTTCGGATATTCGTATATCACGGTCGTTTTCCGGTGTTCTTGGCCAGTCAGGTATTTGAACTCGGTGCAGCGGGTATACGCATATTCGTTCGGATAGTTGATGACCGGCGCCGACTGGAACACCGGCTTGTCGTGCGTCTCGAAGCTGAACTCGAGCGAGCGGTACTCGAGCTTGCCGTATCGGAAATCGAAAAACTCGTCGACGGGTCCGGTGAAGATGGTTTCACGATGGCTGATCGCCTCGCGCACCTCGGCAAAGCTCGTATTGAGGATGACCTTGATGTTCGGATGAAGCACCATCCGGTCGAACATGCGGGCGTAACCATGCAAGGGCATGGCCTGGTACGTATCGGTGAAGTATCGGTCGTCACGATTCGTGCGGACCGGTACTCGCGAGGTGACCGACGCGTCGAGCTCCGAGGGATCGAGCCCCCATTGCTTTCGCGTGTAGGATCGGAAGAACTTCTCGTAGAGCTCGCGACCGACCTTACTCACGATCACGTCCTCGGAGCTCCGTATTGGCGATATCTGTTCGGCGCGATCGCGGAAGAAAGCGTCGAGCTCGAGCGCGGTGAGATGAAGCCCGTAGAGGCGATTGACCGTGTCGAGGTTGATCGGAATGGGCACCAACTGCCCATCGACGCAGGCCATCACCCGGTGCTGGTAGGGACGCCATGCGGTAAAGCGCGATAGGTAATCGAACACTTCTTTCGAGTTCGTGTGGAAGATGTGCGGACCGTATTTGTGGATGAGAACGCCGGCGTCGTCGTAACAATCGTAGGCGTTCCCACCGATATGATTTCGCTTGTCGACGAGCAAAACACGCTTTCCGGCGTCGGAACCCAGCCGTTCGGCCAAAATGCATCCGGCAAAGCCGGCTCCGACCACCAGGTAGTCGAAAGTCATCATCGCGCCACCACCCTGCCGGACGCCCGCTTGCGGCCGGAGGCGCCGACGAGCTTCGGTTTCCACGCGATCGGAAGGGATGCCGCTTCCGCCCGCGCGTCGATGGCGTTGGACACGTGTCGTACGATTTCGTCGAACGTGCCGTCCCAGGACTTGTCGGTAAGAAACGCATCCGCTGAAGCCAGCCTCGACCCCGGATCTTCGCTCAATGCACGTTCGATCGCGCCGACGAACTCGGTCGCCGTGTCGGCAATGTGGACGAGCGACAGCCTGCCGTAAGGCTCGACGATGTCCTCGATCGACGTCGATACGACGGGCCGGCCTGCCGCCAGGTATTCCGGCGTCTTCGTGGGACTGATGAACCGCGTGGATTCGTTTCTGGCAAACGGAAGGATGGCGACATCCCAGCCTGCGAGATAGCTCGGCAGCTCCTCGTACCGCTTCGCACCGAGGTAGTGCAGATTGGCCGCCCTCGGCAAACTCGTTTCGTCGATCTTGGCGATCGGCCCGAGGAAAATCAGATGCCAATTCGGCCGAAGCCCGGCGACGCGGGCGATGAGGTCGAAATCCATTCGCTCGTCGATGACGCCGTAGAACCCAAGACGAATGTGAGGAACGCCGGCCTGGTCAGCCGGCTCGATCTGTCGAACGCGCGCCCTCGCGAAATGCGCCTTATCGACGCTGCTCGGAAGCGGGTGCACGTTCGGATGGAGGTCGCGCTTGGCTCGATAGAGCGCGTGACCTCCGGTCGTTACGACGTCGGCCCTCTCCAGAAGCTGTCGCTCCAGGTGCACGAGCTCGGGCGGTGCCCCACGAAACAGAGAGAGCTCATCCATGCACTCGTACAAGACGGCGCAAGGCTCGAGCTTTCTTGCGAACGGTACTGCCATTGGCGTGTAGAACCAGAGCACGAAGTCGGTCAGCCCCTGGGCTTCCACGAACCACTCGAGAAGATTCTTTTGGGCGTCCATGGCGGCGGCAGGCGACATCCCGCGCGTGAGATGGGGGAGGACCACGT
>WNGB01007602.1_pt1 | contig 15592 bp, 13 predicted proteins | sample 5400681 | NCBI WGS metagenome assembly WNGB01 (sample SAMN13153367, study PRJNA577476) | soil metagenome | isolation source: 115 cm soil or saprolite under grassland replicate 2 | place: USA:California | collected 2016-06-15
GAGGACCAGGCCAAGAAGGCCATCGAGGAGCTGGGCGGCAGGCGGACCATCACGATCACCCCGCTCAAGCCCGAGCCGGTCAACCAGGAACGGGCGGGGGGAGGAGCCAGCATCGAGCTCCCGAGCTACGACAAGGAGTTCGCCACCCGCAAGGCATTCGGGGAGACCCTGGCGGCCATGGCCGAAGCCGAGCCCGACCTTGTGGTCCTGGACGGCGAGGTCTCCAACTCCACGCACACCGAGGACTTTCAGAAGGTTGCCCCCGATCGTTTCTTCGAGCTGTACATCGGGGAGCAGAACATGCTGGGCACGGCCGTCGGCCTGCAGGCGCTGGGGAAGAAGCCGGTCGCGGCGACGTTCGGGGCTTTCCTCACTCGCGCCTACGACTTCATCCGGATGGCCGCGGTGAGCCGGGCCGACCTCGCGCTGTGCGGCTCGCACGCCGGTGTCTCCATCGGGGAGGACGGGCCCTCGCAGATGGCCCTGGAGGACCTGGGGATGATGCGCGCGGTTCACGGCTCGACAGTGTTGTATCCGGCCGACGGGAACTCGACCACCAGGCTGGTGCAGCAGATGCTCGACCTCCCAGGCATCTCCTACCTTCGCACCACTCGTGAGAAGACACCCAGGCTGTACGAGGAGGGCGAGGAATTCCCCATCGGGGGAAGCCGGACCCTTCGATCCAGCGATGGCGACAGGGCAACCATCGTGGGAGCCGGCGTGACGGTCTTCGAGGGCCTGAAGGCCGCCGATCAACTGGCGGCCGACGGTGTGACCGTACGCGTGATCGATGCCTATTCGGTGAAGCCGATAGACGGGGAGACCCTGCGCGCCGCCCTCGAGGAAACCGGTCTGATCTTCGTGGCCGAGGATCACTGGCTCGAGGGCGGCCTCGGAGATGCGGTGCTCGAGGCACTGGCCGCGGGAGGCAAGGAGCTCTCTGGTCGAGTCATCAAGCTCGCCATCACGGAGATGCCGGGGTCCGGGACACCCGAGGAGCTGCGCGACTGGGCGGGAATCTCGGCCGGGAAGATCGCCCGAGCCGTCCGCTCGGCCCTGCCCAGAGACCTGTCGCGATGAAAAAGTGCCCGTACTGTGCCGAGGACATCCAGGACGAGGCGATCAAATGCCGCTGGTGTGGCAGCGATCTCACCATCCCCCCACCACACGCCCGGCAAGCCGATCCCCAGCCCCCCGTCGAAGCCGGGCCCCGGATCGGCGAGGGGGCCCTCCGATTCAGCCACTCCGGGTACAGGTACTTGCTCGGGTACGGCCCTGATTTCTTCGGCATCTGGGACCGCCAAGCTCCCGGTGGCCCGGCGGTGAGGTTCCCCCGCACCGATGAGGGATGGAATCAGGCCTGGCACCAGTTCTCGGTGTGGGAGCCGAAGGCTGTGGAGGTCCCGCACGGCGGCACCCCTCCTCCAGATACTCGGGCCGCGACCGGCACGTATCGATCGGCGCACGGAAGGGCCCTTTGGACGGTCGTCTTGCTGGCAGTCACAGCCGGGCTTGCGCTCGTCGACACCGTGTTCTGGGCCGTGCACATCGGGATCGTCAGTAAGTACGAGCAGGGGCTGACGAGTGCGATCCGCACGCAAAACAGCGAGAACGTCGCCTTCCGCTTCTGGGCGTTCGCCCTCCTGATGTTCCTGCCCACCGCCCTCGCGTGGCTGCTCTGGCAGTATCGGGCCCATGCCAACCTGCGGGCTCTCGGGGTGGCCAACCTCAGCTACTCGCCCGGCTGGGCCGCGGGATGGTGGTTCGTCCCGTTCGCCAACATCGTGCTGCCTTACTTGACGGTTCGAGAGCTCTGGAAGGCCAGCGGCCCTGACGCGGGCGCCATCGAGTGGAAGGCGCGGGGAGGGGCGGCCATCGTGGGCCTGTGGTGGGCGGGACGGTTGGCGATGCAGGCGCTGTGGCAGCTCGGGGCAGCGCTTGGGAGAGATGCCCCCGACGTGACCACCACCACCACGTCCTCCGCCCTCCTTCTGACCGGCGACCTGGTTCTGGTCGCGTGGGCCGTCCTGGCGATCCTTCTCGTTCGCGGGGTCGACGCCCGGCAGGAGGCGAAGTACCGGCGGATCACTTCCTGGGCGCAGGGCTTCGCCCCGACCTCCTGATGCCTCAGTTGGTCACCGAGGACGTCACCCTTCACGTCGATGTGGACGGAGCCGGCCTGCCGGTCTCGGTCCTCGCTCACGGCCTGATGAACTCGTGCCGTGAGCTTGCCGCGATCACACCGCTGGTCCCGGGCACGAAGGTACGGTTCTGCTTCCGCGGGCACGGACACAGTTCTTCGCCGGAACGCGGGTACAGGTTCGCCGACTTCGCCAGAGATGTTGAAGCGGTGGCGGATGCCTACGAAGCGACGGTCGCCTTCGGCACCTCGCTCGGCGCCGGGGCCATCGGTCACCTGCTCACCCTGAAGCCCGATCGCTTCGACAAGCTCGTCTTCCTGCTTCCGGCCGGACTCGACCAGCCGTTCCAGTACAAGCAGCGGATGCTGCACACGGCCGGCCTCGTGGATGGGAAGTCGGTGGAGGAAGCGATCGAGGCCATCACGTCCGACCCTGGACGGACCCAGGCCTACCTCGATTTGCCGTGGCTCCGCGACTTCGACCGCCAGATGCTCCAGGAGCTCAACCCGGTGGGCGTCCCCCGGGCCATCCGGGAAGTCATCGAGGACTGGCCTCTGGAGGACCGCGAGCAGATGCGCAAGGTGACCGCCCCCACCCTGTTGATCTGCAGAGAGGGCGACGAAATCCATCCCGCGGAGGTCGGACGCATCCTGGCGGAGGTCATGCCGAACGCCGAACTGCTGCTGTTCCGCGATGGCGCGGAGATGTACCAGGCCATCCCGCAGATCGTTGCCCAGGTCCGGGAGTTCATCCTCTCGTAGGGGCCCAGGAGAGGAGGATGGCAATCCCTGACGGGCAGCTCGAGACAGCAGAGGAGATGGGCCGCGCGCTGCGAGCCGGCCAGGTCAGTAGCCTCGAGCTGGTCGAGCGCGCGCTCGGCAGGGCCGAAGCGTGGCAGCATTCGATCAATGCCTTCTCGCAGCTCTGGGCGGACCGGGCGATGGACGAGGCCCGACGGATGGACTCGACTCGCCCCGAGGAGCGCGCCCCGATCGCCGGGGTCCCCATCGCGGTGAAGGATCTGTTCGACGTCTCTGGGGAAGAGACCACCGGATGCTGCGCGGCATTCCGCGGCACGATCGCCCAGCGCGATGCTCTCGTGATCGAGCGGATCAAGCGGGCGGGGCTGGTCATGTTGGGCAAGACCAACCAGCACGAGCTTGCGGCAGGCGGCACGAATCTGGTGAGTGCGTGCGGCCGGACCGGGAACCCCTGGGACCCGGATCGCATGACCGGGGGTTCGAGCGGCGGATCGGCGGCCACGGTCGCGTCTGGGATCGTGCCGTGGGCGCTGGGCTCGGATACCGGCGGGTCGATCCGGATCCCGTCTTCCATGTGTGGGATCTTCGGGTTGAAGCCGACCTTCGGACAGATACAGACCGAAGGTGTGATGCCGTTGGCGCCGTCGATGGATTGTCCGGGACCGATGGCGTCCACGCTGGAGGACCTGCATGCCTTGTATGCCCTGCTGGCCGATGCTCCGGTCCCGAGCCTCCTGCCCTCCGCCGACGAGCCTTTCCGCGTGGGAATTCCCGATGGGTTCTTCGCCGATCGCGTCCATGACGAAGTGCTCGAGGCCGTTCAGAACGCGGGGAGAGCCCTGGAGACGGCGGGAGCCGTAGTTCAGCCAGTCGACGGGAGTGGGCTGCACGGCGTCCGGAGTCTGTGGATGCGCGTGTGCTGCCCCGAGTTCGCCCACGCCCACCCGCTCCTGAAGGACCCGGAACGAAGACGGCTGGTGGCGCCCTCCGTGCTCGAGTGGCTTGATCTCGGAGATCGCCAGACGGAGCAGGACCGGGAGGAGGCGGTACGGGAGCGAGGGCGGATCGTGCAATGGTTTGAACGGAGCTTGGATGGCCTCGACGCGCTCCTGATCCCGACCACTCCTTATCCGGCCCCGCCCGCGGATCAGGAGACCGTGGACCTGGGGAGGGCCGGGACCGTCGAGGTGAGCCACGTGGGCCCAGGGTGGCTCACGTGCTCCGTGAATCTGGCCGGCTTGCCCGGCATCAATCTTCCGGCCGGGCGATCGAGCCAGGGGTTGCCCATCGGGGTGTCGCTGGTTGCCAGGGCCGGAGGGGAGGATACGCTCCATCGGCTGGCCACGGATTGGGTCGCCGCAGCCGAGTATCGAGCTGAACGTCCAGGGCCTCCTCAGCCCTGACCTCCGACGGCCTGACTCGGTCCGGCCACTACCATGGCCGGCGTGAGCGTGAGGGGCCGCGCGGCCTCCCTTGGGTCCACTCAGGGCGTCGACCTCGTCGGGGTCGGCTTCATCCTCCTCACATCGCTGCAGTTCGGTTCCGTCGTCGTGCTGGGAAAGATCGCCACTGGCGCCGGCGGGCTGCCCATCGCGTCGCTGTTGGCGGTTCGATTCGCCCTCGCCGCGGTCCTGCTGGCCACAGCGCTGCTGCTGTTGCGCCAGCCGCTGCGCGCAGCGCCTGGCGAGGGGTGGCGACTCGCGCTTCTGGGAGTCGCCGGGTACGCCGTTGAGGCGGCGTTCTTCTTCGCCGGGCTCAAGCATGGCACCGCCGCCGCGGCCACCCTGCTGTTCTTTACCTATCCTGTTGCCGTCGCGTTGATCGCCTTCTTCCTGGGCAAAGGGCTGCCCGGGTGGCTGCTGGGCGGCGCGCTGGTGGCGGCGGTCGGAGGAGCGGCCGTCGTGGCCGTTGCCGGCGGCGGCGTGGACATCGACGGGACCGGTGTGCTGCTCGAACTGGGATCGTCGGTGACCTTCGCCACCTATCTGGTCGGCGCCGCCGCCGTCTTGAAGCGAACGAATTCGCTCGTCGGAGCGATGTGGGTCGCCGCCGCGGCGGCCATGGGCCTGGGTATCTACGCGGTGGCGACCGGGGCCGCGGATGCCCCCAACGGGTGGCACCAGTGGGGGCCCGTACTGGGCATGGGAGCGTTCACGGCCGGCGCCTTCGCCACGCTCTTCGCCGGGCTTCGGCGGCTGGGACCGATGCGCACCGCGATCCTCTCCGCCTCCGAGCCGCTCACCGCGGCCGCCCTCGCCGCGATCTTCCTGGGTGAAGGCGTTGGGCCGGGAACGGTCGTGGGCGGCATCATGATCCTAGGCGCCGCCGTCGCAGCCTCCGTGGCCCGAGCCCAGGCCCCGGCCGAGCCGCCGATCCCATAGGGTCTAGCTCGTGAGAGCGTTCATCACCGGCGCCACCGGATTCATCGGCGGTCACCTTGCCCGCAGGCTGAGGGAGCGAGGTGACGAGGTGGTCGCCCTCGTCCGCTCGCCCGACAAAGCGGAACCGCTTCGAGGACTGGGCTGTGAGCTGGTCCGGGGCGACCTCGGCGATGAAACCGCCATCCGGACTGGTGTCGAGGGCTGCGATTCCGCGTTCCATTCCGCAGCCATGTACAAGGTCGGCATCCCCACCAGCCAAAGGCCAGAGATGTGGGAGGCGAACGTGCGGGGGACGGAGCGTGTCCTCGGGGCGGCGGTGGAGGCCGGGGTTCAGCGCGTCGTGTATATCTCGACGGTGAACGCATTCGGGAACACGCGGGCCCAGGTGGTCGACGAGACCCATGACCGTCCGGGTGATGAATTCCTCTCCTATTACGACGAAACCAAGTTCCGGGCCCACCAGATAGCGCAAGATCTGACCGAGAAGGGCGCTCCCATCCTGATCGCCCAGCCGGGCGGCGTGTACGGCCCGGGTGACACCTCGGACCTGGCGAACCTCATCGATCAGGTCCGCACGGGAAGGCTGAAGTTCAAGGTGTTCCCCACGACCGGCTTCAATTTCGTTCATGTGGATGATGCCGCCGAGGGGATTCTCCTGGTCCACGACAAAGGTCGGATCGGCGAGGCCTACGTCCTGGGAGGGCAACTCACGACCATGGGCGAAGTCGTCGAGAAGATCGCGCATCTCTCCGGGCGAAGGCCACCACGGTTCACCATGCCTCCGGCGCTCATCAGGGCCTCCATCCCTCTGGCGCCCATGGTGACCCGCATGATGCGGTTGCCCCCGAACCTCCGGGAGCTGATCATGGCGGCCGATGGCGTGACCTACTGGGCGAGCGACGCCGAAGCTCGCCGGGAGTTAGGCTACGCGCCTCGCGACCTCGACACCGGGCTCCGCCAGACCCTGGCGGCTCTGTAGGACCGCCGGACCGGACGCAGCGGAGTGAGTGAGCAGTGGATGAGCAGGGTCACCACATCGTCCTGGTTCGCCACGGAGAGACGGAGTGGAGCGCCGCCGGCCGGCACACCAGCCGCACCGATGTCCCGTTGACCGAAGGGGGTCGACGGCAGGGCGAGGCGCTCGGCTCATGCTTGAAGGGGTGGCGGTTCGCCCTGGTCCTGACCAGCCCACTCCGGCGAGCCACTGAGACGTGCCGGCTGGCGGGGCTGGGTGACGACGCGGAGATTCGCCCGGACCTCGTGGAGTGGGACTACGGCGAGTACGAGGGACGGACTACATATGAGATCAGGATGGAGCGGCCCGGCTGGACCTTGTGGTCCGACGGCGTGCCGGGCGGGGAGAGCGCCGAGCAAGTGGGAGCAAGGGCCGATCGGATCCTGGCCGAGGCATGGCGGGCCCAAGGGGATGTGGCCCTGTTCTCCCACGGCCACTTCCTGAGAGTGCTGGCGACACGATGGATCGGCCTTCCACCCGGAGAAGGGCGGAGCCTTGCTCTCGATACGGCCACGATGAGCGTGCTCGGCTTCGAGCGGGAGACTCCCGTCATCGTTCAGTGGAACCAGCCCTGCTAGGACCTGGCACCGTGATGGCCAGTCGACGAGACGAACCGGGGGTGAGCATTCAGACCATCGATGTCCCCTTCTTGGGCGACGGGGCGTCACGGTCCGCGATGCATAACTCGTCGCTTCGGAGGGAAGAAGAAGGAGCGACGAAAGGGGTGGATCATGGCCCAAGCCCGCGAGGAGCTACAGACCGGCGCTCTCTACATGAGATACGTCGAGGCCCTCCGACGCCATGGAAAGACGGAGGAGCCGCAGCCTTCTCCAGGCCACGTCGTCCGGTACTGCCACAACTGCGGCATGCGGGCGATGTTTCGCCTGGACCCGGACGGCAACTGGTACGAGTGCCTGCACTGCAAGCACTACGCCTGAGAATTCTCGAACTCGTACGCCTTCGGCCGCTTGACAGCAGAGTTCCTCCGCGAGGCTAGGTGTAGCCTCGTCGAATGGAGCGGCTGGGGCCGCAGGACGCCTCGTTCCTCTACTTGGAGACACCGACCGTCCACCAGCACGTGGGCGGCGTGGCCATCCTGGATCCCTCCGCCGCGCCGGGCGGCAAGCTGACGTATCCGGACCTGGTCCGGGTCATCTCCTCGCGCCTGCACCTGGCCCCCCGGTTTCGCCAGAAGGTTTTGTTTCCTCCTTTCGCCGCGGCCAGGCCCGTCTGGGTTGACGACACGAACTTCGACATCGATTTCCACATGCGTCGGGCGGGCCTGCCCTCCCCCGGGGGGAGGCGCGAGCTCGTCGACTACGTCCAGCGGGTCATCTCACGGCCGCTCGACCGCACCAAGCCACTGTGGGAGCTGTACCTGATCGAGGGGATGGAGGACGGGCTCGCCTCCATTCTGACGAAGGTTCACCATTGCATGGTGGACGGCCTGGCCGCCATCGACCTGGCGTCCGCGGTCTACGACTTCGCCCCCGAGCCCCAGATCTTGACCCCGCCGCCGTGGGAACCGCAGCCTGAGCCGGGCCGGCTGGACCTCCTCCTGGACGCGGTGAAGGAGCAGATGACGCATCCTGCCCAGGGCCTCGCCGATCTGGCCCAGCGAACCCTGCAAACGCCCGCCCGAGTGGCTCGCCAGGCAGGCGAGATCCTGGGCGGTCTGGTGGACGTCGTGAGCGGCGGCATGCTCGCCCCTCCCAGTCCGCTCAATCGCAGGGTCGGCCCGAATCGGCGGTTTGCCATGGTCGAGGCCCCCGTCCAGACCTTCAAGGACATCAAGCGGGCGTTGGGAGCCACCGTGAACGACGTGGTGCTGACTACGGTGGCGGGCGGTCTGTACCGGTTCCTGCGGCATCGGAAGGAGCCCACCCGCGAGCGCTTCCTCCGGGCCATGGTCCCGGTCTCGGTCAGGAGCAAGGACGAACGCTCGGCCATGGGAAACAGGGTCTCCTCGATCTTCGTCGACTTACCAGTCGGGCGGATGGGGGCGAACAAGCGTCTCGCCTTGATCCGCGAGCGGACGAAGTATCTGAAGGAGTCCAACTACGCGGTCGGGGCGGAGTTCCTCATGAACATCGGCGCGTGGGCTCCGCCGACCATCCACGCGATGGCGGCCCGCCTGGCCGCGCGGACCCGCGTGATCAACCTGGTCGTGTCCAACGTGCCCGGCCCGCAGGTCCCCATGTATATCGCAGGAGCCAAGCTGCTTGCCCAGTATCCAGTGATGCCGATCGCGGAAACCATGGGGCTCTCCATAGCCACAACAAGCCTGGCCGGAACGATGGCTTTCGGGCTCACGGCTGACTGGGACACGCTCCCGGACATCGAGTTCCTGGCGGCTTCCATGGAGGAGGCACTGGGCGAGCTCCAGAAGGCCGCCGGCAAGTAATCCTCATCTCTCCTGGCCGGCTGCGGACCGGTTCGCTTCCCTCTTCTCCAGCCATTGCTCGACTTCCCTCAGCCAGCGCTCGGGCGCTTCCATCTGTGGGATGTGGCCCAGGTCGTCGAAGATCACCAGCTTCCAGTTCGGATGCTCGGCCGTCGCCTCTCGGGCGGCGGCCACCGGCACGAGCCGATCCCGAGCGCCGTGCACGACGAGAGCGGGACGCGCCACGCTTCGGACGAGAGCGCGATACCGCCCCGGGGCCACCTGGGCCCGAAAGATCGACCGGGCCGCGGCCAGGAACGCCGGCGTCGCGTAGTCGAACTCCTGGCGTCGCCGGGTCTGTTCGACCATCGCCTGCACCAGCAACGGGTCGACCGAGAAAGGGTCCGCCGCCGCGACCCGCAAGGTCTCCCGGACCAGGCCTTCGGGGCCGAGCCTGCGGCTGCGCATCTGCGCGAGCCACTCGCCCACGCGAGTTGTGCTGTACAGGGCGAACAGCGATGCGAGCCGGGGGTCGAATTGCCCCTGCGCTGTTCTCGTCCGCGGGAAGGCAGCATCTACCAGCACCAGGGATTCCATGCTGGCCGGTGCATGAGCAGCCTGGATCAAGCAGACCATCCCGCCCATCGAGTTCCCGATAAGGACGACCGGAGGGAGACCGAGCGCTCGGAGGAATCCGTCGAGCAGCTTCCAGTTCGAACCGACGCCGGCACCACGCCCCCCCAGTGGCGTGAGCCCGAATCCAGCCAGGTCGAGGGCGACGACGGGCCCGCGCCGGGCAAGCCGCGGAGCCACCAGGGCCCAGTTCAGGAGCGAGCCTCCCAGGCCGTGGACGCACACGAACGTCGGGCCGCTCTGGGGACCCTCCCACAGCCGGTAGTGGACTGGGCCGCCCACGTCGACCCAGCGGCTCTCCGGCAGTCGCAGCGCATCGATGGCGTCCACGGACGGATAGGCTAGCGTTCAGGTAGGCGAGGAGGACCGATGTTCGAACGATTCACGGACCGGGCTCGGCGAGTCGTGGTCCTGGCCCAGGAAGAGGCCAGGATCCTCAATCACAACTACATCGGCACCGAGCACATCCTCCTCGGAATGATCCACGAGGGCGAAGGGGTCGCGGCCAGTGCCCTCGAATCCCTGGGTATCTCACTTACCGCGGTTCGATCCCAGGTCGAAGAGATCATCGGCCGGGGCCAGGCCGCACCGACCGGACACATTCCATTTACCCCTCGGGCCAAGAAAGTCCTCGAATTCTCGCTTCGGGAGGCCCTCCAGCTCGGACACAACTACATCGGCACCGAGCACATCCTCCTCGGGCTCATCCGGGAAGGCGAGGGCGTGGCTGCCCAGGTTCTGCAGAAGCTCGGGGCGGACCTCAACCGGGTCCGTCAGCAGGTGATCCAGCTCCTGGAGGAGTACGCAGGGAGGGGCGAGGTGCAGCCCGAGCCACCGATAGAGCCCGAGGACTTCACCGCGAGAGTGGCTCGAGCCGAGGAGATCGAGGCCGTAGCTCGCGAGGTCGCCGCCGAGTTCGGGCACGAGTCGGTCGAGCCGGGACACCACTGGGTGGCGGCGCTCCGGCTGAACCTCCGCCAGATGGAAGAGGCGATCGAGGCCTACCGGGCCAAGCTTCGCTGGGCTGAGCGGCGCTTGACCGAACCCCACGAGACGGCAGAGGGCTCAGAGGAATCCGAGGAGCATCCGGACGAAGGATCCGGCGACCAACGGCCTGAAGGCTAGCCGGCGAGCGCCGGCCGTGGGGTCGGCCGGGCTCACATGACGTTCAGGCCGCTCAGGTTCCTCATCAGGTCGCTCATCACGTCAGGGTCGGTGATGCAGTCGACCACGGCAGGAGCTCCCTGCCCCGTGGCCTTGAGCGCACGTTCCAGTGCGGGCCGAAGCTCGTCCTGCGCCGTCACTCGTTCGGCGTGACCACCTACGGCCTCGGCCAGAAGGTCGTAGCGCATGTGCGAGAGCACGGCGCCATGGTCGGCCTCCTCGCCGTAGAACACGCGCTGCTCGTGGCGGACGTCGCCCCACCCGCCGTTGTTGACCACGACCACCACCACGGGCAGCCGGTGCCTGGCCGCCGTGTCCAGCTCGATGGCCGAGAGGCCGAAGGCCCCGTCGCCCGTGAAACAGAACACTGGCTCGTCGGGCCGGGCCGCCCGCGCGGCGATGGCGAAGGGAAGCCCGATCCCAAGGGTGCCCATCGCCGACCCGATGAACAGATTCGTCCCCGGCCGATGAGCCTTGGAGAACGCGATGCCCCACAGCACGCTGTCGCCGCCATCCGAGACGAAGGTCCCGGCGCCCTGTTCCTCGGCGAATCGGGCCACCCCCCTGGCCAGCCAGCCCGGGTGCAGGCCGCCCGCGGCGGGGCGATCGCACTGCTCGTCCCAGCTCTCCCAGCTGATCTGGACTCCCTGCCTGGCCTGTCCCACCCAGGCCGCGAAGCGCTCCCGGCTCACCTTCCAGGCTCCGGTCATGGCCTCCAGCGTCGCAGCGACGTCACCGACCAGAGCCACCTCCGGCCTGCGGAGGCCGCCGATGTGTTCGGGTCGGAGGTCGACCTGGATGACCTTCTGTCCCGGCGGGAAGAGGGGTGGGCCGCCATACACGAGGTTCGCGTTGAAGCGGGAACCCAGGACGAGGGCCACGTCGGCCGAGGCCAGGGCGATCCCCCCATGGACCAGCCCGCCCAGACAACCAGGGTGATCGTCGTCGACCAGGCCCCGGGCGGCGCTTGTGGTCGTGAGGGGGATGCCCGTCTGTTCGATGAATTCCGTGAGGACCTCCCCTGCGCCCGAGAAGAAGGCGCCCGATCCCGCGACCACCACAGGGCGCTCAGCACTCGACAACAGCTCGATGGCCGGGCCCATCTCGTCGTGGAGCGGCGCCGACCGAGCCGGCTCGGCGTCGTGGCCTGTCGGCCAGGGCAGCTCCGGGGGCACGGCCGAGCCGGCGAACACGTCCTGCGGGATCTCCAGGTAAGCCACACCTGGTGCCCCCGAGCGAGCCTGGTGGACTGCCTCGGTGACGTATTCGGGGATACGGGCGGTGTCCAGGCACTCGGCCCGCCACTTCGTAACCGGCGACACCACGGCCAGATGATCGAGGTCCTGCACGGCCCCCCTATTTCGCTGCCTCAGTCCCGTCCGCCCGCTGATCACCACCGAAGGGACCCCGGCGGCATTCGCTTCGGCCAGCCCCGCGAACGCGTTGGCGATGCCGGGTCCTGCAGTCACGGCGGCTACCGCTGGCTTGCGGGTTGCCAGCGCCCACCCCTCCGCCATGAACACGGCGTTCTCCTCGTGTCTCGTGTCGATCAGGGTGAGCCCCTCGACTCGAGCGCCCTCGAACAGCGGGAGGATGTGGCCGCCGGGAAGCGCGAACACGGTCTGGATCCCGGCCTCCTTGAGCGCTCGAGCAGCCAGGATCCCGCCATGCTGGGGCGATACCGCGGAGGCCGAGGCCATCTCGCGGAGTATAGGGGGGTCCAGGGAAGCTATGCTCGGCGAATGCGGGCGGCGTTCTTCGAGGCTGCGCAGACCATCCGTCTGCGTGAGGTGCCGGTGCCCCAGCCCGGCCCCGGCGAGGTCCGCCTCAAGGTCAGGTACTGCGGGATCTGCGGCTCGGACCTCACCGTGTACAAGACCGGAGCCCTGGCCGGTCCCAACGTCGTCCTGGGGCACGAGATTTCGGCACTCGTTGACCATGATCCGGAAGGGAAATGGCCGCACGGGATCCGGGTAGTGCCCTTCCCATCGCGGGGATGCGGTGAGTGCATGTGGTGCCGGGAAGGTCATCCCCGTTATTGCGTGAACCCTCCCTTCGAGCGTTGGGGGGGCTTCGCGGAGTACGCAACGTATCCGTCGGGGAACCTCATTCCGATCGGCGACGACCTCGACGACACGATCGCCGCCGCAGCCGAGCCGTTCGGCGTGGCCCTCCGCGCGGTCGCTATGGCTGCCCCCAAACCTGGCGACTTTGGCTACGTGAGCGGCCTTGGTCCGATCGGCCTGTTCTCGGTGGCCGGGCTGGTCGCGGAGGGTTGCCGCGTCGTGGGGGCCGACCCTCGCCGGGAGCGCCGGGACCTGGGCTTGGAGCTGGGATGCGAGGAGACGTTCGATCCGACCGCCGAGGATCCGGTCTCCCAAACGCTCTCGCTCGACCCGCACGGTCCCCGGATCGCCTTCGAGTGCTCGGGAGCCCCCGATTCGCTGCAGCAAGTCTTCGACACCTGCGGGTATCAGGGGGTGGTGGGGATTCTCGGAGTTCCCATGGCCCCGACACTGCTCCTGCGGATGTTCGTGAAGGAACAGCGGGCATTCTCCCTGTCCGGGCCCTCGCGTGAGTCGATGGAACGGGCCTTGGGCCTCCTGGCCAAACGGCCTGAGATCGGCAAGGTCATCACCGGCACCGTCCCGCTCGACGAGACGGATCAGGCGTTTCGTCGGCTCATCGCGGGCAACGGTGGCGTCAAGGTCCTGGTGGCGCCGCAGGCCTGACCACTCTCGTGAGCCTGAGCCAGCGGATCGGTCTCGACCTCCCGCCCCTGGAGGAGGGACGGCCCGGCGATCCCGGACTCTTCGGCCCCGGCTCCGAAGTGTGGCGAGTCGGCCGCGAGCGCATTCTGCTGCTGGGGGGACCGGCAGCCCTGCTATTGCAGCTGGCCCACCCTCTGGTTGCCGCCGGTGTGGCCGATCACAGCGGCTTCATGGCGGACCCCTTCGAACGGCTCCGGGCGACTCTCGACGCCACGCTACGGGTCTCTTTCGGAGATCGACAGCAGGTGCAGGAGGCGGCGGCGCGCATCGGAGCGACCCATCAGCGGGTCCGCGGCATACTGCGGGCGACGGTCGGCCCGTTCCCCGCGGGGACGCCGTACAGCGCAACCGACCCAGAACTGGCCATGTGGGTGCATGCCACCCTGGTGTCCGTCGCCATCGAGGCCTATGAACTGCTCGTGGGGTCATTGTCCTGGGCCGGGCGCGAACGCTATTACCAGGAAGCCGGCCGGTTCGCCCGGCTGTTCGGCGTCACCGACCAGGTCTGCCCTGCCACCTATCAAGCCTTTCTGGAATACCTTCGATCGATGCAGCACAGCGAGCTCCTGACCGTCGGAGACCAGGCCCGGGGCCTCGCCGAACAGGTTCTCCACCCTCCCGTTCCCACCGTCCTCAGGCTGACCAAGCCCGCCTCCCGAGCGGTCACTGCCGCCCTTCTTCCTGCCATGATCCGCCAGCAGTACGGGTTGCAGCTGGGCGTCGCGGAGCGCACCCTCCTGCACACCGTTGTCCGAACGGTGCGCGCCACGATCACGGTCTGGCCTCGCCGCGTGAGGTATTGGGAGCATTACCTGACAGCGTCCCACCGGGCCCTGAACTAGATCGATCACGCAGGAAGAGCACGACGTGAACGACGGCCAGTGCGTTGATTCCTACTAGCTGGAACAATTGGGAACCGGCCCCAACTTGAGCCGGGTCGCGGTCCCTCGCATGGGGGAGGGGCGCTCTTTGATCGGAGGGGGGACGACGAGTTGGAGAGCGGAGATCTTGGTCTCTCCCAAACGGAGACTCAGCAGGCACACCTGCGCCTGGTCTTCCTGGCCGAGGCCGGCAAGATCTTCGCAGGCACCCTCGAGATCGAGGACGCGCTCCAGAGCCTGGCCCGGCTGGCGGTCACCTTCCTCACCGATATCTGCCTGATCGACCTGCTGGAGGAAGACGGTTCGATCCGGAGGATGGCCGCTGTCCATGCAGACCCCGAGAAACAGGACCTGACGCAGGCCCTTCAGATGCGCTACGGGCCGGATCCGAAAGGATCGCACCCAGCCGTGCGAGTCATGCGCACGGGCCGTTCGGAGTTCGCCCCCGAGATGCCCGAGGAGTTCCTTCGGCGGACCACCAGAGACGAGGAGCACCTTCGGATCGTCCTTGAGCTCGGGTTCCAGTCCTACATGTGTGTTCCCCTGCTGGCAAGGGGCCGGGTCCTTGGTACGTTCACCCTGGTCTCGACGAACCCCGAGCGGCGGTTTGGGCCCGGCGACGTGGGGTTGGCCGAGGAGCTGGCCGGCAGGGCGGCCCTGCCCCTGGACAACGCCCGCCTGTACGAGGCCGAACGGCGGGCCCGCGAGGAAGCCGAGTCGTCGCTGGAGCGCCTGACGTTCCTGGCCCAGGCCAGTGAGATCCTCGCGGCGTCGCTCGACGCCGGGGACACGCTGGCCGCCGTCGCCCGGCTGGCTGTTCCCAGGCTGGCCGACTGGTGTCTGGTGGACCTGCTGGAGGACGACGGTTCGATCCGCCAGTCAGCCGTGGCGCACGTCGACCCGGCCAAGGAGCGGCTGTCCAGAGAGCTCAGAGCCCGATATCCGCCCGCTCGGGGGACTCCTCGGGCCAGAGGGACACCGCACGCCCTGTGGCAGGTCCTCCTGACCGGCCAGCCAGTGCTGGCGGAGGTCATCACCGAGGAGGAGCTCAGGGGCCGGGCCAGGAACGAGGAGCACCTGCAGATGCTCCTCGACCTGGGGATCCGCTCGCACATGATCCTGCCGCTCACCGCGAGGGGCAGGATCCTCGGCGCCATCTCGTTCGTCTTCGGACAGTCCGGAAGACGCTACACCGAAGCTGACCTCACCCTCGCCTTGGAGCTGGCCCGCCATGCGGCGCTGGCCGTGGACAACGGACGCCTGTACCAGCAGCAGCTCCATATCGCCCGAACCCTTCAGGAAACCCTCCTTCCTCCGTCGCTTCCCGAGATGCCTGGGATGGAGGTTGCGGCTCGCTACCGGGCCGCTCGAGAGGGAAGCGAGGTGGGAGGCGACTTCTATGACGTGTTCGAAACCGTGGAGGGAGGGTGGGTCCTGGTCATCGGTGACGTGTGCGGCAAGG
>WNGB01007605.1_pt1 | contig 15591 bp, 9 predicted proteins | sample 5400681 | NCBI WGS metagenome assembly WNGB01 (sample SAMN13153367, study PRJNA577476) | soil metagenome | isolation source: 115 cm soil or saprolite under grassland replicate 2 | place: USA:California | collected 2016-06-15
ACCTCCGAGCGGAGCCGCATCCAGACCGCGCTCACACCGTCCCGCCTCCGACCGGCATATCACAGCCCATTGTCTCCGCACCGCGCCGCGACCGGGAAGCAAGTCAGCACCGCCATATCCGGTGGTGCTCACACCACCCAAGCGCCCTGCCCCCACGCGGCCGCTGCGAAGGGCCCGGCAACTCGCGGGCACCCCGAAGGCCGGGCCTGGACTGCCGGCCCGCAAACCCTGAAGCGACGACGGCCGCCTCTTCGGCCACGGAAGCCGGCGGCTGGGCGGCACTGGCAGCCGGCAACGGCACGCCTCCGGCGAAAACACGGCCGGGATGGCTCAGGTGCCCAGACGCAAGAACGCGAACGGGCGATGGGCGTGCCGTCATCGCCCCCACCCGCCCTCGCTGCCTCCAGCTCGATCTCCAGCAGACAGACAAAGACGACGCGGCGCCGAGCGAGGCCGATCGCGGCTCACGGCACGGACGCCCGCCGGGTGGCCCTGGCGCGTCGCCGCGCCGGGCCCCCAGAGTGAAGTCGACCGCCGGCGTGCCACTCGTCGCCGCACGCAGAGCCGATCACGGTGCCCTCCATGCTCGCGTTCGCGTGCGCGTTCTAATCGGACCATGGACGTGCAGCGTCCGGGCTGGCGCACCCGGAGCGGTGGTGACGCTCCAGGAGGAGGGCCTGGCGGAACGCCGATGGGCACGTTCGTCACGCGGAAGCAGGACAGGAACTCGCCCAGGCAGGAGGCTGAAGCCATGGCCGGCGCGCCGATTCATATCGACTGCAAGTACTGCGGTCTGCGGCCGAAGGTTCCTGACCGGGACGGTGCCGACGCTACGGTTTGCGACGACTGCTATCCGCGCCACCGGGGCCAGCGGCTGAGGCCGGCTGTGGCCGCACCTGCCCGGCACGGCAACTCGCTCGTGACCCGGACTTCGCCAGCGGCATGGTGGCCACACGCCGTAACCGGATACCAGCACCCTTGATGGCACCAAACGTCCCGCGCAACGCTGATGTCCTCTAGGAGCTGATGTCCTCTAGGAAGGGAGACAGCGATGCGCAAGACGCTCGCCGCGCTGATCGGCGCGGCCGCCACCGTCACGATGATCGCCGGAGCGGGGGTGGCCGCGGCCAGCCCCGCCCACCCGGCCAGCCCCGCCCACCCGGTCACCATCACCCACCCGGCCAGCGCCCACCGTGCCGTTACCGGGACGGAGCATTTCCAGGCCGTGTCCACCTCGCTGACGTCCAGCAGGAGCAAGGTGGTCGCCTACGGCGTGTTCAACGCCAGCGGCGTCGACATCGCCACCAGCAACACCAGGGACACCTTCAAGTTCCCCGGCGGCAAGTTCCGCGTCACGCACCATGCCACCCGCAGCCGCCAGCACTTCAACACCACGACCTGCGCGGGAACGTTCCGCGAGCGCGGCACCTACAAGCTCAGCCACGGCACCGGCAGGTACGCCGGCATCAGCGGCCACGGCCGCTACCGGCTCCGCGGCCTGATCGTCGCCCGGCACACCGCGCACGGGTGCTCCCGCCGGCCGATCGCGATCCAGGTGATCATCCGCGCACACGGCCCGGTGACCCTGCCCTAGCCGCACCCGCCGAGCTGGCTGGCCCGCCGCGCGGCGGGCCAGCCAGCAGCGCGTACGCCCGGGATCTGCCCGGGCAGCGGAATTGCCTGCGCTTGTCCAGGCCACGTTGCCTTCACTGCCCATCAGGCCTGGCAGAGTGCTCAGCCGGCCGTAGCGAGCGGGGCGCTTCATTGACTGCTGATCAGCGCAGCGCGTCGCCGGCCTGGCGGATCTCGCGCGTCACCTGGCCGCGGAGCAGGTCCAGTCGGCGCAGCATGGCGTCGATCGCACCGATGGCCGTGCCGCCCGCACGCCGTTCGGCGGCCTTGCCGGCGGCGCTGGCGCGGTCAGTCCACTGCGCGAGCGCTGCGCAGAGCTGGTCGTGCAGGGCGGTCATGAGGTCCCGGTCCTGGTGGCTGGTCATGGCTGGCTCACCTCCCGCTGAGCCGCTTCGGGCCGTCAGGCCCCGGAACGCTCGGAAACGGTCGGTAATGCCCGGCAGCAGCCGGCAAGTGAGCATGCAGGTCAGGACAGGTGTCCAGGAGGATACGCAGGTCAGCGCGCCTCCGAAGCTGGCAGGCAGGCGGCGTTCCTGGCCAGCGCCGCGCCAAGCGCAGCTTTTGACCACGAACAATGGCGAAACCGCAGCCGCCGGGCACGTTGAGCCATTGGCGGGCGTCCGCCGCCGACGAGTCGGCGAGCGACCGGGCATGCTCGGAGACGGGTAGCTCGTAGATCGAGTGCTCGTCGAGTTCGGGGTCCAGTTCCAGCTCTCCTTTGAGGATCGAGAAAGATCCGCTGGACGGCCGAGATGCACGCCACTCAGTTCACCTGACCCGAGACCGGAGGTCCTCGCGGTGCCCATTTAGGTTCCGGGCCGCATGAGGCTCGATGCCGCCCCCCCGAAAGTCATATGAACTCCGGCCGTGCCCGGGCCGGCCGGGATTCCGGTGCTCCTCGCGTAGATTTCAGGGGTGACCCGGCGAGATGGATCACCTTGGCCGAGCGCTTTGGCCTGCTCGTCGCCGCCGGCGGCCACGGATCGCGCGGCTGCTCCAGGAGGGCAAGGACGGCAAGGCGCAGCGCCTGGCCACCGGCTTCTGCGCCTTCGACAACATCGGCGCCACGGCGCCTGCCAGCAGCAGGTCATCCGCGGCCGGCCCGCCCGCTGGGTGCTGGCTGCATCCTGGATACCCAGGACCACTGCGAGCACGTCCAGCCGGGCGTGGAACGCGTCATCCGCATCGTCAGGCAACCGCGCCGGCGGCCCGAGATGAGAGCGGCCTGTCCCTCGGGCAGGCCGCTTTCCCTGTGGTTCCCCCATCCGCATCCGCTGCGGCCGGTGCGCTGGCATGCCGGGAGCCGGTGGTGGTGGGCACACCGAGCGCTGGCCAGGCAGCACCCTGGCCAGCGCGGGAAGCCAGGGGAAGGCTGGCAGTGACAGGCTGGCAGCGAAGGGGGCGAAGGGCCGTGGCAGTGTTAACAGCACGGGGAATCCGCAAGTCGTTTGGCCGTCATCGGGTGCTGGCCGGTCTCGATCTTCAGGTCGCCGCGGGGGAGATGGTCGCGGTGGCCGGCGAGAACGGGAGCGGGAAGTCCACCTTGCTCCGCATCCTCGCGGGGGACCTGCGCCCGGACGCTGGCAGCGTCGCGATCCGGGGCAGGATGGGGTACTGCCCCCAGGCGGTCGTTCTCGATGACGCGCTCACGGTGGACCAGCATGTGCGCTATTTCCAGGCCGCCTACCGGATCGGCGCACTGGGCCGGGCCGCGGAGCTGATCGACCGGCTGGGCTACGGCAAGTACCGAGCCCAGCCCGTGGGCGCCTTGTCCGGCGGGACCAGGCAGAAGCTCAGCCTGACCCTGGCGCTCATGCACGACCCCGCGGTGCTGCTCTTGGACGAGCCGTACCAGGGCTTCGACTGGGAAACCTACCTCGCTTTCTGGGACCTGACCGGCGAGCTGAGGGCGGCGGGCACCGCGATCGTGGTCATCAGCCACCTGGTCTTCGAGCAGGAGCGCTTCGACCGGATATGCCGCCTGCGGGCCGGGCGGATCGAGGAGGAGGCCCGCAGCCATGCGCCAGCAGCTTGATACCGCCATCCGGCACAGCCTGGCCGGGCACGCCCGCAACCGGCTCGCCTGGGTCCTTTTGCTCGTCTTCGTGCCGGTCTGGTATCTCCTGATCGGCTCGATGATCCCGCACGCGAGCGCGCGCTTCGGGCTGCGCGCTACTGGCGTGATCGTCGCGGTGGACGGCCACGATCTCACCTTGATCACTGCCGGGCTCAGCGCCATCACCCTCATCACCGGGTTCGTGGTGCTCGCCGCTACCCGGCGGGCCCTGCCCTTCGACCGGCGGCTCGTCCTGTCCGGGTACCGGCCCGGCCCGCTCATCACGGCCAAGACGACCGCCGCGCTGGCCGTCGCGGCCGCCGTGGGCGCTTATGCCGCGGTGATCCTGCTGGCGTTCTGGCGGCCTGCAGGACTGTGGGCCATCGCGGTCGCCTTCATCCTGGCCGCTGCCACCTACGCCACCTTCGGCCTGCTCATCGGCGTCCTGGTCCGCGGCGACCTGGAAGGCTTCTTCCTGATCATCATGATCGCCATGCTGGACACGTTCCTGGAGAACCCGGTCGATAACCCGCTGGCGAACAAGGCCATCCTGGAGTTCTTCCCGTCCTACGGCCCGACCCAGTTCGCCGCCGCCGGCGCCTTCCATCAGCAGATGGCGCCCGCCATGGTGGCCCTGTCGCTGGCCTGGACCGCCGCCTTCGCCCTCCTCGGCCTCGCCGTGCTGCGCTGGCGCATGCCACATTCGGCTGGCCGGGCCCGCGTCCGGGGCGCGAGCCGGGCGCCGGCTGGCTGACCGAAATGCGGGCCGTGCTGCGCCTTGCCGCGCATGAGTTCCGTGCCCGGTGGCTGGGCTGGGCCGTCCTGGCGCTGCTCGCCGGCCTGGCGGGCGGCGCGGTGCTCACGGCGGCGGCGGGCGCGCGGCGGACGGCAAGTGCATATCCCCGGTTCCTGCAGGTTTACCGGGGGTCCGACGTGCTGTTCTCCCCGGCCGGCAGTGGACTCGGCGGCTATGACGATGCCCTGGCCAAGCTTCCGGGTGTGGCGGCGATCGCGCCGCTCGCCGGGCTCAATGCGCTGCCTGCGGGATCCGGCGGCACGCGGAATGAGCAGGCCGTAGTCGCCGCGCCGCTGGACCGCAGATACGGCCACCTGCTGGAGATCCCGAAGCTGCTCGCGGGCCGCCAGCCGCTACCGGACCATCCCGGGGAGGTGATGGTTGACCAGATCGCCGCGCAGGACCTGCACCTTCGGGTCGGCAGCAGGCTCAAGATGGGGGCGGTCGCCGGCTCGGACACCGGGCACATTCGCCGGCTGTCCGAGCGGGTGGTCGGCATCATGGTGGGCCGCGGCTCGGTCGTTCCCGTCACCAGCCTAGACAAGATCCCGATCATCATTGCCAGCAATGCGCTGTTCCGCGAGCTAGGCCGCCGCTACCAGGCATTCGACGGGGCATACGTGAAACTGCGGCCCGGCGCCACGCTGAGCAGCGTCACCCGCCGGGCGCACGCGCTCGCGCGGAAGTTCCCCGGCACCAGGGGGCAGGTCATCGTGGCGGACGAGGCCGCGCAGGCGGCAACGGTCGAGCGATCGATCCGGCCGCAGGCAGTGGCGCTGACCCTGTTCGCGCTGATTCTCGCGGTCACCGCGCTGCTCATCGTGGGCCAGGTGGCAACGCGGCTGCTGCTGGCTGCCTCATCAGACAACCGCGCCCTGGCGGCGCTCGGGATGACCCGCGGCCAGCTGCTGGCAGCGGGCCTGGCTGAGGCCGGCGCGGCGGCAGCCGCCGGCGCGGCCGTAGCGTGCGGGGTGGCGATCGCGGCCTCGCCGCTGATGCCGATCGGGCCGGCCCGGCTTGCCGAGCCGGATCCTGGCCTGAGCGTCGACGTCACGGTCCTGGCCGTCGGCTCTGCCGCGATCGTGACCCTGCTGCTCGCGCGGGTCGTCTGGCCCGCCTGGCGGCAGGCATCGGCGCGGCAGTCGGCTGAGCGCGACGCGGCCGGCGTGCCGGGGCGCCGCTCGCGGGCCGCCGAATGGCTGGCGCGCGCCGGCGCGCCGGTAACGACCGTGACGGGCGTGCGGCTCGCGCTCGATCCCGGCCAGGCTCGCACCGCCGTGCCGGTGCGCAGCGCCCTGATCGGCACGGCACTTGCCGTGGCGGCAGTGACCGCCGCCGGCACCTTCGGCGCGAACCTGCTCCACCTCGTGCACACGCCGCGCCTGTACGGCCAGGACTGGGACGTCGCGGCGGACCTGCAGTTCAGCACCATAACGCCGCAGCGGTTCGACGCCATCACGGCGAGCGTTCCCGGGATCTCCGGCTGGACGGCCGGCGTTCACGGCACGGTGGGAATCGGCAACGCCGTCGTTCCGGCGATCGGCCTGGCCACCGGCCGGGGGCCGCTGATGTCCCCTACCCTGCTGACCGGCCGTCCGCCGCGCTCCCGCAACGAGATCGTGCTCGGCACCTCGGTGCTCCGCCAGGTCAACAGGAGCGTCGGGCAGTCGGTGCCGGTCGAGGCCGGCGGTCACCGGCAGCCCGCCGTGATCGTCGGCCGCGCCGTCTTCCCCTACTTCGGCGAGGGCGGCTTCACGCCGACCGACCTGGGCGAAGGCGCGGTAGTGACTGCCGGGCTGCTCAAGCCGCAGGCCTCGGCTGCCAGCGGCAGCGGGTACAACTTCGTGCTCGTCCAGTTCGCTCCCGGGCCGCGCCGCGCGGCGGACATCGCCGACTTCGGCCGGGCCATGGCCCCCTTCTGCGCCACGGCCGGGCTGCCGACGTGCGTCGCCGATAACCAGCGCCCGAACGGCGTAACCAACTATGCCCGCATCGACGGCACGCCCGAGGTGCTGGCCGGCATCCTCGCCATCCTCGGGCTCGCGGTGCTCGGCCAGTTCGCCGTGGCGTCGGCGCGCCGGCGCCGCCGTGACTTCGCGATCCTGAGGACCCTCGGACTGCTGCGCAGGCAGCTGACCGCGGTCACCGCATGGCAGGTCACGACACTGACCGCGCTCGCCCTGCTCGCCGGCCTGCCGCTGGGCGTGGCAGCCGGGCACTGGGCATGGGGGCTCTTCGCCGCCAATGCCGGTATCTCGCCCGGCGCCATCACGCCGATGCCGCTGGTGCTGCTCATGATCCCCGGGGCGATCCTCGCCGCGAACGCGATCGCGCTCCCGCCCGGACGCCATTGCGCCCGCCTGAACCCGGCGGCGGTCCTGCGCTCAGAATAACGACCGGACCGAACACCCGAACCAGCCACCTTCGCCCTGTCACCAAGGCTGCCCGCCGACCCGGGCAGTGACCAGCCACGGCTTTGACCCAGCAGGCAGCGCGAGAGATGTCAGGATGACCAGGTTCACCGGCGGCCGGGAGCCGGCTGAGGAAGCGACGGATGAGCTGGGCGGGCCCGGACCCGGCGGAGGAGCGTGACGAACTGCCCTAGCGGCCGCTGGCCGGCTCCGGCATCAGAGGCCCCGGTCAGCGCCTGCCCCGCAGGTTCATGCCTGCTCGATCCCCCGCTCGAGACCATTTTCCGGGAGGAACCCGCTCAGAGACATCGCTGTCCGCTGGTTGCCGCTGGCCATGACTCATCCGGGCGCGAGCCCTGAGAGCGCATACCGCCGAGGCGCTGCGTTCCACACGGCACGATTCCGGGAGCCCCGGCGCGCCGGCCGGCTGTCGCCCAGGTCTGGGTGTTCTGCGCGCCCATGAGCCCGCGCGGGCAGGCTTGCTTGTCAGCTTCTTGAGGCCTGCCAAGCAGGCACAGGTGTTGGAGCGGGCCTCATATGATGATCGGGCGTTGGAATGCATGCGCGAACTGGGAATTCGGGGCGGGAAGCCCGGGGGCTGAGGTGCGCGCGGCGCTGGCCGGCCGTGGTGGCGGGCCGGGCTTGCGGTGGGGTTCCGCCGGGCCGGATGAGGCGGTGCCGGGGATGCGGCCGGTCATTCTGCCCGTAGCAGCAGTGCCGTGGGCGTGCGGGCTGCGATGCGGCCGGGGACGGCGGCGACAATGTTGGCGAGCGCGAGCGCCCCGAAGCTGATGAGGATGACCGGCATGCCGGGGATGGCGGGCTGGGGTACGACGTTGATCTGCCGGGCGAACAGGTCCCACAGGAAGCGGCCGAGCGCGATTCCTGAGGGGACGCCGATGATGGTCCCGGCGGTGACGGCGATGCTTGATTGCCAGGCGATGGCGGCTGCCAGCTGGCGCCGGGTGAACCCGAGGGTTTTGAGCAGGGCCAGGTCCCGGCGGTGGCGGCGGACGGAGGCGATCAGGGTCAGCCCGAGGGCGGTCACCGCCGCGGCGGCTAGTGCCGCGCCGAGGAGCCCCGGGGTGGTTCCCATGGAGCGGTAGCTGGCGATCTCGGCCGGGCGCTGCACCGATGAAACCGAGCCGCCGTCGCCGGGAACCAGCCGTTGCAGTGTGCGGCGGGCTGCCGCGGGGTTCGCCCCGGGCCGCAAGCGCACGAGGATAGTGTTCGGCCCGGCGGCCGGGCTGCGGGAGGGGTTTCCGGCGTGGCCGGGGATCAGCTGGTAAGACAGCAGCGCCCCGGTCCCCATCTCGGTGTGCAAGGTGGCGCTGATCCCGAGCGAGGGCAAGGTGGCCGTTCCCACGATCCGAAGGCGGGCCGGCTTCGCGGCCCTGGCCCGCACGTCGACGGTGTCGCCGAGGTGCTTGTGCAGCTGCGCCAGCGTGGCGGCGCCGAGGACGACCTGGCCGGGGGCATCGAGGCCGTGCCCGGACAAGACCGGGGGCCCGACCGGCGCGTGCGGGCTCGCGCCGATGACGGGCACGATCTGGCCGTCGATCTTCAATGTGCCGAAGTAGACGCCGGTCCATGCGGCCACGCCGGGGTCGTGGTCCAAAAGTGCCGCGGCGCGCTGCTGGGGGATGTAGGTGGGGAAGCCGGGGCTGAGCGCATAGGTCCAGTTCCACCCGTAGAGGGCGGGATGGGCGACCAGGTTGTTGAGGCTGGCGCCGAAGGTGACCGTCGCGACCACGACGATCGTGGCCAGCGCGGTGCCCAGGATGGCCGACCGCGCCGGCACCGGGTTACGGCCCGCGCCGGGATCGAGGGCGAAGCGGATCCCCTCGACGGCGGGTGCCGGCAGGCCCGAGCTCGCGGCCGCGCGCGCCGCGGCCGATCCCGGCCGCCCGGGCCGCCGCCGCATAGCGGCGCGGTGCGGCGCTTGCCGGTAAGCCAGCGCCACGGCCACCGCGGACAGGCCGGCGATCAGCACCGGCGGGCCCAGGCCCAGGACCGTCCAGTCGAAGGCGATGCCAGGATCGGGATACACCGGGCGCACCAGGCCGGTCGGGGCCAGCGGCGACAGGCCCGCGGCCACGGCCGCGGCCAGCAGCGACCCGGCAGCCGCCGCGCCCACGAGGCCGGGCAGCTGGTCGCTGACCGTGATGGCCGGGCCCGCGCCGAGGGCACGCAGCACCTCGAGGTCGCCGGCGCCCAGCCGCAGCTGGCGGCCGATCACCTGACCGGCGATCAGCAGGGCAGCCAGGGCGGCGATCCCGCCGAACACGCCCAGCGCGATCGACTCGGGCCTGATGGCCCGCTCGGCCTTGGCCTCGGTCAGCGAGGTGACGTAGAACACGACGGGAAAGCCCCGCGGCAAGACCCGCTCGATCCCGGCTTCCGCGGCGGCCACGTCGCGGGCGCCCCCATCGAGCCGGACCGCGGTCTCGGTGTAACTGACGCAGCACCGGGTGAGCTGCCGGGTAAGCGCCGGGGTGAACAGCAGCCCCCCGTCCAGGCTGGCATCGATGTCGTCTTGCACCAGCTCGCGGCTGAACACCGCCTTCCCGACCACCTTGACGTTCAGGCGCAGATACGGCCTGATACGCGCCTGGCCGAAGTCCGGCAACCCCTCCTGCGCGCTGGTGTAAAAGCCAACCGGAACGACCGAGCCCACGTGCACCGGCGCCGGGCTGCCCTTGGCGTCGATCACGACCTCGCCGGCCCGCCGGGGATCGGCCATCCGGCCCTGCACGATGGTCACCCGATCCTGGCCGAAGTACTCCCCGTCGATGCTGCCCGGGAGGCCCATGACATTGAAACGGACGGCGCCGCCAGGTGCCAGCACGGCGACATCGAGCCCCGCATAGCTCTGGACCCGGTTCACCCGCGGCAGGCGGGAGATCTTACCGGCCAGGGCCGGATCGTAGCCTGCGGAGCTGCCCGGACCAAGACCGCCCGCGCCGGTCAAGACGGTCAGGTCGGACGGGCTCGTGCTGGCCAGGTAGACGGCGAACGAGGCCTGCGTGCGCCGGGCAGCGGCCACAGCGCCCATCGCCACCCCACCGGCCAGCCCGACCAGCAACACCACCGCCAGATAGCCACCCCGCCGGCGGCCGAACGTGACCCGGAACCGGTACCACACGACACCAAGCACCCGCCCGCTCACCGCGGACCGCCACCCGGCAGGTCCCGCCCCATATCCCCATCAGCCTCCAGCCGCACGCCCAACCCGGACATCCGCCCTTCCCAGGGCAGTCTGGCCCACGCCCGCCGAAGAGGCCAGGCAGCTAGCTAGTCCGCCAACCTCGTGCCAGCACCACACCCGGCCCGAGCGGCCGATTCATTCCCGACGAAAGACAGCGTCCTTCCAGCGGTCCCCGCCGAGCCCTGGGTTTCCCCTCGTAGCGTGAACACATCGCCTTAAAGGAGGATGGCGATGGCAGAGACGCGCAGGAAGTTCGATCATGATTTCCGGGAGGGCGCTGTGCGGCTGGTCCGGGAGACCGGCAAGCCGATCGCGCTGGTCACCGCAGGATCTGCTGCTATAGGAGGCTAAACGGGACTCTCGGCGGCAAGGGCCCAGGGGCCAAGCGCGGAGGCGCTGGTGCCCGCAGGGCTGGAAGAGGACAGCGCCGCCGGCCGGCGCGGATCCCGTCGGCCGAAGACTGGCTGCGGACGCGGCCGTCAAGGACCGGATCGCTGGCTTCCTGCGGGCCGCCCGGCCGCTCAGCGCGTGGCTGGAGCAGAACGTGGGTCGGTCAGCCACCGGGGGCCAGAGCCGGGTAAGCCGGGCGCTCTCGCCCCAGATGAGCCCGCCGGGCGGGACGCCCGGGCGGGCTCCCCGCACCGGCTAGCGGGGTGCGGGCAGTGCCGGTGATGCTGGCTTCCCCCTCTGGCCTGGTGGTGGCCTTCGGCCGGGTGGCGGCTCGCACCCTTCTGCCCGTACGTGGGCCGGCGAATAATCATGGGCAGGGGTGAGAGATGACACCGGGTTCCACGGGAGCGGCGCAGTCCGCCGGTGGCAGCACCGTGACGCCACGGGCTGCCTTCTGGCGAGCGCTGTGCCTCTGGGTGCTGACCGTAGCCGCGGCCGGGGGCGCCCTGATCTACAACCACGTTCACCCGCTGCCCCCGGAACTTGGCGGCCAGGGAAACGCGGTGACTGGCACGGTCGTGGTGGTTTTCATCGTGGCTTTCGCCACCGTCGGCGCGCTGCTCGCGTGGAAGCGCCCGGCGAACCCGATCGGCTGGCTCCTGTCCGCCACCGGCCTGTCGTATGCGTCCGCCGTCGCCGTCGGGCGGCTGCTGCTGCAATTCCCCCGGACCCAGGCTTGGGGCAACTGGCTTGGCTGGATGTACTTTGCCGGCATCGGGTTCGTGGTGTTCGTCCTGCTGCTCTTCCCGACCGGTTCGCTGCCCTCGCGCCGCTGGCGGCCGGTGGCGTGGGCCGCTGCCGCTGCCATCGCGGCGTGGGTTCTCGGTAACGCCTTCGCTCCCACGCTCGCCTCCGGCCCCCCGCCGGTGCGCAACCCCATCGGCGTGGCCGGGCCGGCCGGGCACGTCTTCGACGTGCTGGGCGGAGCAGGCGCCGCGCTGATCGCGGCGACCGGGCTGGCCGCCATCGTTTCGCTGATATTCCGCTACCGCCGGGCCGGCACCGTCGAGCGCGAGCAGCTGAAATGGCTTATCTACGCCGGCGGTCTCATCGTCGCAGCGGTCCTGGCCGAGCCGATGATCGAGCAGCTCCTCCTTGGTCCCGGCGACGCGGCCAGCACCCTGCAGAACGCCACCAGCAGCGGGGCGGCCGCCCTGATCCCGGTCGCCATCGGTATCGCCGTCTTCCGCTACCACCTCTACGACATTGATCTCGTCATCAACAAGACCCTGGTCTACGGGTCGCTGGCCATCTTCATCACCGCTGTCTACGTGGCGATCGTCGTGGGCATCGGGTCACTGGCGCAGCACGGTGCGCGGCCCAGCCTCGGGCTGTCTATCGCCGCGACGGCGGTGGTGGCGGTCGCGTTCCAGCCGGTGCGGGCCCGGGTCCAGCGCCTGGCCAACCGGCTGGTCTACGGCCAGCGGGCCACCCCCTACGAGGTCCTCGCGGACTTCGCCGGGCGGATGGCGGGGATCTACGCCGTGGAGGACCTGCTGCCGCGGATGGCCAGGATCCTGGCGGAAGGCACCGGGGCCGCCCGGGCGGACGTCTGGCTGAGGAGCGGGGACACCTTCCACGACGGCGCCGTCTGGCCACCCGGCGCATCACCACAGCCGCCTGCCCGGGCCACCCAGGCCGGCGTGCCGCCCTACCCGGCCGACCGGATCCTGCCGGTGCGGCATCAGGGAGAAGTGCTGGGGGCGCTGTCGGTGTCCAAGCGGCCCGGGGAACCGCTGACGCCGACCGAGGACCGGCTGCTCACCGACCTCGCCGAACAGGTCGGCCTGGTGCTCAAGAACGCCGGGCTGCGCGACCAGCTGCTGGCCCGGCTGGAGGAGATCAGGGCCTCACGGCAGCGCCTGGTGGCGGCGCAGGACGAGGAACGGCGCCGGATCGAGCGCAACATCCACGACGGCGCGCAGCAGCAGCTTGTGGCCCTGGCCATCAAGCTCAGCATCACCGAATCCATGATCGGCACCGACACCGACGGTGAGCGGGAACTGCTCGCCGAGCTCCGCCAGGACACGGCCGGCGCGGTTGAGGATCTGCGGGACCTCGCCCGCGGCATCTACCCGCCGCTGCTAGCCGGCAAGGGCCTGGTCGCCGCGCTGGAGGCGCAGGCCAGGAAGGCGCCGGTGCCGGCCTCGGTGACCGCCGACGGCGTCGGCCGGTACCCGCAGGAGCTGGAGGCCGCCGTCTACTTCTGTGTCCTGGAGGCACTCCAGAACGTCGCCAAATACGCGGGCGCCACCCGGGCCGAGGTCCGGCTGACCGCCTCCGGGCACGACCTGGAGGTCGAGGTGACCGACGACGGCGCGGGCTTCGACCCGGGCAGCAAGGCCCACGGGACGGGCCTGCAGGGCATGGCGGACCGGCTGCACGCACACGGCGGCTCACTCGACGTGCGGTCCTCGCCCGGCGCCGGCACGACGATCCTCGGGCGGCTGCCCTGCCGGGTGCTCGAGGCGGCCGGGTGACCCCCACCCCGGCCCGGTGGGCGGCCGGTGGCCTGCTGGTGCTGACCGTCGCGGCACTGGCGGCCAGTGCCGGCTTCGGTATCGCCGCACACGAATGGGCGGACGCGTTCACCTTCGTGCCGGTGCTGCTGGCCTTCGCCGGCGTCGGAGCGTTCGTGGCGAGCCATCGCCCCAGAAACGCCATCGGCTGGCTGTTCCTGGCGGAAGGCCTGGGGGCAGCGCTCGGCCTGGCCGGCCTGACCTACGCCAAATATGCGGTGCGATCCGGCGCCCCGCCGGGAGCCTCCCGCTGGGCGGCCTGGGTGGCGGTTTTCTTCATCGAGGCCTTCTTTCCCCTGTTTCTCATCCTGCTGCTCTACCCGGACGGGCGGCTGCCGTCCCGCCGCTGGCGACCGGCCGTGTGGCTGATCCTGGCCGCGAACGCGCTGCTGCTGGCGGTCGCCGCGACCTCGGACGTGGCTTTCCAGGGGGCCGCGCCTGCCGGGCTGGCCGCCCCGGTCGCTTTGATACCGCACCGCATCGCCGGCCCATTGGTAAGCGACCTCGACGTGGTGATGCTCTTGCTGTTCCTCCTGTCCGCCGCCGGCTGCGCGGTGCGCTACCGCCGGGCCAGCGGAGTCGTCCGCCAGCAGATCAAGTGGTTCGCCTACGCGGGCATCGTCGCTGCCGTGGGATTCGTGGCCCTCGCCCAGGTGTCCAGCCAGCCCGTCGTCGCGTTCATCGTGCTTGTCCCGTTCGTTCCGGTCGCGGCCGGGATCGCCATCATGAAGTACCGCCTCTACGACATCGACGTCGTGATCAGCAAGACGGTCGTGTACGGCTCGCTGGCGGCGTTCATCACTGCCGTCTACGTCCTTGTTGTCGTCGGGATCGGCTCCCTCGGATCAGGTTCCCTGCACGCTGGCTCGCGGCCCAGCCTGGGCCTGTCGATCCTGGCGACCGCGGTGGTGGCGGTGGCCTTCCAGCCGGTCAGGGAACGGATGCAGCACCTGGCCAACCGGCTGGTGTTCGGCAGGCGGGCCACCCCGTATGAGGCGCTCAGCGACTTCGCCGGGCGGATGGGCGGTGCCTACGCCGCCGAAGACGTTCTTCCCCGGATGGCCCGGATCCTTGCTGAAGGCACGGGTGCCGACCGCGCGGCGGTGTGGCTGAAAGATGGCGCCGAGCTTGTGCCGGGGGCCTGCTGGCCTGCTGACGCCTGGCCGCCGAGGCGGGCGGCCCTGCGCGACGGCGAGGTCCCGGCGATCGCCGGGGCCGGCCGGGTCGCCCTCGTGTCCTACCAGGGGGAAACGCTCGGCGCGCTGTCTGCGTCCAAACGGCCGGGGGAAAATCTCACCCCGGTCGAGGGCAAGCTGATGTCCGATCTCGCGGCCCAGGCGGGCCTGGTCTTCCGCAACATCGGGCTGACCGGGCAACTCCGCGCGAGGCTGGCCGAGCTGCAGGCATCGCGGCTGCGGATCGTCGCCGCCGCCGACGGCCAGCGGCGGCGAATCGAGCGCAATATTCACGACGGCGCCCAGCAGCAACTGCTGGCCATCGCCGCCAAGCTGGCGGCGGCCCAGTCCGTGGCGGGCCGGGACGAAGAGCGGGAACGGGCGCTGGTCGCCCAGCTCAAAACACAAACCAGCGAGGCGCTGGGGACACTGCGCGAACTCGCCCGCGGCATCTACCCCCCGCTGCTCGCCGACCAGGGCCTCACCGCCGCCGTGACCACCCAGGCCAGCAAGGCGCCCGGGCCCGTCGAGGTGAATGCCGGCGGGCTGGGCCGCTACCCGGCGCAGATCGAAACGGCCATCTACTTCTGCTGCCTGGAGGCGCTCCAGAACGCCGCCAGGCACGCGCCGGCGTCGGCGGTGCGGGTCAATCTGGCCGAGGACCGCGGGCAGGTCATGTTCACGGTCACTGACGATGGCCCCGGCTTCGACCCGGCCGCCGTAGCGGCCGGGTCGGGACTGCGGAACATGAGCGACCGGCTGGCAGCGCTCGGCGGCTCCTGCCAGGTTGACTCCTGCCCCGGCCGGGGCACCACCGTCGCCGGGCGCATCGGGCTCCCGGGCCCGGTGGCCGGGAACGGCGGTGCGGTGCCGCTCCCCGGCCGCATGGGGTAGAAAACAGCTCATAACCGGCCGGCCCATGCCGACCCCGCCATGGACACGGCAACGGCGAACGAGTTTCCGCCTGCTGCTTGCCTTCCTGCCGAGCGGGCGCCTAGCGCCGCCAGGAAATCGCCGACCGAGCCCGGTGCCGGCGGCAGCACGACGACGGCGACGCCGACGCCGATGGCGCCGCCGAGTGCCGTCTCCTCCAGGACCGGCAGGACGCGAACAAGCTAGCCGGCCCGGCGTGGCGAGCCCGAGCCAAGCCAGAACTGGATGTTCTGTGGAGGCCATGCCCGGAAAGGACAGGCACAAGACCCGCGCCCGATTCGGCAGGGAGAGTGTGGGTAGTGCTTCCGGCCCGGCAGGGAGAGTGTGGGTAGTGCTTCCGGCCCGGCTTCCCCGGTTTTGAGGTGGTGCGGGCGTAGGGTCGGGAGCCTGGGTCCCGGCCTGACCTCCGAT
>WNGB01007609.1_pt1 | contig 15587 bp, 14 predicted proteins | sample 5400681 | NCBI WGS metagenome assembly WNGB01 (sample SAMN13153367, study PRJNA577476) | soil metagenome | isolation source: 115 cm soil or saprolite under grassland replicate 2 | place: USA:California | collected 2016-06-15
GAACAGGCGGCACGTCTCCCGCACCGTCGGTCGAAGCTTCGGCCTCGGTTGCGACGGTGCAGCAACCGACGCGCAACATCGAGTTCGTGATCAGCACCGCTGTGGGCGGTGGCTCGGACATCTACGCGCGCGCGATGCAGGCGATCATCGAAGAGCAGAAGCTCTCGCCGCAGCCGGTGCAGCCAACGAACAAGGAAGGCGGCTCCGGCGCGGTCGCGTTCACCTACGTGTTCGAGAAGAAGGGTGACATGCACTACATCATGATCACCCTCAACAGCTTCTTCACCACGATCATCACGCAGAAGCTGCCGTACAAGGCGACGGACTTCACGCCGATCGCCAACCTCGCGCTCGATCCCTTCTTCCTGTGGGTCAACGAGGACAGCGCGTGGAAGACCGCGGGCGACTTCATCAAGACCGCGAAGGAACGTGAGGTCGTCGCCTCTGGGACGGGATCGAAGCAGGAGGACGAGGTGATGTTCCTCCGCATCGCCGAGGTCGCTGGCATCAAGATCCCCCGCTACGTCCCACAGTCCGGCGGTGGCGCTGTGGCGACGGCTCTCGCCGGCCACCAGGGCGGCGTCGAAGTCACCGTCAACAACCCAAGCGAGGGGCTCGGCCTCTTCCAGCAGAAGAAGCTCCGCCCGCTCTGCGCGTTCATGCCGGCGAGCCCGACGACCGGCGCGTATTCGGGTCTCGCCACCTGCAAGTCGCAGGGGCTCGCGATCGACGACTACTTCGTCATGCGCGCGATCATGGCTCCGCCGGGTCTGACCGCAGCGCAGCAGGCGTTCTGGGTCGACGTGTTCAAGAAGGTCTACGACTCCGCGAAGTGGAAGGAGTTCATGAGCACGAACGCCCTCAACCCGGACTTCAAGTCGGGCATCGACTTCCGTACGTTCATCAACAACTACGAGAAGCTGCACAACGACATCGCGACCAAGAACAAGTGGGTGTGATCCACACGGCGTGAGGCCGTATCAGGTAGCGACGGCGGCGGTCATGATCCTGATCGCCGCCGTCGCCATGTTCGACAGCCGCGCGTCCGCGCTCCCCGACCCCACCGGGACGTTCCCGGGCGGCCTCGGACCGGGCTTCTATCCGTTCTGGTCGGCGGCGATGATCGCCGGCGCCGCTCTTGTCGTCGTCTATCGCTGGGCCATCACGGCGAACACCGGTCAGGGGATCTTCGCGAAGCGCGAGGCATGGACCGCGCCGCTCAAGATCGCGCTGCCGATGATCGCCGCTGTCGCCTTCATCCAGTGGATCGGCTTCTACTTCGTCACCGGCCTGTACATGGCCTTCTTCGCCCGCTTCATCGGCCGCTACCGCTGGATCTGGGTGGTCGTGATCGCGGTCGTATTCCCCGCTCTGATCTACCTCTCGTTCGAAAAGGGCTTCCGCGTCTTCCTGCCGAAGAGCAAGCTCTACGAGCAAGGCTTCCCCCTGTAGCGCGAGGGACGAATGGAGATCCTCACCGGATTCACCAGCACCCTCGGTAGCCTGGCCGGCGGCTTTGGCACCGCTCTCCAGCCCTTCAACCTGCTGCTGCTCGCGATCGGCTGTTTCCTCGGGCTGATCATCGGCGTCCTCCCCGGACTCGGCGGCACCAGCGGCGTGGCGATCCTCCTGCCGATCACGGTGTTCATCGCGAACACCGGCCCGGGCGGCGCGACGAGCGCGGTCATCTTCCTCGCCGGCATCTACTGGGGAGCGCTGTTCGGCGGAGTTATCACCTCGATCCTCTTCAACATTCCCGGCGAGCCGTGGTCGGTCGTTTTGCTGTTCGACGGTTTCCCTCTTGCCAAGAAGCTCGGAAAACCGGCGCTCGCGCTCTCGTCGTCCTTCTTCGCGTCCTTCATCGGCGCGTTCATCGCGACGGTCCTGTTCACCTTCTTCGCGCGCGCGCTCGCCGACGTCGCGCTCGCCTTCGGCCCGGCCGAGCTCTTCGCGGTGTTCATCATGTCGTTCGCGACGCTCATCGGACTCGGGTCGGAATCGCCCGCGAAGAGCGTGATGATGATCGGTTTCGGTCTCCTGCTCGCGGCCGTTGGCTTCGACACGATCACCGGCGCACCCCGACTCACCTTCGGACGCATCGAGATCCTCTCCGGCATCGGCTTCGTCCCGGTCACGATCGGCTTGTTCGGCATGGGCGAGATCCTCGCCTCCGCCGAGGAGCAGGGCATCGGGTTCGTCGAGCGCCTCGAGGCGAAGGTCGGTCTCAAGGACATCCTCGAGACTGTGGGTGAGCTGCGGAAGCGGATCTGGACCGTCGTCATCACCGCCGTTCTGGGCTTCTGGTTTGGCGTCCTGCCCGGCCACGGCGCGACCGCGGGGTCATTTCTCGGCTACGGTCTGGCGCGCCAGTACTCCAAGAACAAAGCCAACTTCGGCAAGGGCGAGATCACCGGGATCATGGCGCCACAGGCCGCGGCCGACGCGTCGGCCGTGGGCTCCCTCGTGCCGATGGTCGCGCTCGGCGTGCCGGGCTCGCCGACGTCGGCGGTCATCATGGCCGGTCTCTTCATCTGGGGGCTGCAACCCGGACCGCTGCTGTTCATCGACCACCCCGACTTCGTCTGGGGCCTGACGGCGAGCATCTACCTCGGGCACCTCATCACGTTCACGATGTGCCTCCTCGCCGTCCCGCTCCTCGCGAGGATCATGCGCGTGCCCTACGCCATCATCACGCCGTTCATCGTCATCATCTCGATCATCGGCTCCTACTCCCTGAACAACAGCATGTTCGACGTGTTCATCACGATCGCGTTCGGCTTCGTCGGGTACTGGCTGCGCAAGATGAAGTACCCGCTGGCGCCGCTCGTCGTCGCGATCGTGCTCGGCGACTCGACCGAGCGCGAGCTGCGGAAGGCGCTCATCGCGAGCGGCGGCAGCCCGCTGATCTTCGTCGCCAGCCCTCTCGCCGCGACGCTGATGATCCTCGCGATCATCCTGCTGCTGCTACCGGTCGTTCGTAACCTGCGCGAACGCCGCGCGTCGCCGGGCTCCACCGAACACGCGGCGTGACGCCGCTCGACATCGTTCTCATCGCGGCGGCGTTCGCCCTCATCCTGATCGGCGCCGAGGTCTTCACCAACGGGATCGAATGGCTGGGGATCAAGCTCAACATGTCGGAGGGCGCCACCGGCAGCATCCTCGCGGCCCTCGGCACGGCGACGCCGGAGACGCTCATCCCCATCGTCGCGATCCTCTTCACGAACACGACCGACTCGGACGAGATCGGCGTGGGAGCCATCCTCGGCGCGCCGTTCATGCTGGCCACGCTGGTCATGCTCCTCATCGGCGTGACCGCGTATGTCCTGCGCAAGCGACGCGGGCGGGACACCCTCCGCGTCGACGCGGCGCACGCGACGCGCGACATGTCGTTCTTCCTCGTCCTGTACACGATCGCGCTGGGCCTCGCGCTGCTGCCGCGCGAGCTGCATTTCCTGAAGAGCTATCTCGGGTGGGTCTTCCTGCCGGCCTATTTTCTGTATCTCTTCCTCGTCCTCCGCACGCCGAGGGTCAGCCCCGAGGACATCGAGGAGGCGAAGGAGGCGCACGAAGCGTTCGACGAGCTCACCTTCGCAACGCAGCTGCGGCGCCTCGGGATCGCCGTCGCGCCGACCCGGCCGTCGCTCTGGCTCGTTCTTGTCCAGACGTTCGTCTCGTTCGGCGCGATCCTCATTGGCGCGCGGTTCTTCGCGACCTTTGTCGAGGACTTCTCGCATGCGATGAACTTCAACACCCTTCTCGTCGCGCTGATCCTCGCTCCTCTCGCCACCGAGCTGCCCGAGGCGGCCAACAGCCTGCTCTGGACGAAGGATGGGAAGGACGTCATCGCGCTCGGGAACGTCGCGGGGGCGATGGTCTTCCAGTCGACGATCCCAGTGACGATCGGAGTGCTCCTCACGCCTTGGGAGCTCGGGCGGTTCGGGACGCTCGCGGCTGTCTTCGCGCTGGTGTCCGGGCTGCTGATCTGGATCCAGCTGCGACTTCGGGCGCGCGACAATTCGCTGCCGCTCTCCTCGCTCATGCTCGGTGGCAGCCTCTACGTCGTGTTCCTCGCCTACGTCGTCTGGAGCGTCGTAGCCGGCCCGCCAGCCTGATCCGGCGTACCTGACTAGAATCCCGTCGTCGCGCTGTGAGCAGCTTCCACGCGCCGCGCGACGCGATTAGAGGGAGGTCGGACGGATCAATGAAGCGTCTCCTCGCGATCTGTGCTGCCGTCGGGCTCGCCGCCGCGTGCGGCGTGATCCCGGGCACGGGCAGCGCGCTCAAGATCGGGATGGTCACGGACATCGGCCAGCTCGAGGACAAGTCATTCAACGAGTTCACCTGGAAGGGCGTCCAGGATGGGGCCAAGGCGGTCGGCGGTACCGCGCAGGTGATCGTCACCAAGACCGAAGCAGACTACAAGCAGAACATCCAGCAGTTCGTCGACCAGAAGTACGACGTCATCGTGACGGTCGGATTCCTCATCAGCAGTGACACGCTCAAGGCCGCACAGGGCAATCCGAGCGTGCAGTTCTTCGGGATCGACCAGTTCATCTGCGTCGCTGCGGATGCGAACGACAAGGCGTGTAAGGGCGCCATCCCCCCGAACTACCAGGGGTTGATCTTCAACGAGGCGCAGGCGGGCTACCTCGCCGGCATTGTCGCGGGCACCATCACGAAGAGTGGCAAGATCGGCGCGGTGGGGGGTCGCTCCGACGTGCCGCCGGTGGTGAGCTACATCAAGGGCTACGAGAACGGTGCGAAGTCGGTCAAGTCGAACGTGCAGGTCACCATCAACTACACCGAAGACTTCAACGCCCCTGACAAGGGCGAGGCCTCGGCAAAGACGATGATCGGCCAGGGCGTCGACGTCGTCTTCCAGGTCGCCGGGCTGACCGGGGCGGGAGCCCTCCGCGCCGCGTGCAACGCGAAGATCTACGGTATCGGCGTCGACGTCGACCAGTACCTCTCGCTCCCCGACTCGAAGGCTTGCATCATCACCAGCGCGGAGAAGCACCTGCAGAACGCTATTCGCGACGCGATCAAGCGATTCAAGGACAAGGGCAAGCAGACCGGCAACTTCAGCAACGACGCCACGAACGACGGGATCGGCGCGTCCGAGATCCGCAACCTCAGCCCGGTCCCGGCGGGTCTGCTCGACAAGCTCAAGCAGGCCAGCGAGGACATGAAGTCCGGCAAGCTCAAGCCAGTCCCGTGACCCAAGGTCGCTGGTAGGCGAGATGGAAGCGGGCCGGCCTTCGGGTCGGCCCGCTTTTCCTATGAGCGACAAGACATCCGTTCTCGCGATGCGCAGCATCAGCAAGCGCTTTCCGGGGGGCACGCTCGCGAACGACTCCATCGATCTCGACCTTGGCGAACGCGAGATCCATGCCCTCCTCGGCGAGAACGGCGCCGGCAAGACGACGCTCATGAACATCCTCTACGGCCTCGTCACGCCCGACGAGGGCGAGATCCGCATCGACGGTGCGCCGGTGATGATCCTCGACCCCGCACACGCCATCGCGCGCGGCATCGGCATGGTTCATCAGCACTTCATGCTCGTTCCGGTCCTCACCGTGGCCGAGAATGTGGTGCTCGGTCAGGAGATCACGACGGTCGGCGGCATCCTCGACCTGCCCACCGCCAAGAAGCGGATCCGCGAGCTCGCGCAGCGCCTCGGCTTCAGCGTCGACCCCGGCGCCCGTGTCGATCAGCTCTCGCTCGGCCAGCAGCAGCGCGTCGAGATCCTCAAGGCGATCTACCGCGGCGCTCGGATCCTTGTCCTGGACGAGCCCACCGCCGTCCTCACGCCGCAGGAGACGCGCGAGATCTTCGGCGTACTCCGCCGCCTCCGCGAGGAGGGCACCAGCATCATCTTCATCAGCCACAAGCTCGACGAGGTCCTCGAGATCGCCGATCGCATCACCGTCATTCGCCGCGGCAAGGTCGTCGGCACGCGCAAACCATCCGAGACGAACGAGAACGACCTCGCCGAGCTCATGGTCGGGCGCGCCGTGTCGCTGCGCGTCGACCGCGGGCAGTCTCATCCCGGCGACGTCGTCCTCGAGGTGGCGGGCCTGCGCGCGACCGACGATCGGCGCCACGAGGTGTGCCGGGGCGTCGACCTGACCGTCCGCACCGGCGAGATCGTCGGCATCGCCGGTGTGGGCGGCAACGGCCAGGACGAGCTCGTGGAGTCCATCGTCGGCCTCCGGAAACCCATCGCGGGAACGATCCGCCTGGCCGGACGGGACATCGCGCGCCTGAGCGTCGACGCGCGACGGGGCCTCGGCATCGCGTATGTCCCCGCCGATCGCCAGCGCTTCGGCTTGGTCCTGCCCTACCGGCTCCCGGACAACTTCGTGCTCACGCGCTACGCGGAGGTGCCGTACGCCGCCGGGCTCGGCGGCTTCGTGCGCCAGGACCGAGCGATCCGGAGCGAGGCCGGCCGGTTGGCCAAGGAGTTCGACGTCCGTACGCCCTCCCTTGATGTCGCGGCGTCCACGCTCTCCGGCGGCAACCAGCAGAAAGTCGTGGTGGCACGCGAGTTCCGTCACGACTTGAAAGTGCTGGTCATCGATCAGCCCACGCGAGGCCTCGACGTCGGCAGCATCGAGTTCATCCACCAGCAGGTGATCGAGCGGCGCGACGCTGGGGTCGCGGTGCTCCTCGTGTCGGCCGAGCTGGACGAGGTGCTCGACCTCTCGGACCGCATCCTGGTCATGTATCGCGGCCGCATCGTGGGAACCTTCGCCGCGGCCGAGGCGAAGCGCGAGAAGGTCGGCTTGCTCATGGCCACCGGCGAGGCGCGGCCGTGAGGAGCGGGCGGGCGTGGCTCGCGTCGACCTGGACCAAGGCGTCATTCCCCGCTTACTCGATCCTCCTCGCGTTCGCGGTCGCCGCCGTCGTCGTCATCGTCTCGAGTGCCTTCACCGCGACCGGCTTCGACCTGTTCCTGCCGTTCGCCGCGTACGCGAGCCTCCTCGCCGGCGCATTCGGCAGCGTCAACAGCATCAGCAACACACTGGTCGCCGCAGCGCCCCTGATGTTCGGCGGCCTCGCGGTCGGCCTCGGCCTCAAGGCCGGCCTCTTCAACATCGGTGTCGCCGGGCAGTGCCTCTTCGGCGCGTTCTCCGCGGGGGTCGTCGGCGCGGCGCTCGCCACTGCGCCGACGATCGTCGGGATGCCGCTCGCACTGCTTGCGGGCGGCCTCGCGGGCGCGGCATACGGCTTCATCCCCGGATATCTCAAGGCGCGCACGGGCGCGCACGAGGTCGTGACCACGATCATGCTCAATAACGCCGCCGCGCTGCTCCTCTCCTGGGCCGTCACCGATCTCGTCCGCGCGCCCGGCTTCTCGTTCGCGCGCACCGCCGACGTGGGACAGAGCGCGCTGCCGATCCTCGCGGGCCGCAACCTGCACCTCGGGATCGTCTTCGCGGTCGCGGCGATATTCCTCATCCGCTGGATCCTCGACCGCACGACGCTCGGCTTCGAGGTCCGCACAGTCGGATTGAATCCCAACGCCGCGCGGTACGCCGGAATGCGGCCGATCTTCATCACCGCGCTGACTATGACGATGTCTGGGCTGCTGGCTGGCCTCGCCGGCGCGATCCAGATGCTCGGCGTCATCGGCTTCTACGCGCCGGGCATCACGGCATCGGTCGGCTTCGATTCGATCGCGGTGGCCCTCCTCGGACGATCCGACCCGATCGGCATCCTCTTCGCGGCGATCCTGTTCGGCGCGTTCCGCGCCGGCGCGCCGCTCATGCAGATCGAGACGAGCGTCCCGATCGAGGTCATCGACATCATCCAGGCGCTGGTCATCCTGTTCCTCGCCGCCGACCTGATCGTGCGGAGGGTGTTCCGCGTTCGGGCTCCCAAGGTCGTGATCACCGAGATGGCGACCGTCACCGGATCCTGGGGCGGCGGTACGCCGCCGGGCAGCAAGGTCTGATGGACGTCCTCGCCCTGCCGCGGCTCGTCTGGGAATTCCTCGTCTATCTCTTCACGGTCATGCCCGACCTGCTCCCGATCATCCTCTCGCTGGCGACACCGCTCGCCCTCGGCGCCCTATGCGGCGTGCTGTGCGAGCGCACCGGCGTGGTGAACATAGGCATTGAGGGCATCATGCTCATGGCCGCGTTCTTCGGGTATCTCACCGGATTCGCGCTGCACGAGCCGCTCGGCGCCGGCGTAGCGCTCGCCCTCGGGATCGTCGTGGCGGTCGCGACCGGCGCGATCGTCGGTCTGCTCTACGCGTGGCTCACCGTAAGCGTGCGCGCCGATCAGATCATCGCCGGCACGATGATGAACATCGCCGCCTTCGGCGCGACCGGGTACCTCAACCGGTTGATCATCACGCCATCGGGCCGCGGAGGCGCCGGTGTCATCACGCCGTTCCATCTACCGGATCAGCTCGCCTCGCTCCCGTTCCTCGGCCCGCTCCTCGCGATGTTCCTCGACCAGGGCCCGATCGCGATGAGCGTGATCGTGCTGGTCCTCGTCTCGCAGTTCGCGCTCTTCCGCACGCGCTGGGGTCTGCGCACGCGCGCCGTCGGCGAGCACCCCAAGGCCGCGGACACCGTGGGCATCGACGTCCTCCGCCAGCGCTACCTCAACGTCGTCGTCGGCTGCGCGTTCGCGGGCCTCGCTGGCGCATATCTGACGCTCGAATCGACCGGCTCGTTCCAGAACGGGATGACCAACGGCCGCGGCTTCATCGCCCTTGCGGCCGTGATCTTCGGACGCTGGACGCCGCTGGGATCCTTCGTCGGTGCGCTGCTGTTCGGGATGGCGACGGCGTTCGGGATCATCGTCAATGTCCGCCCGGCGGAGGGCGACCTCGGCACGCTGATGAAGTCGATCCCCACGTTCTGGTATGCCGCGCTGCCGTACCTCATCACCGTCGTGATCCTCGCGGGCGTCGTCGGCCGGTCCACGCCGCCGGCGGCGGACGGCATCCCGTACGCGAAAGAGGGCAGGGGCTAGGTCAGGCGGAGCTCGTCCAGCAATCGATGGAGGTCCCCCGGGTCGCATTGGACGCGGACCCGCGCACGGCGGAGATGAGCTCGTCCCAAACCGCAGCTGCCCGAGAGCGGCCACACGCTCAGCTCGCGATGCCATGCGGGATCCTGCCGTCCCGCGGCGTAGGAAGAGCCCGACGGTCCCCGGTAATGGCCGGCGCTCCGGCGGCAGCCCACGGAAGAGCTCGCCGAAGGGACGGGCCGTTGACGGCTCGTCCCGGCCGTCGTAGCCTTCGGCGGTCTGGTCAGACCACCTGACCACGGGCGTGAGGAGGTCCGCACTGGCTGTTATCGAGCCCATCCGGCGCAGCAGGCTCTACCAGAGCATCGTCGAGCAGATCGAATCGCTGCTCGAAAGGGGCGAGCTGCGCCCCGGCGATCAGCTGCCGCCCGAGCGCGCGCTGGCCGAGCAGTTCCAGGTCTCGCGCGCCTCCGTCCGGGAGGCGCTGCGGACGCTCGAGCTTCTCGGCGTCGTCGAGACCCGCGCCGGCGGCGGCACCTTCGTTCGACAGGTCGCTCCGGACGATCTCGTGCGGCCGCTGCACAGCCTCATCGCCCGCGGCCACAGCGTTCCCGACGTCATCGAATTCCGCGGGCTGATCGAGCCTGCGCTCGCCGCCCTCGCGGCGACCCGCATCAACGCCGCGCAGCTGGCTGAGCTGAGCGAGATCCTCGCAGCCCAGGAGGGCAAGGTGGCGGCGGGACAGACCTATGTCGAGGAGGACACGCGCTTCCACGAAGTGATCGGCGACGCCGCCAAGAACGAGCTGCTCACGACGATGCTTGCGGTCGTGTGGGACGTCCTCCGCGCATCGCGCGAGCAGTGGCTCCAGACGAACCAGCGCGCGCACAGCTCGCTCGACGCGCATCGACGCATCCTCGACGCGCTTACCCGCCGCGACGCCGAGGCGGCGCGGACCGCATCCGCTGAACACATCCACGCCGTCGGCGAAGGCATCCTGAAGCTGCTTGGAGGTCGGAATGGCTGAGGACCGCAGCGTTTCCATCGAGGTCGTGTACCGCGGCATCTTCCAGAAGACGCTGGCGCAACGTATCTGCCGCTCCGTCGTGCTCACCGCACGAAAGAAGGGGCACACGGGAACGGCGTTCGCGCGCTACGGCGACTCGCCCGAGCGCAACGGCGTGCCGGCGAAACAGTTCGCTGTCGTCGCGGCCGACGAGCTCGAGCTCGAGGCATCGATGGCGAAGTACGAGCCGAGCGTGGTGGACGTGACCATCGCCGTGGACGACACGCTCGTGAAAGGCGTCGAGTCGTGGGCCTGGTACGGCCGTCAGCCGATCTGGAAGCCGGTGCGCCCGAACGGTTGGCTCCTCGTCACCAGTGAAAAGAAGCCCGACGAGGTCCTCGAGCAAACTGACAAGGCCGAGCGGCCCTACACGCTCGGCATCGTGCCTGGCGGCGCGTCGTTCGCGGGACTCTGGGTCTACAAGGACGATCACACCGACTTCCGAGTCCTCGGCGCGCTCGCGAAGATCCTCCCGCAGTGGCTCGCGCTCGACGATGCCAAAGCGGCTGCCCTTGATCTCGCGAAGGGAGACCAGTCCGCGGTCGACTCCGTGCAGTACGGATACGACTCGACCGAGATGCGGCCAGTCAAGGTCGGCGAGGGCACGAGCGGTCACGAGGTCCTGCAGTTCACCAAACCCGGTTGGACCAAGATGCGCCCCGGGGTGATCGTCGAGGCCCGCAAGCCCGGCGAACGCAATCCCTATTACAAGAAGTATGGCGCACGCACGATGCGACCGGTCGTGAACTTCGACACGTGCATCAAGTGCACGATGTGCTGGCTCGACTGCCCCGACGAATGCTTCGAGGTCACGCCGGAGGGCCATTACGAGGTCGTGTACGAGGCGTGCATCGGATGCGGTATCTGCGCGCAGGTCTGTCCGGTGAAGGACTGCATCGTCATGGTCGACGAGCTGAGGTTCACCGACAACAAGGACAAATGGCAGCTCTGGAAGCAGGACCGCCCGACGTACAACGCCTGGTTCGAGGACATGGCCGGGGTGTCAGCCGACCCGAAGAAGGGCGCGACTGGCAGCGTGCCCCCGAACGCGAACCCCGCGGCGAATCCGGCGACATCGGCGGGAGGTGACGAGTGATGGCGGTCGAGGTCAAGACCAAGGAAACAAGTGAGATCGAGACCGAGCAGCTCGCGACGGGCTGCGAGGCCATCGCCGAGGCCATCCGTCTCGCGGACGTCGACGTGATGGCTGCGTACCCCATCCGCCCCTACGACGGCGTCATGCAGGCCGCCGCGAAGCTCATCGCGAACGGCAAGATGGACGTCGAGTACATCGTCGCCGACGGAGAGCACAGCCAGTTCGAGATCGTGAAGCACGCCTGCGCCGTCGGCGCCCGCGTATTCGTCGGCTCGTCGGGCGTCGGCTGGTTCTACGCCTTCGAGGCCATCGCGGTCACAGCGGGCCTGCGCCTGCCGGTCGTCGCGATCTGCGGCAACCGCGCACTCGACGATCCGGGGGCGTTCGGCACCGAGCACAACGACTCGCTCGCGGTGCGCGACCTCGGGTGGCTCCTCCCGTGGGCCGAGACCGCCCAGGAGGCGCTCGACCTCGCGCTCATGGCCTGGCGCGTCGCGGAGGACAAGCGCGTATCGCTGCCTGTGGCGATCGGGCTCGACGGCGCGTTCCTCACCCACTCGCAGCACATCGTGAAGATCCCGACGCAGGCCGCGGTGGACGAGTTCCTGCCGAAGTTCGACCTCGGCGACCGCCTGCTGCACCCCGACAACCCGATCACGATCGCGCCGCAGGTTGACCAGGACTGGCTCATGGAGATCCGCCGCCAGAACGATGCGGCGATGCGGAGCGCGCTGACCGTCATCGCCGAGGCGCATGCGGACTTCAAGCGTCTCTTCGGGCGCGGCGGCGAGAGTCCATTCCTGGACGAGTACATGACCGAGGACGCCGAGGTCGTCGTCATCGGCCAAGGGACGCTCTCGCTCCCGATGAAGGTCGCGATCCGCCGTCTGCGGAAAGAACGGGGTCTCAAGGTCGGGCTCGTACGGCTCAAGTGGTTCCGGCCCTTCCCAACGGCAGAGGTCGTGAAGAGCCTTCGTCGCTTCAAGGCGGTCGGCGTGATCGACCGCGACTACAGCTTCGGCTCGCCCTACTACGGCGGTGTTCTCTACAACGAGATCCGCTCCGCTCTGTATTCACAGGACACGCGACCGGTGATCGTCGGCTTCATCGCCGGCCTCGGTGGCCGCGAGATCGAGCAGCCGATGGCGACCGAGATCTTCGAGAAGACCATGGCAGCCGGCAAGGGCGACCTCGCCGCCGGCGACACGTGCCATTGGATCGGCGTACGGGAGTAAGAGATGACGACAGAGATCGCACCCGCCCAGAACCTGCCCCAGATCAAGGGCGTGAAGGACGTCCCCTACGACGAGCTCTTCGTCTCGGGACACCGCACCTGTCAGGGCTGCGAGTCCGCGCTCGTGATGCGGCATATGGTCAAGGCGTCGGGCCCACGGACGATCGTGCTCGGCTCGACCGGCTGCATGTATGTCGCGAACACGACCTACTACACGACACCCTGGGTCGTGCCGTGGATGCACACGCAGCTCGGCGCCTCCGGATCCGCGGCGCTCGGCACCGCAGCCGGCCTCAAGGTCCTCATGCGCAAGGGCAAGCTGAAGAACGAGAAGATCAACGTCATCGCTTTCTGCGGTGACGGCGGCGGTGCCGACATGGGCATCGGCGCGATCTCGGCCACGCTCACGCACAAGGAATACAACTGCCTGGTGCTGCTGTACGACAACGAGTCGTACGCGAACACCGACATCCAGCTCTCGAGCCAGACGCCGTACGGCGCGGTCACCACGTTCTCACCGAGCGGAACGAGCAAGCGGCTCATGCACACGCGCTGGAAGAAGAACGTGCCCGGCATGCTCGCCGCAGGTCACCCTGAATCGCGCTACATCGCCGCGGGCTGCGCCGCGTACGCGGTGGACCTCATGAACAAGATCCGCAAGGCGCTCGAGCTCGGCGGGCCCACGTTCGTGCACACGCTCGACCCATGCCCGAAGGGCTGGGACTACCACCCGCAGTACAGCCAGGAGCTCGGCCACCTTGCCGTCGAGTGCGGGATCTGGCCGCTCTACGAGGTGATGGACGGCGTGTGCAACCTCACCGGTCCGACGCGTCAGATCGCGGAAGGCCGCAAGAAGCGCAAGCCGGTCTACGAGTACCTGAAGCGCCAGGGTCGCTTCGCGCACTTCATCGACGAGGACGTCGAGCACTTCCAGGCGCAGGTCGACAAGATGTGGACTGACTGGCTCATCCCCGGCGTGATCCCCTTCACCGTCCCGGCGAAGGATCAGGCGATCCTGAAGATCGACAAGAAGGCGCTGCATGAGGCGGCGCCCGCGGCCGCTCAGAAGACGGCGTAGGCGGTACAGAACCGGTAGCAACGCGGTAGCGGCGTCGCGCGACCGGCGCCGCGTGGCGTTAAGCGCGGCGTGAGCTTGCTCGCGGGGCTCATCGCGGGCCTCCTGATCGCCGGGCTTTATGTCGTCGCGGGACACATGCGCATCGATACGGAGCAATTCAAGCTGTCCGGCAACCCGACCCTCGCGCTGGCAACGGCGTCGGTCTTAGTGCCTTTGGCGATCCTTTGGGGCTGGACATGGGTCTCCGATCGGTGGTCAGGCCGCAGTGGACCGCGCCTCGCGCTCTACACGCTCGGCCTGGTGATCGCGACAGCTGCGGCGTTCCCGCTCGATACCATCGCCTCGGGTCCGGAGGCGAACCGGTTCACATTCGACCCGGCGCTCTCGGTCCCGGCGGTCGACGGCGTGTTGTTCGTGCTCCCCGCAGTGGCAATCGCCGCGATCCTGTACTGGGCGTTCGGATCGGGAAAGGTGCCGCTCGGGCTCCCGACACTCGCCATCGGTTACCTCGCTGGCCTTCCGCTTGGCCTGCTGTTCCCGCCGGCCGCGATCGGCACAGTGGCAGGGACCGCCGCCGGACACGCGTGGCGGGAACCTGGCGCGCGCACGCTGATCGTGATCCTCGTCATCTTCGTCATGTTGGTCGCGGCCGTGGAGCTGCCCCTCGCGGCCGCCAACGCCAACGGTCCACTCCTCGGTCCACTCTTCAGGTAGGGCGCGCGTCGTCGAGACCGTCCTTGCCCTGTTAAAGCGTTTCCCGATGTGGGCCGCGATCGGAGTCTTCGCCGTCGTCGGATTCCTGTTCCATGATTACCTGTCCGGGAACGCCGGCGACCTGAAGGTCGGCGATCGTTTCGATGTCCCCACCGTCGCGTCACAGTCCACGACCGTGAAGGACTTCCAACACCATCCCTGTTCGGAGCTTCACAGCGGCGAAGTCTTCTTCATCGCGAACGTCCCGGGCGAGGCGAACGCCGCCTATCCCGGGCCGAGACCTTCGACTCGTTCGCCCGCGGTCAATGCGTAGTGGCGTACCGCGGCTACACCCCGGACGAGACTTCGATAGCGATAAGACCTAAGACATCCAATATCTGACACCGACGACAGACGGCTGGATGAAGGGCGACCGCGCCGTCGACTGCTTCCTGCTGCGGGCCGATGGGCAGTCCTTTAAGGAAAGCGTCAAAGCCGCGCGCTAATGCGGCGCGCTAGGAGCTCGACGCTTCCCCTTCCGGACGGCGTGCTGGAGCGGCCGGCTGCGGAGCCGATGGCTGCGCCGGCTGCGAAGCCGGCCCTGACGCGGGCGCGCCCGGCACGAAAGGTCGCGGCGGCGCGGGTCGGAAGTCGCCGGTGGGTCGGAATTCTCCCGCCGGTCGGAACTCACCCGCCGGTCGCCACGGACCGCGCTCCGGCTTGGGCGGCGGCGGGCCGCCCGCCATCGCCCGCGCCTGCGGCGACATGAGGCCGCGCACATGGTCCGCGGTATATGGCAGTAGCGCCATGAAGCGCGCGCGCTTCAGCGCGGTGGTCAACATCCGCTGATGCTTCGCGCACGAACCGCTCTTGCGACGCGGATCGATCTTGCCGCGCTCGCTGATGTAGCGGCGGATCCGGCCGACGTCCTTGTAGTCGATCTTCTGCACCTTGTCGACGCAGAACGAACACACCTTGCGCCGCGGACGACGCGGACCGCCAGGGCCACCGGAGCCGCGATCGCCGCCACCATAGGACGGTCGTCCGCCACCGTAGGAGGGACGTGGACCCCGCGGGGCCATCGGCACCGGCGGGCGGGGTGCACCGCCTTCGGCGGCTGCTTCGGGACGCGGCTGTGGGCTCTCTGATGTCATCTGCGCTCGCTCCTAGAACGGGATCTCGTCCGGGTCGAAGCCGCCCGACTTCTCGCCGTCGGCGGCGCGATCGCCACCCACGGGCGCGGTCACGCCGCCCTCCCGGCCGGGCCGCGGGTCAAGCATCTGGAAGTCGTTCGCGCTGATGTCGAGGCTGTAGCGCTCCTTGCCCTCGCGATCGGTGTACGAGCGGGGCGTGAAGCGGCCATCGACCAAAACGAGGCGACCCTTGGTGACCATCTGCTGCGCGCGCTCCGCAAGCGCCGACCAGCAGCTCA
>WNGB01010194.1_pt1 | contig 15585 bp, 8 predicted proteins | sample 5400681 | NCBI WGS metagenome assembly WNGB01 (sample SAMN13153367, study PRJNA577476) | soil metagenome | isolation source: 115 cm soil or saprolite under grassland replicate 2 | place: USA:California | collected 2016-06-15
CAACGAGCCGGCCCACATCAACGGCTACCGCGACGCCTTCCCGGACGCCACGAGCATCCATCTCGCCACCGATCACTCCATGCGCGACATCCCGCTCGCGGCGGGCATTCAGTCGATCCGCGACTTCCTGTCGTGAGGGCGCGACGAGTCGCTCAGTTGTTCCGCAGGAACTCGTCGACGAGCTGGCAGAGGTTGCTGTCCGGGCAGCACAGATCCAGACCGTCCTCGCCGCCGAACTGTTCCGTGTGGAAGCAGATCTTCGCCCCCTGGCTCGGGTAGTAGTAGGCCCAGAAGAAGCACATCTCGTCGTTGACCGACTCGCCGAACCGGACGGTCTGCTCCGTCCCGTTGTGCCAGCTGCATGTGAAGCGGAAGCCGCCGCCGTCCGGCATGGTCACCGCCGGATCGTGATAGACCGTCTCCGGCTCGCTCCACTGGAAGTTCTCCGGCGCGTAGATCGCCGTTCCCGGATCGTCCGGGCCGGTCGCCAGGCTCGCCTGCACGTCGGTGCCCCACTGATGCTCGTGCCCGGTGACGGCGAAGATGTTGATGCCGGCGAGGTTGGCCGGCATCGGCAGGTAGCTGGGTCCGAGAGTGAAGGTCTCGCCCGGGCCGATCTCGATGTCCGGGTTGCCGATGAACAGGAAGTCGGCCTCCTGCTCGAACTCCGCCTCGGGGATCTCGACGAAGGTCGACGACGCGCTCAGCTCCTGCGGATGATCGGTCGCATTGATGAAGTGGAGCTCGAGACGGACGAGCTGTCCTGCCTGGAGCGACACGCCGACGCCGGGCGGAAGCGAGATCGTCTCCTCGGTCTTCTGGGTCACGGCCAGCGGCGCGCCCTTGGTCGGGTCGAGGACGTCGACGAAGGGCAGGCACTCCTCCGGCTCGGTGGTCTCCTCGCCCTCGGCCAGCCGGTACACGATCATGTGATGGGAGGCGGGGCCCAGCTGGTTGATGAACTGGCCGACCTTGATCGGCCGGTCGGTGGGCAGGCGCTTCCTCACACACAGGGTCGCCTCGACCCCGGGGTCGACCATCACCGGGCCCCACTCGACCTTGTAGGTCCCATCGCCGGCCGGGGCCCCGCCGTCACCGCCGGCCCCGTCGTCGCCCGCGCCGCCATCGCCACCGCCCCCGCCGTTGCCCGCGCCGTCGCCGCCGTCGCCTGGGTCTCCATCGTCCGGAGAACACCCCTGTGCCGCGCAGAGAGACGCGGCGAGACAGACAGACCAGATGCGTGACGTGCGGACGACCATTCCTTACCTCCTGTCGGGCGGGCTTGCGGCGGCGATCGGCGGCGATCGAGCAGCCAGTATAAGAGGCGACGAGCGCGGCACGCCCGCATTTGCGCCAGGGCGCGGCATCGGGACCGCCGGCTGCCGGGCACATCCTGCGCGCGGGACTTGCGTTCCCAGGCTCGCGGAATGACCAGCCGCAACTATGTGCGGCGCAGGAGCACGATCGAGCGCGAGGTCAGGAGGATGTCGCGCCCGACCTCCGGCCCGGGCGGCGGATCGAAAGCGGGCAACGTCGTGTCGAAGACGCGCACCCAGCGCTCCGACGCCAGCGCCGGCGCGAGCCGGAACTTCATCGGCTCGGCGTAGGCATTGAACAGGATGTAGAAGCTGTCGTCGCGCAGACGGTAGCCCTGCGGATCGCGGCTCTCCATGCCGTCCCCGTTGACGAACACGCCCAGTCCGCGCGCGGCGGCCGCGCGCCAGTCGCCGTCGATCATCTCCATCCCGTCCGGCTTGAACCAGCCGATGTCTTGTAGATCGGTGCCGCGGATCTCGCGCCCCTCGAACCAGCTCGCCCGCCGGAAGACCGGATGCGCCTGCCTGAACGCGATGAGCTGGCCGGTGAACGCGCGCAGCTCCTCATCCGCGTGGAGCCAGTCGATCCACGAGACCTCGTTGTCCTGGCAGTAGGCGTTGTTGTTGCCGCCGTGCGTCCGTCCCAGCTCGTCGCCGTGCAGGAGCATCGGCACGCCCTGGGACACGAACAGCGTGGTCAGGACGTTGCGCCTTTGCCGGGCACGCAAGCTCATCACTTCCGGATCGTCCGTCTCCCCCTCGACGCCGCAGTTCCACGATCGGTTGTACGACTCGCCGTCGCGGTTCTCCTCGCCGTTGTCCTCGTTGTGCTTCTGGTTGTAGGTGACGAGGTCGCGCAGGGTGAACCCGTCGTGGCAGGTGACGAAGTTGATGCTCGCGTGCGGCAGCCGTCCGCTGCTCGAGTAGAGGTCCGAGCTGCCGGTCATGCGGAACGCCAGCTCGCCCAGGGTCCGGTCCTCGCCACGCCAGAAGTCGCGCACCGTGTCGCGATACTTGCCGTTCCACTCCGACCAGCCGGGCGGGAAGTTGCCGACCTGGTAGCCGCCCTCGCCCAGGTCCCACGGCTCGGCGATGAGCTTCACCCGCTGCAGCGTCGGGTCCTGCTGGATGAGGTCGAAGAACGCCGACAGCCGGTCCACCTCGTGAAGCTCGCGGGCCAGCGCTGATGCCAGATCGAAGCGAAACCCGTCGACGTGCATCTCCAGCACCCAGTAGCGCAGCGAGTCCATGATCAGCTGCAGCACGTTGGGGTGCCGCATGTTCATGCTGTTGCCGCAGCCGGTGTAGTCGACGTAGCGGGTCAGGTCGTCGGGCGCGAGACGGTAGTAGGCGCGGTTGTCGATGCCGCGGAAGCAGAGGACCGGCCCGCGCGCCCCGCCCTCGGCGGTGTGGTTGTAGACCACGTCGAGGATGACCTCGATGCCGGCCTTGTGCAGGACCTTGACCATGCGGCGGAACTCCTGCACCTGCGCGCCCAGGCTCGGCCCGCTCGCGTACTCGTCGTGCGGCGCGAAGTAGCCGATCGAGTTGTAGCCCCAGTAGTTCCTGAGCCCGCGCTGAACCAGGAAGCGGTCGTGCACATAATGATGCACCGGCATGAGCTCGACCGCGGTGACGCCGAGGGTCTTGAGGTACCTGATGCTGGCCGGATGGGCGAGACCGGCGTAGGTACCGCGCAGAGGCAGCGGCACGTCGGGGTGGAGCTGGGTGAAGCCCTTGACGTGCACCTCGTAGATGACCGTCTCGTGCCACGGCGTGCGCGGCGGGTGGTCGTTGTCCCAGTCGAAGTACGGATTGACCACAACGCAGCGCGGCATGTACGGCGCGCTGTCCAGCTCCGATATCCTGGAGCCGTCCTCGGGGCGCTGGCTGAACATGGCGTCGTGCCATCGCACTCGCCCGTCGATGGCGCGGGCGTACGGATCGAGGAGCAGCTTGCTCGGGTTGCAGAGGTTCCCTCTCGCCGGCTCGAACGGCCCGTGCACCCGGTAGCCGTAGCGCTGGCCCGGACCCACGCGCGGCAGGAACCCGTGCCAGACGTACCCGGTTCGCTCGGGTAGCTCGATCCTGGTCTCGCGCCCCTCGTCGTCGAAGAGACACAGCTCGACGCCGTGAGCCACCTCCGAGAAGAGAGCGAAGTTCGTCCCCATGCCGTCGAAGACGGCGCCGAGCGGCTGCGGGTTTCCTGGCCACGTTTCCATGCGGTCCGCTTCCGTGCGAGACTCTTCCAAACTAGCCCATCCCGCCCGACCGTGAAAAGCGAGCCGCCCGGAGACTTAGGCTTGAGGCGCGTCCTGGTGGAGGGCGTCTGGCCACAGATCGACGCCGGCGCGTATCCGGTGAAGCGCGTGATGGGCGATCGTTTCACGGTGGAAGCCGACCTCACCGCGGACGGCCACGACCGCGTGGGCGGCGCGGTGCTCTACCGCCACGACCAGGAGTCGGGCTGGCGCGAGGCGCGTCTGACCGAGCTCAAGAACGACCGCTGGCAGGCGTCGTTCGAGCTCGACCGCCTGGGCCTGTGGCACTACACGGTCGAGGGCTGGATCGACCACGCCGCCACCTGGCTGCGCGCGCTCCGCATCAAGGCCGCGGCCGGCGAGCAGTCGGCCGCCGATCTCCCGGTCGAGCTCCTGGTCGGCAGCCAGCTCTGCGCCGCCGCCGCGGCGCGCGCCGATGCCGCCGATGCGGCTCGCCTGCGCGAGGCGGCCGCCGCGCTCGGCCGCACGGACGCGCCGGTCGCGGATCGCGTGGCGCTCGCGCTCGAGCCGCCGCTGGCCGAGCTTCTGGCCCGGTGGCCGGACCGCGCCCGCGCCGCACGCTGCACGCGCGAGCTGGGCGTCGTGGTCGATCGCGAGCGCGCGCGCTTCTCCAGCTGGTACGAGATGTTCCCGCGCTCGTGCGGCTCCCCCGGCGTGCACGGCACCCTGCGCGACGCGGAGGCGCGCCTGGCTCACGTCGCGGGCATGGGCTTCGACGTCCTCTATCTCCCGCCCATCCACCCGATCGGCGTCACGCACCGCAAGGGCAAGAACAACGCCCTGCGCGCCGAGCCGGGCGACGTGGGCAGCCCCTGGGCGATAGGTTCCGCCGACGGCGGCCACACCGCGGTCCATCCGCAGCTCGGCACGCTCGACGACCTGCGCCACTTCGTGCGCGCGGCGGCCGATCTCGGCGTCGAGGTGGCGCTCGACATCGCGTTCCAGGCCAGCCCCGACCACCCGTGGGTGAAGCAGCACCCGCAGTGGTTCAAGCACCGGCCGGACGGAACGGTCCAGTACGCCGAGAACCCGCCCAAGAAGTACCAGGACATCTATCCGCTCGACTTCGAGTCGGACGACTGGCGCGCGCTGTGGCAGGAGCTTTTCGGCGTGTTTCTCTTCTGGATCGATCAGGGCGTGAAGATCTTCCGGGTCGACAACCCGCACACCAAGTCTCTCTACTTCTGGGGCTGGTGCATCTCCGAGGTCCGGGCGCGCCACCCGGAGGTGATCTTCCTGGCCGAGGCGTTCACCGCGCCCAAGCGGATGTACGCGCTGGCCAAGCTCGGCTTCACCCAGTCCTACACCTACTTCACCTGGCGCGAGAGCGCGTGGGACTTCCAGACCTACCTGACCGAGCTCACCACGCCGCCGGTGGTCGAGTTCTTCCAGCCGAATTTCTGGCCCAACACCCCCGACATCCTGCCCGATCACCTGATGAACCGCGGGCGCGGCGCCTTCGCGGTCCGCCTCGTCCTGGCCGCCACCCTGGCCGCCAACTACGGCATCTACGGCCCCGCCTTCGAGCTCCTGGAGAACCGGCCGCGCCCCGGATCCGGCGAGTACCTCGACAACGAGAAGTACCAGCTCGTGGCCTGGAACCTCGAGCGGACCGACAGCCTCCGCCCGCTCATCCGGCGGCTCAACCGCATCCGGCGCGACAATCGGGCGTTGCAGGACAACCGGCTGCTCCGCTTCCACGCGAGCGACAACCCGGCGCTGCTCTGCTACAGCAAGCGCACCGAGGACCGGTCCAACGTCATCCTGGTTGCGGTCAACCTCGACCAGCAGAACCGCCAGGGCGGCACCGTCCATCTCGATCTCGCCGAGCTCGGCCTGGCCGGCGACCAGCGCTTCCGCGTGCGCGATCTGGTCGGCGGCGGCCGGTACACCTGGTCCGGACCGCACAACTACGTCGAGCTGGACCCCTACTCCCTCCCCGCCCACGTCTTCACCATCGAGCCAATCGAGCCAACATGACGATCGATCCCGTTCCCCCTCCGGTCGACGACCCGCTCTGGTTCCGGGACGCGATCATCTACGAGCTGCACGTGCGCGCCTTCTCCGACTCCAACGGCGACGGCATCGGCGACTTCCCGGGCCTCGTGACCCGGCTCGACTACCTGCGCGACCTCGGCGTCACCGCGCTGTGGCTCCTGCCGTTCTATCCCTCGCCCCTGCGCGACGACGGCTACGACATCGCCGACTACACGACCGTCAACCCGATCTACGGCACGCTCGACGATTTCCGCCGCTTCCTCGACGCCGCTCACGAGCGCGGGCTGCGCGTCATCACCGAGCTCGTCATCAATCACACCTCGAACGAGCATCCCTGGTTCCAGCGCGCCCGCCGCGCCCCGGCCGGCAGTGTGGAGCGCGACTTCTACGTGTGGAGCGACACGCCGGAGCGCTATCGCGGCACGCGGATCATCTTCCAGGACTTCGAGACGTCGAACTGGACCTGGGACCCCATGGCCGGCGCCTACTACTGGCACCGCTTCTATCACCACCAGCCGGACCTCAACTTCGACAGCCCCGCGGTCAAGCAGGCCCTGTTCGAGGTGCTCGACCTCTGGATGGACATGGGCGTGGATGGCCTGCGCCTCGACGCGGTGCCGTACCTGTACGAGCGCGAGGGGACCAACTGCGAGAACCTGCCCGAGACCCACGAGTTCCTGCGCGAGCTCCGCCGCCACATCGACCGCAAGTACCAGGGCCGCATGCTGCTGGCCGAGGCGAACCAGTGGCCGGAGGACGCGGCGTCCTACTTCGGGAACGGCGACGAGTGCCACATGAACTTCCACTTCCCGCTCATGCCCCGCCTGTTCATGGGGCTGCAGCAGGAGCAGGCGTTCCCGATCCTCGACATCCTCGAGCAGACCCCGGCCATCCCGGAGAGCTGCCAGTGGGCGGTGTTCCTGCGCAACCACGACGAGCTGACGCTCGAGATGGTGACTGACCAGGACCGCGACTACATGTGGCGGGTCTATGCCGAGGACCCGCAGGCGCGCATCAACGTCGGCATCCGCCGCCGCCTCGCCCCGCTCCTCAAGCAGCGGCGCAAGATCGAGCTCATGAGCGCGCTGCTCATGTCGATGCCGGGCACACCGGTCCTCTACTACGGCGACGAGATCGGCATGGGCGACAACTTCTACCTCGGCGACCGCAACGGGGTGCGCACGCCGATGCAGTGGACCGGCGACCGCAACGGCGGCTTCTCGCGCGCCAACCCGCAGAAGCTGTACCTGCCGGTCATCATCGACCCGGAGTACCACTACGAATCGGTGAACGTCGAGGCGCAGGAGCAGAATCCACAGTCGCTCCTCTGGTGGACGAAGCGGCTCATCGCGCTGCGCAAGAACTACCACGTCTTCGGCCGCGGCAAGTTCGAGTTCCTCCGGCCGGAGAACCCGAAGGTGCTGGCGTTCGTGCGGAGCGACATGGACGAGCACGTCCTCGTGGTGGCCAACCTGTCTCGCTTCTGCCAGGCGGTCCACCTCGACCTCTCGCTGTGGCGCGGCGTCACGCCGATCGAGCTCTTCGGCCGGACCGCGTTCCCGCCGATCGGGGCCGCGCCGTACCTCCTCACGCTCGGGCCGCACTCCTTCTTCTGGCTGTCGCTCTCGCCCCGAAGCGACGCGACCGAGCGCCGCCACGAGGTGACCGCGCTGTCGGTCACCGGACCGTGGCAGTCGGTCCTGGCCGCCGATCGCGCCCGGCGCGCGCTCGAGCGGGCGCTGCCCGGGTTTCTGGGCGAGGTCCGCTGGTTCAAGGGCAAGGCGGATGTGGTCAGCGCGGCCCGCATCGTCGACGACATCGCGATGGAGGGAGCGGCCGGGCCGTTCCACCTCCTCCTCATCGAGGTGGAGTACGTGCAGCGGCAGACCGAGACCTACCTCTTGCCGCTCGCCTTCGCGAGCGGCGACCGCGCGCGAGACCTCGAGGCCGACCACCGCTCCGCGGTGGTGGCCCGTCTCCTGGTCAAGTCGGCTGCCGGAAGCGCGCCGACCGAGGAGGCCGGCGTCCTCTATGACGCGTCGATCGATCCGGAGGCGGGCGCGGAGCTTCTCGCGCTGATCCGGACCGGCCGCTCGGTCGCCGGGCGCGTCGGCCAGCTGGTCGGACACGCCAGCTCTCGCCTGCCCGATCTCGTGCGCGACGCGCTGGACGGCGATCTGCGGGCGAACCTCCTCGGCGCGGAACAGTCGAACACCAGCATCGGGTTCGGCGGCCGCGTGGTGCTCAAGCTCCTGCGCCACATCGAGGAAGGCCCCAACCCGGATCTCGAGATCAGCCGCCACCTGACCGAGCGCTGCGCCTTCAGCCAGACGCCCGCGCTGGGCGGCTGGATCGAGTACCGCTCCGGCACCGGCGGGCGGAAGTCGTCCACCGTCGGTCTCCTTCACCAGTTCGTGCCCAACCAGGGGGACGCCTGGCGGCTCACGCTCGACTCGATCCAGCGCTCGTTCGAGTGGGCGCTCAGCCACCGCGAGGCCCTGGCCGAGGTGAGCCCGCCGGAGCGCTTCGTGCTCGCGCTGTGCGAGGAGCCGCGCCCGGCGCCGGTGGACGAGTTCCTGGCCGGCTACATCCCGCACGCGCACCTGCTCGGCGAGCGCACCGCCGACCTCCACCTGGCCCTGAGCCAGGAGTGCGGCGACGCGGACTTTCGCCCCGACGAGTTCTCGACCTTGCATCAGCGCTCGCTCTACCAGGCGGTGCGCACCGGGCTCAGCCAGAACCTGGACCTCCTCAAGCGCAGGCTCGGCGCGCTGCCGGAGGCCGCCCGGCCGCTGGCCGAGCGCGTGATCGGTCGGCGCGCCGAGCTGGACGAGCGCCTGAAGAGGATCCACGCCCAGAAGCTGGAGACGGTGCGCGTGCGCGTGCACGGCGACTACCACCTCGGCCAGGTCCTCTTCACCGGCAACGACTTCGTCATCATCGACTTCGAGGGCGAGCCGAACCGATCGATCGGCGACCGCCGCTACAAGCGGTCGCCGCTGCGGGATGTGGCCGGGATGGTTCGCTCGTTCCACTACGCGTCGGCGGTGGCGCTGCAGAGCGGGCACGGGCGCCAGGAGGACATCGCCATCCTCGAGCCGTGGAGCCACGTGTGGCATCGCTGGGTCAGCGCCGCCTTCCTGACCGCCTATGTCGCGCGGTCGGCCGGCGCGCCGTACATGCCGACGCGCGCGCGCGACCTCGAGATCCTGCTCGACTTCTACCTCATCGAGAAATGCGCCTACGAGCTCGGCTACGAGCTGTCCAGCCGACCCGACTGGACGGTCATCCCGCTGGCCGGCCTGGGCGACCTTCTGCGCGCCGATCCGAGCGCGCAGGGCAGATCATCATGACGACCGCGATGGCCCTCCTCGGCGATCAGGACCTGCACCTCTTCAACGAGGGCACCCACGTGCGCCTGTACCAGAAGCTGGGCGCGCACGTGAGCGCGAGCGGCGGCGCCGGCGGCGTCACCTTCTCGGTGTGGGCGCCCAACGCCGAGCGCGTGTCGGTCATCGGCGACTTCAACGGATGGGATGCGGAGCGGCATCCGCTGGCCCCGGTCGGCACCTCCGGCATCTGGTCCGGTTTCGTGGCCGGCGGGCGGCGCGGCCACCTGTACAAGTACCGTCTGGTCCCGCGCGGCGGGAAGCCGGCGCTGGAGAAGGCCGACCCGTTCGGCTTCCGGCACCAGACCCCGCCCGAGACCGCGTCGGTGGTGTGGACGCTCGACCACGAGTGGCACGACCGGGAATGGATGGAGCGGCGCGGCCGGCTGAACAAGCTCGACGCGCCGATGTCGATCTACGAGGTGCACCTGGGCTCGTGGATGCGGGGCGACGGCAACCGAATGCTGAGCTACCGCGACCTGGCCGGCCGGCTGGCTGCGTACTGCCGCGACCTTGGCTTCACCCACGTCGAGCTCATGCCGATCTCGGAGCATCCTTACTACCCGTCGTGGGGCTATCAGGTGACCGGCTACTTCGCGCCGACCAGCCGCTACGGTGAGCCGCAAGACCTGATGCACCTGGTCGACGAGCTCCACGCTCACGGGATCGGTGTCATCCTCGACTGGGTGCCGGGGCACTTCCCGGTCGACCGGCACGGGCTGGCCCAGTTCGACGGCACGCATCTCTACGAGCACGCCGATCCGCGGATCGGGTTCCACCCGGACTGGAACACGCTCATCTTCAACTACGGCCGGCACGAGGTGCGCAGCTTCCTCCTGTCGAGCGCGCTCTTCTGGCTCGACAAGTATCACATGGACGGGCTCCGGGTGGACGGGGTGGCGTCGATGCTCTACCTCGACTACTCGCGCAAGGCGGGCGAGTGGATCCCGAACCAGTACGGGGGGCGCGAGAACCTGGAGGCGATCCAGCTCCTGCGCCAGTTCAACGAGGCGGTCTACGCCCACTACCCCGACGTGCAGACCATCGCCGAGGAGTCGACCGCGTGGCCCATGGTCTCGCGCCCGACCTATCTCGGCGGGCTCGGCTTCGGCTTCAAGTGGGACATGGGCTGGATGCACGACACGCTCGGCTACCTGGGGCACGACCCGATCCACCGGCGCTTTCACCACGGGCAGCTCACCTTCCGCGGGGTCTACGCGTTCAGCGAGAACTTCGTCCTGCCGCTGTCGCACGACGAGGTCGTGCACGGGAAAGGATCCCTGTGGGGGCGCATGCCGGGCGACGAGTGGCAGAAGGCGGCCAACCTGCGCTGCCTGTTCGGCTACATGTACTCGACGCCGGGCAAGAAGCTCCTCTTCATGGGGGGAGAGTTCGGCCAGGAGCGCGAGTGGAACGTGGAGGCGAGCCTCGACTGGCATCTCCTCGAGGACGAGCAGCGGCGCGGGCTGCAGAAGTTCGTGGGCGACCTCAACCGGCTCTACCGGTCGGAGGCGGCGCTCCACCAGCGCGACTGCGACGCGACCGGGTTCGAGTGGATCGACGGCAACGACTCGGAGCAGAGCGTGCTCGCGTTCGCGCGCCGGGGCGCGCAGGCGGACGACTACGTCCTCGCGCTGTGCAACTTCACGCCGGTCGTGCGCGAGAACTATCGCGTGGGCGTGCCGCGCGAAGGATTCTGGCGCGAGCTCCTCAACAGCGACTCTCATTACTACGGTGGCAGCGGCGTCGGGAACCTCGGGCAGATCGAGACGACCCCGGTGCCGTGGCACGGGCGACCGTTCTCGCTCAACCTCGTCGTGCCGCCGCTCGGGGTCCTGTGGCTGAAATGGATCGGTCTGGACTCGCGTGGTGCGTCGTGATACGACGTATCACATCGTGACACAAGACCACAAGTCCGACCGGTCCGACAGGTCGTCTCCCCCTCCTTCGAGCAACGACGAATCCGGGCGCAAGGAGCGCGTCCTTCACGCCCGGATCCCGGAGTCGCTCGACGACGCCATCCGCGCGGCGGCTTCCGAGCTCGGCATCTCGGTCTCCAACCTGGTGCGCAACGTCCTGGCCAACACCGTGGAGGTGGTCGAGGCGGCCGCACTGCGAGTGCCCCAGCGAGCCGCGGCGCGCGCGGCATCGGTGTCGGCGGCCGCTGACGCGCGCGTGCTCGGCTGGCAAGAGGCCATCCTCAACCTCAACGCGGTGTGCGAGCGCTGCAACGCGATCCTGGCGCGCGGCACGCGCGCGGCCATCTCGGTCCCCGATCGGCCGAGCGCACAGCGCGCGATCCACTGCCTGGCCTGCCTCGAGGAGGTGACCCGTGAACCGGCCCAGTGACGAGAATCGGTCCGCCGGAACCGCGTCGAACGGTCCGGCCGAGCTCGCGCGCGAACGATTCGGTGCCTGGGCCGACGGCCTCCGCGCCAGCGTCGACAAGCTGGTCGCCGATCTGAAGGACGACGCGCGGCGGATCCAGCAGAGCGGCACCGCCCTCGGCGAGGCGGTGGGCGCGCGGGTCATGCCGCTCGTCCATGCCGCGCGGGCCACGCCGCGCGCCGGGCGCATGGTCCGCGAGGCCAGCCTCCTCATCGCCGCCTATCGCTGGCACGAGGCGCGTGCCCGCGCGCTGGCGCCGGGCGATGCGCGGGCCGAGCGAGAGGCGCTCGATCGGCGCTGGGCCGACCGCCTCTATCATGTCTGCGTCGAGCTGCGCGGCGCGGTGCTCAAGCTCGGCCAGTTCGCGTCCACCCGGCGCGACCTCTTGCCGCCGGCCTACATCGAGGCGCTCGGCCGGCTGCAAGATTCGGTGCCGCCGGTGCCGTTCGAGCGCATCGCCGAGCGAGTGCGCGCCGAGCTGGGCGCGCCCATCGAGGGCCTGTTCGCCGCCTTCGAGGCCGAGCCGATCGCGGCCGCCTCGCTGGCCCAGGTGCACGGCGCGGTGCTGGCCGACGGGACCCGCGTCGCGGTCAAGGTCCAGGTGCCGGACGTGGAGATACAGGTGGAGGCCGACCTGTCGCTGTTCGGCCTCATGGCCGTCGCGCTGCGCGACATCGTGCCGTCCGTCGACGTGGTTGCGATCGCGAGCGAGCTCGGCCGCTCGGTGCGGGCCGAGCTCGACTACCGGCGCGAGGCGGAGTCGGCTCGCCGCATGGCCGCCGACATGGCTTCCGATCCATCGATCCTGGTTCCGCGCGTGCACCAGCGGCTGTCGTCGGCGCGCGTCCTGACCCTCGACCGCGTGGACGGCGAGCGGCTCACCGATTTCCTCGATCGCGCGGTCGACGTGAGCGACGAAGCGAGCGCCCGCGACGCGGTGCTGGCCGCGCTGGTCCGCACCTACCTGGGCCAGATTCTCGGCTCCGGCCGTTTCCAGGCCGACCCGCATCCGGGCAATTTCCTCGTCTGTCCCGACCATCGCGTCGCGCTCCTCGACTTCGGCGCCGTCCACGAGCTCTCGCCCGACCAGCGCCGCGCTTACGTGGATCTCGTCGGGGCGGTCATCGCGCGCGACCGCGCGAGGGCCGCGGAGCTCATGGCCCGGCTCGGCTTCTCGGTGCGCGACGCCGGCGATCCGGCTTCGCTCGTCGAGTTCGCCGACCTTCTGCTCGACGCCTTCCGACCGTCGCCCGACCGGCCGCTCGCCGACATCGATCCCCGGGTCGCGTTCGAGCAGGCGCTCGCGCTCGGACGGCGGAGCCCGATCCGCATCCCGCACCACTTCGTTCAGGTGGGTCGCGTGCTCGCCGCGATCGCGGGTCTGGTGCTCGCCTATCGACCGCGGATCCAGCTCTGGCCCCTGGTCGCGCCTTACGTGACCGGCGTGGCCGGCGTCCGGCCGCCGGACGCCACCTGAGTCGCTCGACCGTCCGGCGGGACGGACGAACAAGGGTCAACTCCGCTGCAGTCGGGCATCTCGCCGCCTCTTCTCGCGGTCATGGACGCAGACGGTGGCGACGGTGGCTACTCGAACTGCCAGGACGATGGTCCCCGTCGCCTCTTCGAGCGCGCACGCGCTTGGAGACTCTTGCCCCGGTCGGTCACTGCTCATGGCGAACTGCAGCGCACAGTCCCGGCGGCGAGCCCGATCCCTTTGCCGTCACGATCGAGATCCAGAGCCCGGAGCGCGGCACGCTGTCGGATGCCTCGGAGGTCGTGGTCGCGGGGCGAGCCAGCAGCACCGATTCCTCCATCTCCGACGTCACGGTCAACGGCACCACGGCCCAGGTCGCGGGGGACGGCAGCTTCCAGGCGACGATCCCGCTCGTCGAGGGGATCACGCTCATCGAGACCGAGGCGCGCGACGCATCCGGCAACTCGTCGACCGACGCGCGCGCCGTCATGGCCGGCACGCTGGTCGATCAGGCGACCCCGGTTGCCGAAGGAGTGGTGGCCAATCTCTCCGGCCAGGCCATGAGCGGGCTCTCCGGGATGGTCGCGGACCTCGCCAACGGCACCGACTTCACCGCGCTGGCGGCCACGCTCAACCCGGTCGTGGACACCGGCGACGGCTGCAACAGCGCCAAGGTGTTCATCGAGTCGGTCCAGCACGCCGGCATCGAGGTCGGGGTCGGCGCGGTGGTGGGCGGCATCGATGCCGCCATCACCGTGCGCTCTCTGGTCGTGACCGGCCAGGTGAACTTCCGCGCGGTGTGCATTGGCGGCTCGGCCAGCTTCACCATGACCGCCGATGCCTACGACGTCGGCGGCGTCATCGTGCCGTCGCTGTCCGCCGGTGACATCACGGTCTCGCTCGACGGCGTGACCAGCGCCTTCACCGGCTTCAACATCGACGTCGGCGGCGTGCCCGGCTTCGTCGAGAGCCTGTTCGAGGGGCAGGTGCGCGACAGGGTGGCCGAGATCCTGCGCGACCAGATCGCCCAGATGGTCCCGCCGGTCGCGAACTCCTTCCTGGCCGATTTCCTGGCCACCTCATACGACGTCTCGCTCCTGGGCCAGACCATCTCGCTGTCGATCGCCCCCAGCGCGATGGACTGGAACGAGCAGGGCGGCACCATCGTCCTCGACACCAGCGCGACCGTGGCGGGCGTCTCCGGCGGGCTCTACCTGAGCTCGCCCCTTCCGCGCCCGAGCGCCGCCGACCTCGCCTCGACCGGCATCCGCGTCGGCGTGGCCGACGACGTCCTCAACCAGCTCCTGGCCGCGATCTGGTCGAGCGGCGCGCTCGAGCAGACCATGTTGCCGCTTCCCGGCGACGCCCTCAGCGCCGCATTCGGGGGCGACGTGGCCAGCGCCGAGCTCACTCTCTTCCTCCCGCCGGCGGCCAGCTTCGACACCGCGACCGGGACCGCGCGGCTCACCGTCGGCGATCTCCTGCTCGAGGCGGTGAACCCGGCCGGCGACGTCATCGCCTCGTTCGTACTGTCGGCCGACATCGACCTCGCCGTCGAGACGAGCTCCGACGGGCGCGTCAAGATCATCACTCGCGCTCCGCGCATCCTGGCCCAGGTCCTCTCGCAGAGCGACAGCCTGGCCGTACCGCTCACTGGCGATACCGTCGCTGCAATCGCCGAGCTCGCGATCGCCCAGCTCTCGGTGGTGGCGGACGACCTTCTCGGGAACCTGCCCATCCCCGGCATCGCCGACGCGGCCATCGCCTCGCCCACCTTCCAGCCTGTCGGAGGCTATCTCCTTCTGGGAGGGACCATCACCTTCGAGTGAGGCCGAACCAGACAGACAGCGCGAAAGAGCAACCAACGCGAGCGCGCGCCCTCCCTCCTCGGACTGGCGTGCTCGCCCCCGCGGCCCGGCTGAGCTCCTCCCCCTTACGCGCAGCCGGGCCCGGTTTTTTTCGGCGCCGGCATTCCGTCGAGGGGGTCGGCCACCCGGGCCCCAAGTTCGGCATGGCCCACCCATGTCGGGGGGCGGTCTTGACCCGTCCCAGCCCGATGGCCATAGTCTTCGTTCGCGCGGCGGGTGTCGGCCCGGTGCGTTTGTTCTATGACAAGGGGGCGAAACGGTTTCGACGGAGATGTCGAGGTTGAGGCTGCGTGTCGTGGCGCCCGAGGCCACGTAAAAACGGGCACAACCGCAACTGCGAACGACAACACAGTTGCTCTCGCTGCTTAGCTAAACCCTAGGCAACGACGGGGCCGGCCGCTACCGCCTGAAGCGTCCGTCTCTGTCAAACAACCAGGCTAGTTCCCGCGCAGAGCCCATCGGCGCGACGAGCGAACCTCAGGATGGACTAGTTCCGCGGGCCGACCGCCCGCTGCCTGCCCGCGGAGCGAACCCAACCAAGCGGGCTACACATCGTAGATGCCTCTTCGGACTCATCTTCGGACCCGGGTTCGACTCCCGGCGCCTCCACCGATTTCCTGATTATTATCAGCTGCTTGCGCTGCCGACCTCGCTCGTTGCAACGCTGTTGCAATGGCGATCGAGCCCGCGATCGAGAAGGATGACCGCGTCCCTGCGGACCTCCGGTGAGAGGTGCGAGTACCGCATCGTCATCTCGATCGTCGCGTGCCCAAGCAGCTCCTGGATCGCTTTCAGCGGCACGCCCCGCATCGTGAGATGCGAGGCGAACGAGTGGCGCATCACGTGCCAGCCGATGAGTCGGAGGCTGGC
>WNGB01010279.1_pt1 | contig 15585 bp, 15 predicted proteins | sample 5400681 | NCBI WGS metagenome assembly WNGB01 (sample SAMN13153367, study PRJNA577476) | soil metagenome | isolation source: 115 cm soil or saprolite under grassland replicate 2 | place: USA:California | collected 2016-06-15
AGAAAGATTATCTACGAAACGACTTGCACTGATTCCAGGCGGACACAGTAGAAATAGGAGCGTTGCTTTTTGCTATAATACCCATGTCCATTCTCCTGCGGCCTAGCCGGGTGATCTTGCCGGACTCCCGGCGGGCCGCGTTACCAACACCTCACTTGTAGAACTCGATCACGTCGGCGGGTCGTTTCCGCCGCCGCACCTTGGGCAAGGGCGGCGTAGCTGTCCGCAGCTGCTCGAATGCCCCCAGAGCCTCTTGCGTAATCCGCCAGCGGGGTTTCCTGCTCCCCAGTCGGCGTGAGACGTTCACGGCCTGCAGCTCACCCGAGCGAATCCAGCCGAGTACGGTATGCTCGGAGACGCCGTAGCGCTCGGTCAGGTCGTGGACGGAGAGCGTGCTACTCATCGCGGCGGCCCTCCGTGCTGGCGGTAACGGCTTGTTGACGCAGCCGCGCACGCGAGCGGGCGCTGGCGAGCAGCGCGTCGAGGGGGCTGGGCTGCAGATGCGCGGCGGGCGCCTCGGCGTGCTGGTCGGTGTTCAGCAGGGCCAGAAGCCAGCGCCGAACCGCGGCGTCCTCGGTCCGCTGTACCGCGGAGGAAAGGCACACGTCGAGGGGGCTCGGGTATCGGTTGGTGGAGGGTGCGTCAGTCGGCATCGCGCGCCCCCTCTCCGGTCGTGGTCTGGCGGGCGCGCTCCAGCAACACGTGCTCGACCAGTTCGGCATCGAACAGCAGCGCGGTGTCTGCCTTCAGGTGGGGGATGCGGCCGGCCTCGGCCTCTTCGCGAAGCCACTTCGCGGGGATGCGCAGCCGTCGTGCCAATGCAGGTAGTGACACCAAGCGTAGATCTCTGAGCGTCATACCCAGAGGATACACGGCGCTGCGCGGCGCAGGGGGGCAGCTAACGGGCAGTTAATGGGACAGGGAGTTTTTCGCTTGCGAGCACAGCTTCCGGCCGGCAGAGGTTATTGCCACCCCTTTTCGCTCTCCGTGAGGACGATGCACCCATCCGCAGGATTCCAGATGCTGGAGGTGCTTCCCCAGCGCGCTGCGGTCCCGGTTTAGGACCGCGGCCAAGTCACTGACGAGGATGGTTTCCGACAGTTCGCAGAGACGGCATAGGACAGGCCAGTCGTCCGGGTTGGGAATGGGGGCCGTCGAGTCCTCGGGCGGCGGGGGCTTCGGTGACCCGGCAAGCGTCGATTTGATGTTTGCGAGCATCTCCAAGACCTTCGCGTGTCGCTTGGCCTCATACTCCCGCCACACGTCCAGAGGCAGCTGCCCACCCAAGCCACCCCCGTCGCGTCCGGCAAGCATGATGTCCCACAGCTCCGCCGGCACTTCGTCTATCCAGTGCCTCAGCTGTTGTAACCGTCGTTTCAGCTTCGTGCAGGTCGGCACCCACTCTGAGGCGATCTGTCTGTACGTCGGTTTGTCGCGGGCGATGAAGTCGTGCGCCTGGATGGTTAGTTGTTCAACGTCGGCAACGATTGTGTCGAGGTCGAGAACGGGCGCGATAGGTGTTTCGGCTGACATGGTGTGTACTCCGGTAGTGCGGGCCGGCCGTCCCCGCGCCGCGCCGGAGTAGCCACGGCAGCGGGAACGTCGGCAGCCGGGTCATGACTCCCGGCCTTTCCGCATTGGGTGATTATCCCTTGTCAGGGCAGCGGGTGGCGCTCGACGTTGGCGAACAAGTCCTCGACGTCCGCGGCCAGCAGGTCGCGCTCGACGTCCGCCCAGCCGGCGACCCAAGCACTGTGGCCCTCGTCGTCCTCGCCGAGTGTAGTGGGGTCGGCGTGGCGCAGGTCGAACTGTACGGGCATACGAGCCTTGCGCAACGACTCATCGGTCCAGCTCCTTGGACACCACCACCCCGGCGTGGACGCACCCCAGCGGTTGCCCACGGGCGGGCGGTGCCAGATGAGGTACGACCGCCGCACCCCGCTGCGAAAGTCAACCTGGACGGCGGCGAGGCGGTCGCGGCCGCGCGTCGTCACCAACAGGTAGATGGATTCCACCGCGTTGCCAAGGACAGTCCGCAGCTTCAACCGCGCGGCCACTGGATCCTCGGCAGCCGCCAGCGCTTCCGCCAAGGTGCGGAATTCGGCCCACGTCTCTTCGACGGGGTGAGCCCGACGGTGCCTGGCATCGGCCAGTTCCTTCTCCAACTGCTTGTGCCGCTCCTCGGCCTGACGCAACACCCTGGCGTTGGCCAGGCTCGGCTCCTCGGCCTGGATCGCTTCCAGCGCTTCCACCCTCGCCCGCTGCTGGTCCCGCTGCTCAATCAGGAGCGCCACCTCGTCGGGCTGCGTGCCGGCCTTCCCGGCCGCCAGCTCGCACGGGTCTACCTCCCGCAACTCGCCGAGTAACGCGGCCTCGAAGGGCGCCAGGGGGAAGCTCAGGCACGCCGGCCCCTTGCCGCCGCGCGAGGAGGCGTTGACCAGCACGCGCGAGTACCTGCCCCCATCGAGTCGCTTCACCGCGACGTAACTATCGCCCTCCCGTGCGTTCGTGAGCAGCCCGGCGAACACGTTGACGAACCGCTCCCCCGACCGTGCCTCGGTTGGCTTGTCGTACCTCGCCAACCGCCGCTTCCGCTGATAGACGGCGGTCTGTGTGCGGCCCCCGAGCCGCCGGTAGGCTTCCTGAAGCGGCAGGGTGCGAATCAGGCGGTCCTCCTCCTCCGTCCACACCGTAGACTTGCCAGGGTTCAGCGTCCGTGCCTTCGCGCCGCTGCGCGCCTGGAGGAACTCGTCCTCGCTCACCGCCGCCGGGAAGAAGTCCTTGACAACATCACCCTCGGGCACCTGCTTGTGGTCCTTGACCACCACAGGCTGGAACTCGCCCAGCGCCCTGCGGTCCGCGAGGATGTCCCTGATATACGCGCGGCACCACGACCGGCCGTTGAACGACTCCACACCGTCCTGGCGCATGTGGTTGGCGATGCGTGCGTAGCCCATTCCCTCCCGCGCCAGGCGGAAGATTCGCTGCACCACCTCCACGCGCTCGGGTATCAGCTCCAACCAGCCCGGCTCCGCGACGTGACCTCGGTTGTCGTAGGTCCGCCCGACCACCTTGAGCCACAGCGGGACGTGGCGGGTTAGCACCCTGCCGGCGGTGCGGGCCGCGTCCCGGCCCGCCTGCTTGGCGTCAGCGACCCGCTCGCTGAGGTTCTTGGAGAACCGCCACGCGGACTGTAGGTCGGCGAGCAGGGAGTGGAAGCTACCGTCCTGATCGGAGCCTGGGGGGTAGCTTCGGTCGAAGGTTGCGAGCGTGATGCCGGCCTTCCACAGCTTGAAAATGACCTCCTGGAGCATGTCGCTGGGAACCTCCCTCCCCAGACGGTCCGTCTTCTCCACCAGCAAGATGCTCCCCCTCTCGACGCGCTTCGCCTCGACCAGGGCGAGGAACTGCCCCAGGTATCCCCGCTTGCGGTGCATCCCGTGGTAGCCGCTCAGGCCACGGTCAGGGGTCAAGGACTCGTCCAGTTCGTGCCCGTTGCGCTGGCACCACTCGCGGGCCTGCTCTAGTTGGCGCATCTCCGACCGGCCGAGCTTCTGGCCGGGGGTGCTGAAGCGGATGTAGCTGATGACGCGGGGCATGGTGGGAACTCCCTTGCCTGGGGTTGCGGGTTCGTCTACACCCTATCATTATAGCATTCCCTTTCGTGATGAAGAACACCTTCGACAGATCGAACGGTAGGTCGAGATAGTTATCGCGGAACGTGTCGTTCTGCGCTGGGTCGAGAATCTCCAGCAGCGCCGCCGCCGGATCACCCCGGAAGTCACGACCGAGCTTGTCCACCTCGTCGAGCATCACCAGGGGATTGTTGACGCCGGCGCGGCGCAGCGCCTGCAGCACCCGCCCCGGCATGGCGCCGATGTAGGTGCGGCGATGGCCGCGCAGCTCCGCCTCGTCGTGCATCCCGCCCAGGCTCATGCGCTCGAACTTGCGTCCCAGCGCCCGGGCGATCGACCGTCCCAGCGACGTCTTGCCGACGCCCGGCGGTCCGACCAGGCACAGGATCGGGGCGTTCGCTTTCGGATTCAATTTGAGCACCGCCAGGTGCTCCAGGATGCGCTCCTTGATCTCGTCGAGGCCGTAGTGATCCTCGTCGAGTACCTGCCGGGCGTGAGCCAGGTCGATGACGGCGTCGGTGTGCTTGCGCCACGGCAGTTCGAGGATGAGGTCGAGGTAAGCGCGGATGACCTGGAAATCGGGCGCCGCCGCCGGCAACCGCTCCAGACGGCGCAGCTCGCGCTCGGCCTCTTTGCGGACCTCGTCGGGCAGATCCGCCTCGGCGAGACGCTTGCGCAGCTCCTCCGCCTCGGCCTTCTCGGGCTCCTTCTCGCCCAGCTCTTCCTGAATGGCCTGCAACTGGCGGCGCAGCAGGTACTCGCGCTGCTGCTGGCTCATGTCGTCCTGAGCCTTGCTGGCGATTTTGTGGCGCAACTCCAGGACGTGGACCTCATGGGACAGGGCACCGTAGAGCAGGCGCAGGGCTTCGAGACGAGTAGGCGCCTCCAGCAGGGCCTGCTCCTTCTCCACATCCAGGCCGATCATCGAGCCGAGCAGGTAGGCCAGGCGCAGGGGATCCTGGGCCTGCTCGGCAAGCTGGGCGATATTGAAGGGCGTGCGCGGCTGGGTCAGTTCCAGGGCGCGCGCCGCCAGATCGAGAGTGGCGCGATGCAGCGCCTCCAGTTCGGTATCGCTGTCGTCGGGCAACGGCAGCGGACGGACGCGGGCCTGGAGATAAGGGTCGGTCTGCTCGAAGCGCACGAGGGCCACGCGCTCGACGCCCTGGACGAGCAATTCGAGACCGCCCTCGGTGCGATTCACCTTCTTGATGACGCCGCGCGTGCCGACGGTGTAGAGATCGTCGGAGGCTGGCTGTTCGACCGAGGCGTCGCGCTGGGCGACGAGCACCAGGGTCTTTTCTTCGTTGGCCAGGGCCGCCTCGATGGCGGCAACGGACGACGGCCGGCCGGCGGACAGGGGCACGAACAGATGCGGGAACAGGACGGTATTTTTCAGCGCCAGGACCGGCAGAGTCGGCAGGGAAATGGTTTCGGGGTTCATGATCGGGTCTCCTCCCGCCCTATGGACGACGCCCCTCCCGCGGCGAGGCCCGGCAAAGGCGTGACGGTTGTCTGTAAGTTAGAGGGGACATGGCGCAAAAAGGGTGCAGGGAATTGGTGAACAAGCCGTCATCTTCCATACCGCTGCAAGTTGCAGGCCGTCCGCGGACAGAAGATCACAAACTCAAGTTGTCGCTGGTGGATGGCTTCTGTCAGTGCGGGGGAGCGGAAGAGTTCGGGGATTGACGCTGGGATAAAAGGACGGGTAACATGCGACCGGCGCTGGGGTGTTTGGGTCGACCATGTGCTGGCGGTTATGCAACCCGTACGTCAACTATCCTGATTCGGCGCAAGGGGCATTACTCTATGGAAGTCGCGTCGAAGCCACAGCGAGGCTTGCCAACCCGACGGCGGTTTCTACGCCGGGCTTTCCAGTTCGCAGCAGGCGGCGCGACGACGGCCGGGTTGGCGGCCGCTTACGGCTTGTGGGAAGCTGCCCGTATTCAGATCCGCCGCACCGCCATCTCGGTTCCCCACCTCCCAGCGGGATTCGTTGGCAAGACCGTTGCTGTCCTGGCCGACTTCCATCATGGGCCCTACGTCAGCATTGGCTTCATTCGGGAAGCCGTACGCCTGGCCAACTCGCTGGCTCCGGATGCCTTCGCTCTGGTCGGTGACTTCGCACACAAGGGCACTCATGCGGCGGAGCAATTGCCACCGTGCTTGGAGGCACTGGAGCTGTTACGAGCGCCCCTCGGGGTGTATGCCGTCCCAGGCAACCACGACATGCAACAGGCTGGCCGGGTCTACCGCGACAGTATCGGCGCGACCTCGCTGTGTGACTTGACCAACCGCTCGGTTCGCTTGACCAGCGCAGGGGCTCATCTCTGGTTGGCTGGAGTAGACGATTTATGGTGGGGTAAACCCGACCTGGAAGCGGCCTTGCGGGGAGTGCCCGAGGGCTCCGCCGTGGTGTTACTCAGCCACAATCCGGACTTCGTCGAGGAACACCCGGACGTGCGGGTAGGGCTTGTCCTCAGCGGCCACACGCACGGCGGGCAAATGGTCCTCCCGTTGCTCGGGAGTATGTGGCTACCCTCTCGGTATGGGGACAAATACCGCTGTGGGCTGGTTCAAGGACCATCCTCCCAGGTTTTTGTATCGTGCGGGATCGGGACAGCGGGGTTGCCGTTCCGGATCAACTGCCCCCCGGAGATCAACCTGTTAACCCTGATCGCATCAGCCTGAGCGAATACGAGGGATAGTCTCAGAGAATGTTGCGGGGATAAGTCGCCGCGGCACTTAGAGGCACTAACAAAACCCCTCCCCCCAACCCCCTCCCCGAAACGGAGAGGGGGGAGAAGAAGGACACTGCTTTGCTTGCTCCCCCTCTCCTTTTCGGGGAGGGGGTTGGGGGGAGGGGTTTTGTTAGTGCCTGTTAGGGTCACGAAGCCCGTTCGGGAAAATGCCGTCGAAATAGTTTGGCACTTTTGGCTTGCTGCGGGCACCATCTGGAGAGACGAAAACCTGTTGGCGAGGTGCAAGCATGGCCACGAGGAGCCTGAGCGAATTCTTTTCCAGCCTGACGCGGCGCATGGCCTTGGAAACACTCGCGGATCAGTCCGATCCCCAACTCGTCGCAAGGGCACTCGCCGGGCCAGACGAGGCCGCCCTTCAGGCCATCGTCCACCGCCACGGCGCCATGGTCTACCGCGTCTGCTGGCGCGTCCTGCACCACGTTCACGATGCCGAAGACGCCTTCCAGGCCACGTTCCTGGTCCTCGCTCAGAAACTCCGCTCCGTTCGCAAGCAGGCGTCCCTGGCCAGCTGGTTGCACGGCGTCGCGCACCGGGTGGCGCTCAAGGCCAGGACCCAGGCCGCCGCTCGACGGCGCCATGAGTCGCAGGCCGCGGCCGGCCAGGAGACGCCGCCCGAGGATGGCTCCGGGAAGGAGTTGCTGGCGCTGCTCGATGCGGAATTGGAGCGCCTCCCGGAAAAGTGGCGCTTGCCGTTGATCCTGTGCTACCTGGAGGGTCGCACGCAGGACGAAGCGGCAGGCCAGTTGGGCTGGAGCAAGACGACCCTGCGGAACCGACTGGACGAGGCTCGGGCCGCGCTGGGGCGCCGCTTGACGCGCCGGGGCTTCGTTTTCCCGGCGGTGCTGTCCACGGTGCTGCTCTCCGACTGTATGACCCCAGCGGCCGGGATGGTCGCGACGACGGTTGTGGGTGCGGTTGCTGTCGCGTCCGGGAAACCTGTGGCGGCCGCTTCGGCCAAGGCCGCCGCGCTCGCGAAAGGCATGGTGCATGTCATGTTGCTGAGCAACTGGAGGACGATGCTGGCGGGGTTGGTGGTGCTGGCGGCATCCCTCATCCCTGTGGGGGAAGCGCTCCTCAAGGGCCAGACGGCGGCAGGGCAGCATGCCAGGGCCAGGGAGGGCGAGGCGGGCGCGGTCGATCGCAAAGCGGCGCCGGCACCCAACGCCGCCGAAGGGAAACCGGCAAGGGATATCGCGGTCATCGCGCAGGCCCAACTCTACGAGGTCGATGACGCCTTCTTCAAGAAACTCGCGCAAGCGAAACGCCTGTCGAAGCAAGATCTGGAGGAACTGGAACGGCAATTCCTCGGTCTTTCCCAACCCAAATCGCCTGCCACGCGCGAAGACGATTCGCTCTTCAAGCTCCTGGAAAAGCACAAACCGATTCTGACGGGCAAGGAAATCATGGTGGACAACGGTCGGCAGGGAACCTTGCTGTCCTGGCACAAGGTCATCAACTGCCTGCCCAGCCCGGAGCAGGTGCGAAAAGGAGATAAAGTTCCGCAAAAGGTTGAGGAAGGGGTGTCGGTCCTCGTGGACGTGCGTGTCAGCTGGGACCGACGGTTCGTGCGCGTCAAGTTCACGGAGAAGAGCACGGAACTGGAGGGGATTGACAAGGTGAGGGTGTTTGTAGGGGAGACAGAAAAGGAAGTGGTAGCCGAAGTCCCCTTCCTGAAGGAAGCCACGCATTCGCAGGTACGCTATATGGCGGACGGGGGCTCGTTCCTGCTCCCAATTCACTACCGCCCACGCGACTCCAGAGACAAGCAGCGGTTGTTGGTGTTGTTGATCACGGCCCGTATCTGGATTGAGGAGGAAGAACGAATCATCCGCCAAGGTCTATTACCAACCCTCCCAGGCCCAGCAGCCCGTTGAAAAACCCCTCCCCCGGCCCCTCCCCGCAGCGGAGAGGGGGGAAAGACAGAAAACTCTCCCCTCTCCTTTCAGGGGAGGGGCCGGGGGAGGGGTTTTTCAACGGGCTGCCAGGCGGCTTGAAAGGGGCCTGTGCGTGCCCTTGCCGTTCCCTGTGCCCCCTATCCGGGGAGCGGCTTGACCGCCCGCGTCGCCAGGAACGCCGGCAGGAACGGGTGCAGCGGATGGGCCGGATCGCTGTCCTCGTACAAACCCGTCAGCACGAACCCGGCGTCGGTCTGCCCGCCGAGTTGGTCCGCCAGCGTGTGCCCGTAGACCAGCGGCTCGCCTTTGTCGGTGTATTGTTGCCGCTCCTGGGCCGTCAGGTGAGTCAGGTCCGCGTACGGAGCGGCATACCGCAGCATCAGTTCGCCCTGCTCAGCCTTGGTGTAGTTGAAGAGGAACAACACCGGGTTACAGCAGCCGGCCAGCAGGACGCCACCGGGGCGCAGCACGCGGAACGCCTCCCGCCAGACCGGCCGCACGTCCGGCACGAAGCAGTTCGCGCACGGATGAAAGACCAGACCGAATCGGCCCCCCGGGAAGGCTGACAGGTCGGCCATGTCCCCCTCGATGGTCGCAATCTTCAGCCCCTCGCGGTCGGCGACGAGGCGATCCTGGCCGAGTTGTCGGGGGGAGTTGTCGAGCACAGTGACGTTCGCACCGGCAGCGGCAAGGATGGGGGCCTGCTGGCCACCTCCTGACGCCAGACAGAGCACATCCAGGCCGGCGAGGGCAGGGAACCAGTCGCGCGGCACCGGCCGGGTCGGGGTGAGGACGATCTGCCACTCGCCTGTGCGAGCGGCGGCGATGACCGCGGGGCTGACCGGCACGGTCCAGCGGTTGCCCTGCTCGACCTGCCGATCCCAGGCGTGCTGGTTGTAACTGCGAACATCCATCAGTTTTTCCCACAAGACTACCTGTTGTCGCAGCGTCGTTCACGGCTATTCTACACAGACAGTGAGCAGCGCAGGCCAGCGCTACGCTGGCAACGGGGCGCTGACGTGCCCGGCCACTTACGCTGGCCGCTGTTCGCCCTCCGGTAGTAACTGTCCGCATCTCTGTGTGGAGCCATCAAGGAGCGAGCATGAGCGCCAAAACCCGTTTCCTGCGTCGCGACCCGGCGGCCGTGCAGCCGTGGGCGGAAACCTGCGGGCAAATCCGCTGCCTCATCGAGGAGAAAGACGGGGCCGCGGGCGAGGTCCACCACGTCGAGATCCAAAACGCCAAGCTGCACTACCACGAGCGCACCGACGAGTTCTACTACATCATCGCCGGCCAGGGAACCATGCTTCTCGACGACGAGGAGATCGAACTTCATCCGGGGGTGGTCGTGTACGTGCCGCGGGGTGTCAAACACAAGGCAAAGGGCAACTTGACCGTCCTCACGGTCTGCGTACCCCGTGGCGTCCTCGGCGACGTGCATGAACTGGAGTAGCAGGCACACGGCCCCGGCCAGTGCCGCGGCGCGGGTCAATCGCCAGAGCGACGCCCAGCCTTCACGCTTACCGTCGGCAGCCGGCGAGCGATCCCACCATCAAACAAGAAGCTACAAACGCGACACTAGGTTTCCCCTCCGCGGCCAGGCAACTGCTCCAGGTCCGCCACGGATACCAGCCGCAGCGCCGCCTCACCGACCCCCTGAGTCACCCGCGCCAGGAACTCGTAGTCGAGCGTCTCCGGTCGGTCGCTCGCCTTGTGGTAGTGCGGGTTGCGCAGGAACGACGTGTCGGTAATCATGAGCGCCGGATAACCGCGATCCCAAAAGGAGCTATGATCGCTCAGCCGCGTCTCGGGAATGATGCTGCCGTCGCCGGGCACCGCCAGGAACTCGACCGGCAACCTCGGCACCCGTTTCATTGTGCCGGCGACGACCTGCAGCAGCGGGATCGACGCCTCGGTGCCGAGCACGCCGATGAAGTTGCCGACATCGGGATACATGCCCCGCAGCGGCGCCGGCAAGAGCTGACTGCCCGGGCGGGGGTCGGTGTAGCCGAGCATTTCCAGCGAGATCATGCCGCGCAAGGGAACGCCATCGCGTTCGATGGCGCCGCTGTGCAGGTCGCTACCGATCAGGCCGTACTCTTCCAGATCGTAGGCGACCAGTTGCAGCCGGGCGTGCTTTGGTTCGACTGCGCGCAAGCGCGGTTCGATCCAGGTCGCCAGTTCGAGCAGCGCGGCCACGGCGCTGCCGTTGTCATCGGCCCCCGGCGAGTCGCGGACCGTGTCGTAATGGGCGCCGATCACGACTAGCGGGAGTCGCCCATCCGCCGGCAGCGGATCGGTCAGCAGATTGTGACAACGCATACCCTCGTAGTCGGATATGGAGTCATGGACCATAAAGCCTGCTCGCTGCAAATGAGCGCGAATGTAGTCGCGCGCTCGTGTGTGCTCCGCGGTCCCCGGAACCCGCGGCGTGGCGGCCAGGGTCTCGACGTGCCCGCGCAAGCGTCCAGCCAGATCGGCAGAGTCGTTTTCCTCACTCATGGGAGTCCCTCCGTAGGTTCTCCCCTCTCCCGCAAGGGGCGAGGGGAGGAAGAAGTTGCTTGGCTTGCGATAGCGTACACCGCTGGAGTGACGATCGCCAGCGCCGGTCATGTTGCGGCCGATTGATCTTGCGTCGCCGCGTCCTTACAATCCCCTCCGCCGGTTGCGGTGGCCGCGCCGGCGATTTCCCACCCGATGGAGGAGCACACCCATGAACCTCTCCGCAGTCCGCTTCTGGCCGCTCGCCGCGGCCCTCGCGCTTGGCATTGCCGGCATCAGCCCCGTCGCTGCAGGCGACAAGGACGATGGCTTTACCGCGCTATTCAACGGCAAGGACATGGCCGGTTTCAAGTACGTCCTGAACGTCCAGAAGAAGCTCGAAGAGGGCGACGATCCACTCAAGGCATCGACCAAGACGTGGCATGTCGAGAAGGGCGTCATCATCTGCACCGGCAAGCCGAATGGCTACTTCTACACCGATAAGAGCTACAAAAACTACGTTGTACGCTACGACTGGATGTACAAGCGGCCCGCCACATTGGAGGACGACGAGCAGTTCAAAGGCAATAGCGGCCTCCTCGTTCATATTCAAATGCCGCACAAGATCTGGCCGACGTCGCTCGAAGTTCAGGGCATGAACAAGACGCATGCCTCCTTCATCGCGATCGGCGGCAAAGCAGTCGGCCTGACCAACTACAAATTCGACCAGAAAACGCTCATTAAGGTCCGCAACAAGGTCGGCGAGTGGAATATGACGGAAGTCAGCGTCATGAACGGCGAAGTCACCGCCAAGGTCAACGGCACGCCGATTTCCTCCGGCAAGATCACTCTGACGGAAGGCCCCTTTGGCTTGCAGTCCGAGGGCGCCGAGATCCACTTCAAGAACATCAAGGTCAAGGTGCTGAAGTAGCGCGTGGCTTCGGGGCAAGCCCACGGGTTGCGACCCGTGGGCTTGCCCTGTTACTGCAGCGCGATCGTGTGGCCGCTCATCGTCTCGTAGCTCTGGCCCGTCACGCGATAGTTGCGTTCGATCCGCATCCCCCCGACGCCGGCGACGTACAGGCCAGGCTCCAGCGTGACCACGTCATTCTCCAGCAACGTTTCGTTCGCGTGCCGCACGAAGAACGGGGCCTCGGGATGAGTCAGGCCCAAACCGTGTCCCGCATGGTGGGGAAAGGCATCCGCGACGCCTTCCTTCTCGAACACGCCCCGCACCGCCTGATACACCGCCAGGCATGCCGCCCCGGCCCGCAGCTCATTTTCGCCCGCTGCCAGCGCTCGCAGACACAGGTCGAAGAGCCACTGCTGCTCGGCGGTCGGCGCCTTGCCGACGCACAGCGTGTTCGTGAAATCGCTGCGATAGCCGCCGATTACGACCGAATAATCGAGGATGAACAGGTCGCCCGGTTGCAGCACGCGATCCGTCGGCGGGCCGCCGCGCCGCTCCGGGCCAGGCGACACCGCGAAGTCGCCGTAGACGATCACCGCCTGACCCGCCGCCCGACTGCAAGCGCCACTAACGCCGCAGTAGACCTCCAACTCCGTCATCCCCGGCTTGATGTTGGCCCGCGCCCAGGCATGGCCGGCATCGGTGGCACGCATGCAGCGCATTTGCAAGGCGAGTTCGTCGGCGTCTTTCTGCCGGCGCATCGCGGCGAGGGCGTCGGCGACGCGCGGCGCGTCCGGACGACCGGGGTCGTCGTGAGGTTGAAATGTCCTGGCGTCGAGTTGCTTGCAGACCGCCTCGCGCAGGTCCATCTCGCGCGGCCCCTGTCCGGGCGATTGGCCGTCATACCACGTGATGACCTCGCGCTCATCGACGTGAGCGGCCTGCACGGACTGAGGCAGACGCTTGTCGTGGATGAGCGTGGCGTGGCCGTCCTTGCGCAGCAGCAGATAGCCGCCGAATCCCGACCCGAGGCTGAACGGATCGACATGAAAATTGGCGAGGTACATCAGGTGGAGGTGGTTCGCCAGCAGGACGAAGCCCTCCGTGGGGAACGGATCGAGCCGCTGCAGGAATCGCTGCCGGCGCTGTCGGCAGCCTTCGGCGCTGAGCATGTGTTGTCCTCCCCTCTGAAGTGCGGTTATTCCAGTATGTCTCCCCTCGCCCCTGGCGGGAGAGGGGTTGGGGGTGAGGGGGAAAGCCAGGTAGTGCTCTCAATCCTCCACCCCTCACCCCCAACCCCTCTCCCGCCAGGGGCGAGGGGAGCAAGAAGCTCAGCCTGAACATCGATCATTACTGGCGTCGCCGCACCACCCAGCTCGTCCCACCCGTGGGCGATGCCCCGATCCTCGACCTCTGCACCGGCACCGGCGACCTCGCCCTGGCCTACGATCGCGCCGCGGAGGGCCGGGTGCCGATTCTCGCCGCCGATTTCTGCCATGAGATGCTCACGCGCGCCGAGGCCAAGACAAGGCAGCGACAGGCATCCGAGCGCATCCGCTATCTCGAAGCCGACGCCCAGCGGTTGCCGTTCGCGGACGACCAATTTCAGATCACGACGGTCGCATTCGGTCTGCGGAACGTCACCGACACCGACCGCGGCCTGGCGGAGATGGTGCGCGTGACGCGGCCCGGCGGCAAGGTGGCGATTCTGGAGTTCTCGCAGCCGCGCGGCTGGCTGCTCGGGCGGCTGTACCGTTTCTATTTCCGCTGGGTGCTGCCGCTGATCGGCCAAACGATCTCGCGCAGCAAGGACAACGCCTACCGCTACCTGCCCGCGAGCGTGATGGAGTTCCCCGACGGTGAGGCGCTCGCGGCTCGCCTGCGCCGGCACGGTCTGAGCGACGTGCGCTGGTATCCACTAACCTTCGGCGTCGCGTCGCTGTATGTCGGAACAAAACCGGTGGATGGTGGGTGGTGGATGGTGGATGGTGAAAAGACAAAAGCGGATGGCGATAGGGGGATACCATGACCAGGGCTGCTTCACCATCCACCATCCACCATCCACCATCCACCTCTCTGCTGGTCCGAGCGGCGCGCGGCGAGCCCCTCGAGCGACCGCCTGTCTGGGCGATGCGCCAGGCCGGCCGCTGGGATCCGGAATTCAACCGCGTCCGCGCCGGGCTGTCCTTCTATGAGTTTTCCGAGAATGTCGAGCTGTCTGTGCAGGCGTCGCTCCTGCCGCGACGCTTCGGCGTGGACGCGATCATCCTCTTCTACGACATCACGACGCTGACGGTCGCGATGGGCCTGCCGTTCACCCTCAAGCCGGCCCAGGGGCCTGTCCCGGATCGGCCGGTGCGCTCGCTGGAGGACGTACACGCCCTGGAGGCTCATCCCGAACCGGAGCGCTTCGGCCACATCCGCGAACTCCTGCGGCGCGTGCGTGCGGAGTTGAACGGCGCGTTGCCCGTGATCGTCTTCGCCGGCGCTCCGTTCACCCTGGCGACCTACTGCATCGGCACCGGCAAGGACATGGACGCGACCCGTCGCTTTGCCCGCGAGCAGCCGCGTGTCTGGGACGAACTCCTTGAGCGCCTCACGACCGCGACGATTCACTTCCTCGACACCTTGGTGCATGAGGGCGCCGACCTGTATCAACTCTTCGACTCGTGGGCGGGCATGCTCGAGCGCGGCGAGTACGAGCGCTGGGCGCAATCACGACATCGGACGATCTTCGAGGCGGTGCGGCAGGTGCCGCGCATTCTCTTCGTAAAAGAGGGGCCATATCTCGATTTGATGGCGGCGACCGGCGCAGACGTGATCAGCCTGGGAGTGCGGCACGATCTCGCCGAGGCGCGACGGCTCTATCCGATGTTGGCGTTTCAGGGGAACGTCGATCAGGAGTTGCTGCGGACGGGCACGCCGGAACAGGTCGCCGAGGCGACGCGGCGCTGCGTGGCGGCAGGGGGGGGACAACGGCACATCGTCAACCTGAGCCACGGCGTTGATCGGGCGACGCCGGTCGCGAATTTCGAGGCGTACGTGCGAGCCGCGAAGGGGCTGTAACCCCGTGTCGAGCGGTTCAGGCTCGGCTTTGAGGGGGGTTCGGGATCATTCATCCCGGCAGAAGCCTTCTTCGGTAAAGTCCTGTTCCCGCAACCCGGGTGCCCCGGCTTCGGGTTGCCAGGCGCGGAGCACACGCAGTCCTCCGCGCGGCGATTCCATCCCCCCACGACTCACATAGCCCTCCCGTCCGTCAATCGCCAGTTCGAGCCGCTGCCGGAGTTGCGCGTCATACACGGCCAGCACCGGCCCTGCTGACGATAGCCCGCGCACGAGCAACACCGGCTCGCCCGAGGCCAGGTAATCCAGCGCAATCCGCCCTCTCAAAAGACTGAGATCGTGGTCGTACCGGCGCAGGAACTCCCGTACTCCCGCAGGCAGCGTCCGCAACACCAGGAAATCGTCCGCCGTCTTGCGCGCGTCCGCCAGCGACACCACCGGCCGTCGCTCCGGCCCGAGGGCGTCCAGCGACAACCCGCGGACATCGAGGTTCGCCAGCGCCTTGCGATACTGCTCCGCTTCCGTCGAGTCGAGGCCCACACTTTGGTCGCTCGCGAGTTGCTGGAGGCGGCGCAGCGCGACGCTGCGGCTGAACGCCTCGTAGGACAGCAGCAGGGTCTGGTCCGGCTCGGTCGGCGCCTTGAATACGCCGAGCGGCCGGTCGATGAACACGGCCATGCCCAGTTCACGCAGTTCCTCGGGATGGCGCAAATCGCGCACGCTCTGCCGCAACAGGCGCCGCCCCTGTTCGCCGAGATGCAAAGGCAGCGGGTCGCCCTCGTAGAGTCGCCGGGTGCGCTTCCCGGACTGACTAATCTGCTCCTCCGGCACGCGCCGATGGG
>WNGB01008812.1_pt1 | contig 15584 bp, 15 predicted proteins | sample 5400681 | NCBI WGS metagenome assembly WNGB01 (sample SAMN13153367, study PRJNA577476) | soil metagenome | isolation source: 115 cm soil or saprolite under grassland replicate 2 | place: USA:California | collected 2016-06-15
TCATCCTCCATGCGCTGTTGCTGAGCCTCGATCTCTTTCTCGCCTATACGTTCATCGCCGTTCGCGGAAGTCCGCCGCATGCGGCGCTGGCGTACGCGGTCGTCTTCCTGGCCGCGTCCGTGGTGCCGGTGTACTTTGTCTGGCTCACGCCGGAGCTGTTCAACGTCTCGCTGGTGTTCTGCGCGGTGTTCTTGTGGTGTTACAAGGAAGCCGCCGTCGACAGTGCCGGCGCAGCGGGAGGCAGATTTCTGCAGTCGGCGAGGTCCGACTACCTCGCCGCCACGCTCGTCGGCATCCTGACGTTCTCGAAGCCGCCGCACGCCATCCTGATGATGCCTCTCGTGATCCTTGCCGTCAGCCGGAGACAGTGGCGGCGCGCCGTCGGCATGTGCGTGATGTGGACCCTGCTGGCCGGCGGTCTGTTTGTGGCCAACGCCGCCATCACCGGCGAGTTCAACTACCAGGGCGGCGACCGCAAGACGTTCTACGGCCGCGACGGCTTTCCCTTCGCGAACGATCGGGAAACGTTCGAGAGCATCGGACCGGTACGCGGTCGCGAATCGGTGATGGTCGCCGACGTGCTCGCCAATCGGCATACGTTCACCGTCTTCCGTCACAATCTGCTGTATTTCATCGTCGGCCGATTCGGTGGGCTCGTGCCGTATTTCTTTCCTGGCGTGCTGAGCGCGGTGCTGTTTCTCGTCACGACGCGTCGCCGGCCGTGGCAGTGGCTGGTGGTCGCGTCGCTTGCCGGCGCCGCACTGTTCCTGCTTCTGATCACGCCGTTCACGTACTCGGGTGGCGGCGGGCCGGTGGGAAACCGGTACTTCCTGAGCTTCTACCCGTTATTCCTGTTCCTCACGCCGCCGCTGGCCGGTTTTGGCGCGGCGACCGTCGGGCTCAGCGTCGGCGCCTTGTTCACCGCGCAGATTCTGTTGAACCCGATCTTCTCGTCGCTCCACCCGGGCGAACATACGAAATCCGGGCCGCTGCACTGGCTCCCCATCGAGCTGACGCTTCTGAACGACCTGCCGATGGCGTTCGATGCCGATCGGTCGAAGCGGCCGCTCGCAGGCAATCCGCCGGTGCTTGCGTACTTTCCGGACGACAACGCGTACCCGCCCGAAGGCGACGTGTTCTGGGTGAAAGGCAAGTCGCGCACCGACGTGATTCTTCGTGCGCCCGTCGTCAACGTGGGTGAGGGACGATTCGTGACGAAAGCCATCGTCATGCTTTCGATCGACGTGCTGAACGGCGCCGATCCGAGTCAGGTGACCGTGTCGACCGGGGCCGAGTCGCGCACGCTTGCCATGCAGTCCGCGGAGGCGGCCCATGTCACGCTGCGCGTCGAGCCGGGCGTGCCGTACCACCGTGACGAGAATCCGACGAGCTATTTGTACGTGGTATCGATCCGCAACACGGCGGGTGATGCTGTATCCAGTCTCGATTCATCCGGGACGCTTTGCGCGGATCGACAGCAGCGACGGCCAGTTCTCGCTGTGGAACGTCGCCTGGGTGGCTCGAACGCTGGTCGCCGATCCACTGCACCTTTTCGATGCCAACATCTTCCACCCGCATCGATCGACGCTGCTCTATTCGGAAGCGAACCTCGTCGCCGGGGCGCTGGCTGCGCCGGCCTACTGGCTCACGCGCAGTCCCTACGCCGCGCACAACTCCGCGGTGCTGCTCGCGTTCTTCCTGTCGACGATCGGCACCTACTGGCTCGTGACGTATCTGTCGGGCAGCCGCTGGGGCGGCGCCGTCGCGGCCATTTGCTTCGCGTTTTGTCCTTTTCTGTTCGCGCACTCCACGCATATCCAGCTGCAGATGACGCCGGGCATTCCGTTCAGCATGCTGGCGTTTCACCGCCTGGCGGACCGGCCCGGCCGTGGACGGGCCGTCGCGCTCGGCCTCGCGCTGGCGGTGACCGCGTTCTCGTGCGCCTACTACGGCGTGTTCATGATGCTGGTGGTCGGCTTTGCCGTGCTCGTGACGGCCACGATCCGTCGGCAGTGGTTCAACGCGCGGTACTGGTCGGCAGTCGGCGTCGCCGCCGTTGTTGCCGTGGCCCTCGTGCTCCCGCTGTTCGTGCCCTACGCGCTGCTTCAACGAGCAGGCGGCTTCGATCGACCGCTCGCGGAATCCCGCCAATACGCCGCTGACTGGCGGTCGTATCTCGCGTCGGGTCTGAGCGCGCACACATGGATGCTGCCCTACGTGCGCCCCTGGAAGGACGTCGCGTTTCCGGGCTTTGTTGCAGTCACACTGGGCGTCGGACGGCTGGCGACCGCGTGGCGACTTCGCGGACGACCGGCGGAAATCGTCGCGCTCTATGGCAGCGTGGGTGCGCTCGCGTTGTGGGCATCGTTTGGTCCGCAGGCCGGCCTGTACAGCGCCCTGTATTACACGATGCCCGGGTTCACGCTGATGCGCGCGCCCGTCCGTCTGGCGGTGATTGTCGTGTTCGCGTTGGCGGTGCTGGCCGGCTGCGCCGTCGCGGCGCTGGTCTCACGCATGCGGCGGCCCGGATGGGTGGGTGCCCTGCTTGTGACACTTGCGATCGCGGACCACCTTGTGTCGCTGCGATTTCCGACGCCCGCGCCACCGTCGCCGGCGTATCTCGCCCTTGCGCAGCTTCCCATCGCGCCGGTCATCGAGATGCCGTTTTTCGACCGTATGTCGCGGTTCTACCCGCGCCACACGATCTACATGCTCATGTCGACGACGCACTGGATGCCGCTCGTGAATGGGTACAGCGATTACTCCCCTCCGGACTTCGCGGACAACGCAGTGGCGCTCGCGCCGTTTCCGTACCCCGGTGCCTTTGCCGTGGCGCGGCGGCTCGGGGTCCGCTACGTGATGTTCCACTTGAACGTGTACGATGCGAAAACGCGCGCGGAAGTGGAGGATCGGTTGAAGCAGTTCGCGGTCTACTTGCGGCCGCTCTATACCGATGCCGACACGAGACTCTATGAGATCGCCGGATTCCCGCGCTGAGTTAGTGTCGCCTGCGGCCGACGTAAACGGCCGCGCCGGTCAGCGAAAACAAGATGATGAGCGCCTGCGCAACCAGCGAGATGAGGAGCCCGGACTCGATGGGCTGGCCGATGCGTGAGAAGTAGAAGGTGTAGGTCGCTTCGCGTACTCCGAAGCCGTTCACCGACACCGGCAGCATCTGCATGACGAACGAAATCGGGACGATGACGCACAGGTCGGGGAACGAGACGCCCAGATGGAGGGCGTAGGCCACGGCGAAGTAGAAGACCACCATCGTGAGTTGGACGAACACCGCCGCGGCGAAACAGCCGGCCAGCGCGCTGGGCTGCGCGCGGAAGCGCGCCAGCACCTCGGTGAGCTTCTCGATGCGGTCGCCGACCCACTCCGGATGAAACACGGTGAGCGGCTGCAGCAGGCGGCCGAACCCATCCGGCAGGAACACCGCCGGCGCCGACGCGGCCGCGGCGAGCAGAAAACCCGCCCAGAGCCACACCGGCAGGATCGGCAGCGCCGCAGGGTGCACTGCGCCCGCGGCCGATGCGCCCATCGCGGCGACCAGCACGAGCGCCATCAGCCCGAGGCCGCGGTCCATCAGCACGACCGCCGCCGCCCGCGTCTTCGATTGCGCCGGTTTCGCGGTGTCGCTGATGCGGATGACGTCGCCGCCGATGTTGCTCGGCAGAAAATTGTTGAAGAAGTTTGCCACCATGAACGAGCCGAGCAGCGACCGCCTCCGCACCGCCACGCGCTGGGCGTCGAGCAGCAGGTGCCAGCGCCACGTGCTCGCCACGACCGTCACGGCGTAGATCGCCAGGGCAATGCCGAGCCACGGCAGCGAGGCGCGGCGCGCGATCGCCCACAGTTTCGTCACGTCGATTCTCGAGAAGAGCACAGCCAGCAGAATGAGGCTGACGGAGATCTTGACGGCGAGGAAGACGTGTCGGCGCGTGGCGGATGGTTCGGAATGGTCCGTCGACATCGGTTGAGAAAACGGCGGAACACGGTACTGTACTACGGTTTCGTGCGAAAATCACTGATATCGTGCGCATTCTGATGATCGCGCCCGAGCCGTTCTTCGAGCCGCGCGGCACGCCGTTCAGCGAGTTCCACCGCATCCGCGCTCTCACCGCGCTCGGCCATGAGGTCGATCTCGTCACGTATCCGTTCGGCCAGTCCGTCTCGATGCCGGGGCTGCGCGTGTTCCGCAGCCTGCGGCCGCCCTTCGTGCGCGACGTGAAAGTCGGACCCTCGTTGGCGAAGATTCCGCTCGACGCGCTCCTCACGCTGACGGCGATGCGGCGGCTGCTCGCCGGCCGGTATGACGCGATTCACTCGCACGAAGAGGGCGGCCTCATCGGAGCGGTCTTCGCCGCGCTGCTGCGCGTGCCGCATCTCTACGATATGCACTCGAGCCTGCCGCAGCAGATGACGAACTTTGCCTTCAGCCGATCGCGCATCGTGCGGCGGGTCTTTCACGCGATCGAGCGCTTTACGATCCGCCACTCGCGCGTCGTCATCGTGATCTGCTCATCGCTCGAGGATACGGTCCGAGCCATCGAGCCGCGGACGCGGACGGTCCTGATCGAGAATGCGCCCGGTCCGGCGGACGACGAGGCGACGCCGGCGCAGGCGGCCGCCGTTCGGCGCTCGCTCGGCCTGTCGGAGTCGGCGGCGGTGGTGCTGTACACCGGCACGTTCGAAGCGTACCAGGGGCTCGACCTGCTGTTCGACGCTATGGCCATCGTTCGGCACAGCCAACCGGATGCGAAGCTCGTATTGGCCGGCGGACGAGCAGAGCAGATCGCGCGGGCGCGCACGCGAGCCGCATCGGCGGGGGTTGACGATGTCACGATCTTCGCGGGCGAGCGGCCCGCCTCGGAGATTCCCGCACATCTCCTCGCCTGCGACGTCCTCGTGTCGCCCCGATCCCGCGGGACGAACACGCCGCTGAAGATCTATCAGTACCTGCGGTCGGGCAAGCCTATCGTCGCCACTCGATTGCTCACCCACACGCAGGTGTTGAGCGACGAGACGGCCTTCCTAACGGGCGCCACACCGGAGGAATTCGGGAACGGACTTATCGCGGCGCTCACCGATCGCGTTCGCGCCGCGGCGGTCGGACGCTCGGCGCGCCAGCTGGCCGAAACGAAGTACAGCTACGAGGCGTACCTCGAGCGGACGCGACAGGCGTGTGCGGCGTTGCTTCCCGACACGGCGCCCGGCGCCGCCGTGAAGGACGTGGCGTGAGGCCGCCCGCCACGCCGCCGCAGACGCGCGACCATTACAGCTACAGCGTCTATGCCGATCCGGCGACGGCGGAGACGTTCGACGATCGCCGGTTTGGCGGTCCAATCGGCGAAATCGTCGCGGATACGCAAGCGCGCGCAATCATGGATTTCCTGTCGCCGGTAACCGGTCGTCACATCCTGGATGTCGGGACCGGCACAGGCAGAGCCGCGCTTCTCTTCGCTCGCGCCGGCGCGCACGTCACTGGGATCGACGCGTCGGAGGAGATGCTGGCCGTGGCTCGGACCCGGGCGGCCGCCGAGGGCGCCGTCATCACGTTCCAGGCCGGCGACGCCCACGCCCTCGACTTTCACGACAAGAGCTTCGACGCCGTGGTGAGCCTGCGCGTGCTCATGCACACGCCGGACTGGCGGACGTGCGTCGCCGAGCTCTGTCGCGTGGCCGGCGAGCGGGTCGTGGTCGACTATCCCTCGGCCATGAGCGTGGCGGCCATCGAGTCGAGATTCAGACAGCTGACGCACGCCGCCGGCGCTCGGACGGAACCGTACCGCGTATTCACGCACCAGGCGATCGCCGACGCCTTCAGCGTCTGCGGATTTCGCGTCCGCTCTGTGCATCATCAGTTCGTCCTCCCGATCGCGTTCCACAAGGCCATTGGGTCCCGCCGATTCACAGAATGGTCTGAAGGCGTCCTCGATCGGGCCGGTCTGTTGCACTGGCTCGGTTCCCCCGTGACGCTTGTCGCCGAACGGTGCGCGTCCTCGTAACCGGCGCGACCGGGTTTACCGGCGGTCATCTCGCGCGGGCGCTGGCCGGTCGCGGCTACGCCGTGCGGGCGTTGGTCCGCGATCCGGCTCGTGCCGGAGCGGCGCTCGCGGAAGCCGGCATCGCGCTCGTGCCTGGAGATCTCCGCGACGCGGATGTGCTCGGCCGCGCGACCGCCGGCGTCGACGTCGTGTATCACATCGCCGCCATCTACAGGCAGGCCGGTCTGCCTCGCGAAACGTACCGCGCGGTCAACGCGGCGGCCGTCGGCGAAGTGATCGGGGCCGCTGCCAGGAACGGCGTTCGACGGGTCGTGCACTGCAGCACCGTTGGCGTCCACGGCGACGTCGACCATCCTCCCGCGAATGAAGATGCGCCGCTGAAACCCGGCGACGAGTACCAGGTGACGAAGCTCGAAGGGGAGCGCGTGGCGCGTGCGGCAGCCGATCGGCTGGGGATCGAAGTGACCATTGCGCGGCCAACCGGCATCTACGGCCCTGGGGATCGGCGCCTTCTGAGGCTGTTTCGCGGCGTGGCCCGGCGGCGATGGGTGACGCTCGGCAGCGGCAAGATCTACTACCATTTGACCTACATTGATGACCTCGTCGAGGGGTTCCGGCTGTGCGGCGAGCGTCCCGAGGCTGCCAACCGCACCTACATCCTCGCCGGCGGAGAGGTGACGACGCTGAACGCGCTGGTCAAGCTGGTCGCTGAAGGAGCCGGCGTGCCGACGCCGATGCTGCACCTGCCCGTTTGGCCGTTCAAGGCGGCCGGCGCCCTCTGCGAAGCGGTCTGCGTCCCGCTGGGGATCGAGCCGCCGATTTACCGCCGTCGCGTGGATTTCTTCACGAAGAGCCGCGCGTTCGACATCACGCGCGCGCGCACGGAGCTTGGCTATTCACCAGTAGTCGGGCTGCGCGACGGCATTCGGCGCACGCTGGACTGGTACCGGACCGAAGGGTGGTTGTGAAAGCCCAGGACCAGCTCTTCGCGCCCGGCAAGTCCAGCCGCATGAAATACACGGAGCTCGTCGTCGGCCGTCCCGGCCTGGGGGCACTGCTGAAATACGAGCTCGTCGTGACGCTCGCGCAGCCGCGCGCCGGCGCGCTTGGGCTCGCGCTGCGAAAAGCGCTCTACCCGCTGCTGCTGGGCTCCTGCGGCCGCAACGTCGTCTTCGGCCAGAACGTGGTGGTCCGCCATCCCCACAAGATCCACATCGGCACCAACGTCGTGATCGACGACAACTGCCTGCTCGATGCGAAGGGCGGGAACAATCGCGGCATCCGCATCGGCGACGGCGTGTTCGTCGGCCGCAATACGATTCTGTCTTGCAAGGATGGAGACATCGAGCTTGGGGCCGGCGCCAATCTCGGCTTCAACTGCGAGGTCTTCTCTGCCAGCAGGGTCGTGATCGGCCGCGGTGTGCTGATGGCCGCGTACAGCTACGTGATTGGCGGCGATCACGATTTCTCGGATCCCGGGAAGGCCGTCCTCGACCAGTCGCGTACCTCGGCCGGCGTGACGATTGGCGACGGCGTGTGGATGGGCGCCGGCGCGAAGATCCTCGACGGCGTGGCGATTGGCGATCACGCCGTGATCGGCGCGGGCGCGGTCGTGCGCGACGACGTTCCCGCCGCGGCGATCGCGGTCGGGATCCCCGCGCGGGTCGTCTCGTCGCGCTCTGGGGATTCTTAGCGGCTGCGAGCTTTCAGCTCTCAGCTGTCAGCTAGAACTTTGCACGCCACTCACTCGGAAAGCTCTAGCTGATAGCCGATAGCCGATAGCTGAGATCTGGGAGCTGAAAGCTGAGAGCCGACAGCTGAAAGCTGGTGATCGTCTAGAATTCATCGATGGGGTATAGGAGCGAGCTCGAGGCGCGCATCGCCAAGAAGACGACGAAGGCCATCGTCGACTATCACATGATCGAGGATGGCGATCGCGTCATGGTGGGGTTGTCCGGCGGCAAGGACAGCTGGGCGCTGCTGCAGGTGCTCGACGTGCTGCGCCAGCGCGCGCCCATTCGGTTTTCGCTGGTCGCTGTCAACGTCGATTCCGGATACAAGGAATACAAGCACGACCTGATCGCCAGCACCTGCCAGACGCGCGGCTGGGAATACCGCATCGAGCACACCGGCATCGGAGCGCTGATCGACGACATTCTCGACGATGGCGCGACGCCGTGCTCCCTGTGCGCGCGCTTGCGGCGCGGCGTCTTGTATCGCATTGCCGGAGAGGTCGGCGCGACGAAGATCGCGCTGGGGCATCACGCCGACGATTTCATCGAAACGCTGCTGCTGAACCTGCTCTTTGCCGGCGCGCTCAAGGCCATGCCGGCCAAGCTCGTGTCCGACAATGGCGAGCACGTCGTCATCCGGCCGCTCGTGTACGTGGGCGAGGACGAGGCGCGCGCGTACACGAAGGAGTGCGAGCTGCCGGTCATCGGCTGCTGCTGTCCCGCATGCGGCGATCTCGGCTTGCAGCGCCAGCGCACCAAGCGCCTCCTGATGGAGCTGGAGCGCGAGCACGCGGGGGTGAAGCAATCGATGCTGAAGGCACTGGGTAACGTGGCGCCGCGGCATCTGCTCGATACACGGCTCAACCCGCCAGCGGAGCTCAATAGACGGCCGACCGACCCGTGTGTCCTCCCCGGGCCGACACGTGGGCCGGTCCCTGCCGTTGCATCCACAACCAACGCATGAGGGCCGTCGTCCAACGAGTAGCGTGCGCGGCCGTCTCCGTGGATGGGCGCACGGTTGGACAGATTGATCGCGGCGTGGTGGTGTTCGTGGGAATCGAGCAGGGCGATGGCCCGCCGGACGTCCAGTACGTCGCCGGCAAGGTGAGAGACCTTCGCATCTTCGAGGATCCGGCGGAGTCGTCGCGTCATCTCAACCGATCGGTGCAGGATGTCGGCGGCGGCGTATTGGTCGTTTCGCAGTTCACGCTCGCGGGCGACTGCAGGAAGGGCCGCCGTCCCTCGTTTGACGCCGCAGCTGAGCCGCTCATCGCCAAACCGCTCTACGAGGACGTCGTGCGGGAGCTGCAATCGAGTGGATTGAAGGTGGCGAGCGGCGAGTTTCAAGCGATGATGCAGGTGTCGCTCGTGAACGACGGTCCCGTGACGTTGTTGCTGGACAGCCGAAAGCGCTTCTGAGAAACCTTCAACACAAAGGACACCATGGACACAAAGGAAAAATCCCATAGGCCTCTACCTTCGTGTCCTTTGTGTCCTTTGTGGTTTGCGACGCGAGTCGCATGTGCAATGTTGGCGGCGTTTCTGTTCGTCCGCCCGGCGTCCGCACAGCAGCGTCCGCTGATCACTGAGGACCCGGAAACGATCGGCGCGGGACGCCTGCTGATCGAGGGCGGCGTTGACGTGACGCGCGACCAGCAATATCCGGTGTCCGGCCTCGAGGGCAACCTTTTGCGTGTGCCGACCATTGGCCTCAGCATCGGGATCAGCTCGATCGCCGAGATTCAAATCGACGGGGGCTTGAACAACCGTCTGCACATTACCAAGCGGACTGTTGCACCGCTCTCCTCGGAATTGACCGTCACCGGCGACAGCACGCGAGACGTCGAGGACACCGTCATTGCCACCAAGGTCCGATTGCTGACCGAAACGGCGGGCCGCCCCGCGTTCGGCCTGCGGTTTGCGACGAAACTACCCAACGCGTCGAATGAGAAGGGACTCGGCCTCGACACCACTGATTTCTACATGTCGGTGCTCGCCGCCAAAACGGTCCAATCGATTCGCATCGTCGGCAATTTCGGCGTCGGCATCCTCGCGGATCCGACGCAAGGGCATCGGCAGAACGACGTCGCGACCTACGGACTATCGTTCGCCCGGGCGATGACGCAACAGGCCGAGCTGGTGGGTGAGCTCAACGGCCGTGCGTCGACGCGGAATGGCGGACCGCTTCCAGGAACCGAGAGCCGGGGCGTGTTGAGGCTTGGAGGACGTTACACGCGAGGGACCGTTCGGCTCGATGCCGGCGTGTTGTTCGGGTTGACGACCGTCGATCCGACGATTGGATTGACGGTCGGATTCACCTACGTCTTCAACGCGTTCACGATTCCGTAGAATCGCTTCACCGCGCTGATTTCATCCTCTCGCCGCGCGTCGGACCATCCCAAGACGTCGCCCACGATGCCTGCGGCACGCGCGAGCGCTTCATTGCCTGGATCGCCGAGCGCGCCCAGAGGCGTTCGGCGGAGGACCGCGTCGGCGAGTGTCACAGCCATTTCACTTCGAACCGCCTGCACGAGCTCGGCGCCGATGACAGGTGAATCCTTCGCGACACGTGTCCGCCAGTCCGCCCGGCCGGCGGCAAGCTCCAGCACGTCGCGGTAGCGCGACCCATACGCCGCGAGCAAGTGCGGAATCGTGTCGCTCGGCAGCCCCTCATCGTGTTCGCGGCGCGCCGCCGCGAGCGTGAGGCCCACGTCGCGCAGGCTGCCGCCGGGCAGCGGCGTGTTGGCCGTCCGGCAGGCGACGACGTCCCGCTGAAGTTTGGAGACCAATCGATCGGTGACCCGCTCGGCTACCGCGCGGGCCGTCGTGTATTTCGTCCCGGCCACGCTGACGAGGCCATCGATCCCCGCCGACGCATGATCGCGAACCTGCTCGTGCCCGTCAGGTGCGACGCGATCGCCATGCACGATGGCTGGCACCACTCCGCGGTGCACGAGCGTGACGTCGGTGAGCGACAGATCCAGCGCCGGAAATGCCTGATTGAGCTCGGCGATGAAGGCCGCGACGTCGGATGCACTGATGGTCGTGTCGTTCGGATCGCACGCGCGGTCCGATTCCCACGTGCCAAACAGCGCCCGTTCTCGCCATGGAACGAGAAACAGATTGCGTCCGGACGTCGACCGGCCGCCAAGCGCTTCGTCGCCGGCGTCCCGGGTGGTGACGAGATTCATCGCCTTCAGCATCGGGATGCCCGAAGACACGCCGAGCGGCTTCAGCAGTGCATCGACATGGGCGCCTGTTGCGTTTACCGTCAGGCGAGCCGACACCTCGAGAGAACGGGTGCCCACGGTGTCGCGCGCGCTGACGCCGACGACGCGCCGGCCGTCGACGAGCGGCGCGACTGCTTCGACATGGTTCGCGAGCGTAGCGCCGTGCTCGGAGGCTGCGAGCGCCCACGCGAAGGTCAGGCGGTCCGGTTCGGTGGTGACGTAGTCGTGCCAGACCGCGGCGCCGGTCAACCCCTGACGGCGAAGTCCAGGGAAGAGCTGAATCGCGGAGTTGCGCGATCGCACCCGCCCGCCGGGCAGCCGGTGCGATGCAGGCACGCCTCGATTGCGGCCGATCGCAACCAGGCGGTCGAGCGCAAAGCCGGCGCGCAGGGCCAGTTTGCCGCGCACGACGGATCGGTAGAGCGGCAGTGCGAACGGCAGCGGGCGCACGGCATGTGGCGCGATTCGCGCAATCGTCCGCCGCTCGCGGACCGACTCCCGGGCGCGTTTCAGGTCGAGCGTCTGCAAATACCTCAAGCCCCCGTGAATCGTCCGCAGGTGGTTGAAGGAGGCGCCCGCGCCGAAATCGTCACGTTCGATGAGCGCAACGGCGAGGCCGCGCTGCGCGGCGTCGTACGCGATCGTCAGCCCGTAGATGCCGCCGCCGACGACGAGCACGTCGAAGGTCTGGCGCGTCAAGCGATCGAGATCACGAGTCAACCTCCGTCCCTCCCGGTCACCTCCGTCCCTGCGGGAGGGACGGAGGTTGGTGATGCTACAGCTTTCAGCGATCGGCTCTCAGCTGACAGCTGACAGCTTATGTATAGTGTGACAACCGTGGCAACGATCGACGACGTGCGCACGTACTGGAACCGGCACATCCACGATCTCGAAATCACGCAGCATCCGGTCGGTTCTCGCGGCTTTTTCGACGACCTCGATCAGTATCATTTCGAGAAGCTGCATCACCTGCTCCGGCTGGTCGACTTTGACGGCTATCGCGGCCGATCGGTTCTGGAGGTCGGCTGCGGCGCCGGCGTCGACCTGGCGCGCTTCGCCAGGGGCGGGGCCGCGGTGACCGGTGTCGACCTTGCCCAATCCGCGATCGATCTCGCCCGGGCCAATTTCCAGCAACAAGGCCTCCAAGGGCGCTTCGACGTGGCCGACGGCGAGCAGCTGCCATTCCCCGACGAGAGCTTTGACTTGGTATTCGCGCACGGGGTTGTCCAATACACGGCGAATCCGCAGCGGCTGGTCGCGGAGTGCCGCCGGGTGCTGAGACCGGGCGGGGAAGCCATCTTTCAGGTCTACAACCGGGTGTCGTGGCTGAATGCCCTGTCGAAGCTCATGAAGGTTGGCCTCGAGCACGACGATGCCCCGGTGCTGCTGAAAGTCAGCATCCCGGAGTTTCGGCGCCTCTTGGCAGGGTTTCGCGAGGTGCGGATCGTCCCCGAACGATTTCCAGTGAAATCGCGGCTTCACGGTGGCTGGAAGGGCACGGTGTACAACGGACTGTTCGTCGGCACGTTCAACGTGCTACCGCGGCCGCTCGTGCGCCGGTTCGGCTGGCATCTGTTGGCGTTTTGCCGGAAGTAGAGGGACGGAGGTAGCTAGGAGGGACGGAGGTAGCTAGGAGGGACGGAGGTAGATGGCACGGCTTGCTTATGCAGTTTACGAAAGCTCACTCCTACGGCAACGACTTCCTCTACATTCGAGCGGACGCGCTCGCACGCGGCGCTGAGCCTGGTTCGCTCGCGCGCGACCTCTGCGAGCGGCACACCGGCATCGGCGCCGACGGCCTGATCGTCTACGAGCCGGCGAGCGACGGCGCATCGATGGTGTTGTTCAACGCCGATGGGAGCCGCTCGGAGGTCTCGGGCAACGGCGTGCGCGGCCTTGCGGCGATTCTGCTCAATCACGACGAGCGGACCGCCGTCAGCGTGACGATTCAAACTGAGGGCGGCGTCAAACACCTCACGCGGACCCAGCAGTCGGGGTCGCGGCAGATGTTTCGGGCCGCCATGGGATTGCCGACGGATCTGCGCCAGGTCTCGCTGGTCGTTGCGGGCGAGTCGCTGACAGCCGCCGTCATGACGTTCGGCAACCCGCAGTGCGTCGTGCTCGGCGCGCTGCCAGACGAGGGGCGATTCCAACGGCTCGGTCCGGCGCTCGAGCGGCATCCGATGTTTCCCGATCGGACGAACGTGGAGTTCGCCGCCGTTGAAGCGGCCAATGCCGTCCGCATCTCGATTTGGGAACGCGGCGTCGGTCCGACGACCTCCTCGGGCACCGGCTCGTGCGCGTCGCTCATTGCCGCGGCGGCGTTTGGTGGTGCCGCACGCGACGCGACGGTCTTCGCGCCCGGCGGATCGCAGCGCGTCGAATGGCGCGACGACAACGTCTACCTCACCGGCTGGGCGGAGGTGCTGTTCGACGGCGAATGGTTGAGACCTTTTGGCTAAGGTCCCTATCGCTTGCCTGGCGCGCCGAAGCGCGGAGCGCGAAGGCGGGCGGGCCGAATCTGCGTACTAACCGTTCAGACCCGGATCAATTTCTTCGCTGAATGGGCCGCCGGCGAGTGGGCGCTGCCGGCGACGCGGCGTCCAGATCGCGCGTCGTCTGGCGCAGACGCGCGGCTGTACTCGCGGCGACGTCGATGACGGCGAGGTAATCGCCGCCGTCGAATGTTGTGCGCGCTTTTTGCACGGCGTTCTCACCGTCGGTGATGGCGAGCCGGGCAGCGGCCACCTTGCGGGCGGGTGCGCGGGCGGCTTCGGCGGCTCTGAGCGTCGCGCGTGCGCCGCCGAGGGCGGCCGTGGCGTCCTTGAGGGCCCGCTCGGCGTTGGCCCGGGCGGACTGCTTGCGGTCGGCGGCTTCCTTGGCCGCGGTCTGCGCTCGCTCACGCGCGTCGAGCGCGTTGTTGAGCGCGAGCCGGTAGTCGCGCTGGTCCACGGCTTCGTGCGCGCGCTTGAGCGCGTCCTGGGCGGCAGCGAACTCATCGTGCGCGAACTGCTCGGCGCCGGCGGCGCGCGCGGCGTCGATCGCGCTTTGGGCTTGTTGCAGTTCTTTGTCTGGAGGGTCGCCGCATGCCGCGCCAGTCGCCGCCGCGAGCAGGGCCAGCGACAGCAGAACGCGGCGGATCGACGACATGGATTCAAGTATAGCGCGTTGATTTGAGAAGAAACCCGAAGCTCTGAGCTCTCAGCTACCGGCTCTCAGCTATCCGGAGGGACGCATGCAGGATTTCAGGAATCTGGACGTGTGGCACACGGCCAGGAAGCTGACCAAGTCAGTCTGCGAGTTGACCGCCGATTATCCAGAGAGCGAAACGTTCCGCCTCAAGGCGCAAACGAGGAGAGCCGCAGTGTCAATCTGCTTCAACATCGCCGAGGGTTGCGGACGACGGGGCGACGCTGAATTTCGCCGTTTTCTGGATGTCGCGATGGGTCCGGTCGCGAGTTGGAGTGCGAGACGATTCTGAGTTTCGATCTCGCATTCGTCACAAGTTCGGCCCAGGACCGATTGCTTCGTGCGGTCACCGAGGTCAAAGAATGATGTCCGGTCTGATGAATCGGCTTGTGTGTTCGATACCCAAGCGGACCACCAGGAAGAAACCCGGCGCAGCGCCGCTGAAAGCTGACAGCTGATAGCTGAAAGCTACGTCTGTAAGACTGTAGTACGATGATCCACCTGTCGCCTGACGATCGCCCGCGCGAGAAGCTGTTGTGTCACGGCGCCGCGGCGCTGGGCGACAACGAGCTCCTGGCGTTGGTGCTCGGCAACGGATCGCGGCGGGGCAGCGCGCTGACCGTTGCCAACGAGGTGCTCGAGGCGCACGGCGGGCTGCACGGTCTGACGCGCTGCACGTGCGACGATCTCGTGCGCGTCGCCGGCATCGGTCGTGCGCGCGCGGCACAGATCGTGGCGGCCGTGGAGCTGGGACGCCGGACGCTGGCACGCGCGCCCAGCGCCCGGATGAAAATCAACGCGCCGCGGGAGGCCGCCGCGTTTCTGATGCCGCGGTTCTCCGCGCGCGCGGTCGAGCAGTTCGGCATCCTGCTGCTCGACTCGAAGCACCGGGTCGTGCGCCCGGCGGTGCTGGCGATCGGGACGCTGAATACGTCGGGCGTGCAGCCGCGCGAGGTCTATCGGGAGGCGGCCATCGGCGGCGCGGCGGCGATTGTCGCATTTCACAATCACCCCTCGGGCGACCCCACTCCAAGCGCCGACGATGTGGAGCTGACGCGGCGCCTGGCGGCGGCCGGCGTGCTGATGGGCATCGACCTCGTGGATCACGTGATCCTCGGCGACGCGCGCTACTGGAGTTTCAAGGAGAACGGCCACCTGTGACGCGTGTCCTCTACTTCGACTGCTTCTCCGGCATCTCCGGCGACATGGCGCTGGGCGCGTTCATCGATGCCGGCTTGCCGCTCGAGGACCTGACGCGCGCGCTCGGGAGCCTCGCGCTGCCCGGCGTCCACGTGCACGCCGACCGCGTCCTGCGCGCCGGTGTGTCGGCGACCAAGTTCACGGTGCACGCGCACGACCACCACGGCCACGATCATCGGCACGACGCTCATCACCACGAGCACCGAGCACCGAGCACCGAG
>WNGB01009270.1_pt1 | contig 15584 bp, 13 predicted proteins | sample 5400681 | NCBI WGS metagenome assembly WNGB01 (sample SAMN13153367, study PRJNA577476) | soil metagenome | isolation source: 115 cm soil or saprolite under grassland replicate 2 | place: USA:California | collected 2016-06-15
GGACGCTGGGCCGCGACACGGCGCGCGTGCAGGAGATCCTGGCCAAGAGGGAGGAGCGCCATGCGTCGGGTCTTCACGACGCTCATTGAGGCCCTCTTCCGGGTCCTCTTCACCTACGATTGCCTGGGCGAGGAGAACCTGCCCGCGCGCGGCCCGGCGGTGGTGGCGGCGAACCATCCGTCGTACCTCGATCCCGTGCTGCTCTCGCTCCAGGTGCGGCGGCCCATCCGTTTCATGGCCTGGGACGCCCTCTTCCGCGTTCCCCTCCTCGGCGCGCTGATCCGCACGTTCGGCGCGTTCCCCGTGGACACCCGCCGCGGCAAGGGACGCGAGGCCTACGAGCGGGCCAAGGCCCTCGTCCTGTCGGGTCAGGTCGTGGGCTTGTTTCCGGAGGGCCACCGCTCGCGCACGGGCTGGATGGAGCCGCACCTGCGCGAGGGCGCGGCGCGCCTGAGCTGGGAGACGGGGGCGCTGCTCGTGCCCGCGACCATCGCCGGCGCCTATCGCGCCTGGCCGCACTTCCAGGCCCTCCCGCGCCCCGCCCGCATCCGCGTCCGCTATCACGAGGCCATCGATCCCGCTCCCTATCGCGGCCAACCAGAGGAGGTCGCGCTCCCGGCGCTCCTGGCCGAGCTGCAGCGGCGCGTGGACCGATCGCTGCAGCCCGGGGTCAAGGCCGACCTGCGCATGATGTTGCTCTACGCCGCGCCCGCGCCGCGGCCCCGCGCGCACGAGGTCGCGGCGGCGGCCCTGGTGGCGATCGCGCTGCTCCGGCATGGCCGCGGCCCCGCATCCGTCCTGCCGTCCGCCGCGTATCTCGCGTACCTCGGGCTGGACTGGCGCTTCGTGCCCCAGTCCCGGCTGGCGAAGTGGATTCGCAACGTGTCGCCGGTCGTGTTCCTGCTCGCGAGCGGACCGGCCGTCCTGCGCGCGCTGGGGAGCCCGCCCGTCCCGGCCGGGGCCGCCCTCGTCGCGATCCTGGCCGGAGCCATCTACCCATATGTCTACGTGCGGCGGAGGACGGCGATGACCTTCTTGCGCGGCATGGTGCTGGCCTTTGCCCTCGAAGGGGCGGCGCAGGCGCTCTGGCCCTCCGCGGCCGGGCCTCACGCCGCGCTGGCGCTGTACGCGGCCGCGTTCGCGATCGCGGCGCGCACGGTCTTCTGGCGCTATGCCGCCGCCATCCTCGTCCTCTACGCAATCGGAGCGCCCCTGCTCATCGGGTGGTCCGTGGGCCTCTCCCTGCACCTGCTCGGCGGCCTGGTCGCGGCCGCGTTCGGCCTCGCCTTTCCCTATCACCTGCGCGCCGGCAACCTTTCGTCGGCGGCCAGCCTTGCGCCGGCCGAACCCATCGAGTAAACAGGGATCACCACATGCGTGACGAGGCGACGCGCCCGCCACGGGGCGGAGCGGTCGCGGATCCACGTCGGGTGACCGCGCGCCGCCCGCCGCTGCGTCTCGCCTCCAGCGTGGGCGCGCTCACGCTCGGCGGCCTGCTGGTGCTCGGGTTCACGCCTCTCGTCGGTGAGATCAGCCGTAGGGTCGACGCCGCGCCGCCACCCGGGCCCGCCGACGCCATCGTGGTGCTCGGCGCCGGCGCGGCGCGGGACGGCGTGCTGAGCAATCAATCGCTGCGGCGCCTGGTGGGCGGACTCGTCCTCTACCGGCGCGGCCTGGCGCCCCGGTTGGTCGTGATGGGTCCCGGCTATCAGGGCGGCCCGGTCGAGGCGGAGATCCGCTCCACGCTCGCGCGCGACATCGGCTTACCCGCGGACGCGATCGCGGTGGAAGGCGGCGGCCTCACCACGCAGCACGAGGCCGCGCTGGCCGCGCGGCGGATGCGGGAGTGGGGCGGGCGCCGCGTGCTGCTCGTCACGGGCGCGCAGCACATGCATCGCGCGCGCCTGCTCTTCGAGCGGGCCGGGCTCGAGGTGGTGCCGGCGCCGGTGGTGGAGATGTCGCCGGCCGTGCGGCGGCCGGACGGCCGGCTGGAGCTCGCGCGCATCGTCATCCAGGAGGCGCTGGCCCGCCTGTACTACCGCATCTCCGGACAGCTCTGATGGGCGACTCCCTCTACCTGCTCGGCCTGGTCGCGCTGACGTCGTGGCTCGTGTGGCGGGGCGGGCGCCGGTGGGCCCGGCTGGACAAAGCCCCCCTGCGGCCGGCTCTCGTCCGCCTGCTGGAATGGGCGGGGCTCACCGTCGCCTTCTATGTCCTGAACGTCCTCATCGGGTTCGCGGCCGTGCTCGTCCTGCGGAAGCTGACCGGCGCCTTCATCTCGATGTACGTGAACACCGACGCGACGCTCGCCCTCTTGTCCGCCTTCCAGGCCGTCACGTTCCAATGGTGGCGCGCAGAAAGCGAGTAGAGAGAGGAGACTGGGTCGGCCGCAGGAGAGGGTCGATCGCAAGAATGGATCGGCCGCTCGCGATCACGGGTTGGGCGAGGGGCAACAGCGGGCGCAGCGCAGGCGCCGCGCGAGGCTCCTTAGTTTGAGCGCGTGGGTGGGGTCCCACGCGCCACATTTGAAGAAGGTCATGCGCGGCGTCCGCAGCGAGCCCGCGCGCCCCTCGCCCAGCCACGCGAGCGGCCGGACCCGGGGGCGGCCGGATACAGGCGCGGCCGGACTCAGTCGCCGAACGAGATCCCGAGGTCGCGCGCCGTCTGCACCACGTCGGAATCGAGAGGCACGTACTTGACGGACGCCACCGCCTCTTCGAGCGGCACCGCCGTCATCACCGGCGGGTCGTACGCGACCATCGTGCCCCAGCGGCCCGCTTCGGCCAGGCGTACCGCGGCCGCGCCGTAGCGGAGCGAGAGCAGACGGTCGCTGGACGTGGGCATGCCTCCGCGCTGGAGGTGGCCGAGGACGAGGGAGCGGGTTTCCTTGCCCGTGCAGGCCTCGATCCCGGCCGCGACCTTGGCCGCGATGCCGCCCAGGCGGATCTCCTGTCCCGCCACCTCCTCTCCCAGGGTGGCCACGTTGCCGCCCTGCGGCGCGGCGCCTTCCGCGCAGACGACGATGGAGAAGTGGCGCCCGGCCAGCTCACGCGTCATGACCTTGTCGCACACCTTCTGGATGTCGAACGGGATCTCCGGGATCAGGATCACGTCCGCGGATCCCGAGATGCCGGAGTAGAGCGCGATCCAGCCGCAGTAGCGCCCCATCAGCTCCACGACCATGACCCGCTCGTGGCTCTCGGCCGTGGAGTGCAGCTTGTCGATTGCGTCCGTGGCCGTCGCCACCGCGGTCTCGAAGCCGAAGGTCTCGTAGGTGGCGGCGAGGTCGTTGTCGATCGTCTTGGGCACCCCGATGATGGGAATGCCCTTCTTGGCCAGTCCGGCCGCGATCTTCAGGGAGCCGTCGCCGCCCACCGCGATGAGGCCGTCGAGGCCGAGCCGGTGGAAGTTCGACACCGCCTGGTCGGAGACGTCGACGAACCGCTCCGTTCCCCCCTCCACCACCCGGATGGCGAGCGGATTGCCGCGATTGTTGGTGCCGAGGATGGACCCGCCGAGGTGGGTGATCCCGCGCACCGAATCCGCGGTGAGAGGCACCAGGTACTTCGTGTCCAGCAGGCCGAGATAGCCCTTCTGGATGCCGATGACCTCGAATCCCTTATTGAGGGCGGTGAGGGTGACCGCGCGCAGCACGGCGTTGAGGCCGGGCGCGTCGCCCCCACCGGTGTTGATCGCAAGACGCAGCTTCCGTGACACGCAGTTTTCTCCGCCCGCATGATAGCGCGCCTTGTCTCCGTGCGGACCGCGGCCTCACTTCAGGAGAGGGAGCATCGTCTTGAACGCGGCGGCGTCGCTGCGGCCCAACAGCTCGTAGATGGCCATCTCCGTGCTCGAGAGGAGCGCGCCCGCGCGCTCCATGCGGCCGAGGCCGACCGCGCGGTTCTCCGCGGATCGCGAACCGACGGCATCACTTGCGACGTGGACGGCATAGCCGCGTTCGAGCGCGCCGAGCACGGTCTGGGCGACACAAATGTGGGATTCGATACCGGCCACGACGAGCTGGTCGCGCCCGCCCAGCGCCTCGAGGCGATCGAGAAACTCGGGGCTGCCGAAACAGCCGAAGCTCACCTTGTCCAGGGGCGCGGCGCCGGGGACGGCGGCGAGCACCTCCGGAACCGTCGGGCCGAGCCCGCGGCTGTACTGCGTCGTGAGCAGGACGGGCAGGGCGAGGACGTCGGCGAGTCGCAGGAGGAGGACGGCGTTGCGCACGACGGCCTCGCGATTGGCGATGGCGGGGAGGAGCTTCTCCTGCAGGTCCACGACCACCAGCGCCGTGCGTTCGGCACGGAGCACGTTCGCCGCGGGATCGCTCATGGCTCCTTCCAGGGCCGCGTCGCGGCCCACGCGCGCACGGCCTCCTGCATCTCCTCGAGCTGTCCGGAGAAGAAGTGATCCGCGCCGGCCACGAGGACCAGCGTCTTCGGCTCGGGCAGGGCCGCCACCATGGCGCGGAAGGCCGGACCGGATCCGAACGCGTCGTTCTCGCCCTGCACGAAGAGGCGCGGGCGCGTGCAGCCCTGCAGGAACGCCGGGTCCCGCACCATCGTCATCGGGAAGCCGAGCCCGAACAGCGCCCGGATCCGCGCGTCGGCGCAGCCGGCGCGCAGCGCCATCACGGAGCCGAACGAGAACCCGCCGGTCAGGAGGGGAAGGCCGGGAAAGCGGCGGGCCAGCTCGTCGAGGGCGGCGCGCACGTCGTCCAGTTCGCCGCGGCCTTCGTCGTGACGGCCCTCGCTGCGTCCGACGCCGCGGAAGTTGAAGCGCAGTGCGGCCACGTTCTCCGCCTGCAGGGCCTTGGCCGCGCGGAAGACGACCTTGAAGTGCATGACCCCGCCCTGGAGCGGGTGCGCATGGCAGACCACGGCCGCGGCGCGCGGCGCCGCGTCCGGAAGCATGAGGATCGCTTCGAGGCGACCGGCCGGCCCCGCCAGGTCGAAGGTCTCGTTGGTTCCCACGTGGGGATTATGGCAGGCCGACCAGCGAGCTCAGCGCCGCGCAGCGGCGGTGAGCGACGGGGGGTTCAAGGGGGGAGCTCACTCCGACCGGATGGGGAGTGAGTTGCCCCCCTGAGATCGAAGATTCCCCTACGCCGCGTGACTCGCGTCGGCGGCTTGCGCCGCGGCCGCGGCGGCGCGGAGCTGGGCCGCGCGCGGCGGCGGCGTGCCTTCGTTCGCCTTCGTCACGACCCGGCGCGCGCCGAGCGAGCGCGCCTTGCCCACCGTCGCCTGCAGGAGCACGCGCTCCGCACCCTTGAAGCCGGGCGCGACGGCCAGCTCGTCGAGGCAGGCGAGCAGGCCGCCGAGGCCGAGCTGCCAGCGCATCGAGAGGCTGGCCATGCCCACGATCTTCCCGTCCTCCGCCAGCGCGACGCGCACGAGGAAATGCGGGTCCGTCAGCGTCTTGCGATACGTCTTGGCGAAGGAGATCGGTTCCGGGTAATAGCCCACCTGCTCGAGGAGCTCGAGCACGGCCACACCATCCTGCAGCGACGCCGGTCTCACGTGAACGCTCATCAGCTCTCCTTGCTCAGTGGTGCCCCCACCACGCCGCCGTGTCTCCAAGGCCACGCGCCCGTCGTCCGCCATTCGCACAAAACGCGGTGGTTGAGTACTTTCGGCAATCGACCGACCTGTGGCTCATGTGGCGCCCGCCGTGTAGTGCAAATGGGAGGCCACTTGGCTTGACCCGCTGCGAACGCGCGGCTTAGAGTCCGCCACGTCGATGGCTACCCGGCGCCTGACGCTCGGCCAGGTCTTCGCCCTGATGATGATCGGGCTGGCGCTGCTGCTGGCCGTGCTCTTCAGCGTCCTGCTCGAAGGGTCGCGGCGATCGATCATCCAGGCCGCGGACAGCCTCCGCACCGCTGCCGGCCGCCGCATCGAGGACAGGGTGACCGCGCACCTCGCGCCGGCGCAGCAGGCGTTGCAGGCGCTCGAGCGTGACATCCGGTCGGGAGCGGTCGACCCCGCCGAGCCGCGCTCGCTGGAAGCCGCCCTATATTCGCGCGTCCTCAACACCTCGAACCTGGAGGAGCTGACGCTCACGCGCGCCCGTCGCGCCGGGTTCGACGCCGAGGGGGCGCTGGTGCGGGAACCGGCCGGGCGCGAGCAGCTGTCCGTCTATCGCGTGCTCGACGGGGATGCCGAAGGTGGCCGCCTGGTCACGCGGAAGGTCTCGCCCGAAGGCCCGCGCTGGCGCGTCGCCGTGCGCGACCGCCTGCCGGGCACCGGTCTCCTCGATACGCCGCTGCGGCTCCTGCCGCCTCCGGGCGCGGATCCGACGGAGGAGTTGACCTTCACCACGCCCGCGTCGCGGCGGCTCTACGGCGACGAGGTGTGGAGCGACCTGCACTGGTCCGATCTGGAGAAGGACCCGGCGCACGGCCGCGCCGTGGTCACGGTCATGAAGGCGATCGAGGATGCGCGCGGAGAGTTCGTCGGTGTCGCCAGGGCCGGGCTGCTCACCGAGCAGCTCGACGAGGTGTCACGCTTGCCTGTCACCGACGCCGCCGACGATCCGCACCGCATCTTCCTCGCCGACGAGCAGGGACGCCTCATCACGCGTGTCGGGCCCGCCGACCGTCTCGAGGAGCAGTCCGACGACAGCGTGCGCGTGGCCCCGGCCTCCCTGCCGCCGGAAATCGGGGCGGCGCTAGGCCATCCCGGCCTGCGCGAGGTCGGCGAGGAGAGGCGCACGGCGTCCGGGGAGGCGACGATCGACGGCCGCCGCTATCTCTTCACCTTCCTCGCGCTTCCGCAGACGCAAGGCTGGCGCGTCGGAGTCGTGGCCCCCGAGGCCTTCTATCTCCGCGATCTGGCCCGGATGCGCCTGCGGCTGCTCGGCCTGTCCCTGGCCGTCATTGCCGCCATCCTCGGCGCGGGCGCGCTCACCCTGCGCGCGGTGCGGCGCGGCCTGGGCCAGGTGGTGGAGACGACGGCCCGCATCCAGAACTTCGACTTCGCGCCGGCGGAGGCGCGCTCCCCGTTCGCGGACCTGCAGGCGGTGCTCCTGCGTCTCGAGCTGGCCAAGACGGCCATGCGAGCGATGGGCCGTTACGTGCCCATCGACCTCGTCCGCCTCCTCTACCGCACGGGGAGAGAACCCGTGCTGGGCGGCGAGATCCTCGACGTCACCCTCCTGTTCACCGACATCAAGGACTTCACCAGCCTGAGCGAGCAGCTTTCGCCGAACGAGCTGGCGCGCGTGCTCGGCCAGTACCTGCAGGTCATGACCGCCGCCGTCCATTCCACCCACGGCACGATCGACAAGTACATCGGCGACGCCATCATGGCCGTCTGGAACACGCCGACCCCGTGCCCGGACCACGCCCAGCGCGCTTGCGAGGCCGCGCTGGCCTGCCGGGAGGCGGAGCAGCGCCTCTACGCTTCGCCGGAATGGGAAGGCCGGCCGCCCCTGCACACGCGGTTCGGCATTCACCGCGACCGCGTGATGGTCGGCCACTTCGGCGCCCCCGACCGCATGAGCTTCACCGCCCTCGGCGACGGGGTGAACCTGGCCTCGCGCCTCGAAGGGCTCAACAAGCAGTACGGGACCACCATCCTGGTCAGCGAAGCGGTGCGCGAGGACGCGAAGGAGGCCTTCGCGTTCCGGCTGGTCGACGTGGTGGCGGTCAAGGGCCGCACGCGGGGCGTGCGCGTGTACGAGCTGCTGGGCCGCGCGGAGGCCTCCGCGGACCGCGGCCGCGAGCGGGCCTATGAACGCGCGCTCGAGCGCTACTGGGCCCGCGACTTCGCGGGCGCGCTCGCCATCCTGGAGGCGCAGCCGGCGGACCCGCCGAGCCACGTGCTGGCCGAGCGCGCGCGTGTCCTGGCCGCGAACCCACCGCCCGCGGAGTGGGACGGCGTCTACGTGGCGCGCGCGAAGTGAGAGGAGGTCCGGGAATGGCGGCACGAACCGAGCTGGACACGTTGCTGGCCGCGATGGAGGAGGCCTTCGAGCGCAAGGCCTGGCATGGCCCCAACCTGCGCGGGGCGATCCGCGGGCTGGATCCGGCCGTGGCCTGCCGCCGGCCCGCGCGGGACCGCCACAGCATCTGGGAGCTCGTCGTTCACGCCGCGTACTGGAAATACGCGGTGCGCCGCCGCCTCGCCGGAGACAAGCGCGGCTCCTTCGCGCTGACGGGCAGCAACTGGTTCTCGCGCCCCGACGAGCCGTCCGCGCCCGCCTGGCAACAGGACGTCGCGCTGCTCGTGGCCGAGCACCGCGCCTTGATGGAGGCGGCGCGCGCGGTGGATCCACGCCGCTTGCACCGCGCGTCGGCAGGGAGGCGCAACACGCCGGCGATCCTGCTCCGCGGAATCGCCTTCCATGACGTTTATCACGCCGGGCAGATTCAAATCCTGAAGAGGCTCGTGATCTAAAGGCCGATCTTTCCCCTAATGTTCCCCCCGCGGCAGCCTCAGCCGCGCCCGGCAGCCGGGGCCGGGCCGCCGGTTCTCCAGGACGAGCGAGCCGCCGTGGGCCTCCGCAATCTGGCGGCTGAGGACGAGGCCGATCCCCGATCCCTGCGGCTTGGTCGTGAAGAACGGCACGAAGAGGTTCCCGGTGTCGGCGAGGCCCGGCCCGCGGTCGTCGATCCAGACCTCGACCTGCCCCTGGCCCGCGGGGGCGTCCCAACCGAGCTCCACGCGCCCGTCCGCGGCGTCGAGGGAGGCCTCCGCCGCGTTGCGCAGCAGGTTGATGACGACCTGCTCGAGCTGGATGGGATCGGCCTGGATCTCCACCGCCGGGCCGTCGCGCACGGCGACGGGCACGCGCTGCTCCAGGCCGGCGACGCGCCGCAGGAGCGGTCCGAGATCGACGCGCTGGGGCTGGGGCGCGGGCAGGCGGGCCAGCCGGCCGTAGGCCTCCAGGAACCGGCTGAGCGACTCCGACCGCGAGGCGATCACGGCCAGGCCGCGCCGCATGTCGTCTTCCCAATCGCTCGGGCGCGGCTGGCGGGCCACGAGCTGGCCGAGGCTGTCCGCCAGCGAGCGGATCGGCGCCAGGGAGTTGTTCAGCTCGTGCCCGAGGACGCGGATGAGCCGCTGCCAGGCCTGCCGCTCCTCTTCGCGCAGCGCGCGGCTGACGTCGGTGAGCACGAGCAGCCGCTGGGGCAGGCCGTGCTGCCGGAAGGTGCCGCCGCTCACTTCCCAGCGGCCGGGGCGCCCCGCGATGGCCATGTCCAGCACCTGGCGCGGCGCCGCGGCCAGCGCCGGAGCCAACCCCAGCTCGATCGCCTTGTGGCCCAGGAGCTGCTCCGGCGGCCGCCCCAGCAGGCGCGCGCCGGCGCGGTTGACGAGCTGCAGCCGTTCCTCTCCGTCGAAGCTGAAGACGGCGACCTCGATCTCGGACATGACCGTGCGCAGGAGCGCGATCGCTTCCAGCGCGCCCAGCCGCTGCTCGCGCAGCGTGTCGGCGAGGGCATTCACTTCCGTCATGGCCAGGGCCAGCGCGTCCTCGCCCGCGGTCTCGCGCGCGCGGAAGGAGAAGTCCTCCTCGCGAAGAGCGGCCAGCAGGTTCGAGAGGATGCGCAGGGGCCGCACCACGCCGCCCTGCACGGCGAAGGCGAAGCCGAGCCAGAGGCCCAACACGACGAGGTCCGCCGTCCATTGGACCTTGGCGCTGAAGCCGCCCAGCCAGAGGAGGAGGGCGGTGGCCAGCGCGCCCGGCGCCCCCGTGGCGAGGGCGAGGAGGAGGATCCGGCTCTCGTAGCCCAGTCGGCGCCGGCGTTTTCCAGTCGTCAAGAACGCCTACAACCCGTAGCGCTGCAACCGCCGATACAGCGCGCTGCGGCTCAGCCCGAGCGCTTCCGCGGCCCGGCTCACGTTGCCGTCGAAGCGGCCCAGCGCCTTCTTGATGAGGAAGGACTCGACGTCCTCCAGGCTCATGTCGTCGAGACGGCGGCTGTCTTCCGGCGCCGCGCGCAGGCCGAGGTCGATCGCACGCACCTGCGGGGCCTGCGTCATCAGCACCGCCCGCTCCACGGCGTGGTCCAGCTCGCGCACGTTGCCCGGCCAGGGATGGGCGAGCAGCGCCTCCAGGGCCGCGGGCTCGAACCCGGTCACGCGCTTGCGGTAGCGCTGCGCGTGCTGGCGCAGGAAGTGATGGGCGAGAGGCGGGATGTCCGGGCGCCGGTCGCGCAGGGGCGGCATGCGGATCTCGATGGTGTTGAGGCGGAAGAGCAGGTCCTGGCGGAAGCGGCCCGCGGCCACCTCGGCGTGCAGGTCGGCGTTGGTCGCGGAGAGGATGCGCACGTCCACGCGCCGCGTGCGCGAGGAGCCCACTCGCTCGAACTCGCCCGTCTCCACCACCCGCAGCAGCTTGGACTGCAGGCCCGGCGGCACGTTGGCGATCTCGTCCAGGAAGAGCGTCCCTCCGTCGGCCAGCTCGAAGCGGCCCACGCGGTCGGCCCGCGCGTCGGTGAACGCACCCTTGACGTGGCCGAACAGCTCGCTCTCGAACACCCCTTCCGAGAGCCCTCCCGCGTTGACGGTGACCAGGGGGCGGGCGGCGCGCGCGGAGACGGAATGAAGGGCCTGGGCGACCGTCCCCTTGCCCGAGCCGTTGTCGCCGGTGATCAGGACCGCCGCATCCGACGGCCCCACGCGGTCGATCATCTCCAGGACCGGCCGCATGGCCGGCGCTTCCGCGATCAGGATCGGACGCGCGGCCGCCGCGCTGCCGCCATCGCCGCGCAGCAGGCGGTTCTCCTCCTCGAGGCGCTCGCCGCGGCGCAGCGCGGACCCGAGCTCGACCTGCGTGCGCACGATGGCCAGCAGGCGCGCGTTGTCCCAGGGCTTGGCCACGAAGTCGCGCGCGCCCCGCCGCATCACCTCCACCGCGAGGTCCAGGCTGGCCCAGGCGGTCATGACCACGACGGGCAGCGTGGGATCGATGTCGCGGAGCCGCGACAGGAGATCGAGCCCTTCCGCGCCCGAGGTCGTGTCGCGCGCGTAGTTGAGGTCCATGAGCACGAGGTCGAACTCGCGCGCCTGGACGGCCTCGACCACCGCGCGTGGGGAGGAGGCGGTCTCGATCTCGTAGCCTTCGGCCTTGAGCAGGAGGCGGAGGGCCTCGATGACGTCGGGCTGGTCGTCGGCGACGAGGAGGCGGGACTGTCGCATCACTCGTCGCGCAGGGCCTGGGCGGGATCGATGCGCGCGGCGCGCCGGGCGGGCAGGGCGCAGGCCAGCAGAGCGGCCGCGGTCAACACGGCCACCGCCGCCGCTAATGTCGCGGGATCGTGTGGAGGGACGCCGAAGAGAAGGCCGGCGCTCAACCGGCCCAGAGCGAGCGACGCCACAAGGCCCGCGGCAAGGCCGATAAGCACGGGCATCATGCCTTGCCGGAGCACGAGGCGCAGCACGTCCGCCGCCCGTGCGCCCAGGGCCATGCGGATGCCGACCTCGCGCGTGCGGCGGCTCACGACGAACGCCACCACGCCGTAGATGCCGAGCGCGGCCATGAGCAGGGCGACCAGCGCGAAGCCGGTCAGGAGCTGCATCGCGAACCGTGCCCCGCCCAGGGCGACGTCCACCAGCGACGCCATCGAGGTCACGTCGGTGAGGATCAGCTCGCGGTCCACCGAGCGCACGGCCGCGCGCACCGCAGGGATGAGGGCCAGCGGATCGCCAGCCGTGCGCACCACCAGGTGCTGGAGGCCTTCGTCGGATTGGAGGTACGACATGTAGAAATCGAGGCGCGCGGTCTGCAGCTCGCGATAGCGCGCCTCCGCGACGACGCCTACCACGGTCATCCAGGTCGGGGTGTACGGGGCCGTGGGCATCGGGACCTTGAGACGCCTGCCGATGGCATCCTGGCCGGGCCAGCATCGGCGGGCCAAGACCTCGCTGATCACGACGACCGGCGGCACTCCCGCCGTGTCGCGATCGGTAAACGTGCGGCCCCGCCGCACGGGCATCCTCATCGTCTCGAAGAACGCGGGGGTGACGATCTGCAGGTTGAGGGTCGGGTTGCTTTCCGCCTCCGCCTCCGATTGTTCTTCCAGCGTGAAGCGCCAATCGAGGCCCACATGGCCCCAGAGCGGCCGTTGGAAGACGGCGGCGGAGGCCTGCACGCCGGGGAGCGCGTCAATCCTCTCCACCAGGGTTCGGTAGAGATGGCGGCGCTCCTCGACCTTGTCGTACTTGCCCCGCGAGCCCGAGATCGCGAGGGTCAGGACGTTCCGGGGATCGAAGCCGAGGTCCAACGTGCGAAGGTTCTGGAACGTGCGCGTGAGCAGGCCGGCTCCGGCGAGGAGGACCAGGGCGACCGCGGCTTCGGCGGCCACGAGGACGGCGCGCGCGCGGGCCTGTCGCGCCGCCGGGCCGGCGCTGCGGGCGCCCTCCGCCAGCACCTCCGTCAGCGAGGTCTTGCTCGCGATCAGCGCGGGCACGAGGCCGGCGCCGAGCGCGGTCACCGCCGTGAGTCCCAGCGCGAAGGCGAGCACGCGCGAGTCGATCGCCGCATCCTCCAGGCGCGGCACCTCGGCGGGAACGAGGGCGAGAAGCCCGTCGAGCCCCCACGTTGCGATCAGGGTCCCCGCCAGCCCGCCGGCCAGCGCGATGAGTGAGGCCTCGACGAGGAGCTGCCGCACGAGGCGGGCTCGTGATGCGCCCAGCGCCACGCGCACCGCGATCTCGCGCTGCCGCGTCGCCGCACGAGCGAGCAGGAGAGCCGACACGTTCGCGCAGGCCAGCAGGAGGACGAGCAGGACGGCGCCGAGCAGCACCCACAGCGCGCGGCGCGACGGGCCGAACCACTCGTCGGCGAGGGGCGTCAGCACCACCTTCAACTGCGGGCTGGAGGGCGCTTCCTCCCGCAGACCCGCCGCGGTGATCGCGTCCACCTCCGCCCGCGCCTGGACGATCGGCACGCCGGGAGCCAGGCGCCCGATCAGGACCGCCCACCCGACGTTGGCTTTCTCGACGATCTCCGGGATGACCGGCACAAGCGGCGTCCACAGGTCTGCTTCCCGTGGGTAGCGGAATGCGGGCGACATCACGCCGATGACGGTCATGGCCGTGCCGTCGACATCGAGCATGCGGCCGACGATTCCCGGCTCGCCCCCGAAGTGCCGTTGCCACAAGCCGTGGCTCACCACGACGACGCGGGGCGCTCCGACGCGATCCTCGTCCTCCCCGAACGTCCGGCCGCGCGCCGCACGAGCGCCGAGCACGTCGAAGAAGTTGCCGGTCACGATCCGGCCCTCGACCCGCACCGGCTCGCGGCCGCGCAGGATGAAGCCCGAGTTGACGGCGGGCATGGCGGCCAGTGCGGAGAACGACCGGCTCTGCGCGCGGAGCTTGCGGAAGTGGGGGTAGGAGACCTCGACAAAAGGCGTGCTGGCCTCGGGGATGCTCTGCCAATACATCACCAACCGCTCGGCCTCCGCGAAGGGCAGTGGCCGCAGCAGGACCGCGTCCACCACGCTGAAGACGGCGGTACTGGCCCCGATGCTGAGGGCGAGCGCGCCCGCCGCCACCACGAACAGCAGCGGCTGCCGGCGCAGCGCGCGCAGCGCGTAGCGGAGGTCGCTGGTCACTCCACCACCCAGCCGTCGCGGAGCTTGACGATGCGGTTGCCGTAGCCGGCGTTCACGTCGGAGTGCGTGACCTGCACGATCGTCGTGCCCGCCTCGTTGAGGCGCCGGAACAGCTCCATGATCTCGCGGCCCTGATCGGTGTGCAGGTTGCCCGTGGGCTCGTCGGCCAGGATCACCTTCGGGCTGGCCACCACCGCGCGCGCTACCCCCACGAGCTGCTGTTGCCCTCCGGAGAGCTGGCTCGGATAGAGGTCCTTCTTGCCCACGATGTGGACGAACCCGATGTGCTTCTTCTGGAGCTCCTGGCGCTCCTTGCGCCCGAGGGCGTGCACCTTGTAGCCGACGAACTCGTACTCGCCGGTGAAGGCGCCGTCGTGCATGCCCAGCACGTGCAGCAGCGTGGATTTGCCGGCGCCGGACGGGCCCATGATCGAGACGAACTCGCCCTGCGCGATGTCCAGGTTGATGCGGCGGAGCACGAAGACCTTGCCTCCGCCCTGATCGTACGCACGGTCGACGTTGCGGAGACGGACCAGGGGGTCGCTCATGGTTGGGCTCTCACTCCTCGCGCAAGGCTACCGCGCTTCCTCATTCCGCGCGCAGCGCGACGGAGGGATCGACGCGCGCCGCGCGCCGGGCGGGCACGCAGCCGGCGGCCAGCGCGACCAGGGCGAGCAGGACGGCCACCATCAGCAGCGTGGCCGGATCGCCCGGGCCCACGCCGAAGAGCATGCTGGCGACGATCCGGCGCAGGGCCAGCGCGCCCCCCAGGCCGACCCCGATACCGGCGAGGGTCACTCCCATGGTCTGGCTCAGCACCAGACCCATCACGTCATGCGCGCGGGCGCCCAGGGCCATGCGCAGGCCGATCTCGCGCGTGCGGCGCGAGACCGCGTAGGCCATGACGCCGTAGATCCCGATCCCGGCCAGGGCGAGCGCCACCACCGCGAAAGCGCAAAGGAGCGCGAGCGTGAAGTGGCGGCCCGCGAACGAGCCCTCGAGCAGCTCGTTCATCGCGCGCACGTGCGTGACCGGCACGTCCTTGTCCACTCGGCCGACCTCGCGCTTGATCGATTCCGTGAGGGCGGCCGACGACACGGACGAGCGCACGACCACGTTCATCCACGTCCGCCACGGCCTCGGCTCCTGCGCCATGGGCGTATACAAGGCGGGCGTGTCGTCCGCGTCAAGTCCATCGCCCCGGACGTCGCCCGCCACGCCCACCACGCGGATCCACACGCGCGGGGTCGCGCGCGCCCAGGCCACGCGGCGGCCGAGGGGATCGCCGCCATGGAAGAGCGTCCGCACCGCGGACTCGTTGACGATCCCGACCGGCTCCGCGCCGGCGGTGTCGGTGGCGTCCAGATCGCGCCCGCGGCGCAGCGGGATGCCGAGCGTGTGCAGGTATGCCGTGCTCACCCCGCGGCTCATCACCTCGGGCTCGCGGCCCGGGTCGACCGGCGGGTCGCCCTCGATGACGAAGTTCTGCGGGACCTTGCCCGGATCGAAAGGCAGCTCGCTGGTGGCCGCGGCCGAACCGACTCCGGGCAGTGCGCGCACGCCGTCGAGCACGGACTCGAAGAACAGCGTGCGGCGCGGGATGTCGCGGTACGGGTTCATGGGCAGCGTGAGGTTGAAGGTCAGCAGGCGCTCGGGCTGGAACCCGGGGTCCACCGACTGCAGGTGGTGCAGGCTGCGCAGGAGCAGGCCCGCCCCGGCCAGCAGCACGACGGAGAGCGCGATCTCGGAGGCGACCAGGAAGCGGCGGACCCTCTCGCGCCCGGGAGCGTCGATGGAGCGCGCTCCCTCCTTGAGCTGCGGCGCGACGGACCGGCCCGCCGCCTGCAGGCCCGGAGCGAGGCCGAAGAGGACGCCGGTCAGGAGCGAGATGCCGGCGGTGAAGGCCAGCACCCAGGGATCGAGGCGAACGGACGCGAGCGCCGGGATCTGGTCCTGTCCGAGGGCCACGATGATTCCCAGCGCCCACGAGCCCACCAGCAGCCCGGCCAGGCCTCCC